>Ga0209989_100036_pt1 | contig 24537 bp, 30 predicted proteins | sample Antgeofumaro1A2B_FD_188083 | JGI IMG/M metagenome (GOLD analysis project Ga0209989, IMG submission 188083) | Geothermal fumarole subsurface microbial communities from Mt. Erebus, Antarctica - 1A2B (SPAdes) (version 2) | ecosystem: Environmental > Terrestrial > Volcanic > Fumaroles | place: Mt....
CAGTTTCCACGTCATCGGCGAGATCTTCGACCGGGTCTTTCTTAATCCGGACTGCGGTTTCGGAACCTTCGCCGAAGCGCCCGTAGCCACGGCCGAAGTTGCCAGCGCCAAGCTCCGGACGATGGTGCAGGCGGCCGCTGACCTGCGCCGCAGGTTCGGCTAGGGCCGGGTCCGGTCGTCTCCCAAAGGTTCCGGAAAGGTTCCGGAAGGGCGACCGTTCCCGGCCGGTAGGGGCAGAGGGGGTCGCTGGCCAGCGGATTGCCCGTCAAGGCGTAGGCCCGGGCCCGGGAGCCGCCGCAGACTTCCCGGAACTCGCACCGGCCGCACTTGCCGTAGAAGCCGTCTGGGTTGCGCAGGGCCTGCAGCAGGGGAGCGTTCTGATAAAGGTCAACAAGGGTGGCCTGGCGGACGTTCCCGACCCGGACCGGCAGGAAGCCCGAGGGGAAGACGTTTCCGGTGTGGGAGATAAACACGATGCCGTTCCCGTCCCGGATGCCGAATCCTCGGCCCACCGGCGACCGCAGCACCTCCTCGACCCGCCCCGCGGCCCGCTGAATGGCGATCCGCCGGTAGTGGTGGGCCTCGGTCAGCTTCACCTCAAAGGGTGCCGTCCGACTTAGGTCCAGCAGCCAGCCCATCAGCCGCTCGGATTCGGCCGGCGAAAGCTCCGTCATCACCCGGCCCCGGCCGACCCGGATGAGGAAAAATAAGCTCCAGCGGACGACCGGAAACCCCGTTAGAAACTGATAGGTCCGGGGCAGGTCGTCGGCCGTCTCCCGGCAAACCAGGGTGTTAACCTGGACCGCCAGCCCGGCGTTTAGGGCGGCCCGGAGGGCCCGCTCAGTCCAGGCGAAGGACCCTGCCACGCCCCTGATGCCATCGTGGTGGGCCGGGTCGGAGCCGTCGAGGCTGAGGGCCAGGCTGGCAACCCCGGAATCCCGCAGCCGGGTGATTACTTCAGGGGTGAGGGCGTAGGTTCCGCTGGGCGTCACCGAGACCGACTGGCCAAGCCGGCGGGCCTCGGTCAGGATCTCGAAGAGGTCCGGGCGCTTAAGGGGGTCGCCCCCCGTTAGGACCAGGTGGGGCCGGCGGGGAAACCGGCCCAGGTCGGCGATGAGGTTCACCACCTCGGCGGTAGTAAGTTCCAGCGGATGCCGGTGGGGGATGGCCTCGGCCCGGCAGTGGCGGCAGGCCAGGTCGCAGGCCCGGGTCAGCTCCAGGTAGACCAAGACAGGGGCCTCCCCAAAGACATACCTGCGCCCGCCCCACAACGGAAACCTGCGGCCGTTTTTCATCGGGTTCATCCTCCCAGTTAGGTCGCCCCCGGTACCGCCCAACCCCCGCCGGAAAGGAAAAGCCGTGGGCGGGGCGCTCTGCCCCGCCCCCGAGCCAGGACCTTAGTGGCCGCCAGAGCCCTGGCCGGCCCTCACCGCCTCGAAGATGGCCGGGTCCGCCGGCCCTTCAACTACCAGCTGGGCGGCAGCGCCCTTCTCCAGCCGGCCCAGACTGTGGTCCACCAGGATGTAGGTACCCGGATACTCAACCTTGAACTCGACGATGGTGGCCCCACCGGCCGGTACCAGGGTCGTCTGGACGTTATAGACCGGCTCCGAGGCCCCCTCCGGGTAGACCCGGTCGAAGATCTCGCCGATGACGTGGAAACTGGAGGTCAGGTTCGGACCGCCCACCCCGAAGAAGATTCGGACCGTCTCGCCGACTTTGGCCTTGAGGGCGTTATCGCCCGTCAGGGCTCCAACCCGCCCGTTGAACACCACGTAGTCGGGCCGCTCGTCCAAAAGCTTCTCAATCGAAACGGACCTTAGGCCCTTCTCGTCCCGGTTTCCGGCCAGGTAGAGGTCGCCCTGCATCACGTAGTACTCCCGGTCGACCTTGGGCAGCCCGCCCTCAGGCTCCACTACGATCAGCCCGTACATGCCGCTGGAGATATGGTGGGCCACCATCGGGGTCGCGCAGTGGTAGACGTAGACCCCCGGGTTCAAGGCCTTAAATCGGAAAGTGGCCGACTGGCCGGGGGCCACCTGGGTGACCTTGGCCCCGCCCCCCGGCCCAGTGACGGCGTGGAGGTCGATGCTGTGGGTCACCTTGCTGTTCGGCGAGTTCTTTAGGGTCAGCTCGACGGTATCGCCCTTGCGGACCCGAATCATCGGGCCAGGAACGGTCCCATTGTAGGTCCAGAAGGTGTAGGCGATGCCGTCGGCTAGGTAGGCCGTGACCTCCCTGGCCTCAAGCTCCACCTTGACAAGGGCGGGCTCAGAGCGGTTCACCGGCGGGGCCACAGCCGGCATGGGCAGGAAGCCGGTGCCCGGCGGCACCGGGGCGGCTGCCGGCTGCGCCGGCGCGGCGGGTGCCTGGGGCTGGGTCTGCGTCTGCTCCGCCCCGACCACCACCAGCTGGCCCTTCATCCCGGCCTCCTTGTGACCGGGAATGGTGCACTCGAACTCGTACGTGCCGGGCTTATCGGCCCGGAAGGTGGCCTTCAGGGTCTGACCGGGCTTGGGCGCCAGGTGCACATCGAAGGCGGGGATGTGCAGGTCGTGTTCAATAGCCCCCCTGTTCTCGAGGGTGATGGTTATCTCCTTGCCGGCCGGCACCCGGACCACGGCCGGGTCGTATTTAAACTCGGTGGCGACGAGCTTTACATCCGTGGACAGCTCCGACACCGAGCCGACCGGGCCGGATGGGGCCGCCGGGCCGATGCAGGCGCTTAAGAGCAGGACCAGCACACCGATCAGGCTGAGGAACTTAAAACCGGTTATCGGCTTCATCGGGTCTCCCCCCTTGGTTGTGTTTAATCTTTCCGTCAAAATTGTCGGGGGTGAGCTTATCTGATGTCATCATCCTTAAGTATAGTTTTTGGGATAGTTTGGGTCCTACCCGATAGGGTGGGGACAAGGACTAGTACCCGAACCCGAGGCTGGCGGCCACCAGGAGCATGGTTACTAGGCCCAGGGTGAAGCTCCAGGCCATCTCCTGGCGGGAAACGAACTCCAGCGCCTCGCCCAGCAGCTCGCCGATGGCCAGGTAAATCATGGCGCCCCCCGCAAACCCCAGGCCGGCCGGCACCAGCTGCCTGGCCAGACTCACGGCCAGGAAGGCCGGTACGGCGAAGACCGGCTGGGGGAGGCTGGTGAAGACCGCGTAGCCAGCGCACCTCCACAGCGACACGCCCTTCGCCCGGAGGGGGAGGGATACGGCGATGCCTTCGGGCACGTTGTGGACGGCGATGGCCAGGCCCAGCAAAAGTCCGAACCTGAGCTCCCCGGTGGCGAACCCGACCCCAATGGCCAGGCCTTCCGGGATACTCTGGATGAACATGGCCAGGATAAAGAGGACGGCCCGCCGCGAGTCGGCCCCACCCAGGCCGGAGACCTTCCAGTCCCGGGTCGCCACAAAGCGGTTCAGCCCCGCCACAAAGCGGGCCCCAAGAAGCAGTCCGGCAACCGTGTCCAGGGCCGAACCCCGGCGCAGGCCCTCATCCACCAGGCTGAAGACGGAGGCCCCGACCATCATTCCGGCGGCGTACCCGGCGGCAAGTCCCCGCCAGCGGTCCGAGGTGTTCCGGAAGAATACAAACGGCAGGACCCCGAGGGCGGTGCTCAGGTCGCTCAGAACCCCGACCCACAGGACCTGCCAGAGCGTTGGCTCCATCGCTCGTCAGCCCTCCGACTTGCCGGACAAGCTGATGATAAATTAAAGTTTTATGCGGAAGCCAATTTGGGGAAAGGTCGGTCCATGCTGTCGATGACTTCTCGCTACGCCCTCCGGGCCTTGGCCTACCTGGCCACCCACCCTGAGCGGCAGGTATTCGCCCACGAAATTGCGGCCGAGACGGAGATCCCCACCAATTACCTTTCGAAGATCCTGCATACCCTGGCCCGGCTGGGCCTGGTAAAATCGGGCCGGGGTCGGCGGGGCGGATTCCGGCTCGCCCTGCCGCCGGACCAGATCGTCCTCAAGCAAGTCATAGGCCCGTTTGAAGACCCAGAGTTTCCCCGGGACTGCCTGCTGGGCCGGCCCTTCTGCTCGGACAGCAACCCGTGTCAGGCCCACGCAACCTGGAAGCCCATCTCCGAGCAGGTAAGTAAGTTTTTCCAGACGGCAACCCTGGCCGACCTGATCCGCCGGGAAGCCGGGGGTGCTAGTCCAGGCGGCGCAACAGGCTAGCCCTGACCGCCCCCCCACAACCTACCCGAACGGGTGTGGACGGAAATCCTTATCCACTATTAAAATGACCTATAGAGGAGATTATCAATAAAGGGGTGAGGCAGGTGACGCCGACGCCTGTGCCTGACCGGACTGACCGGGTTCCTTTCGGCCAGACCCTACTGGACGACTTCTTCCTATTGCTCGCCCTGGGGCTTTTGATCCCCTTCCTGAGTTACCTGGTTTGGGGCCTTCTGGACCTGGGCAGTGTCCCGGTCCTGCCCCCCGTTGACCAGCTAGTGGCAGGAGGTTAAGCCGTGACGATTCACCCGCCTGAGCGCATCTGGTGGAAGCCTATAAGCGGGGCCGAGCGGGTTTACATCGCCGCAGCCCTCCTCTTTTCCCTTATCACTTTCTTCCTGATGCCCATCTGGCACTTCCTGGGCGCCCAGAACCCCACCATGCAGACCTACCGGGTTGACAAGGCCGAATACCTCCAGCGGGTAATGGCCTGGGCCGATCGCTATAAGGTCGGAGAGCTGGCCGGAGTCCCGGTGGTCGAGCCGCCGCCCGGTGGGGAGGTTTATCTGCTGGCCCGCACCTTCCAGTGGTTCCCGGTCCTTAAGCTTAGGGCCGGCCAGACCTACCGGGTGCACGTTTCGTCGTCCGACCTGGTTCATGGCTTTTCCCTCCAGCCCCTCAACATGAACTTCATGGTGGTTCCCGGCTACGAATACATCCTGTACGTGACCCCAACCCAGAAGGGCGAGTTTGGCATCCTTTGCAACGAGTTCTGTGGCCTGGGACATCACCTGATGGTTGGAAAGCTTATCGTCGACTAAGGAGGGTTTGACCGATGGCTACTGCGGCGATACCCTACCGTTTCCGGACCTGCGAATCCACCGGCCTGCGGGTCCACGCCGATGCCGAGGCCTTGCTTAAGGTTAACGCCGTGCTGGCAGTGGTCTTCCTGGCCATGGCCGGCACCGCCGCCCTGCTCGTTCTACTTACTCGCTGGCCGGCCCTGCATCTGCTCGACCCAGTCTGGTTTTACCGTCTGCTCACCTTCCACGGGGCCAATGCCCTGCTCTTCTGGATGATTTTCTTCGAGATGGCCATCCTTTACTTTGCCGGGCCCATCGTCCTTAACAGCCGGCTCCCGGCCCCTAGCCTCGGCTGGCTGGCCGCAGTGTTGATGTTGGGTGGAGCCGTGTTGGCCGACGTTATGATTCTAACCGGGCAGGCGGATGTGCTCTTTACGGCCTACGCTCCCCTCCGGGCCCACCCCCTCTTTTACCTGGGCTACATCCTGTTTGCCGTTGGGGCTCTCATCGTGGTGGGTCTCTTATTCGCCAGCCTGGTGGTCGCCCGGGCCGAGGGTACTTACCAGGGTTCGGTCCCCCTGGTAACCTTTGGGGGGCTTACGGCGGCCATCATCGCCCTGGTCACCATTTTTGGGGGTGTCATCACCTTCGTACCGGCCTTCTTCTGGTCCCTAGGGGTTCTACCCAACCTGGACCCGGCCGTCTACCGGCTCAACTTCTGGCTCATTGGCCACCCCTCCCAGCAGATCAACGTCTCGGCTATGGTCGCCGTTTGGTACCTGCTGGCGAGCCTGACCGTTGGGGCGACAGCGGTTAGCGAGAAGGTCTCCCGCATCGCTTTCACCCTGTATATCCTGTTTATTAACATCGCCTCGGCCCACCACCTGCTGGTGGATCCCGGCCTCAGCCCGGCCTGGAAGATCTGGAATACCTCCTATGCCATGCACCTGGCCGTCCTGGCCAGCATGATCCACGGCCTGTCGGTCCCGGCCGCTATCGAGGTGGCCCTGCGACGGCGGGGCTTTAACCGGGGCCTTTTCGAGTGGCTGTGGCGGGCCCCCTGGGGCAACCCGGCCTTCGCCGCCCTGGTGCTTTCGGTCATCATCTTCGGCGTTATCGGCGGGATTAGCGGAGTTGTCTTCGGCACCGAGCAGATCAGCATCATCTCCCACAATACGTACCGGATCGTCGGCCATTTCCACGGTACCGTCGTTGGGGGCACAACCCTGGCCTTTATGGGTCTGACCTACTACGTAATTCCCCTCATCTTTCGCCGGCAGGTCGTCTGGTCAACCCTGGCCCGGATTCAGCCTTACCTGTTCGGCATTGGCATAGTCATCATGACCATCAGCATGGTCATGGCCGGGACCTACGGGGTGCCTCGGCGCCACTGGGATATCGACCTCAGTCTGGCCCCGGCCGGCCTTAAGTTCGCCTTCGATGCCCCGGCATACCTCTTCCTGACCCTGACGACCCTGGGCGGGATTCTGGCCGTCCTCGGCGGTGCCCTTTACGTCCTGATAACCGTCGTGTCCGTCTTCGCCGGACCGGTAGTCGAGCGAATCCCGATCCCAAGCCTGGGGCCGATACCGGCCGTAGCCGGCGGCCAGGATGTTCCGGAGGCTCAGGGGGCCAGCCAGGCCCGGGTTGCCCACGCTGACATCCGGGGAACCCTCACCCTCAACTTTCTCTTCCTGGGCATCTTCGTCGTCTACTACCTGCTGAACTGGAAGTGGCTCGCCGATGTCTGGCCCGTTCGCTGAGGGGGGCATAACCCGAAGGCTTGCCGGCTGGCTCGGCCACCCGTATTTCCCGGTGGGAGCCGTCGGCCTGGTGGGCCTCTGGACGGGCCTTTTCGTCCTGGCGCCGGTCCTGGGCGAGGCCGCCCCAGTCTGGCTCGAACCCCTTCAGCGGCTGTGCGGCTACAACCCGGTGGCCGGGGCCGCCCCCCTGGACCGGACCGCCGTCCTGGTAACCCAGGGGTACCTTACCATTGGGGTCCTGGGCTTTCTCTTCTGGGGTGACCTCCGGCGGGTCCTGGCTGCCCACCGGCCGGCGGCAGTACTTCTGGGCTTTACTACCGCCTTTCCCGGACTGCTCCTAGTAGGTGGGGTCGCCACCGGCCGGCTGGCCGTTTTCCCAACCCAGGTTCCGGCCCTAGCGCGGCAGGTTGCCCCGGCCCCTGATTTCGTCCTAATGGACCAGGCGGGGCGGCCGGTCAGCCTCTCGGACCTGCGGGGGCAAGTGGTGGTTATTACATTCTTTTACGCCCACTGCCCGGATATCTGCCCACCCCTGCTGGCCCGTCTGCGGGGGGTGGTGGAGGATTCGGTCCGGAAGGGTCTGCCGGTTGTCGGGCTGGCTGTCACCCTCGACCCGAATCAGGACACCCCGGCGGCCCTGGCCGATTTTGCCGCCCGATTCGACCTCCACGAGAACACTGTCCGGCTCCTGACCGGGCGGGCTGATACCCTTGAGGCCGTGTACGCGGCCTACGACATCGAGCCAACCGTGCTTTCGAACGGCCTGATCCTTCACCCCGGCCGCTTTTACGTCATCGACCGTCAGGGGCGGCTCGCCTACATTCTGCCGGCTGGGGAGGTGCCGCAAGCGTGGCTGACAAACGTTATAAAGCTTCTGGCCCAGGAAAAGGACACCTGACCGGGGGGACATCCGGCGGCCGCCTAGGGGCGGCGACCCTTTGGGTTGGGGTTGAGAACCTCCTGGAGCGGGCCGGCGGGGTTGCGGCCAACGTGGCCGGCTGGAGCGGCGCCCTGGCCGTAACCTGCTTCGTTCTGATCCTCCTCAGTGGGGTTTATTTGTTTTTCTCCTATCAGGTCGGGGCCGAGGCCGGTTACCGGTCGGTACAGGCCCTCAGCGCCGAGCCCCTCGGGGGCCTGATGCGGGCAGTGCACCGCTACGCCTCCCGGGGCTTTATGGTCTTCGCCGCCCTTCACCTGGTTCGCTACCTGGCTACCGGCCGGTTTCGGGGCCCCTGGTGGCTCGCCTGGGTTACCGGCTTTGTCATGCTGTTCATAGCCTGGTTTGTGGGCCTCACCGGGTACCTGCTGGTCTGGGATGTGGCCGGGTTTGCGGCGGCCCGGGTCCTGGCCGAGGGGATCGACCGCCTCGGCATCCTGGGACAGCCCCTCAGGCTGAGTCTGGTGGAGGCCGGCGCCCTCCGGGACAACATATTTTTGATCCTGCTTTATCTGCACATAACGATGCCCTTGCTTGGGGCGTTCTTCGGCTGGCTTCATTTGGCCCGGGTGGCTCGGCCACGCCTTCTGCCGCCCCCCTTTGTCGCCGTCCTGACAAGCGCCTTTTACGTGGCCGTGGGCATCCTCCGGCCGGTCCCCAACCTGGAGCCGGCGGATCCTACCCGCCTACCCGGCAGCTTTCCGGCCGACCCCTTCTACCTGGCGTATATGTTTTTGCCCGAACTGGCCGGGTGGGCCGTTTTGGGGGTCGGTGTTGGGCTTACGGTGCTCCCCCTGGTGGGCCGCCAGCCGCCCACCGCCCGGGTTGACCCGGCCAGGTGCACCGGCTGCGGGTTCTGCGTCGCCGACTGCCCCTATGGGGCAGTGAGACTGCAGCCGGGTAAGGGCCGGCCGGTGGCCGTGGTGGACCCGGCCCGCTGCGTCGGGTGCGCCATCTGCGTCGGGGCATGTCCCCTGGACGGAATCGAGCTCAACCCGCCCCTGAAGTTGCCGGCGGTTCCGTCGAAACCTGGGCTGGTGGTATTAACCTGCAAGGCCGCCCCCGGAAAAATTCCGTCCGGGGCCGCAGTTATTCGACTACCGTGTGTAGCCGCGCTGCCCGTTTCCCGAGTTCGGGAGCTGAGCCGGCAAGGGACCGAACTCCTGGTGGTACCATGCGGCCTTTCGGCCTGCGTCTACCGGGAGGGAAGCACCTGGGTCCTGGGTCGGGCCGGCCGCCGGCGGTTCCCGTACTGGCCCCGGCGGGTGCTAGTGGCCCTGGGGGGGACTTTAAAGCTGCCTCTGGCCAGGTCGAACGCCGGCTGGGGGCGGGTTGTGGCGGCGGTAGTGCTGGTGGGAAGTCTGCTTCCCGGCGTCTGGGATGGGCCCCAATGGGAACCCACGGCTGAAGCAGCCATCCAGATTGTCGTCCGGACCGAGGCCCCCTTCCTCTGGAGCCGGAGTCTCACCGAGGAGGAGAAATCCAGGCTCCTGCCCCACATGCGGGCCGACGTGCCGGTGGCCGGCGAAAGGGCCGACCTGCAGCTTGCTGTGACCGTGGATGGGGCCCGGTATGCGTGGGTAATCCGGCCGGGCGGCATCCGCCGCAATGGGCCGAGTAACTTCTTCACCGAGGTTTACCTAAATCCTGGACATCACCACCTTAGCTTCCGTCTGACACCCGTAGCCGCTGGGGCTTCCCCCCTCGCGACCTGGGAAGGCACCATTGAAGTTGAGCGGGGAATGGTTAGACTGGTAGCTTACGGACTCGACGGAGGCGGGCTTACAATCCGGTAGCCGGCTCAGTCGATAAGCCCCAGCTCGCGGGCCTGGCGAATCGCTTCGCCTCGACGGCTCAGGTTTAACTTTGCCAGCACGGTCCGCAGGTGGTTTTTGACGGTGTTTTCACTGATACCCAGCTCAACTGCCGCCTGTCGGTTCGTCCGCCCCCAGGCGATGAGGCGCAGAACCTCCAGCTGCCGCCGGGTGAGCCGAACCGAGGACCCGACCGCCGAGCGGCTGCCGTTCCCCTGAGCCGCCCTGAGGGCCTCCCTTACAATCAGCTTAATCATGGCCGGGGCCAGGACGTATTCGCCGGCGGCTGCCCTCCTGACAGCATCAATGAGGGTCTCGGGTTCAACGGCCTTCAGAAGATAGCCGCAGGCCCCGGCGGCCAGCGCCTCGAGGGCCTCCCGAATGTCTTCCCGGGCCGCTAGAACCAGCACCTGGGTTTCCGGTAGCTCGGCCCGGATGGTCCGGGTTGCCTCAATGCCGTCCAGAATCGGACGGGAGTTTCCCGTTAATACCACGCGAGGTCGGAGCCGGCGCGCCAGGTCGACGGCCGCCCGCCCGTCCGCAGCCTCCCCGATCACCTCGAAATCGGGGCAGCTGGCCAGCACCACCTTCACGCCGGCCCGGTAAAGGGGCTGGTCGTCAACCATCATCAAGGTGACCCGCTCGGTCATGGCCTTTAAGAACGGCCTAAACTGCCGGCTCTTTGCGGGCGAGCTTTTCGTAGATGCGCTTAATTTCGGCTCGGATGGGGTCGCCGGCCGGGTAGACGTCGGCAAAGTACTTCAGGGCGCTTTCGACGATGGCCGCCTCCCGCCCCGTAAGCTCGATTACCTGCAGCGGTTCAAACTGCTTAGCCGACGTCTCGATAAGCTCCCGGCGCAAGGGTGGCGTTTGGACGGTGAGCTCGGGCCTAACTACCAACAGGGGAACCTCGGCCTGCCGCAGGAGGCCCAGGGTTACGCTCCCAAAGATGAGCTCGGCAAGCCCTGTCCGGCCGTGGCTGGAAATGGCAATCAGGTCGGCATCCACTCGCCGGCCCACCTCCAACAGGCGGGGGATGACCGGCCCCACCTCGATTTCGATGGCCGCCTTAATCCCCTGCTGCCGCAGCTGGGCGGCAACCCCTTCCAGGTAGTCCCTGGCGGCTTTAAGCTCCTCGTCCAGAACCGTCTGCATGGCGATGGGGGATTCCGGCACAAAGGTCACCTGGGAGACGGGAACCACCCGGACCAGCACCAGGGTTCCCTCGAAGATTCGGGCCAGCTCGGTGGCCGCCGAGAGGGCGGCCTCCCCGTACTGGGACCCGTCCAGGGGGACCAGGATCCGGGGGGGCTTTACCGTGGGCATGAAAGGCCGCGGCGGTGCGGCAGCCTTGATAACCAGGACCGGTACTGGGCTTCGGGCTAGAACCCCCTCGGCCACCGACCCGTAAATCCACCGGCCCAGGCCCGACCGCCCATGGGTAGACATCACCACCAGGTCTGGCTTTTTCAGCCGGATCTGCTCCAGAATTGCCCCCGGCACGTCCGAATCGTAGGGCACCGCCGTGTCGGCCGAAATTCCCACCGACCGAAGCTCTTCGGCAACCCGGTTAACGTAGTCTTCAGCCTCCCGCACCAGGCGGGCTTCAACCTCGAGCCGGTCACCCAGGGTCAGAAGGCTCGGAGGCTCCACCACCTGCACCACCAGAACCCGCGCCCGGGTGGCCAAGGCAACCTCTCGGACGACATGCAGGGCACGTTCGGCCAGCTCTGAGCCGTCTAGCGGAACCAGAACAGTCTGAATCGGCATGCTCCTCACCTCCCGTCAGGCTATCGTAGCATCCAGGGGCCGTCCTTCCAGTGTCCGGCCCTTAGCAATGGCCGCTAGACCCAATTTGACGACCGGCACCGCCTCTCCCCTCACCACGCCGGCGGCCAGGGCCTGCAAGACTCCCCGGGGGATCCCCTCCGACCGGTCGGTCACCACCACCGTTAGGTCGGAATCAAGGAGCGCGTAGCCGAGGTTGCCATCATCCGGGCCGGTAAGAACCTCCAGCCGAGGCTGGGCGCTCAGCCCTGCGGCCAACTCGGCCGCATACCAGATGGCATCCTTGGCCTGTTCCTGATCCGGCAGTAGGATGGCTACCCGCCCATCCCGCTTGGGGGCCGGCAGCAGGGTATCGACCGCCATGGCGGGAATTCGGGCCGCGGCCAAAAGGGCGGCCGCGGTGCGGCCCAGCAGCACCCTGGCCGTCGCGCCGGTGCCGTGGGCGGCCAGCAGGAGCAGCGGTTCGGCCAGCTGGCTTGCCACCGTCAGGATTTCGTCTACGGGGTCGCCACTACGGACGATAACCTCAGTCTCTGCCGAAAGGTCTTGGGCCTTCCGGCTTAGATATTTCCCCACCTGCCGGATAGCCTCCGGGCTCAGGGCCACGCCGACCAGGTAAACCTTGGCTCCGACAGCCTGAGCAAGCTCGGCTGCAACCCTAAGAACCTGCTCGGCGGCGACAGACCCGTCCAGGGGAACGATGATGTTCTTTAACGTCATTGTGTCTACCTCCCTACAGTACTGCACCATCTTCAATGTAGTACCCGAGGCCCCCGGGACGTCAGACCCCAAAGGGTAGGATTCGGGTAGGTCGGAGCGAGTTAGTCTCCCACCCATTCAGGCGGGAGGCCTGTCTACCAGACCCGGACCCCTGGAACGTTGAAGGCGGCGGACGCCACCAGCATCGCCAGGACCGGGCCGTAGGCAAAAATGATCAGGGCCAGCGCGACCGTCAGCCACGGCCGCCAGCGGTCCAGAACCACAGGCCCGGTTTCGGGGCCGTGTAGGGCCTCGGCCACCGGGACCTCAACCCGGGCCGGCCGGCGGCCGGCCACCCAGGTCATCACGATGTTGACGAAGAAGAGCAGGCCACTTGTGAACAGGATAACGCCCCCGATCCCGACCAGTGGTAGCAGCGCCTGCCAGTCGGGCCTCAAAGGAAGGTAGGCCGCCGACCCAACCATGGTCCGGCGGGGCATATCCAGCAGCCCGAGCCAGTGCTGGGCGAAAGACATGAGGCCCATCCCCACCAGCCAGAGCCAGGGCTGAACCAGCCCCAGGGGTCGACTCCACAGGGCCCGGCCCGTCAGATATGGCACCAGCCAGTAAAGGATGCCCATAAAGGTCAGGGTGACCCCGGAGCCCACCGTCAGGTGGAAGTGGCCCACCACCCACATGGTGTTGTGGACCACCAGGTTGACGTTGTATGAGGCGTTGACCAGGCCGCCGATGCCCCCGAAGGCGAAAAGGACCATGCCCAGGGCCTGAGCCGTAAAGGACGGGTCCGACCAGGGCAGTCGAGGTATCCAACCCAGCCAGCCGCGGCCACCCCGGGCCCGCCCCCCGAGCTCCACGGAAGCGACCACGTTGAAAAAGGTCAGCAGGCTGGGGAAAAAGACCCCGAAGGTAAAGATCGCCTGCAGAAACTTCCAGAGCTCACCGACGCCGGGGTCGGTGAACTGATGATGCAGGCCCACTGGGGTCGAAAGGAACAGGAAGAGCAGGAAGGAGACCCGGGCCAGGGGGTCGCTGAAAAGCTTCCCTCCCGCCTGCTTGGGAATCATCGTGTACCAGGATATGTAGGCCGGTAAAAGCCAGAAGTAAACAATCGGGTGCCCCGTGAACCAGAAGAGGGTCCGGGCCAGGAGGGGGTCGGCCCCGGAGGTCAGGCCCAGGGAAAACGGGATGAGGATGGCCAACATCTCCAGGGCAACTCCCAGGCTGGCGATAAACCACATCGCCAGGGTTACCACGGCCATGAAGGCCGGCAGGGGTGTCCGAACGCCGGGATTTTCGGCACGCCATTGCCGGTAGGTGAGGACCAGGTTGAGCAGAATGAGCCAGGTTCCGACCACCACCATGGTCAGGCCGATGTAGAAGGCCGGGTGGGCCCGCATCGGCGGGTAGAAGGTGAAAAGGACGGTGGCGTCGTTGGTGGCAATGGGCCAGACCGCCAGCAGCAGTCCGACCACCATCAGCCCGAAGGTGAACTTCCCCAAACTGGGGCTGGCCAGGGGCCGACCGAAGCTGTGGGTGGCCACGAAGATTAAAAACCCCGAGATGAAAAATGTAGTCCAAACCAGGACCATCAGTACACCGTGGTAGGTAAGGCCGTGGTAGTAGGAGGCCAGCACCGGATAAAGATAAGGGTAAAGGTTTATCCCTGAGTGCTGCAGGGCCTGAAGGAGGCCCATAAGCCCCCCGACCGCCAGGGCCAGAAGGCCGATGGCAATGTAGTAGGCGGCGAGCCGGTTTTCGAGGCCTAAGGCCGGAACTGCTTCCCTCATCTGCTCCCTCCCTGACCGGAAGGTTCGACGATGACTTTGCCAAACATGACGTGGTGGCCGGTTCCGCAGTATTCGTGGCAGACGAGCAGATACTCACCCGGGCGGTCGAAGCGGGCACTGAGCCTTGAGACCTGGCCCGGAATGAGCATCATGTTCACCGGGCTGTCCTGGATTTTAAATCCGTGCACCACATCCCGACTGGTGGCAATAAAGGTTACTTCCGAGCCGGCCGGTACCCGGATTTCATTGGGGGTGAAGCGCCAGATCTGGCCGATAACCACCGCCTCATATCGGCCGGGTCCCACCTGGCGGACGCCGGGTTTGTCGAAGGGTGGGGTAGAATCCAGCCGGGCCGGATCCAGCCGGCCCTCGGGTCCGGGCAGGTGAATGCCCATGGCGAAGGCGCTTAAGGCGATGGCTACTAGCATCGAGACCGGTATTGCAATGCTGGGCAGGATCCAGGCCAGCTCGTAGATATAGACGGATAAATTGTTGCGGTTCATGGCAGAGGCGCCCTCCCTAGCAGGTTAAGGTAAATCCCGGTCCAGATGAGGACCAGCACGAGGAAGAAAATCAGCATCAAGAGCAGGGTACCGCGGGGGGCTTCTTGACCATTCATCCAAAACCTCCGCACCGAAAATTAGCCCACCGGGGCGGACCAGGTCCACACCCAGAGGGGTAGTTTCGAAGCAGCCACGGCCTACCCGAACGGGTAGGATAGGCTACGGCCGCCGGAGCTCGACGGTGAGGGGGATCGGGTTGGTGATGCAGTAGACGGCCGGGCAGCGCCGGTAAGCCAGCTCCCGAACTTCCTCAAGCCGCGCCGGGTCGCCGTCGGTCTCAGCCTCCACCACGAAGGTCAGCCCCTCGGCGGGCGGATTCTCCCCGAGGCCCAATGGCCGGCTGAAGTCGACCACCGTCTCGGCCGCAACCCGAAGGCGGGTAAGCCGCACCCCAAGCTCGGTGGCGGCCCCGGCGAAGGAGCCGGCAAAGCAGCTGGCAAAGGCGAAAAGGCAGTAGGGGATAGGGCCCGGCCTAAGACCGCCACCGCCCAAAAAGGTGGGCGAATCGGCCTCGAGGACATGCTGTCTGCCCTCAACGGCTATCACGGCCCGCATCTGCGGCTCACCCACTTGAAAGTTCCAGTCGACCTCAACCCGTTGGGGCCGCTTCGCCTGGGCCGGGTCCTGCTGGATGGCCGCAACGGTGGCCTGAACTCGCTCGGGGTCGATATTGTTAATACGCATTGTCTCCACCTCCCTTAAACTTGCGGCGGCAGGGTTCTTTCTACAGCCTCTTGTTGCCGCCGGATTGTTCCTTTAAGCCGTTCGCAGACGATGGTGCAGAGCTCGAATACCCCCTCGTCAGCCAGGCGGTAGTAGACATTTGGACCGGCCTTACGACGGGCCACGAACCCCGCACCGTAAAGCAGCTGGAGGTGCTTGGAGATATTGGCCTGCCCGAGACCCGTCTCGGCGGCCAGGTCGGCTACCGTCCTTTCGCCTTCCCGAAGGACGTCCAGAATCTTGAGGCGAGCAGGCTCGGCCAAAGCCTTAAATCGCCCGGCTATAAGCTCCAGGAGCTCGGGCGGCATCCGCCGGCCCGGGCTTGGGGTCAAGTCGGCAAAACCTTGCCCAGCTTTCATCTGTATAACTATATTATCGATTGATTGAACATTCAACCTGGCTTGCCGGCCGGGATTAGAGGGGAGGTTACTTTAGCATGCCATTGCTCCGGGCTGAAGACCGCCGCCAGCTTGAGCAGATCTTTGCCAGCCAGCTCACCGACCCCGTTACGCTGGTGCTGTTCACCCAGCATGACTCGCCCCTGGTCATCCCGGCTCAGGAGTGCCAGACCTGCCGGGAGACCCGATAGCTTCTCGAGGAGCTTGCCGATATCTCGGATAAGATCAAGCTCGAAGTCAAAGACTTTATCCGGGATGCCTCGGAGGCCCGCACCCTTGGGGTCCACGTCATTCCGGCCATCATCTTCCAGGGCAAAAACAGGGGCACCCTCAGGTATTTCGGGATCCCCTCAGGCTACGAGTTTAGCGTCCTCGTCCAGGATATTATCGACGTCTCCAACGGCACGACCCGGCTTGCGGCCGAGACCCGGGAGCAGCTGGCAAAGCTTGCGGAGCCGGTTCACATTCAGGTGATGGTGACACCTACCTGACCGTACTGTCCCCGGGCGGCCAGGTTGGCCCACCAAATGGCGGTTGAGAGTGAAAAGGTAACGGCCGATGTCATCGAGGTCTCGGAGTTTCCATTAATTGCCCGCCGCTACAACGTTTTTGCGGTGCCCAAGGTGGTAATTAACGACCGTGTCTCCTTTGAAGGGGCCCTGCCCGAGGCCCTCTTTTTGCAGAAGATCCTCGAGGCGACGGCCGAAGGAACGGGGTTCTAAACGCGGTATAACAGTCTGGTGAAGCAGATTTTGTGTGACGGCCGGGTCCTGGGGGTGGTGGTCGAAGACCGGTTGACCGGAGCAGTGGAAACGGTTGAGGTCGAAGGGGTCTTTATTTTCATCAAAACCAGCCCGGCTAAAGGCTATGGCTAACGAACAGCTCCAGTATGCACCGCCCAGAAAGGCCCAGACTCAAGGGCACCAGGCCCAGGGCGGCCACCAGGTAGCCCCAGGGTGCCTGGATGCCGACCAGACCCCAGACGATGAGAACAAGCCCAAGGCCGACCCGCAGGGTCCGCCCGACCGGACCGTTCATGAACCTAATGAAGCCCGCCATGCTTGAACTCCTCCCGCCAAGTTTTCTTAAGCCCCCTCGGGGCCTCTATTCGGCATGGTAGTAGGTCAAGCTTAGACATGGGCTAGAACTTGATCAAAATTTGATAAAATCATGGTATTAGGGGGTTGAAAATGATGGATGGGCTGCGCCCGCTTTTGACCGTCCTTGGGGTTGTGCTGGTGCTGGTCCTCGGCTTTCCGCTAGTCATGGGAATTTTAATGATGGGAGGACCCATGATGGGACCTGGTATGATGTGGGGTTGGGGCGGCCCCAACCCGTGGTGGGGCATTGCCGGTATGGTGTTCGGCCTGGCGGTTCTAGTCGGCCTGGTTTTGCTGGTTATCTGGGCAGTGCGTCAGGTCGCTCCCCCGGCCGGCACCACCCCGCGTGCCCTTGAGATTCTCAAGGAGTGCTACGCCCGGGGCGAGATAACCCGGGAGCAGTACGAGCAGATGCGCCGGGACCTCGAAGCCTGAAGCCGGACGGGCCTTAAATGCGTTCTGGCAGCCTTCTCATTGCCGGACTGGCCCTCCTGCTGACGGGCTTTGTGGGAACGGGCCTGCTGGCGTCCGGTATCCTTAGCCAGCAGGCCCTGGGAGCCGAGGCGGCCCGGGGCGAATGGATCTTCCGGACCGGTACCGACCCCGATACCGGCCGGCCGATTCCTTACTCTGGTGGGATGGGGATGGTGATGGGCTGTGCCGGCTGCCACGGCTTGGACGGTCGCGGCCTGCGCACCCCGATGTTTACAAGCCCTGATATCACTTACCGGAACCTGACGGACCCGGCCGGCATGGTGGAGCCTGACGGTAGCCGAGGCCACCGCTACACCGACGAGCTCATCCGTCGGGCCGTTACCCAAGGACTGGACCCGGCGGGCCGGCCCCTGGCCTGGCCTATGCCCCGCTGGCAGCTTACCGACCGCCAGTGGCAGGACCTGCTGGCGTACCTTAAGGCCCTGCCGTAGCCAGGGTCCCACCCCAACGGGTGGGGAGATTAAAGTCAAAAACTATACGTCCTGGTGGGGCAAATTCAGGGCACTGCCCCGGAGAATCTAATTGGGCCGGGTGTCCCGATATCGGGCTTCGGTCCCGGAGACTTTCGGTGACGGAGGCGGTGCCATGCTTACTGGGCACTCCAACCCGCACGTAGTTATCCTTGGAGGAGGCTTCGGGGGACTGGAGGCGGCCTTTTATCTGCGACGGCTTCTGGGCGATGCGGTCCGGTTGACCCTGATCTCGGACCAAGACCGCTTCCTGTTCAAACCCAACACCATCTACATCCCGTTTGGCCTGGACCCGGAGCGTCTGATGATCCCTTTGAGCGTGCCAGCGGCTCGTAAGGAAATCTCCCTTCTGATAGGACCGGTTCGGGATGTTGACCCGGAACGCCAGCGGGTGCACCTGGATGGCCGAGAGGTGGAGTACGATTACCTGGTCGTGGCAACGGGTGCCGGTATGCGGCCCGAGGAGATTCCGGGGCTGGCGGAGCATGCCCACACCATCTGGACCCCCGAGGAGATGCTTCGGTTGCGAGCCGGTATCGGGCGGCTGGTCGAGGCGGCCCGGGAGGGACGGCATCAGGAAGTTCTTTTCCTGGTCCCACCTAACAACAAGTGCTCGGGTCCCCTTTACGAGCTGGTATTTATGCTGGATGTCTGGCTGCGGCGACAGGGGGTCCGGTCTGCGGTGAACATAACCTACACGACTTACGAGCGGGGGTTCATTCAGGCCTTCGGACCTCGGCTTCATACCGTGGTCCTGGCGGAATTTCGGCATCGGGACATCCTAGGCCACACCGAATACGTGGTCGACCACGTGGAACCTGGGCGGGTCTTTTACAAAAATGGGGAAGTTCTTCCGTACGACCTGCTCATCTCATTCCCGCCCTACGTGGCGGCGGCTCGGTTTTCAAGCCTGCCCGCCGACGACCGTGGATTTATCCAGACCGAGCTCCAGACCAGACGGGTGAAAGGGCACCCTAACATCTACGCGGTTGGGGATGCCGCCGACTTTCCAGTCAAGCAGGCGTTTCTGGCCCTCCTGCAGGCTGACGCTGCCGCCCACCACTTGGCCGCCCAGGTTACCGGGCGGGAGCCGGAGGCCCTTTTCGAGCCGACAAGCATGTGCGTGATGGAACAGCTGGATAAGGCCACATTCGCCCAGGTTCCCTTGGCTTTGACCGGACGGCCCGAGCTGCCCGTGGAGGTCCGGTCGGACGCCCTCGGACAATACAAGGTGGGAACCTCAAGGGCCTGGCGTCTCGGAAAGGCCCTGCTCGGCCTGTACTTGCCGTGGCGATTCCGGAATGGTGAGCCCTTCCATGCTGGGGCACCCTGGAAGGCTATGGAGGTGGGCCTGAAGGCGATGAGCGCGGTCCTGGCCCGTTAAACCCGATGACCGCCGTCTTTGACGCCCTGGCAGACCGGTATGACGAATGGTACGAGCGGCCATTTGGCCGCTCGGCTTTTGAGGCCGAGGTTGCCTGCCTTCGGCGGATTCTGCCCCCATTCCGGCAGGCGCTGGAGGTTGGGGTCGGGACGGGCCGATTCGCGTCCACCCTAGGGATTGGGCTTGGGCTCGACCCATCTCGGCAGGAGCTCCTAATCGCCCGAACCCGGGGGATCGAGCCGGTGCAGGGCGTGGGTGAGTCCCTGCCTTTCCGGGCGGAAAGCTTTGACCTGGTGCTTATGGTCGTTACTCTCTGCTTTGTGGACGACCCGTTCCGGGTGATTAAGGAGGCTAGCCGGGTGCTCAGGCCCGGGGGCAGCCTGGTCTTGGGGCTCATCCTTAAAGAGAGCCCCTGGGCAGACTTTTATCTGGAAAAGGCCCGTCAGGGGCACCCCATTTACCGGCTGGCCAGGTTTTACGCCTACCCTGAGGTCACGGCCCTGCTAAAGGCCGCCGGCCTGACCCTTCGCCAGGTGGCGTCTACCCTGCTGGAGGAGCCCCAGGATATCGCCCCAGTGCGAAATGCCGAGGTCCGGGACGGGTTCTGGGCGATGGCCGGGTTTACCTGCATTCGGGCCGCGCCGGATTGACAGGACCCTGCCCGATACGGACAATTATTTCTATTTAGGGAAAAGCCGGTGGGAGTAGCCCGGATCCTGGTAGTGGATGACGACCCCCGCATCCGGGATGTGCTCAGGCTGGGCCTGACCTATGAGGGCTTCGCGGTGGACACGGCTGGGTCCGGCGAGGAGGCTTTGCGTCTGGCCCGGGAGCAGTCCCCGGACCTGGTGATCCTGGATATCCTTATGCCGGGCCTGGACGGGTACGAGGTGCTCCGGCGCCTGCGGGCCGCCGACCCACAGCTGCCCGTCCTGATGCTCACCGCCCGCGACGCCCCTGCCGACCATCGATCCCCAGCAGCCGGACGAGCCCAGGTTCGACAAGGAGTTCTCGATGATGTTGGGGGCCTGGATAATACCGGGGGACGGGGCCCCTTCGGCTGGTTTACAATCAATGGTAAAGCCTTCCCGGCGGTCCCCGAGTGGGTCGTCCGGGTCCGCCTTGTGAACATCTCCAACCTGGCTCATCCCATGCACCTTCACGGCCATGACTTCAAGGTTGTCGCCAAGGATGGGGAGCCCATCCGGCCCGAGGCCCAGCAGGTGATGAACACCCTTACGGTGAATCCCGGCGAAACTTACGATATCGTCTTTGTGGCCGATAATCCCGGGGTCTGGATGTTTCACTGTCACGAACTTCACCACACCGAGAACGATGGGGTCGAACCCGGCGGTCTCATTCAAGTGATACGCTATGGGGGGAGTCCGGGTGGGGCCGCACCCCAACCGACCCCGACGATGCCGGCCAGGATGCCGGGTATGGGCCACTAAGGAGGCAACCGAGATGGCGCCGAAGGTTAAGGACCCCGTTTGCGGGATGGACGTCGACCCAGAGCAGGCGGCGGCCAAATCCGAATACCAGGGCCGGACCTATTACTTCTGCTCGCCGGGATGCAAGGCCGCATTTGACCGCAACCCAGCTAAATACGCAAAATAGGACGGAGCTATTTCGGCCCGGCCGCCCCACTGTCCAGGGACGGCTTACCCGTGCCCCAACAGGACTTGTGGGTACCCCCGGACCCCTAAGTTGCGCTGCGCAGGTGGACTGCGCCCGGCTGACCGTCCACCTCGGCCGCGGGCAGTTTCACCCAACGCGGGGCACCGCCGCTAATCCTGCTGGCCGCCGACGCTAAGGGCTTGGGAAATCTACCCGGCCTGGGCGATCTTTCGGTCGGGCCGGGCTTAGGTCCGCTCCGGTGGGTTAATGAGGCCGTGTTTGAGGGCGAAGGCCACCACCTGGGCCCGGTTGTGGGCGTGCAGCTTCTGGAGGATGTTTTTAAGGTGATATTTGACCGTGTTTTCGCTTACGTAAAGCCGCCGGGCGATCTCCTTGTTGCTGGCCCCAGCTACCACCAGCTCCAGCACCTCACGCTCCCGGGCCGTAAGCGGCTCAGCTAACCCAGCCTCAGCCTTGCCCACACCACGAACCCCACCCTGCCGGCTAAACTCCGCCAAAATCTTCGCTGCAAGCCCCGGCGTAAGGGCCGCCTGCCCCTCCAACGCCCCCTCCAGCAGCCGAATCACCGTCTCGGGCTCGTAGCTTTTTAAAAGATAGCCTTGGGCCCCAGACTTTACCGCCTCAAAAAGGTCGGCCTCATCTTCGGAGGCCGTAAGAATAACCACCGGAAGCTGCGCAAACTCCGCCTTTATAAGCCGGGTCGCCTCAAGCCCACCTAGCCCGGGCATCAAAAGGTCCATCAAAACCAGGTCAGGACGCACCCGCCTTACCACCTCGACAGCTTCCGCACCATCACCCGCCTCTCCCACCACCTCAAACCCGTAGCTTTCTAGTAGTTGCCTTAAACCCACCCGAAAGAGCCGGTGGTCGTCCACTATCACCACCCGCCTGCCCACCTACGGGTCCTCCGCAACCGGAATCTCCAGCCTAACACGCGTCCCACAACCCGGCGCCGAATCCACCTCAAGCCGCCCACCCGCCAGCTCCGCACGCTCCCGCATCACCGCAAGCCCAAAATGCCCAGGCCCAACCGGCTTGGTCGGGTCAAAACCGCACCCATCATCGGCAACTTCTACCTTTAGCCTTCCCTCAGGCCGCCCTAAACCCACACGAACCCAGACCCGGCTCGCCCGGGCATGCTTTCGGACGTTGCTTAACGCCTCCTGGACGATGCGCAGCAGCTGGACTTCGGCCCGGGGCAAAAGCTTTACCTTCCCCACCTCGGCCTCAACTTCAAACCCCACCAAAAGGCCACTTTGCTGCTCAAACCGGCCCAGGTACTCCCGCAGGGCATCTACCCAGGGCCGCTCGGCCCCAACCCGGCTGCGCAGACCCAAAATCGCCTCCCGAACATCGGCGTAGGCCTCGGCCAGCACCCCATCCGCCTCACCCAAAAGCCCCTTCGCCGCCTCAATCTCCCCGCCCTCAAGGGCCCGCCGAATAAGCCCAACACGCATCCTTAAATAGCCCAGCACCTGGGCTAAGTTATCGTGCAGCTCCCGGGCAATCCGCTCCCGCTCGGCCACCACCGCCAAGGCCTCCAACTGCCGATAAAGCCGCGCATTTTCGATGGCCACCGCCGCCTGGGTGGCAAAAAGCTCCAAAAGCTCCCGCTCCCCTCGCCCACGGCCGCCTCTGCCGGCCAGGTAAAGCCGGCCCAAAAGCCGGCCCCGGCCCAGGATGGGAACCTCAACCCCAAAACTTGGGCCAAATCCGGAACCCCCAGGGGACGTCACCTTCTTAACGAGCCGACCGTCCTCGGCTAAGACCTCCACAACCGCAGCCTCGGCCCCGCTAAGCTCCCGGGCCAGCCCCACCACCCGACCCAGCACCGCCTCAAGCTCCAGCTCCGAGACCAGACTGAGGCCGGCCTCATGCAAGGCCTTTAGCTGGCGGTTTTTCTCCGCTAAGGCCCGGTTCTGCTCAAAGAGCTTGGCCTGCATCCCCTCGATGGTATCGAAGATAAGCTTTGAAAAAAGATAGGTCCCGGCCGCAATGACGGCCCCGATGAGCAAAAAGCCCGGGGCCGCATGCAAAAACTCGGGCCAAAGCACATGGCGGATAAGGTCAAGGGTCCCCAAAAAGATAAGGGGCAAGACCACCCCAAGCCACCGAAGCTGCCTAAGGCTTAAGCGCCCCAGAATCCGGCCCGGGAAAGGGGCAAGGAGCTGGCGGTCTAAGGCTTTCATCGGTTTACCCCCTGATTATACCTGACCCACACTTTCGGGTAGGCTTTAGCCTACCCGAAACCTACCCCTTTAGGGGTTTTGGGTTCATAAAGGCTTTGCTATCTTGGAACTGGATGGAAAAAGATGGCCAGGGTCCTAATCCTCGAAGACGACACCGAACTGCGCAAGACCTACCGACAACTCCTCGGGGAACGGCACAAGCTCTGGGTCTGGTCTTCCAAGGAGGCCGCCCGGCTGTGGGAACTTCTAGCCCAGGGATATGCCCTGCCGGAGCTGGCAGGCTTTGGGCTTATCATAAGCTCGGCCTGGCTGGAGCTGGGGCCCGAAGAGCACTGCTCCGAGCGGCTGGTCCGGGCCCTGCGGCAGCGGTTTTTGCAGGTGCCCGTCATCCTGGCCGGCCGCAGCCCAACGGTGCCCACCTGGGTCCGACTCATTGCCGGGTCAGACCCTGGGGTTCGGGCCCTCTTCCCGGTAAACGAACAGGCGCTTAAGGTCCTGGTCGAAGAACTTTTGGGGACAACGACCCTTAAAGGAGGTGTTTAAGATGGCCCCTGAGGTTGAGTTTCGGGACCCGCCGCTGGCCCAGAGGCTTTTTGGCACGCCCGGCTTTGGCTGGCTTTGGCTGCCGGTAAGGGTTTACCTGGGCTACGAGTGGCTCCAGGCCGGCATCCACAAACTTGAGGACCCCGCCTGGATGGCCGGAGGCCAGGCCGTAAAAAGCTTCTGGGAGCGGGCCATCCAGGTTCCCCAGCCCCCGGCCCGGCCGCCGGTGGCCTTTGACTGGTACCGGGAGTTTTTAAGGCTGCTTTTGGAAGGGGGCCATTACAGCTGGTTTGGGCCGCTGATTGCCTGGGGCGAGACCCTGGTTGGGGTTGCCCTGATCCTTGGGGCCTTTACCGGGTTAGCGGCCTTCTTTGGGGCCTTCATGAACTGGAACTTCATGATGGCCGGCTCGGCCTCGACCAACCCGGTAATGTTTACCCTGGCCATCCTGCTGATGCTGGCCTGGAAGAACGCCGGCTGGATTGGGCTTGACCGCTGGCTTCTGCCCGCCTTGGGCACCCCCTGGCAACCGGGAAAGTTCTTCAGCCTGCGCCGGCAGCCCGCCAGCTGAAGCAAACCTTTAGCCCTAGGGGTCGGCAAGGGGCGACGGTTTGTCGCCCCTTGCTGGTTTATGGCCTGATTGGCCCGCAGCCGCTTGTAAAGGGCCCCAGACCGCTAACTGCCGGTGGCGGCGTGTTCGGCCCGGGCATTAGTTGAGGAGCTGGGGCAACGGACCTCAGCGACAGACGGGAACCGGTGCCTCCAACCGGCCCACATCAGCACACCCAGAAGTCCCAGGAGGGCAAAATACGAAAGGTCCGTCCTCAGCCCACCCAGCCCCATGAGCAGGAGCCCGCTGCGCCGCGACCCTCGGCTGCTCAGAAGCTCCCGTACCAATCCGGCCAAGGCCAGGCCGTAAAGAGGGGCTGGAAGGTAGAATGTGAGGCCCACAGTCCAGATGCCTACCGCCTTGACGAACCAGCCCGCCACAAAAAGGGTTCCCCTCAAGGGACCGACTTTAGGCATCAGCCCAGCTTGACACAAACTTAACATAAACTGTTTTACAATCCCTAGGAAGCCCTTAAAGTCCCAGAATGTCCGAGTAAGAATTTGCAGTGGGGTTTTGCCCAGGGAGCACCCCGACTTGGAGGCCATCAAGTGGGCCGACTTTGAAAACCTAAGCTACAAAAGGCTCTTTTTCAAAGGCGGTCGGCTGGTTGGGGCCGTCTTAATCGGC
>Ga0209989_100037_pt1 | contig 24528 bp, 25 predicted proteins | sample Antgeofumaro1A2B_FD_188083 | JGI IMG/M metagenome (GOLD analysis project Ga0209989, IMG submission 188083) | Geothermal fumarole subsurface microbial communities from Mt. Erebus, Antarctica - 1A2B (SPAdes) (version 2) | ecosystem: Environmental > Terrestrial > Volcanic > Fumaroles | place: Mt....
GTCTCAATCGCCTCTTCGACCCGGCGGGTTGCAGTATCCGCCTTGGTTTCGTCGTCCCGCTTGACATATTTGATGGGGCGGCCAATAACTTTATAGCTCCACTCCTCCAGGGCCAGGCTCATTCCCCCATTGTAGTTTTCCTTTTGAGCATGATTTTAGAGCGGCTCATGATTCGGCCTCTATATCCGGTAGGGACCAATTACGTCCTCCTCTTTACCTTTGCCGTTTCGGTCATTGTACAGGAACTGATTATCATCCTGTGGGGGCCTGTCGGATTCAGCGTTTTGCCGCCCACGATGTTGGCCGGTAGCGTCGAGCTGGGCCTCTTCTCTTACCCCAGGTATCACCTCTTTGTGATGTTCGTTTCGGTGGCCGTTATTTTCGCCCTCTGGCTCTTGCTGGAGCGCACCCGCTACGGGGCGATTATGCGGGCCGGGATTGAAAACAAAACGATGGTCAGCGCCCTGGGCATCGACGTTTACCGGCTTTTCACAGTCGGTTTCGGGTTGGGAGCCTACCTGGCGGCCCTGGCCGGTGTCCTTATCGCCCCGATCCGGGGCCTTACGCCCTACATGGGGGTCGACATTTTGCCCTTCGCCTTCGTCATAGTTGCCCTGGGTGGGCTCGGCAACATCATCGGGGCCATTGCCGCCGGCCTTATCATCGGCGTCACCCAGACCCTGACTACCCAGTTCTGGCCCCAGGGTTCCACCATCACCATCTTTGCAGTGATGGCCCTGATTCTGCTCACCCGGCCTCAGGGCCTCTTTGGGGCACGCTAAGGTGGCCAAGCTCCGCCCGCAACTTGGTCCCATTATCCCGTGGGTGTTGCTCGGCGTCGTCGTGTTGATACTCCCCGACCTGATGCGCACCACGGTGGCCACGGAGGTCTGGATTTTCGCCATCCTCGCCCTGGCTTTCAACCTGCTGCTGGGCTATACGGGTCTGCTTTCCTTCGGCCAGGCGACATTTTTCGGCGCCGGTGCCTACACCGCCGGCCTTTTGCTGATTCACCAGCGGGTTCACCCCTTGGTGGCACTGGCCGCGGCCGCCCTGGCCGGCGGCCTTGTGGCCGCCCTAGTGGGCTACCTGTGCATCCGGCGGGTCGGCCTCTACTTTATCATGTTGACCTTCGCGTTCAACCTGATGGCCTATTTCATCGTCTACCAAGCTTCGTCGATAACCGGCGGCGTCGACGGCCTGCCGGGCGTCCCCAGGCCCCCGGTAAACCTCCAGGTCATATCCTGGGACATTCGACCCGGGGTCTCTTACTACCTGTTCGTAAGCCTTATCTTTCTGGCATGCGCCCTGGCCCTCAAAAGGGTGGTGGATTCGCCCCTCGGGCTGGTGCTTCAGGCCATCCGGGAAAATGAGGCTCGGGCCGCCGCCTTAGGTTACAACACCTCGGCCTTCAAGCGGTTGGCCTTTGTCATTTCCGGGGCCTTCTCCGGGCTGGCCGGGGCCCTCTACGGGATGCTCTTCGGCATCGTGCCCATCGACACCATCTACTGGGTCACTTCGGGTAACGTCGTCTTTATGACCTTGATAGGCGGGACCAGTAGCTTTTTTGGCCCCGTTATTGGGGCGATTTTCTTCATCTGGTTAGCCGAAACGATAAGCGTTCGCTGGGAGCGGTGGCCTCTCCTTTTTGGCTTGGTATTCGTCTTGGTAATCTTCTTCTTCCGGGGCGGTTTCGTAGAAGTCTGGCGGCGGCTTCAGGCCCTTCTGCCCCGCCCCGGCCGGAAGTTGGAGCCCGACCGTGGCCCTACTAAGGACTGAGAACCTAACCGTCCGATTTGGGGCCCTGACCGCCGTGGACCGGGTAAGCTTAGAGGTTCAGCCCGGAACGGTCCATTCCATCATCGGCCCCAACGGCGCCGGCAAAACCACCTTCTTTAACGCAATAACCGGGGAAATAAGGCCCACCTCGGGCCGGGTACTCTTCCTGGACCGGGATATCACCAACCTGACCGTCTACCAGCGGGCCCAGTTAGGTATTGGCCGCTCCTTCCAGCGGACCAATATCTTTCCCAACCTGACGGTCTTCGAAAATGTCTGGCTTGCCAGTTTCGCCCGAATTCACCCTTCCAGCCTGCCCCATCCGATGCCCCGCCACCAGCTGGCCGAAGTCAAGGACCGCGTCTGCGAGGTCCTCACCGAAGTCGGCTTGGCAGACCGGGCCAACCACCGGGCAGCCGAACTCTCCCACGGGGACCAGCGGTTACTCGAGGTCGCGATCGCCCTTGGGCTGTCGCCAAAGTTGCTTATGCTGGATGAGCCCACAGCCGGCCTTTCGCCTGAAGAGACCCGCCGCATGATCTGGCTAATAAAGGAGTTAGCCAAGCGATACACCATCCTGCTTATCGAGCACAAGATTCACCTCGTGATGGAGGTGTCGAACCTCATCTCGGTGATGCACTTTGGCCAGCTCATTGCCCAGGGGCCGCCGGAAGAGATACAGCGAAACCCAGCCGTACAGGAGGCTTACCTCGGCCGGAGATGATTCTCCAAGTTCAGGATATCCATGTCTACTACGGCCTAGCCCACGTCCTGCAGGGGGTGTCCCTTCAGGTCGGACGGGGGGAGGTTGTGGCCCTGCTGGGCCGAAATGGGGCCGGCAAGAGCACGACCATTAAGGCCATCCTGGGGGTCGTGCCGCCTAGGTCCGGGAAGGTAATCTTTAATGGCATAGATATTACCGGCTGGCCGCCCCACCGCATCGCCCGGCTGGGGGTCGGATACGTGCCCGAGACCCGGGATGTTTTCTCCCACCTGACCGCCCAGGAAAACCTCCTGATCGCCTATAACCGGCGCTCCCGTTGGACCCCCGAAAGCATCGTGGAACTCTTTCCGAAGCTGGCTGAGCTCAAGAACAGGCGGGGTCGGCACCTCAGCGGCGGTGAACAGCAGATGCTGGCCATCGCTCGCGCCCTGCTGACCGGCCCCGAGCTTCTCCTCCTTGATGAACCCTCCCAGGGCCTGGCCCCGATCGTGGTCGAATCCATTCTGGATGCCCTCAGGCGCCTCAAGGGGCAGGGGTTGAGCATGCTGCTGGTCGAGCAAAACGTCGACCTGGCCTTACAGCTTGCCGACCGGGTCTACTTGATCGACCACGGGCAGATCGTGTTCGAGGGGGCCGTGGCCGACCTCCTGGCCAGGCCGGAGCTCACCACCCGCTACCTGGGCGTAACCGTTTAAAACATCCTGGGGTTTGACAAGGCTTAGCGGGCGTCCATATATTGCCGATTGGGATGGGTACGACGGAGCGGGAAGAGCTTCTGGCCGAAATTGAGCGGCTCCGGGCCGAAAACGAGCGGCTTAAGGCCCAGATCGAGGACGAACTTATCCGCCGCATCGCCCAGCTCAACGCCCTCCACCGGGTCAATGCCGCCGCCAACAGCTCCCTAAACCTCGACGAGATGCTCCGCCTCACCGTTCACACCGTCAGCGAGGTGATGCGCACCGACGCCTGCTCTGTATACCTGTTTGAACCTGGTGACCGCCTCGTCCTGCGGGCCACCGTCGGCCTGAATCCGGAGGCCGTGGGCAAATACTCCATCCGCCTCGGCGCCGGCATCACCGGCCTAGCCGCCGCCCAGGGCCGCCCTATCGCCGTAAAGGACGCCTGGGGCGACCCCCGCTTCATGGTGGCACCCGGCCTCGGTGAAGAACCTTACAACTCCATGCTCTCCGTCCCCATTATCCTCTTCGCTGGCAGCGGCACAAAACTCGTCGGCGTCCTCAACCTGATGACCCGCCAGCCCCGGGAATTCACCCCGGACGAGCTTAACTTCTTAGAGACTGTGGCCGGCCAGCTAGCCATTGCCATCGAAAACGCTCGTCTTTACAGCTACACCGACCAGAAACTCCAGGAGAAAATCGCCCAGCTCTCAACCCTCCAGCAGGTCTTCCACCTGATGACCTCCACCCTGGATATCGGCCAAGTGCTTAAGGTCATCGTCGACCAGGCCGTAGCCCTAACCCGCTGCGACGCCGCCGCCATCTTCCAGCTCGACCCTGATTCGGAGTTTCTAACCATCGTCGCCGCCCACGGCCTGCCGGAAAACTTAACCCGGACCTGGCGGGCCCGGCCCGGCGAGACGGCCCCCGGACTGGTCGTTCGCACCGGCCTGCCCCTGGTCATCCCGGACACGGCCGAGCTGGTGGGCCGCAGGGTGGTCCCACTGGGGGATGTTACCGATTTCCGGGCCATTTTCTGCGTGCCCCTGGCCACCCACGGCCAAACCTTCGGCGCCCTGGGCATCTACTGCCGCGACCGCCACGATTTTGACCCCGATGAGGTGATGTTTCTCTCAACCTTTGCCGACCAGGCGGCCGTCGCCCTGACCAACGCCCGGCTCTACTCCGAGGCCCAGCGCAACCTGGCGGCCAAATCGGCGATGCTGGCCGAAATGCACCATCGGGTGAAGAACAACCTCCAGAACGTGGCCGCCCTGCTTTCCCTCCAGTACCGGCGCAGCCGGACCGAGGAGGCCCGCCGGGTCCTCAAAGAGAGTCTAAGCCGGATCGAGGCCATCGCCGCCGTCCATGACCTGCTCTCCGAGGGCCAGGCCGAATGCACTACCCTGCAGCGAGTCGCCCACCAGATCGCCGACGTGGTTTTGAGCCACCTGGTACCGCCCCGGCTCCAGGTTGAGTTCGGGGTCAACGGCGACGAGATCCGCCTGCCGGCCCGGGTGGCCACCGTCTTTGCGCTGGTGCTCAACGAGCTTTTAAACAACGCCGTCGACCACGGGCGACCGAGCGAAGGTCCCCTGCGGGTCAAGGTTACCGGCCAGTACTCCGACGATGAGGTCCGGGTCATCGTAGCCGATAACGGCCCCGGCTTTCCGCCTGATTTCAGCGTCGACCGGCACGGGGGCCTGGGCCTCCGGATCGTACGAACCCTGGTGGAGCAGGACCTGGGTGGTCGGCTGCGCTTTGGAACCAATGGGGGGGCGGTAATAACCATCACCTTCCCGCCCCAATGACTGTCCGGGGCCTCAAACCCGAGACGGTCGCCTGGGTCGTCCTCTGGACAGCCTTTGGGGTTTTCCTCCTGCTCTGCACCGGCACCATCCTGGCAGTCCGGTGGTTTATCCAGTCGGCCACGGTCACCGAGGAGGCCCAGTTAACTGTTACCGGCGGTACCGTCGCCATCCGGCCGCTAAGCCAGGGCAGCCCCGATTGGGTCGTCGCCCCGCCCCAGGCAACCATCGAGGAGTCCGATCAGGTCCGGACCGACGAAGGTTCTACCGCTTTCATCCGGCTGCCCGATGGCTCCACAGTCTCGGTTCTACCGGGCACCGAGCTTGCCATAAGCCGACTTCGGCGGTTCAGGTTCGGCGAACCGGGCCACCTGCTGGATATCACCATCAAGTCGGGGCGGCTAATTCTAGGGGTAGCCCACCCGATTGGACGGCCCACCGCGTTCCGGATTTTGAGCGGGGGCGCCGAGGTGCGGCTGGCTGAGGGCAACTACGCCGTCCGCAAGGAGGCCGACCGGCTCGAGGTGCGGGTCCGCCAGCTGGGCAGCGCCTTGGTCCGGAGCGGCCCCTTCGAGGTCAACCTGGGCTCCCTCCAGCGGGCCGTAGCCTACCCCGGTCGGCTGGAGGGGCCCCTACCCCCGGAGGACGACCTGATCAGGGCCGGCGATTTCACCCAGGGACTCGACGACCGGGCCTGGCAGCCGGTGGTCGAAGAGGCCTGCTGGGCCGCGCCCCAGGTTCAGAATCGCCTCGAGCCGACCCGGGTTGATGGGGAGCAGGCGGTCCGGTTCTTCCGGCAGGGCAGTGAGGGCACCCCTTGTCAGATGTTCTTACACCAGGAGGTAAACCGGGACATCTCGGACCTGATATCCCTTCGGCTCAAGATTGAGTTTCGGATCGACCGCCAGACCCTTTCGGGGGGCGGCTACCTGGGAAGCGAATACCCGGTCCAGGTCAGGATGCTTTACCGGGGTGCCGACGGGGGCGAACGGGTATGGGTCCGGGGCTTTTATATCCAGAACGTAGAGGGCCGACGGACCGACCACGGCGTAAAAGTTGAGGGCGACCGCTGGGTCGAATACTGGGTCCCCGACGCCGAGGATCCGAATCTGCTAACCTTGGCCGGGGGCGTCCGCTACATTCGGTGGATTGAGGTCATGGCCTCAGGCCACGACTTCGAATCCTATGTCCGCCGGGTAAGTCTCCTCGGTCAGTGAAAAGACCAGCACAGGGCGGCACGTGGTAGTATCGGATGGTTAAGGAGGCGATGGAGATGGATGCGGGAAAACGGCTCCGTAAAAGCAACACCAACCGGCTGCTCTTCGGGGTCTGCGGCGGCCTCGGCGAGTATTTCAAGGTCGACCCTTTGGTCTTCCGGGTCGCTTTTATTGCCCTGGCCTTGGTGCAGGGCCTGGGGATCCTCCTTTACCTTTTACTGGTGCTCCTCATGCCGAGGCCGACAGCGCCGACCGCGGACCTGCCCAACACCCTTAAGGACAACCTGAAGTCGGCGCCCGCCGAAGCCACCGAGGCCGGGCGCCGGGCAATCCGGATCCTCCGGGGCCAGCCAGTCGTATCACCCGAAGGCGGGGAACATCCGGAAGGGCCCTAAATCTGGGCCAGCCCGACCGGGCCGCCAACGTCTAGTAGCGATTCGCGAGGTCGCGGTAGACCTGGGCAGTATTCTCTTCGAAATAGAGAAAAGCGGCATCGACCTGTTCCTCGGAAAGTTCAGGGAAGTGCCGGGCAATGGCCGCAAATGAGCCGCCGCTGTTGTTGTAGACAAAGATAATATCAGCCACGGCGATGTCGGTTCCTCGGATATAGGCGGTTCCGTCCGGGCCGACCTCAATAAACTCCTCGAAAGCTTGCCCCATCGAAGCGACGACTCCTTGTTTTTAACGAAATTTTAGCCGCCGCCCCATGCCCCCGTCAAAAAAGCCGACCAGACTAGCAGGTCACGGCATTCCGTATAACGGTCAGCAACCCGCTTGACAATGGCTTAATCACAAATTATAATCCTACAGACCGCAGTGGTATTGCGTTAATCAAAATAGTTATCCAGAAAGGAGAAGGTCAGATGGCTCGGGGACAGAGGCGATTAACCTGGCATGCTGGAATTTATGGCTTTGCAGGTGGTGGGCCTGGCCCTGGTTTTCCTTTTCCCCGACCTCGCCCTGTGGCTTCCGCGGCTACTTTACGGCGGCCAGTAGAGACGGGGCCTATTACTGGATGAGCACCTCGTACATTTCACCGATAGAGAGGCCCAGGTGAATCCGGCGGATCGCCTCGGCGAAAAGGGGCGCAACCGAAAGTACGGTTATCTTCCCGATCCGCTTCTCCGGCGGCAAGGGCAGCGTGTCGGTTACGATGACTTCCTCAAAGGGGCCCTTGGCCAGCCGCTCAATGGCCGGGCCGGAAAACACCCCGTGGGTGGCAACGGCATAAATTGACCGCACCCCGGCGGCCAGCAGTGCCTCGGCCGCCCGGGTCATGGTTCCGGCCGTGTCGATCTCGTCGTCAAAGACCACCGCATCCCGGCCCGCCACGTCTCCAATGACCGTAAGCACCTCCACTCGGGTGCCTGTGGGTGGCCGCCGCTTTTCAATGATGGCCGTCGGCACATTTAAATACTCGGCAAAGTTTCGGGCCCGCTTGGCAACCCCAATGTCGGCCGCAACCACCACCGGATTAAGCAGCCGCCGGGTGCGCACGTAGTCGGCCAGGGTAAAGAAGGCCGTCAGCTCGTCCACGGGTATCGTGAAAAAGCCCTGAATCTGCCCGGCATGCAGGTCCATCGTTACCACCCGGTTGGCCCCGGCCACCTGCAGAAAGTCGGCGATGAGCCGGGCAGTAATAGGGACCCGGGGCTGGTCTTTTTTGTCCGTCCGGCCGTAAGCGTAATAGGGGATTACGGCCGTGATCCGCTCGGCCGAGGCCCGCCGGGCCGCATCCAGCATGATGAAAAGCTCCATCAAGTTGCGGTTCACCGGCGAAGCGATAGGCTGGATAATAAAGACATCGTGGGCCCGGATCGAAGAGTGATACCGGACAAATATGTTTTCGTTCGAGAACTCGAAAACATCCACCCCGCCCAACTCCACCCCAAGGACCTCACAGACTCGCCGGGCAAATTCCGGGTGGGCGTTACCGGAGAATACACTCAGCCGCTGGTACAAGGTCACCGTTGCCCCCTCGGCCTCGATTTTCGATGCCTCCGTGGCAGATTTTAATACACCCCGGGCCCCCGCGCCAGGGATGGGCCACACTGCCCTCGACAGGCCCGCGACCGGGTCTACCCACCCGCGAGGCTGTACCGGCACCGCCGCCCTTTACACCAGCCCGATTCCCCGCACCCCAGAAACTGAGGTAAAGTCTAACCGGAGCGGTTGTAATGCCTGCACCTCGCCCGCGCTGGCTTCTGCTGGGATTTTGGCTTCTACTTGCCGGTGGGTCCTTGGCCCTTATCCGTTTGGGCCAGCCCGCAAGCGGCCCGCTGCCGGCCCCGGTGGGCACCCCCGGACCTGCCGGCCAGGTTCTCCGTTACCGGCTGGACGCAGAAAGGTTTATCTTGCTGGAGGTTGAACCCCTCAAGCCGGGACCCAACGATTTCCGGGTAACCCTCCTCGACCGCAATCTCCAGCCGATACCGGCCGAGGGGCTTTACCTACGACTACGGCGGCTCGACCAGGATAGCCCCCTGATAAACCTCCCCCTTAACCGGGCCGATAACCGGCCCAGCTTTTCGGCCCGCCAAGACCTTGAGGTGGGCTGGTGGGGGGCCGAGGTGGGCCTCGCCGGCGGGCCGGCCCAGACCTTTTACTTCCTAATCGGGTCGCCCGGCCCCGGTGGGGTAGCCTCTGACCCTGGGGCGGCCGAGCTGTTGAACCGGGCTGTTGACGAGTTCGGCCGACTTGCAGGCGTGCGCTGGGAAGAGCAGCTCACCAGCGGCCTACCCTACCCCACCAGGGCAGGGGCCTGGGTCCTAACCGAGGCCGAGGCTCAGGCCCCCGACCGGGTCCACCTTAAGGTGACCCTGGACGGGTTGGTCCGGGAAACGTATCAGGTCGGGGGCCAGCGCTGCGACCGGGAGGGCGGCGGACCCTGGCAATGCGCCGACGCAACCCCACTAAATCCCTTCGACCGAACCCTCTTTCGCTCGGCCGTCCAAATCAGCCTGGGCCGCCAAGAAATTGTCGACGGGGAGTCGACCCGGGTGGTCTTTTTCTACTACCCGGCGGCCGAAGCCTGGTACGCCTGGTGGGTTGGGGAGCGGACCGGCCGGCTGCTGCGGGAAGTTATGCTGGCCCTTGGGCACGTGATGGTTACCCGCTATTTCGACCACAACGTCCCCTTAAACATCGGGCTCCCGGCGGGCGGTTAAGCCTGCCCCGCCTCCCGCAGGGCCAGCTCCACCAGGGTGCGGACGCCGACGCCGGTGCCGCCCTTGGGAATATAAGGCTGTTCCTTCTTGGCCCGGGCCGTACCGGCAATGTCCAGGTGGACCCAGGGCGTGTCCTCGGCAAACACCCGAATGAAGTAGGCCGCGGTAATGGCCCCGGCCTCCCGGCCGCCCACGTTCTTAAGGTCGGCGCAGTCGCTTTTAAGCTGCTGCCGGTACTCCTCGAACATGGGCAGCTCCCAGATTTTCTCCCCGGCTGCGTCGGCCGCGGTCTTCACCTTGCCCAGGAGCTCGGGGTTGTTCGTAAAGGCCCCGCTGGTCACGGTGCCCAGGGCAATGACGCAGGCCCCGGTGAGGGTCGCCAGGTCCACGATGGCCCGGGCCCCCAGCTTTCGGGCGTAGCAGACGCAGTCGGCCAGCACCAGCCGGCCCTCAGCGTCGGTGTTGATGACCTCCACGGTGGTGCCGTTCATCGCCCGGACAATATCTCCGGGCCGGGTCGCCGTGCCCGAGGGCATATTCTCGGTGCAGCCGGCCAGGCCGATAACGTTCAGCTTCGGCTTGAGCCGGGCGATCGCCTGCATCGCCCCGAGCACGGCCGCCGCCCCGGACATGTCCGTCTTCATCTCCTCCATTCCCTGGGCCGGCTTCATCGAGATGCCGCCGGTATCGAAGGTTATGCCCTTCCCGATGAAGGCGATGGGCGCTTGGGAGCGGTCGGTGCCCCAGTATTTGAGGACGATAAGCTTGGGCGGCTGGGCGCTGCCGGCGGCCACGGCCAGGAAAGCCCCCATCCCCAGGGACTCCATCTGCTCCCGGTCCAGAATCTCGTATTCCAGTCCGTAACGGTCGGCAAGCTCCCGGGCCCGATTGGCCATCTCGGTGGGGGTAAGCACGTTGGCCGGCTCGTTAACCAGGTCCCGGGCAAAATTCACCGCCTCGGCGATGATACGGCCCCGCTCGACCCCCTCGGTCAAGGCTGGAACCTTGGTGGCATCGAACTCGACCACCTGAACTTCCTCGAGGCGGCCGCCGTTTTCCTCCCGGTTCGTCAGGTATTTATCAAAACGATAGAGGCCCAACAGGGTACCTTCCGTCAGGGCCTGGGCGGCCGCCGCGGGGTCTAGGCCGCCGATGCCGGCCCCGTGGACGATGGTGGCGATTTTCTGACAACCAGCCTTCCGCAAAGTCTTGGCGGCCGTAGCCGACACCTGCCGGACCCGGTCCAGGTCAAATTCCGAAGATTTCCCCAAGCCAACCACCAGCACGTTATCGGCCGGAATCCGGCCAAAGGTTGGGATTACAAAAGTTTCGTTAAGTTTGCCCTTAATGTAGCCTTTGGCGATGAGCCGGCTGACCTCACCCCCAAGGGCGCGATCCACCGCCCCCGTTGCCCCACCCGGGCGGGTTACGCCCTCGAAAAGGTTCACCACCAGCCCGTCCACCTGGGCCTCGGCAATATTACCGGCTACAACCCGTACCGTGGTCACCGTGGGGTCCTCCTTTCCGGGGTAAAAAGTATCTAACCAGACAGAGTTTAGACTTACCCCGATACCGTGATCAACGGGTAGCATCTGCTAGACTTTAGTTGGGATGGTCTATATCGGGACCTCGGGCTTCAGCTACGACGACTGGGTGGGGCCTTACTACCCGGCCGAATTGCCCCGTCGGGGCTGGTTGGAGTATTACGCCCAGGAGTTTAACACCGTCGAAATTAACTCCACCTACTACGCAATCCCCAGCGTCCGGACCACCGCCGCCCTGGCCCGGCGGGTTCCGGCTGGCTTTCTCTTCGCCGTGAAACTCCCCCGGGAGCTCACCCACGAGCGAACGACCGACGGGGCCGAGGTCTTTCGCCAGTTCCGGGTCGCCCTCGACCCCATCATCGCCGCCGGAAAGCTGGGGGCCCTGCTCGCCCAGTTTCCCAACAGCTTCCGGCCCGACCCTAAAGCCTGGGATCACATCGCCCGGCTCCGGGAACTGGCCGCCGACTTGCCCCTGGTGGTCGAGTTCCGCCACGCGGGGTGGGTGTGCCCGGAAACCTTCGGGCGGCTCCGCCGGCTGGGCGTGGGCTTCTGCTGCGTCGACGAACCCCAGCTCCCCGGCCTTCTCCCCCCGGTGGCCGAGGCGACCGGGCCGGTAGGTTACGTCCGCTTCCACGGCCGGAACAAGGCCAAGTGGTGGAAACACGAGCACGCCTACGAGCGCTACGATTACACCTACTCCGTCGAGGAGCTGGCGGAGTGGGTCCCGAAAATCCGCCACATCGCCGGCCTCACGGAGCGAATCTTCGTCTTTGCCAACAACCACTTCCAGGCCCAGGCGATCCAGACTGCCCGCCAGCTCCGAATGCTCCTCGAAGAACCGGCATTCCCCTGCTAGCCGATGCGCAGCCCGGCCCGCAAATCCCTAGACGTCCTTTTGGTCGGCGGGGGTATCCTCATCGCTGACCAGGTAACCAAGGCCCTGGTTCGGACCCACCTGCCGCCGGGGGATTCTTTCCCGGCCGAATGGCCGGTCCGGCTTACCCACGTAACCAATACCGGGGCGGCCTTTGGGCTCTTCACCAACCAGAGTGTGATCCTTACGTTCGTGGCGTTCTTTGCCATCGGGCTGATCATCTATTACTACCGGAAATTGTCCGAGGGGGCCTGGGTCCTGCGGGCCGCCCTGGGCCTTCAACTGGGCGGGGCCGTCGGCAACCTGATTGACCGCATCTGGCAGGGCTACGTAACCGACTTTATCGACCTGCGTTTCTGGCCGGTCTTTAACGTTGCCGATTCGGCCATAACTGTTGGGGCGGTCCTGCTGGCCGTAAGCCTCCTCTGGCCGGACCTTATTAAGGGCCGTGGGCCGGTCGAACATGCTCCCACGACCGCCGGTGACCGCCGGGGCGAGGCCTGAAGTCCGCCGGTTCACGGCCCAGGGCCCCGGCGAACGTCTCGACCGCTTCCTGGCCGCCCAATGTCCCGACCTTTCCCGGAGCCGGATCCAGGAGCTGATTCGGGACGGGCGGGTTAAGGTGGGCGGGACTGCGGTTACTAAGCCGGCCCACCGGCTGCGGGGCGGCGAGCTTATCGAGGTCGAGGTTACCCCCAAACCACCCCCCGAGGTCGTGCCGACTCCCCTGCCCCTCAAGGTAGTTTACGAAGACGAAGACCTGCTAGTTATCGATAAGCCGGCCGGGCTCGTGGTCCACCCGGGCGCCGGCCACCACGCCGACACCCTGGCCAACGCCCTGGTGGCCTACATGGGTTGGGCCCCTACTCCCGGCGAGCGGCCCGGCATCGTTCACCGGCTGGACAAGGACACCTCGGGTCTAATGGTTGCGGCCAAGAATGAGGCCGCCCACCGCCGCCTCCAGACCGACCTGAAGGCCCGCCGCTTTAAGAAGGGCTACCTAGCCCTGGTCGAAGGCCGACTTACCCCGCCCGAGGGAGTCATCGACGCCCCGGTGGGTCGGGATCCCCGCCGCCGGACCCGAATGGCGGTGGGGACCGGCCGGTCGGCCGTAACCCGCTACCGGGTCTTACAATATTTGACGGGTGCAACCCTGGTGGAGGTCTGGCCCGAGACCGGCCGGACCCACCAGATCCGGGTCCACTTCTCCAGCCTCGGTCACCCTTTGGCAGGGGATGCCCTATACGGCCGCCCGTGCCCGACCCTAAATCGGCATTTTTTGCACGCGTTTTACCTGGGATTTCCCCACCCCCGGACCGGGCGTTGGCTGGAGTTTACTTCCCCCCTTCCTCCCGAGCTCGAGGCCGAACTTGCCCGCCGGCGGGCTGCTTTATCCCCTTGAGAGGCCGGGCAGATTTTCCGGCCCGGACCCCCACTGGCCCGTCAGGCCTTATAATCCTTCTGAGGTAATGTTATGTCCAGGCAGGCCCTCATCACCGGGGGCGCGGGTTTTATCGGGGTCAACCTGGCGGCCGTCCTGGCCGCCGACGGCTGGAAGGTCCACGTTTTCGACCTACTGACCCGGCCGGGAACAGAGTGGAACCTGAGCTGGCTTAAACGCCGGTACCCCGAACGGGTCACCTTTACCCGGGCAGATATCCGGGATTTCTCGGCCGTCCGCGAAGCCGTCCGGTGGGCAGACGTCGTTTTCCACCTGGCTGCCCAGGTAGCGGTTACCACTTCCTTGGCAGACCCCCGAGCTGATTTCGAGGTCAACGCCCTGGGCACCCTGAATGTGCTGGAAGCGATCCGGCAGTCTGGCCCCCACCGTCCCCTCCTTTACACGTCGACCAACAAAGTCTACGGCGCGCTGGCCGGGGTTCCGGTAGTCGAGGAGGCTACCCGCTACAGCTATGCCGACCGGCCCTGGGGAATCGACGAAACTCAGCCCCTCGATTTTCATTCCCCTTACGGCTGTTCCAAGGGGGCGGCCGACCAGTATGTTCGGGACTACGCCCGGGTTTACGGGCTGCCTACGGTGGTCTTCCGAATGTCCTGCATTTACGGTCCCCATCAGTTCGGGACCGAGGACCAGGGGTGGGTGGCCCATTTTGTAATTTCAGCTGTTACCGGCCGGGCCATCACCATCTACGGCGACGGAAAACAGGTGCGAGATGTCCTGTTCGTAACCGACCTGGTGGCGGCCATGCGGGCGGCGATAGACCGCATCGACGTCACGGCCGGCCGGGTATACAACATCGGGGGCGGGCCGGAAAATACCCTCTCGGTCTGGCACGAGTTCGGGCCCCTTCTGGCGGATGTCCTGGGCGCTTCCTTGTCCCCGCCGACCTTTGCATCCTGGCGGTCTGGGGACCAGAAGGTGTACGTAAGCGATATTCGGCGGGCAATGCAAGACTTGGGCTGGCGGCCCAAGGTCGGTGTGCGGGAGGGCCTGCGAATCCTGGCCGATTGGGTTCGGTCCCACCGCGACCAGCTTGCGGCAGACCGAACGGCCCGGTGAAGATCCTCATTGCCCTCACCTACTACCGGCCTCATATCAGCGGCCTCACCATCTACGTAGAACGGGTGGCCGGGGCCCTGGCCGCCCGGGGCCACGAGGTGCAGATTCTTACTTCCCAGTACGACCCCGCCCTGCCCCTGGTTGAGGTGCGGGAAGGCGTTAAGGTCAGACGGGTACCGGTCCTCATGCGCATAAGCAAGGGCGTGGTCATGCCCACCATCGGCCTCTGGGCCACGAAACTCGTCCGCTGGGCCGAGGTCGTTTGGTTGCACCTGCCACAATTCGACGCCGCCGGCATCGGTCTGCGGGGCCGGCTCTTCGGTAAGCCGGTGGTGCTCACCTATCACTGCGATATCCGCCTGCCCCCGGGCCTTCTAAACCGGGCTGCCAACCTGGTGGTGCACCTGATGAACCATGTGGCGGCCTGGACGGCTGATGCCATCGTGACCTACACCGACGACTATGCCCGCCACTCCCCATATCTTTCAAGATACATGCGCAAGGTTCGGATCATCCCACCACCGGTTCAGCTTCCCGTACCCGAACCCGACCGTGTGGCGGCCTTCCGCCAGAAATGGGGCCTCGACGGGCAGGTCGTCGTTGGGATGATGGCCCGGCTGGCCGCGGAGAAGGGTGTGGAGTACCTTCTGGAGGCGCTCCCCTACATTCTGGCCGTTTACCCCAATACTCGGGTCCTCTTCGCCGGACCCTATCAGAACGTGGTTGGTGAGGCCGCCTACGCCCGGCGGCTTCGGCCCCGCTTCGAACGCTACCGGCACCACTGGACCTTCGTCGGGGTCCTAGACCCCGCCGAGACCGCCGCCTTCTTCGCCAACTGCCACGTAACCGTCCTGCCCAGCATCAATGCCACCGAATCTTTCGGCCTGGTCCAGGTCGAGTCAATGCTCTGCGGCACCCCGGTAGTGGTCAGCGACCTGCCCGGCGTTCGGGTCCCGACGGCCACCACCGGCATGGGCCGGACCGTTCCGCCCCGCAACGGCCGGGCCCTGGCCGACGCCATCCTTGAAGTGCTAGCCCACCGGGAAGCCTACATCCGGCCCCGGGAGGAAGTCGAGCGCCATTACAGTACCGGGCGCACCGTAGCCGCCTATGAGGAGCTTTTTAAAACGTTACTCGAACGGCGTGCTTCCCCGTAGGGCCCCGGTGCCATCGAACGAGGACCTCCTCTGGGCCCACCTGCGGGAAGTCCCGGCCTTCCGGGCACTGTTTAGGTCCGTGGAGGCACGATTCTACCGGGGCCTGTGCCTGTCGGGTCCTGTCCTAGACCTTGGGTGCGGGGACGGGCATTTCGCCAGCCTTGCCCTGTCGGCCCTGACCCCGGTTGGTATGGACCTGTCCGCCGGGGCCCTGCGGGAGGCCGTCCGCCGGCGGGTCTACCGCGCCGTGGTCCGGGCCGACGCCGCCTACCTACCCTTTCGCTCGGAAGTTTTCGGCACCGTGGTGAGCAACTCCGTTCTCGAGCACATTCCCGGGGTTGAGGCCGTCCTGGCCGAGGTGAGCCGCGTGCTGAAGCCCGGTGGCCGACTGGTCTTCTCCGTCCCCAGCGAGCACTTTGCCGAATATTTATCCGTCGGCCGAATCCTTGAGCGACTGGGACTTGGCCGTCTGGCCGCAGCCTACCGGCGGTTTTTTAACCGCATCTCCCGCCACTTTACCTGTGAAAGCCCGGCCTGGTGGGCCACCCGATTGAGGGCAGTGGGCCTCGAACCCCTGGAGTATCGCTATTACTTCTCGCCGGGGGCCGTGGCCCTGCTGGAATGGGGCCATCTTTACGGCGTCCCTGCCCTTGGATTTAAAAAGCTCCTCGGTCGCTGGGTATTAGCGCCCTGGACCTGGAACCTCTGGCCGGTGGAGCGAGTTCTCCGTCGGTTCTACCTCGAGGCTCCGGCCTCCACCGGGGCGTATTTCTTTATGATTGCGGCCAAAACCTTTAACTGATGGCGGCCCTCTTGAGTTCGCTTCTGGTTGTCGGGGGCCAGCATCTCCTGGATCCAGTACCCACCGACACCGCCTGCCCGTACCTGGACTGCTCCTTTGTGTCCCGGCCAGTTTGGTCGGTTCCCGGGTCTTTTGACGGGGTCGGGGAGGCCCCGAACCAACTGAGACATTGCCCGCGGCCGACTCCGAGGTTCCCATGGCTGATTGTCAGCCATGGGGAAACGGCCCTCGCATTTGCCCGCGCCGGCGGGAACCAGTTTCGTCTACCTGACATGGTCGCTTGGGCCGTAGCGGTTGTTGCCCGGTTTGCGGCCCGATGGTTCGAGTCGGTAAGGCTGAGCCTTAACTCGGTCCGCCAGCCCTTCCCAGTCGGCTGGCGGCACCTCTTGGCCATTAGCGTGCTGGGGGGCTCGGGCTCGCCTTTCGCTACTGGGACCTTAACGCTCCCGGCCCTCTGCTTGCCGGGTAAGAGTCGTTGTGGGGATGGCCTGGGGGTACCGCGGCCTGCTGGACACCTTAAGGCTGACGTAGCCCGCTGCTAGAGGGTAAGCTTTGCCTCCAGCTCGTCGGGGGGACGGTTGAGGCCGACCAGGCTCAGGCGCAGCCGCTCCGTTCGGAAAAGGTCCCGGGCGACCCGGAGGACGTCATCGGCGGTCACCGCCTCGATCCGCTCCAGCCGCTCCTGAGGCGTCATGATCTGTCCGAGGACAGCCTCCTGAAGGCCGTAGTAGGCCGAAAGGTTCTCCGACCGCTCCAGCTGGAACATCAGGGTCACCTTCTGCCGCTCCTTGGCCCGGGCCAGCTCGTCGGCTGGCACCGGCTCCTGCCGGAGGCGGTCAAGCTCGGTGAGGATCGTGGTAAGGGCCAGGTCGAACTGCCCGGGGTCGAGGCCGGCGTAAACGACCAGCTGGCCCGTATATTTGTGCCCGGCAACGTACGAATAGACCGAGTAGGCCAGCCCCAACCGCTCCCGAACGTTTAAAAAGAGCCGGGAGCTCATCCCTTCGCCCAAAACCGAGTTCATAACCATGGCCGCAAATCGGTCCGGGTGCCAGAGGGAATAAGCCTGGACCCCTAGGTTTATATGAACCTGGTTCGTTGGCTTATCCCCCACCACAACCCGGGGGCCGGCAGTCGGCTTAAACGCCGGTTCGGGCCGCTCCGGTCCTGGTGGCCACTCCCCCAGGTACGACCTAGCCAGCTCCGCCAGCTCCTCGGCGTCCAGCCGGCCCGCCCCCACCAGAACCGCCCGCTGGGGCCGGTAATGGAACTCCAAAAAAGCCGTCAGATCCTCCCGCCGAACCCCAGCCACCGTCTCCCGGAATCCGATAATGGACCGGCCGAGGGGATCGTCGGGGAAAAGGAGCCGCTGAAAGAGCAGCGAGACATAAGTTTCTGGCTGGTCCTCGTAGCGGCTTATCTCCTGCTGGATGACCCCTTTCTCCCGCTCCAACTCCGCCGGGTCCAGCAGCGGGTTCAAAACCAGGTCGGAGACGACGTCGACCGCCGTCTCCAAGTGCTCCGGGGTCACCTTGGCGTAGAAGTTGGTGTATTCAAAACCGGTGGCGGCATTAAGCTGCCCCCCGATGCCCTCAATCGCCTCGCTAACCTGCCGGGCCGTCGGCCGCTTCTTCGTACCCTTAAAGACCATGTGCTCCAGCAGGTGTGAGATGCCGGCCAGATTATCCGGCTCGTAGCGACTTCCGACGGCCACAAAAAGCCGAACGGCCACCGATAGGGCTCCGGGTTGTTCGGCCGCTATTACCCGTAACCCGTTTTCCAGTTGAATTCGGGTGAACTTCCAGTCCAGCATGCTTTAGTTATTTTAATCGAACCCCAGCCGTTTGTGCCGCATCACGATGCTCTCCAGCAGTCCCAGGGACAGCAGGGTTGTAAGAAGGGAGCTTCCGCCGTAGCTTATAAGGGGCAGGGGGATGCCCGTAACGGGTAGAAGGCGGCTGTTGGCCCCGATGTTGATAAAGGCCTGAACGAAGATCTGGACCACGATGCCGGTGGCCACCAGCCGGCCGAAGTCGTCCCTAGCCAGCATCCCGACCCGGATGCCCCGGAAGAGCAGCAAGATGAAGAGGCCGAAAAGGACCATCGCCCCCACAAACCCCAGCTCCTCCCCGATGACGCTGAAGATAAAATCCGTATACTGGACCCGTAAAAAGTTAAGCTGTGTCTGGGAGCCCTGGCCCAAGCCCCGGCCGAAAAGTCCCCCGGACCCCACGCTTATCTCCGACTGGCGCACGTTGTACCCGGCCCCCAGCGGGTCCAGCATCGGGTTGAAAAAGACCATAAGCCGCTCTTTCATGTAGTCCCGGAGCAGATAACGAAAGGCCAGCGGCGCCGACGCAATCCCCACCACCGCCAGCCCCAGCAGGTACCTCAGGCGGACGCCCGCCATAACGGCCATCCCAAACCAGATGGCCCCAAGGACCAGGTCGGTGCCCAGGTCGGGCTGGGCGTAGACCAAAACCAAAAAGGGCACCGTTGCCCCAAGGCTTAACCCAAAGACCCGCAAGCTCTTTACCTGCTCTTGATAGACGGTGAAAATCTTGGCGAGGGTAAGGATAAGGGTAAGCTTGGCCAACTCCGAAGGCTGAACGGGCACCGGCCCGAAGTTTATCCAGCGGCGGGCCCCGTAGGTTGGGTCCCCCACCAGGAGCACCAGTACCAGCAGGGCGATAGTAACGGCGTAAAAGGTTTCAGCCAGGTGGCCGAAGAGCCGATAGTCCACGAAACACACCAGGAAAAATAGGACGAGGCCGGCCAGCCCGAAGAGTAACTGGCGGGCAACGGGGGATTCGAGGGGGTCATCCGGGGTGTTACCGCTGGCGGCCGCACTCCAGATCATCACCAGTCCGTAGGCTAAAAGTCCGGCAGCCGCGGCCAGGAGCCACGGGTCGAAGCGGCGCATAAGCCTTAGGTCCATTTAACCCCGTTTGCGGCTAAAATAGAATTCGAAGATCTGGCGGGCGGCGGGGGCGGCCGTAAAGGACCCACCCTGGCTCAGCTCGTGGAAGACCGTCACGACGATTTCAGGGTCATCATAGGGGGCAAACCCGGTAAACCAGCCGTGGTAGCGCCGGGCATTAATGGGCCCCCACTCGGCCGTCCCGGTCTTTCCGGCCACCGCCACCCCCGGAATATTTACCACCGTCACGATGCCGCTGGTTACCCCGTCGCGCATCCCGGCCCGGATCAGCTCTAAATACTCGGGCCGGACACCCACCTCCCGGCGCACCACCGGTTCGAACCGCCAGACGGTGCGGCCTTCGGCGTCTTTAATTTCCCGCACTAGCTGCGGTTTAAGAAGCTTGCCACCGTTGGCGACGGCAGCGGTGGCCATGGCCAGCTGCATGGGGGTAACCGTAACCTCCCCCTGGCCGATGCCGGCGTTATAAACATCCCCCAGGTAGGCCGGCTCGCCCCGGACCTTCCGATACCAGTCGTTGCTGGGAATGGTCCCCTCTGCCTCACCGGGCAGGTCGATACCCGTCTTTTCCCCGAAGCCGAACCGGTGGGCATATTCGGCCAGCCGGTCGATCCCCAGGCCCCGAATCCGCTGGTCCGGGCAGCCTCCGGCGACGCAGCCGAAGTACACGTTCGAGGACATGGCCAGTGCCCGCCTCAAGTTGAGGGCACCCAGGGCCGCCCAATCCCGGAAGATAAAGGGCACCGCCGGGTTCACCTCATTTGTGATCCGGATGTAGCCCGGGCTGTAAATCACGGTGTTAGCGGTTACGATCCCCTCCTGCAGGCCGGCGGCGCCGGTGACCAGCTTGAAGGTACTGCCGGGGACCCAGGCTCCCCCGATGGCGGCATTAACCAGAGGGCGGCGGGGGTCTTCTAGGAGCGCCTCCCACTCCCGGGTCCCGATCCCCGTCGAGAAGAGGTTGTTATCGTAGTCGGGGATGGCCACCATCGCCAGAATTTCCCCGGTCTTAGCGTTCACCACCACCGCCGCGGCGTGGTCCGAACGGCCCATAGTCGCCTTAAGAGCCTGATAAACAACCCGCTGAAGCTCCAGGTCGATGCTCAGAACCAGGTTGTTGCCGGGCACCGGGTCTTCCCGCTGCAGCACCTCCACCTTGCGGCCGCTGGCATCCACCACCACCTCCTCCCGCCCCGGCTTGCCCCGAAGCTCCCGCTCGTAGCTGGCCTCGATGCCCTGCTTGCCCAGCTGGTCGTTAAGGTAGTAGCCTTCCTGACGCAGTTGTGCATACTCTTCGGCGTCGATCCGGCCGGTAAACCCGAGGATGTGGGCCATTAGGGGGCCCTCCAGATACTGCCGGATCGCCTGAACCTGCACCTGAACCCCGGGCAGGCTCTCTTGATTCTCCTCGATGACAAAGGCCGTCTTCTGGTCCACGTTATCCTTTATGGCCACCGGGCTGAAGGGGTCCTGGCGCCGGCGCTCGTCGATTTTCTGAGAAATCTCGGCGGCCGAGACGTTAAGAATCCGGGCCAGCCGGCCGGCCACTTCTGACTGACGGTCCCGGGGTAAGTCGGCCGGCATAACCGTTACCGAAAAGCTGGGGATATTGCGGACCAGCAGGTTCCCCCGCGCATCGTAGATGACCCCCCGAGGGGCGGGGACTGGAATCAGCCGGAGCCGGTTGTTGTCGGCCAGCGTCCGATAATAGTCGCCCATAACGACTTGCAGTTTCCAGAGCTGGACGGCCAGAACCAAAAAAACCGAGGATGATAACCCCCTGGAACGCCCGAAACTTAAGCCGGGTCCGCAGGGCCGGGTTAACCGGAGCCGGCCGCTTCTTCGGCTTCCAGCGTCGGTCGCGCCGGAGGATTCCCCACATCAGCGGTAGGCCGGAGTTGGGGCCGCCAGCCGCCGAACCAACCAGACAGCCGGAATGATAAGGAGGCCGTTGAAGATGCCGTCCAGCAGAAGCCGGGCACCCAATGGCGGCTCAACATCGAGCCGCCAGCCGGCGGCGCTCAACCCCACGAAAAAGACCAGGTCGAACAGAAGCGCCGTCCCCAGTGCCAGGAAGACCACCACGACCGGGTTCTGGCGGTTAAGGGCCCCCTCCGGGATGGCGGCCGCCAGACCGGCCGGAAGGTAAGCCAAGAACCAGAGGGGCCCGGGGGCAGCACTTACGGCAGCCATCAGGGTGGCCGCAAAGGTGCTTAACATCAGGGCCCCAACGGGACCCCGAACCAAAGCGGCCGCCAGGATGCCCACCAGGACCAGATTAGGCCGGGCCCCCAGCAGCCCGAACCCGCCCAGGGCGGTAACCTGCACCCAGGCGGCCAGCAAGATTCCTGGGAAAAGCCAGATAATCCCCATCAGTCCAGGCGGGGCGGTCGGAAGTTGGTGATTATAAGGACATTTTCTAGCCGGCCCAGGGCAACCGCTGGCTCAATAACGGCCTCCTGGAAGGGCTCCACATCCAGGCGGCGGACCTGCACCACCCGCCCGATGGCCAGCCCCTTCGGGAAAGTCTCACCCAGGCCCGAAGTCACCACCTGGTCCCCAACCTGAAGGGGCTCCCCCTGGGCGATGTAACGCATCAGCAGCCGCCCCTGGCCTTGGCCGACCACCAGGCCCGTTATTTCCCGGGCATCGCTCCGCTGAATCCGAGCGGCCACGGCGCTGCTGGGGTCGGTCAAAAGCAACACCCGGGCCGTGCCGGCCGAAACCTTAACGACCTTCCCCAAGAGGCCCGCAGCCCCCACCACCACCATCCCAGGCTCGATCCCGTCCTGAGACCCCTTGTTGACAATTACGGCCTCAACAAAGGGTGCTGGTTCACGGCCGATGACGTCGGCCAGGGCGAACTGAAAGTTAGGGTTGCGCCGCTTGGCTCCGAGAAGCTCACGCAGGCGCTGGTTTTCTTCCTCCACCTCCCGCAGGCGGGTAAGCTCCCCCCGGAGGCGGTCGACTTCGGCCCGGAGCTGGCGGGCTTCTTCCTCCAGCTCCTGAATTCGCCCCAGGCCCGTCAGAATGCCGGCGGCTGGCTCGACGAAATCCGTGATGGCGCTGGTTCCCGGCAAAACGATATCCCACAGCCGTCCCCAGGCGACGCCGTTGGCCTGGCTACCCCAGAAGGGCTGGGTCAGCCCGACGGCCAGCGAGAAAAGGGCGGCGAGCAGGATAACCCGGCCAGCGGGAGGACGCATCTTTCAGGCGAACCGAAATGGACGGGTGGTCTGGACCTCGACGAGCACCTTCCGCAGCCGGTCGAGGTCCTCCAGGACCACCCCAGTACCCCGAACGACGCAGGTGAGGGGATCGTCTGCCACGTAAACCTTGGCCTTCGTTTCGTAGGCGATCCGGCGGTCGATCCCCCGCAGGAGGGACCCACCCCCGGCCACGACGATCCCCCGGTCCATCAGGTCAGCCACCAGTTCTGGGGGCGTGATTTCAAGGGTGGTTTTGACGGCGTCAACGATGGCCTGGACCGGGCCCGAGATCGCCTCCCGAATCTCGACACTGCTGACCGTAACCTCCTTGGGCAGGCCGGTCACAACGTCCCGGCCCCGCAGGACAACCTCAATCTCCGCATCGAGGGGGAAGGCCGAGCCGACCGCGATCTTGACCTCCTCGGCCATCCGTTCCCCGATGAGCAGGCTGTAGTGCTGGCGGCAGTAGTTGATTATCTCCTCGTCCATCTCGTCCCCGGCCACCCGGGTCGACTTGCTGGCAACAATCCCCCCTAGGGCGATGACCGCAACCTCGGTGGTGCCGCCCCCGATGTCGACAATCATGCTGGCCGTAGCCTCCATAACAGGAAGGCCCGCCCCAATGGCCGCGGCCATGGGCTCCTCGATAAGGTAGCACTCCCGGGCCCCGGCATTCAGGGCGGCATCTCGAACGGCCCGCTTTTCGACCTCGGTACAGCCGCTGGGAATGCCGATAACTACCCGAGGCCTGGGGACCATGAAGCTGAACTTCTCATGAACTTTAGTGATAAAGTAATTAAGCATTCGCTCGGTGGTCTCAAAGTCGGAGATCACCCCGTCTTTGAGGGGCCGCACGGCGATGATGCTGGCCGGGGTGCGACCCACCATCCGTTTTGCCTCGGCACCTACGGCCTGCACCTTGCCGGTCCGCTTGTCGATGGCCACCACAGAGGGCTCGTTGATGATAATGCCCTTGCCCTTGACCATAACCAGGGTGTTGGCGGTGCCGAGGTCGATGCCGATATCGTAAGAAAAGAAGCCGAGGATGGAATTTATGGGGCTGAACACCGCGCCTCCCGATTAGCCACTTATTATCCACAAATTATACCCGCCTGGCTCCCACCTCGGCAAAACGGCCCCGAAGGGGGAAGATGCATCAAAAATTCCGGCTGCCACCCCCAAGGCCACAATAGTTTCGGCCAACGCCCCCTGAGCCCTTCGGTCGCCTGCTCGACTGAGGCCAACCTGGGGCCCAGCAAAGGCGGCCGGGACAAATGGCCAAGAACCGCCGCAAGGACGGCCGGTTTGCCCAGACTCTGGGTTAGCTGGCCCACTCAGACCCACAGGCTAACCTTCAGATGGTGGCCGGACGTGCCCTAATAAATATTCACCTTTGTTCGGAAGGCGCGGGAACCTTGGCCCAAAAGGGCGGGGTCGGCGGCAGGTTAACCTGCCGCCGACCCCCAAATAGACTTTAAGCTGGCTTAGGCCACCTGGGTGGCTACCTGCTTTACGGCCTGAAGTTCGATTTCGATGTTTACTTGGTCGCCTACTAGCCAGCCGCCGGCCTCCAGGGGCACGTTCCAGGTTAGGCCGAAGTCCTTGCGGTTTATGGCGGTGCGGGCGCTGAATCCCCACCGCAGGTTGCCCCAGGGGTCCTTGTTGCGGCCCTCGTCGGTAACCTCCAGTTCCACCGGCCGGGTAGTTCCCCTGATGGTCAGGTCACCCTTAACCCGGTAGACGTTGGGGCCGATGCGCTCCACGGAGGTGCTGCGGAACGTCATGGTGGGGAAGTTGGCCACGTCGAAGAAGTCGGCCGACCGCAGGTGGTCGTCCCGGGCGGGGACGCCGGTATCGATGCTGTCGACGTAGACAGCAAACTCCACCGACGACCGCTCGGGGCGTTCCTCGTCGAGGTCGAGGGTTCCCTCGAACTTACCGAAACGGCCCCGGACCCGGGAGACCATCATGTGGCGGACGGAGAAGCCGACGACGGAGTGGGCAGGGTAAATGCTCCAGCTCAAGACTTAGCCTCCTTATTAAAAGTTACTAACTAATAATTAGCAAACTTTTTAATAGCCGTCAAGGCACCGCGGGTATAATTTGTG
>Ga0209989_100039_pt1 | contig 24144 bp, 23 predicted proteins | sample Antgeofumaro1A2B_FD_188083 | JGI IMG/M metagenome (GOLD analysis project Ga0209989, IMG submission 188083) | Geothermal fumarole subsurface microbial communities from Mt. Erebus, Antarctica - 1A2B (SPAdes) (version 2) | ecosystem: Environmental > Terrestrial > Volcanic > Fumaroles | place: Mt....
CCCAGCCGGACCATGGTGGCCCCCTCTTCCACCGCCACCTCGTAATCTTCTGTCATGCCCATGGAAAGCTCCGGCAGGCCCAGCCTTTCGGCCAGCTCCCGGAGCCTCCGGAAGACCGCCCGCACCATAATTCGCCGGGCCGAGCGGCTGGTCGCCCGGCTCGTCCACGACGGAACCGTGACCAACCCCGAGATTCTGAAATATTTAAACCGAGCCTCGGACCTGGCCTTTGTCATCGCCCGGCTGGAGGATGCCATTGCAAACGGGTAGCGCCCCCCGAAAGCTCATTCCGGCCGGGACGGTTGCCGAAAACGTGGCGGCCGTTCGGGCCCGGATTGAGGCAGCAGCCCGGCGAGCCGGCCGCCCACCGGAGGGGGTGCGGGTTGTCGCCGTCAGCAAAGGTTTTGGTCCGGAAAAGATTGCCGAGGCGGTGGCCGCCGGAATAACCGATATCGGGGAGAACCGGCTACAGGAGGCATTGCCCAAGGTCGCTTGGCTGAAAGAGCGGGGGATAAAGGTCACTTGGCACTTCGTCGGCCATCTGCAGACCAACAAGGTCAAGGGGGTTCTGGCCCATTTTGATCTCATCCACTCGGTGGACTCGGTCCGGCTCGCCCAGGAGATTTCCCGGCGGGCGAGCCGGCCGGTACCGGTACTCTTGCAGGTTAACGTGGCGGCCGAGTTGGCCAAGGGCGGCTTTATTTTAGAACCGGTTCTGCCTGACCGGGAGCTTTTCTGGGCGGCCTGGGAAGTTATCCGGCGGTTGCCAAACCTGGATATTCGGGGCCTTATGACCATCGCCCCCCAGGTGGACGACCCGGAAAAGGTGCGGCCGGTCTTCCGGAGGCTCCGGGAGCTGGCCGAAAGGCTGGGCCTGCCGGAGCTTTCCATGGGCATGACAGAAGATTACGAGGTGGCGGTGGAAGAGGGGGCCACCATGGTCCGGCTGGGCCGGGCGGTTTTTGGGGAGCGGCCGGCGCGATGAAGTTGGGCATTGTTGGGGGCGGGGTGATGGGCGAGGCCTTTATCGTGGGCCTCACCGCCCGTCAGATTGTGGCCCCATCCCAGGTCACCGTAAGCGACATCCGCCAGGAGCGGCTCCGGGAGCTGGCTGACCGATATGGGGTTGGGGTTACGGCCAGCAACGCTGAGTGCGTCCGGGGCCGGGATGTGGTGATTTTGGCCGTAAAACCCCAGTCCCTGCCCGAGGTCTACGCCGACCTGCGGGGCCGCCTGGACCCGGGCCAGCTGGTGATATCCATCGTGGCCGGCGCCCGGCTCGCCCAGCTCAGCCTGGGCCTCCACCACGAGCCCATCGTTCGGGTAATGTCGAATCTGCCGGCCCAGATCGGGGAGGGGATCAGCGTCTGGACGGCTGCCCCGGCGGTTTCGGCCCAACAGCGGGAGCTGACCTGCCGGATTCTGGGCGCCCTCGGCCGGGAGATTTGGGTGCCGGACGAGCTTTACATTGACATGGCTACGGCCGTAAGCGGCAGCGGGCCGGCCTACGTCTTTCTTTTTATGGAGGCGATGGTGGACGGGGCCGTCCACATCGGCCTGCCCCGGGAAGTCGCCCGGGAGCTGGTCATTCAGTCCTTCGTTGGGGCGGCCCTTTTTGCCCGCCAGAGCGGCCGGCACCTGGCCGAACTGAAGAATATGGTGACTTCACCCGGAGGAACCACCACTGAAGGCCTTTTAATGATGGAGGACGCAGCCATACGGGCAGCTATCATCCGGGGAATCGCCGCCGCCTACGAGAAATCCCAAAAGCTGGGGCGGTAAATGTCTTTTCAGGAGCTGCTAATAACCTTTGTTGCCTATCTGTTTCAACTGTTGAGTGCGGCCATCTTCATCCGGGCCCTGCTCTCCTGGTTTCCCATCAGCCGGGACAATCCCCTGGTGATGTTTTTAGACCGGGTAACCGAGCCCATTCTGGCGCCCCTTCGGCGGGTGATTCCGCCCATCGGCGGGGTAATGGACATAACCCCGATTGTGGCCATTTTGCTTTTGCAGTTCCTATCGCAGATCCTGTTCGATGCCCTCCGTTAGGCCCCTTCGGACCTGACATAGACCCGGGCCACCCGGGGCGTGAGCCGGGTAAGAAGCTCGTAAGGGATCGTTTCGGCCAGTTCGGCGAGCTCCTCCAGACGGACCTCTTCATCGCCCTGGCGACCCACCAGCACCACCTCGTCTCCTACCCCGACTTCCGGCAGGCCGCTTACGTCCACGGTGAGCAGGTCCATGGAAACCCGGCCCACCAACGGGCAGCGTCGGCCCCGAATAAGGACAAAGCCCCGGTTAGAGAGGTGGCGGGGGTAGCCGTCGCCGTAGCCGCAGGCCACCAGGGCCACCCGAGTCGGCCGGGACGCCACCCAGGTGTGGCCGTAGCCTACGCCTTCGCCCGGGCCGACCTCATGGACCCGGACGACCCGGCTTTTGAGGGTAAGGGCCGGCTGGAGGGAAACGGCCTGGCCGACGTGCTTTGAGGGGTAATAGCCGTAGATTCCGAGGCCAGCCCGCACCAGGTCCAGCCGAAGTTCCGGCAGGTCCAGGGCCGCGGCGGTGTTGGCCGCATGCCGGAGGGGGACCTGAGGAAGGCCGACCATAACCTGCTGAAGGAGGGCAAGCTGCCGGTAAGCGAAGCTTTTATCGGCCTCATCGGCCGTGGCCAGGTGGGTCCAGATGCCTTCTAGCTTCAGTTGCGGGTAGCGGTTAAGGCACCGGGTAAAGGGTTCGACTTCAGCCGGGGAGATACCGTAGCGGTGGAGGCCGGTGTCGACCTTTACGTGGACGGCCACCGGCCTTGATCCGGCCGCCTGGGCGAGGGCCTCGGCCAGCTCAAGGCCGCAGACGGTCGGGGTAAGCCGGGCCCGCACGACCTCGGGGGCAAGGGAGGGTAAGGTGGGACCGAGGATAAGGATTGGGGCGGCGATTACCTGGGCCCTCAACATCAGGCCCTCTTCGGGCCGGGCAACGCACAGACCCGCCGCCCCATTCTCCAGGGCGGTTCGGGCTACAGGCACAGCCCCGAGGCCATAGCCGTCGGCCTTCACCACCGCAAAGAGGCGGGCAGGATTGACCAGGCGGGCGAGGTTGCGGGTGTTAGCGGCGACGGCGTCGAGGTTAACTTCGGCCCAGACCAGGCGCCGGCTCAGGGGACTAGGGTCCACTCCACCGGGAGCTGGTAGCGCAGCACCCGCCGAACCGAGCCGTCTTCGTCCCGGACCCGGACCCGGCCGACCCGGCGGATTTCGGCGTAGGTATTCTGAATTTGGACGATCCGGCGGGCGCTTAAGTTAAAGAGGACAACCCCGGCCCGGGTCGGCCTGAGGCTAGCCTCCCGGGTCACCTCATCGACGACCCGAAAGACGGGTTGCTCCCGGGGGGAACTGCGGGCCAGGGCCTCGTGGATCTGGCGGTAGTTGCTTGGGGTATTATGTTCATCGAAGACGGCCAGGCCGGCCTCGACGTATTCCCGAAGCCAAGGGTAGTACTCGCCGACGAAGGCCAGGAACTGCCGGAGGTTACGGGGGTTTCGAGAGCATGCCGCCACCAGGGCGGGGAGGGCATCGCAGGGCGCGACAAAGCTTACAGTGCCATCTGAATCTACTACGGTGAAGCGCATGACGTCGTTCATGTCCGGCCGATTTCAGTCTACCAGCCGTTAATAACCGGTGTCAAAGGCGAAGGGGCACCGGGATTGGGACGCAGGGATTGTGGCGCGCCCGGAGGGATTCGAACCCCCGACCCTCTGGTCCGAAGCCAGATGCTCTAGTCCGCTGAGCTACGGGCGCAGGGGAGCGGGGTGGGTGATGGGATTCGAACCCACAGCCTCCTGAGCCACAGTCAGGCGCTCTGCCGTTGAGCTACACCCACCGTCGGTCCAATGGGGCACGCCCTAAAAGATTATACCGAGAAGCCACGCGGGCTACAACAGCTTAGATACACCCCCTTGAAAGGATCTTTATCGCATTATATAATCTCGCAGGTAGCTAATTGACCGGCCGCCCGTACGGGTCGATTCCCGGCGGGCCGGCACCGAGCCGAGCGGACCCAGGCCAGCGGTAGCTATCCCCCAAGGAGCGGAGCAACCTTACGAGGACGAGGTCTGCCTGATGGAGGAGGTAGCAGGTTTGCTGCCCGGAAGGCTGGTCCTGCGGGACGAATCGGTGGGGGCGGTTATCAGGAATATTCTTGCCCGCCTGCGCCTTATCGCCCGGAGGAATGGGGTGCCCGCGCCCGGGAATGGGCCCGTGCAGCTTACGGAGTGCGGCCTGATGGTGGCCGGGCGGGAGTTCCGGCTTTCCCCGGCGGAGTACCGGGTTGCCCAGCTGCTGTGGAAGGCCGGCGGCGGGCTTGTGGCCCACGAGCGGCTGGAGCGGGCCCTTTACGGCCGGACGGGGGAGTTCGAGCGGCAGGCGGTCCGCCAGGTGGTGTACCGGCTGCGGACGCGGCTGGGGGAGCTGGGCCGGGTGGTGGAGACGGTGCCGGGCTTCGGCTACCGTTTAAAGTGTGATGAGACTGTTAAGGTTTCGTTATGGGCTGGTGATCGGCCGGCTGGTAAAATCAACGGTGAGAAAAGACGGCGGTTCCGTGCGGCGGAACCGACTCAGATCGAAGGGGGGTGAGAGCAGGTCGAAGGCGAGGGTTTTAAGGGCGGGCCCCCGGCCGAGGGGACCGGCCGGGGGCCGGAGGTCGAGCCCGGTGCGGCCGGGCCAACCCAGGTGATTTTACCACGGCCGCCCGGGCCGAAGGGTCCCCTAAAAATACCTAACAGGATGGATAGAGTTCGATGCGTCGGGTACTTTTCAGCCTGTTGGTTGTAGGGGTGGTTTTTGCCATCGCCTACGGTGCTGCCGCCTCCCTCACTGTTGATGGGGGCTTTCTCCAGGCCGGGGACGATACCAGCTTGCAAGGCCCAACAACCGGCGTGACTGTGAGTTATCAGCTCAGATATGACAACAACGAGAAGGCCTTCGTCGTAGATAGCGTAATAGTATGGGCCTTAGCCCCGGCTTACGCCGGGAAGACGGTGGCAGTGCAACTGACGCAAGACGGGTCGGCTATCGCGTCCGGTACGAAAAATCTTCCTTCTGATTTCGGAGGTGGCCCCGTTCAAGTTAACCTGTCGCCTAAGGCGAAGGCTGAGTATGTCACTGGCGTCCACGTGGCTATCTATACGCCTTGATGCTTCTCCGCCGTCGTCGTAGTTTGGGCGGTTCCGAGCGGCGGCAAGACGGCGAGTAGGCCGAGGCAGCCGGCAGGCCAGGCCGTAGGGTCGGGCCCGCCGGCTGCCCTTGGCCTATCTGTCCGGGGATGTGGGAGGTCGGCCTAATTGTTTCGCCGGCTATTGTCGGCACTTGCAGCACAGGATGGATAGAGTTCGATGCGTCGGGTACTTTTCAGCCTGGTGGTTGTAGGGGTGGTCTTTGCCATCGCCTACGGTGCTGCCGCCGCCCTCACTGTTAACGGGGGCGTTGTCCAGGCCGGCAGCGATACCACCCTTACATGTGACACTACGGGCGTGACGGTATCTTACCAGGTGGTCTTCGGCGGGACACCTCCGGCCTTCAGGGTAAGCCAAGTTCAAGTAAGCGGCATAGACAACGCGTGCCAGGGACTCAATCTGTACCTGGTGCTCACCGGGGCTGGCGGCAGCAGGCTAGGCTTTTGTGTTCTTGGCACCTCGACGACGGCGTCTTGTAGCATGCCTGACCCGAAGGTTGAGGATGTTCACGACGTCCACGTGGCCATCTGGAAGGGTGGGGCGACTGTGCCGTAGGAGCTGTAGTCGGCGATGAGGGCGGGGCTCTTCGGCGTCCTGGCACTGTTCGGTTGGTTTCTCTTCCTGCGGCCGGGCTTTCTGGGCGGTCCGGCCGGCTACATCATCGTCTCGGGCCCCAGCATGGAGCCCACCCTTTACGAAAAGGACCTGGCCGTGGTCCTGGCCCAGGACGAATACGCCTTGGGCGACGTCGTCGCCTTCCGGGTTGAGGGCGGCATCGTCATCCACCGGATCGTGGGGGGCGACCCGCAGGCCGGCTATATAACCCGGGGCGACAACCGGGAATCCCCGGATATGTGGCGACCCAAACCCGCCGACATCGTCGGCCGGCTGGTCTTAAGATTACCCGGAGCCGGGCGCTGGCTGGAATGGCTCCGGGAGCCGCCCGCCTTCTCGGCCCTGGCCAGCGGTTTGGCCGCCGCCAGCCTCGCCACAGCAGAACCCCGGCCGCCGCGCCGGCGCGGCGGTCGGCGTGCCGGGCCGGGACCGGTCCGGCCCTTGCCAGACCTGGCCTGGGGCGTGCTCATTGTCGCCGGGCTGGGCGTTCTGGCGTTCGGGGCGCTGGCCTTCTTCGCCTTCCGTCAGCCCCTCCGGGAGCAGGTTCCCGTGGAGCGGGCCCGCTACGAGCACAGCGCCGCCTTCAGCTATGTGGTCCAGGTTCAGCCCTCGTTCCTCTATCCCGAAGGCATCTTCGGCCCGGTGAGGCCGACCCCGGGCGCCCGGCCCCCGGCGGTCCTGCCGCCGTCCCCCTTCGGCAACCGGCCCCAGCCGCCGTCGGGTGCTGCGGTCTTTACCCGCCTGGCCCGGCGGCTGGAGCTGGACGTCGACTACGCCCTCAGGTCGGACCTGCCGGCGGAGCTGACCGGCCGCTACTGGGCCGTTGTCGAGGTGGGGTCTGGTGCCCAGGGTTGGGTCCGCACCCTGGAGGCGGTCCCGCCCACGGAATTCCAGGGCGGGGCGGCAAGCTTTAAGGTGTCGGTAGATTTTGGCCAAATCTGGTCCGTTATTGACGCCGTGGAGCGGGAGACGGAGTACCGCCCCGGAAGCTACGAGGTCCGGGTGGTCCCGACAATCCAGGTCTCGGGGCGGGTGGGGTCCGAGCCGGTGGACGATACCTTCTCGCCCCCATTCACCCTCCGTCTCGACCGGGCCCGGATTATCCTCGACGGTGAGCTGGTGCGGAGCGAGCCCAGGGCCGTAACGGAGGTCGCCATTCGGGAGGCCCGGCTCCGCCTGCCCGGCCCGCTGGCCGGGGCCTGGAACCCGCCGGTAAACGAGGCCCGGACCGTGGGATTGGCCGGCGCCCTTATCTCCCTGGCAGTGGGGGGGCTGGCCGGGGCGGTGGTGTTTCTCGGCCTGGGGCGGGGCGAGGTGGGCAGGATCCAAGCCCGCTACGGCTCAGCCATCGTCACCGTCAGCGGCGCCGACCTCCGGGAAGGGCAGGTGGTCCGGGTGGCCTCCATGCCCGACCTGGTCAGGCTGGCCGAGCGGCAGGGGCAAGTCATCCTCCACCAGGCCCTGCCCTCGGGGGACCACCGGTATTTCATCCCCATGGACGGGGTGGTCTACGAGTACGTGCTGCCGGCCCGGGAGGATTAGAAGGTGGGCCGGTGGCTGCTCCTTTTGGCGGCCGCCCTGACCATCCTGGGAGCGGTGTCGGCCTCGGGGGCCAGCCTCCAGGTGGACGGCGGCACCCTGCAGGTGTTCGTCCTCCCGGCCAACCTTAAGCCGGTCCAGGCCAACGTTGACCTCAAGCCGAAGAGTCTGCAGAAGCGAAGCGGCGGCGACAAAATCAAGGCCGACATTGAGTTGCCGGCCAGCTTCAGCGTCGCGAATATTGACCCCAACAGTGTGCACCTTTGCCGGAACAACTGTATCCGGGCCGAAAGCGGCCGGGTCGATGGCAAAAAGTTTATCGCCGTCTTCGACCGGGGGGCGGTGCTGGGCCTGATCGAGGACGTGACCCCGCCGGCGACGGTGACTTTCCGGGTGGTGGGGGTGGTTCAGCCGCCGGGCCGGCCGTTTGAGGGGACCGACACGGTGAGGGTGGTTGACCCACCGACCCCAACGCCGACGCCAACTCGAACGCCGACCCCTACCATCTCGCCAGGCCCGAGGCTGGCGCCCACATCGACGGCCCGCTAGGGTTGCAACCTGCGGGACCGGGGTGACGGTGGCCGGGCTGGTGGTTGCACGGCAGCGCCCCGAAATGCCCGGGGCATCTGCGATGAGTTCGCCGAGGCCGATGTGGTTATCCTGCCCGGCCTTTACGAGTCCGGGCGAAGGTGCCGGTGAATACCAACCCGGGCAAAGTATATAATCGTGTAAGTCCGAGGGAAAGCCCGGTGCCGTTAGTCGACTGGTTCCTGCGCAACCGAGAGTGGCTGGCTGCCGCCGTCATTTTAGCCAGCGGTCTGGGAATCGGCGCCTGGGAACTCTTCCGCTGGGTCCAGAGCCGGAAGTAGCAGAGGTCCCTCAGGCCGGCTTCGTGCCAATTGGCGGAATTTTAAGAAAATTTTGACCGCTACCACCTGATTTTTTAGACCCCCTTAAGCTGCCCTCAGCCAAAATCCCTTCCGAAGGGAAGAAGCAGACCCTGTCCGGGAGGATTAGAACATGTCCGCCAAAAGGACCGACGAATTTGCCAGCCTGGAGGGCGGCCTGGTCCGCTCCGTCCTGCGGGCTGTCGACCTGCTGGAGCTTTTAAGCTCGGCCCAGGAGCCCATCGGCATCGTCCAGCTCGCCCGTAGTCTGGGCCTGCCCCCCAGCACCACCCACCGCCTCTGCCGCAGCTTGGTCCGGGCCGGATTTATCACCCAGGACCCAACCACCGGCCGCTACACGGTGGGTCCGGCCCTCCTCCGGCTTACCGTGGACTGGGGCCCAGACCGGCTGCTGGGTCCCCAGGCCGAAGAGACCGTTCGCCGACTCCGGGGCGAGGTGGGCGAGACGGCCTTCGTCGCCGTTCCCAAGTACGATTCGGCCTTGGTGGCGGCCGCGGCCGAGGCCGAAGACTGGCTCCGGGTAACCCTTAGCCCCAGGCAGCTTCTGCCCCTCCACGCCACCGCGGCGGGCAAGGTGCTGCTGGCCTTCTGGCCGCCTAACCGCCTGGCAACCTGGCTCAGTCGGGTCACCCTTCGGGCCTACACCAAGCGGACGGTTATCACCCCCGACAGCCTCCGCCGTCAGCTGGAGGAGGTTCGGGCGCGTGGATTTGCCACCGAGGATGAGGAGTTCAGCCCGGGGGTTCGGGCCCTGGCCGTCCCAGTACCCCTGGGCGACCACCACGTGGTGGCGGCCCTGGGGGTGGCCGGCCCGGCCCGGCGGCTCAGGTTTCCCGATGCCGAAGGGGTGCTGGGGGCGCTGCGCCGGGCGGCCGCGGGCCTATCGGCCGCCCTTAAGGCCGACAGCGCCGTCGAGGCCTCGGTGGGCGGGGTTATAGCCCAATGACCCAGCTTCCGGAGGTGAAAGTTCCCCCATCGCCGGAGCCGGCCCCACCGCGGCCGCCGGCCCGGAAGTCCCGGCGGTGGGAGCTCATCGCCTATTTTTTCCTGGGGCTTTGTACGGTGCTGGGTGCGGTTGGCTATCAGGTGCTGGCGGAAAATGCGGGCTGGCTTGTCGGGTTCGGGGTCGGCGTTTTCTTCCTTGAGGTCGGGCTTTTAGGCTTTTGCCTGATCAGCGACCGAAGCCCCTGAGCCGGGCGGGGAAACGGCGGACCAGACGGAGGTATAGAGCGTGCCTAACCTGGGAATACCCGAACTTTTAATAATCTTAGTCATCGCCCTCATAGTCTTCGGTCCTAGCAAGTTGCCGGACCTGGGGAAGGCCCTGGGAACGGGCCTGCGGGAGTTTCAGCGCTCCGTCCGGGGTGAGGAACGGGCCCCGACCCAGGAGACCAAGGAACCGGCATCGCCCCAGGGCCCCGGCCCGGGCAGTGCCTAGTCCGGAGCCGTTGCGGCCTGCAGCGCCTGCACGTAGCCCCGCACCTCTATTCCCCACCGCTCCGGGGGCGTCCCCTCAATCCGGTCGATGAGGCCGCTGCCCACCACCACGGCGTCGGCCAGGCCCCGCAGTGCCCTTACTTGCTCCGGCCGGGAGATTCCGAAGCCCACCGCCAGGGGGAGGGTTGAGACGGCCCGAACCCGGCCCAGAAAGCGCCCCAACCCTGGGGGCAAGGTGTCCCGCGCCCCGGTCACCCCGGTGAGGCTCACGCAGTAAAGAAAGCCTGAAGACGCCTCGGCCACCCGCTTAAGGCGCTCCGGGGGCGAATTGGGGGCCGCCAGGAAGGTCAGGTCCAGGCCCCGGACCCGGGCCGCCGACCGCAGCCCTTCGGCCTCGTCGGGGGGCAAGTCGGGAATGATCAGGCCGTCGATTCCGGCCGCGGCCAGCTCGGCGCAGAAACGGTCCTCCCCCCGGGCCAGCACCGGGTTAAAGTAGGTCATCACCACCAGGGGCTGGGTGTACCCGGCCGCCCGGAGGCCGGTGGCCAGGTCCAGGGCATGCTCGGGCCGGGTCCCGGCCTGAAGGGCCCGTTGGCTGGCCCGCTGGATGGTGGCCCCGTCGGCCAGGGGGTCGCTGAAGGGGACCCCCAGCTCCAGCAGGTCTGCTCCGGCCTCCAGAACCATCCTGGCCAGCTCCCGGCCGGCCGTAAGGTCTGGGTAGCCGACGGTGATGTACATAAAGAGGCCCAGTCGGCCCTTGGCCTTAAGTCGGGTAAAGAGCTCGTCGATGCGGCCCACCGCTCAGCCCAGCGGGACCAGGTCCAGGTCCTTATCCCCCCGGCCGCTCAGATTGACCAGGATAAGTCGGCCCGGCTCCCTTCGGCCCAGCTCCAGGGCGTAGGCCAGGGCGTGGGCCGCCTCCAGGGCCGGCAGGATACCCTCGGTTTCGGCCAGGGTTCGGAAGGCGGCCAGGGCGGCCTCGTCCCCGACGGTCACGTAGGTTACCCGGCCGCTCTCCTTAAGAAAGGCGTGCTCCGGTCCCACCCCCGGGTAGTCCAATCCCGGGGCCACACTGTGGGTCTCCTGGACCTGGCCGGACTCGTCCTGCAGGATGTAGGTGTAGGCGCCGTGAAGGACCCCGGGCCGGCCGCCCACCAGGCTGGCGGCGTGGGCCTCCAGGCCCAGCCCCCCCGCCTCGACCCCGACCAGCTTAATCCCCAAGTCCTGCAAAAACCCGTAGAAGATGCCGATGGCGTTGCTTCCGCCCCCCACACAGGCCACCACATAATCGGGCAGGCGGCCGGCCAGCTCCAGGACCTGGGCCCGGGCCTCCCGGCCGATCACCGTCTGGAAGTCCCGGACGATTCGGGGATATGGATGAGGCCCGACTACACTGCCAATAAGATAGTAAGTGGTGCGGACGTTAGTAACCCAGTCCCGGATGGCCTCGTTGATGGCGTCCTTGAGGGTCTGGCTGCCGGCCGTCACCGGCCGGACGTCTGCCCCCAGCAGGCGCATCCGGCGGACGTTCAGCGCCTGCCGGCGCACGTCCTCGGCCCCCATGTAGACGACGCACTCGAGGCCGAGCATGGCGCAGACGGTGGCGGCGGCTACCCCGTGCTGGCCCGCCCCCGTCTCGGCTACCACCCGTCGTTTGCCTAGCCGCCGGGCCAACAGGGCCTGCCCCAGGGCGTTGTTTATCTTATGGGCCCCGGTGTGGGCCAGGTCTTCCCGCTTGAGGTAGATGATAGCCCCGGCCCGGTCCCCGAGACGGCGGGCGTGGTAGAGGGGCGTGGGTCGGCCGATGTAGTGGCGCTGATAGTATTCCAGCTCGGCTCGGAAGGCGGGGTCCCCCCGAAACCACTCGTAGGCGGCCTCCAGCTCCTGAAGGGCCGGGATGAGGGTTTCGGGAACGTAGCGGCCTCCGAACCGGCCGAACCGGCCGCGCTCGTCGGGTAGCTGTTCCGGTGCAGAAATCATAACCTGCGGACCACCCGTTTATTGTTTTAGCACCAGGGCCGCTTCCCGCGCCCGCCGGACGAACGCCCAAATCTTTGCCGGGTCCTTAACCCCGCCGTTTTCCACCCCGCTGGAAACGTCGACCCCGGCCGGCCAGACCAGCCTCACCGCAGCCGCCACATTCTCGGGGGTGAGGCCCCCGGCCAAGATGACCGGGTAGGCCCGGGCCACCTGGGCGGCAAGGCCCCAGTCGGCCGTGGTGCCCGTCCCGCCGTACCGCCCGGGGACGTGGGCGTCCACGTGAAGGAACTCAACCAGTCCGGCATATTGGTCGACGGCCGCCAGCGCCGCCGGCCCGGCGAGGTGAACGGTCTTCCAGACCGGGACCCGCAGCCGACGGCAAAGCTCGGGCGGTTCGTTGCCGCTCAGCTGAACCCGGTCCAGCCGGCAGAGGTCGATAATCTCCTCCAGTTCGGCGGGGTCCGGGTTAACGAAAACGCCCACCAGCCGCGGCCGCCCCTTCGGGTCCAGACCGTCGACGATAGCCCGAACCTGGGCGGAGGTCACCTGCCGCCGGCTGGGGGCGAAAACAAACCCCACAAAGTCGGCCCCAGCCTCCCGGGCCGCTTCCAGGTCAGCCCGGCTCTTAAGCCCGCAGATTTTAACTAACAGCCCGCCCATCAAACCCTCACGGCCTTGACCAGCCCGGCGAGGGCCCGGCCGGGGTCCGGTGCCCGCATTAGGGCCTCGCCCACCAGGACGGCGTCGTAGCCGGCGGCCGCAACCCGCCGGAGGTCGTCGGGGGTTCTTATCCCGCTTTCGGCCACCGCCACAACCCCCGGCGGAATCCTGGGCCGAAGGTTCAGGCACGTCTCGAGGTCCACCTTAAGGGTCCTAAGGTCCCGGTTGTTCACCCCGACGATTCGGGCCCCGGCCGCCAGGGCCACGTCCAGCTCGGCCTCGGTGTGGACCTCCACCAGGGCGGCCAGCCCCAGGTCGTGGGCCAGGCGCAGCAACCGCCCCAGTTCGGGGGGCGTCAGGGCGGCCACGATGAGCAGGACCGCATCGGCTCCGGCCGCCCGGGCCTCACCGAGCTGATACTCAGTCACGATAAAGTCCTTCTGAAGGACTGGGATGGGCCGACCGAGCCGAGCGGCGAGCTCCCGGGCCCGGCGCAGGTGGTCGAGGCTTCCGGCGAAGAATTCCGGCTCCGTAAGGACCGAAAGTGCCGCCGCCCCCGCCAACACGTAGCCGGAGACCACGGCCTCGAGGTCCTCTTCCGGGCGGATCCGGCCGGCCGACGGGGAGGCAAACTTAACCTCGGCAATGACCGAAAGGCCCGGCCCCCGCAGGGCCCCGACAAAGTCCCGGGGCGGCGGGGCGCTGGCAGCGGTCAGCCCAACCTGCCGGCGGCTGAGACTGGCTTGGCTGGCCGCCCGGTCCTCGGCCCGGCGTCGGACGGCGGCCACGATCTGGGCGAGGGTATCCCGACCGTCGGCCACCGCTAGTACCCTTTCGGCAGGCCAAGCATCCGGCTTCGGCTGATGAGGCCCTCGAGCTTGGCCTGGGCTGCCCCGCTGTCAATGGACCGGCGGGCCAGCTCAATCCCCTCCTGGAAGTCCTCGGCCGCACCCCCCACCACCAGGGCGGCGGCCGCATTCAGCACCACCACGTCCCGGCGGGGTCCGGGCACGCCGGTGAGCACCTCCCGCACCAGGACGGCGTTAAGGGCCGCCGTGCCCCCGGCCACCTCCATCAGACTGGCCCGCTTTAACCCGAGCTCTTCGGGGCTGAGGACGAACGTCCGGATGCCGTCGGGGGAGACGTCGTAGACAGTGGTGGGGGCGCTGATGGAGACCTCGTCTACCCCATCGTGGCCATGCACCACGAAGGCCCGCCGGGTTCCTAGGTTCTGAAGGGCCTGAGCCAGTTTTGGGGCGGCGGCGGCATCGGCAACTCCCAGCACCTGGTACTCGGCCCCTGCCGGGTTGGTGAGGGGGCCCAGCCAGTTAAAGACCGTCCGGATACCCACCTCGCGACGGGGCCCAGCGGCGTGCTTCATGGCCGGGTGGTAGAGGGGCGCAAAGAGAAAGCCGATGCCCTCCTCCCGGATGCAGGCGGCCACGTCCTGTGGCTCCAGGTCGATCTTCACCCCCAGGGCTTCCAAAACGTCGGCGGAGCCGCACCGGCTGGACATCGCCCGGTTGCCGTGCTTGGCTACTTTAAGGCCCGCCCCGGCCGCCACGAAGGCGGCGGCCGTCGAGATGTTAAAGGTCCCGAACCCGTCCCCACCCGTTCCGCAGGTGTCCACCAGCCCCGTCAGGCCGTCCACCCGCCGGCAGCGGGCCCGCATCACCCGGGCCATCCCCGTGATCTCGTCGGCCGTTTCCCCCTTCATCCGCAGGCCGACCAGGAAGGCCCCGACCTGGGCCGGGGTGGCCGACCCGTCCATGATCTCGGCCATCACCTCCGCGGCCTCGGCGGCCGAGAGGTTCTCACCGGCCGTTATCTTGGCAATGGCTTCCCGAATCATCCCTCACCTCCTGGCGGTGGGATAAAAAGTTTCTTAAAAGGGTTTTGCCGTGCTCGGTCATTATCGACTCGGGGTGGAATTGCACCCCCTCCACTGGGAACCGCCGGTGCCGGAGCCCCATGATGAGCCCCCGCTCCGTCCGGGCGGTGACTTCCAGGCAGGCCGGGAGCCCTTCGGGGGCCACCACCAAGGAGTGGTAGCGGATGGCTCGGAAGGGATTCGGCAGCCCCCGGAATAGCCCCCGGCCGTCGTGGTAGATGAGGGAGGTTTTGCCGTGGTAAAGCTCGTCGGCACGGACCACCCGGCCGCCGAAGGCCTCCCCGATGCACTGGTGACCGAGACAGACGCCCAATATGGGCACCAGGGGACCCAGCCGGCGGATCACCTCCAGGGAGATGCCGGCCTCACGAGGGGTGCAGGGGCCGGGGGAGATAACTACTTTTTCCGGCCGGAGGGCCTCCACCTCTTCGAGGGTAACCTCGTCGTTTCGGGCCACCTCCACCCGAGCCCCCAGCTCCGACAGGTATTGATAAAGGTTGTAAGTGAAGCTGTCATAGTTGTCGATAAGCAGGATCACCGGTCCACCTCCGCCCCAAGGGCGGTGAGCTCTTCGGCCAGGTCCATGGCCCGGAGCAGAGCCTGAGCCTTGTTCACGGTCTCCTGGTATTCGGCCTCCGGTCTCGAGTCGGCCACGATGCCGGCCCCGGCCTGAACGTACCCAACCCCATCCTTCAAGATGACAGTCCGGATGGTGATGGCCGTGTCCAAGTTGCCGTTGAAGCCCACGTAGCCGACCGCACCCCCATACGGGCCCCGCCGCTCCGGCTCGAGCTCGGAGATTATCTCCATCGCCCGGACCTTCGGCGCCCCCGAAAGGGTTCCGGCCGGGAAGCACGACCGCAAGGCGTCAAAGCAGGTCCGGTCCGGCCGGAGCTGCCCGGTTACATGGGAAACCAGGTGCATCACGTGGGAGTACCGTTCGACCTCCATCAGCCGGCAGACTTTCACAGATCCGGGCACGCTCACCCGCCCCAGGTCGTTACGGGCCAGGTCCACCAGCATGATGTGCTCGGCCCGCTCCTTCTCGTCGGAGCGCAGCTCGGCCTCCAGGGCAGCGTCCTCCGCGGGATTGGCGCCCCGGGGGCGGGTGCCGGCGATAGGGTGGACTTCGATGAGGCCGTCCTCGACCCGGACCAGCATCTCCGGGGATGCCCCGACCAGGTGAAAATCTCCCAGGGTCAGCAGGAACATATAGGGCGACGGGTTGATGTGCCGAAGGGCCCGATAGATGGCCAGGGGACCGGCGGCCGTCGGCCGGCTGAAGCGCTGGGAGAGGACCGCCTGGATGATGTCCCCGGCCCGGATGTATTCGAGGGTCCGCTCCACGATTCGGATAAAGCCCTCCCGGGTCAGATTCGAGGCCACCGGCACCTCCCCGACCTCACCCCGACCGGAGAGCCTGAGGGCCGCCGTCCGGCCGGCCGGCCGTTCCAGGCGGGCCACCATCGCCTCCACCCGTTCCCCGGCCTTAAGGTATTCCGCCCTGATGTCGCCGTCGCCGGCCGCCAGACTTAAGGCCAGCATCCGGTGCCTGAGGTGGTCAAAGACCAGCAGCGTGTCCGCCAGCATAAAGACCGCGTCCGGCAGGCCGAGGGGGTCGGCCTCCGGCAAGGCGACCCTGGGCTCAAAGAACCGGACCACGTCGTAGGCCAGGTAACCGATGGCCCCGCCCACGAACCGGGGCAGGCCCGGAAGCCGCACTACCTCCCGCCGCCCCACCAGGGCCGCCAGGCAGGGCAGGGGGTCCTCGCCACGGACGGTAAGGACCTGACGGGGTCCGGTCCCGATGAAACTGAACCTGCCCAGCCGCTCACCCCCTTCCACGCTTTCCAGCAGGAAGGCGTAGGGTTCGCCGGCGGCCAGCTTGAGGTAGGCGGAAACCGGCGTCTCCAGGTCCGCCAGCAGCTCGGCGTAGACCGGCACCAGCCGGCCGGGACCCGCCAGGGTTCGGACCTGCCCCAGGGAGGGTTCTAGCCTCACCCGACCGGAACCTCCCGCCGCCGGAAATACGTGAGGCCCATGGCCTCCTCCGCCAGCCGGAGGGTTTCTTGGGCCTCCCGGCGGGCCACCTTGCTGCCCTCGATGAGGATCTCCTCGACCAGGCCCGGTCGCTTTTCGAACTCGGCCCGCCGCTGCCGGATGGGCTCCAAGAACCGGTTGAGGGCCCGGGCCAGCTTCTGTTTGACCTCCACATCCCCCACCCGGCCCCGCCGATAGCGGCGCTTCAGGTCCTCGACCTCTTCCCGGTTCGGATTGAAAAGGTCATGGTAGATGAAAACCGGGTTACCCCGGGTGCGGCCCGGGATGTCGGCCCGGATGCGCCGGGGGTCGGTGTACATGCGCATCACCTTCTGGGTCACCGTCTGCTCATCATCCGAAAGGAAGATGGCATTGCCCAGGGACTTGCTCATCTTCTTCTGGCCATCGATCCCGGGCAGGATGGGCGAACGGCCCAGGAGCACCTGGGGCTCCGGGAAGACCCGGCCGTAAAGGTGGTTAAACCGGCGGGCAATCTCCCGCGTCAGCTCCACGTGGGCCACATTGTCCTTGCCCACGGGCACCACCTCGGCTCGGACCATCAGGATGTCGGCCGACTGCAGGACCGGATACCCCAGCAGGCCGTAAGGTATCGCCTCGAGGCCGGCATCTCGGGCCATCTGCTTGATGGTGGGGATCCGCTGGAGCCTGGGCACGGTGACCAGCATCGAGAAGAGCAGGTGCAAGACAGCCACTTCCGGAACCAGGGATTGCACATAGATGATGCTTTTGTTCGGGTCGATGCCCACCGCCAGATAATCCAGGACCATCTCCCGGATGTTTTCCGGAATTTCGGCGATATCCTGGCGGGTGGGCCGGGTGGTCAGGGCGTGGTAATCCGCAACGAGGAAAAAGCACTCGTACTCGTCCTGAAGCTTCACCCGGTTCTCCAGGGAGCCCACGTAATGGCCTAGGTGCAGTTTCCCCGTGGGCCGGTCTCCCGTGAGCAACCTACCCTTTTTACCCTCAGCAACCTGCACGGCTTATCCCCTCCTTTCATCACCCGTTACAGGAACCTGCGGCAGACTTTTCAAGGCCTCTTCCACCCGCTCCCGCGGGTAGGCGTAATCTTCCAGTTTACCGGCCAGGTACTGCTCGTAGGCGGCCAAGTCGAAGTGGCCGTGGCCGCTCAGGTTGAACAGGATCACCTGCGGCCGGCCGGCTTCCCGGGCTTCCATGGCCAGGTCCATGGCCACCTTGACGGCGTGGGCCGACTCCGGGGCTGGCACGATGCCCTCGGCCCGGGCAAACTCCACGGCCGCCCTGAACACCGCCGTCTGGTGCTCGGCCCGGGCCTCGATAATGCCATTTTCGTAAAGGAGGCTCACCAGGGGCGCCATCCCGTGGTACCGCAGTCCGCCGGCATGAATGCCCGCCGGCACGAAGGTGTGGCCGAGGGTGTGCATCTTCAGGAGGGGAGTGGTGCCGGCGGTATCCCCGAAATCGTAGGTGTAAATACCCCGCGTAAGGCTGGGGCAGGCTTCGGGCTCCACCGCAATCACCCGCAGCTTCTTACCCCGCAGCTTGTCGGCCACGAACGGGAATGCTAGGCCGGCAAAGTTGGACCCCCCGCCCACGCAGCCGATGACCACGTCTGGGTAATCACCGGCTAGCTCCAGCTGCTTTTTGGCCTCAAGGCCGATGATGGTCTGGTGTAGGAGCACGTGGTTAAGGACGCTACCCAGGGAATACTTGGTGTCTTCCCGGCTGGCGGCGTCCTCCACCGCCTCGCTGATGGCAATTCCAAGGCTGCCCGGCGAGTCGGGGCTTTGGGCCAGCACAGCCCGGCCCGCCTGGGTATCCGGACTCGGACTGGGCACCACCTGGGCACCCCACGTCTCCATCAGGACCCGGCGGTAGGGTTTTTGATAAAAACTAACCTTCACCATGTAGACCTTGCATTCCAGGTCGAAGAAGCTGCAGGCCATGGCCAGGGCACTGCCCCACTGGCCGGCCCCCGTTTCGGTGGTGAGGCGGCGGACGCCTTCGGACTTGTTGTAAAAGGCCTGGGCCACGGCGGTGTTCGGCTTGTGACTGCCGGCCGGACTGACCCCCTCGTACTTGTAGTAGATGCGGGCCGGCGTTCCCAGGGCCTTCTCTAGGCGGCGGGCCCGGAAGAGGGGGGTCGGCCGCCACAGGCGGTAAACCTCCCGGACGGGCTCGGGGATCTCCACTTCCCGCTCGGTGGTTACCTCCTGAGCGATGAGGGCCCTGGGAAAGAGGGGAGCTAGGTCGTCTGGGCCGATGGGCCGGCCGGTAGCCGGGTGGATGACTGGCGGCAGCGGGAAGGGAAGGTCCGCCAGAATGTTGTACCAGTATCGCGGCATATCGTCTTCGGTTAACACGTATTTGACGGTAGACACCTTAGCCTCCTAAGCGCCTAAAATCAAAAAGCCTCTCGTCCGCAGGGACGAGAGGCTTTCGAGCCTTCGTGGTGCCACCCTACTTCGGCCGCCCGGTGCGGCCCTCAACGGCGGGTACGGCTGGACCGGCAGCCGCCGGTAAAAGGCGGCTAGCAACCGGGAACTCGGCCCGGCGATACCCTACGCCCTGATAACGGTGGCAGCTCCGGCAACGCCTACTCTCGCCGCTGGGGCGATTTCGGGTTGCAGCTCCCGGGTCCATTCAACTCCTGCGCCGGCACCGGGCTTCCACCTTACCCCGGCTCTCTGGGCCGCGCCGCCGGGCCTTTTAGGGCCCGACACAGAGCCTACTAGTCCCGTTCGCAGCCGTTAAGCCATCTTCGATTTTCACCAATAATCTAACAGTGAAGCCGGGCTTTGTCAAGCACCGCCGGCCCCGTCCTGTAAAAGGCAGTGCGAGGACCCCGTCTCCCTTCAAGTTTGGGCCGCCGGACCCAAGGTGGGCTAACTGCCCGTAACTTTCGGGCACCGCCGCCGTTTTATCAGCGGGTACAGCCCATGGGACGCGGACTTTTGGTCCTGCTCTTTACCGGGGGCCTGCTCGTGTTGGCTTCGGCTGCCCTCCTGATAGCCGGTACCTCTCCCGCCGCGGCCGAAAGCCCGGAAAGGCCCAGGGTACTCAACTGGAGTCCGGGACGGATAACTGGGACGGTTAATCTGGGCGCAACCATAACCCGCACGGTGAACTTAACCGTAAGCCAGCCCATCACAAACCCGAAGGCCGTCGTCAGGCCCAAGAAGTTCCAGGAGAATGTCACCGTATCCGGCCTCCTTGGTACCCTCCAGCCTGGGACGACCTACCAGGTCACGGTGACGGCCACCGTCCCCGAGAAGCTCCGGGGACGGGCATTTAATTTCAACGTCTTTCTCCGAGCCGACGATGAGGAGGGGGTTTTCGGGCCGCCCCTTAAGCTGCGTTTCAAGCTGGAGCACCCGGCAAAGCCCCACAGGGTCGCCCGCCCCGGAAAATAGCCGGGCGGTCCGGCCAGCTAAAGGCGCCGACTTGCGGGGTTAAATGGCGGGCCCCAGGCGATTGATGCCTGGGGCCCGTTTCTGGTCGGGGAGCCGGGATTTGAACCCGGGACCTCGGCACCCCGATTGCCGCGCGCTAACCAGGCTGCGCTACTCCCCGCCGCAGTACTATTTTAGCAAAGCCCTCAGGTTTACCGCCAGGGTTGGCTTTCAATCTCCGGGGCTTCCCGGTTATTTTCACGGTATTGATATGGGCGGCCCTGCACCCCTGCTGTTCGCCTAAGTACCGCCTGGCGGTTTTTTAAGGAGACCGGAACCCCTGTTTAAATATCGCCAGAACACCCGAAGCCCCGCGCCCACGCATCGGGACCGGACGATTTGATCCCGGCGAATTTGTGTTAACTTTTTAGCGATGAAACTGCGGCCAGCCCAAGAGCGGGCCTTTACCCTGCCCCTCCTGCTGCTCATCCTAGGGGCCGCAGCAGCCCTGCGCTTTCAGGGCCTTAATTGGGACCAGAACACCCACCTGCAACCCGACGAGCGCTTTATTACCATGGTGGCCACCGCCATCGAGTGGCCCCAGGGCTTGGGCGAGTATTTTAATACGGCCGCCTCCCCCCTTAACCCCTACAACCGCAACTTCGGCACCTATGTCTACGGGACCTTCCCCCTTTTTCTCACCAAATTCGTCGCCGAAAAGCTTTTAGATATGCCCGGCTACGACCGCATCTTCCTGGTGGGCCGGGCGCTTTCGGCCGTGCTGGACCTGGGTACCGTGCTCCTCACCTTTCTCCTCGGACGCCGCCTTTACGGGACGGGGGTGGGTCTGCTGGCGGCCGGCCTGCTGGCTTTCACCGTCCTCCACATTCAACAAGCCCACTTCTGGACGGTGGACACTCCCGGGACCTTCCTGGTAACCCTCGGCCTTTACTTTGCGGCGGACCTGGCCTTTGGGGGCCGGGCCCTTCCGACCCTGGTGGGCCTGGGTTTAAGCTTCGGCCTTGCCCTGGCCACCAAGATAAACCTGGGGCTTTTCGGGGGGGTAGTGGGCCTGGCCTGGGCCCTTCGCTGGCTTCACCTGCGGGGCTGCCCGGAACCGGGGTTCCCCAGCCCCCGCGGCTGGTCGGGGCGTATCGGCGGCTGGGAGCTTTACCTCCAGGCCCGTCCGACGGGCCCCGCCCGGGGGCAAGGCCCCCTGCTGGAAGCGGCCCTCGGCTTCGGCCTCACCCTGGGGGTAGCGTTTCTGGCCTTCCGGGTCGCCCAGCCCTACGCGTTTATGGGCCTGGGCTTAAACCCCCAGTGGGTCCAGGACATGGACATGATCGGCCGGCTTACCGCCGGCGAAATCGACTACCCTCCGAGCCACCAGTGGGCCTTCCGGACGCCCTACGTCTTCCCGTGGGTTAACATGGTTCAGTGGGGGCTGGGCTGGCCCCTGGGCCTGGCGGCTTGGACTGGGGTGGCCCTCACCGCCTACGAGGCCGTCTTCCGCCGGCGCACCGAGCACCTGCTCCCCCTCACCTGGATCCTGCTGGTCTTCGGCTACCTGGGCGGGGTATTTGTTCACACGATGCGCTATCTCTTCCCCATTTACCCTGCCTTAGTCCTGCTGGCGGCCTACCTGCTGGCCCGCCTCTGGGAGGTGCGGGGGCGGCTTGGGCGAATTGGGGCGACGGTTGCGGCCGGCCTGGTGGCGGCCGTGGTCGGTGCCACCGTCCTCTGGGCCCTGGCCTTCACCCAGGTCTACCGCCAGCCCCACTCCCGCATCGAAGCCTCCCGCTGGATTTATGCCAACATCCCGCCGGGGTCGGTCCTGGCCTACGAGCACTGGGACGACCCCCTTCCCCTCCCCATCGACGGTCGGAACCCGGCGGCGCTTTACCGGGGGGTGGAGCTGCCCCTCTACAACGAGGACACCCCCGAAAAGCTTTACGGCTACCCCAATCAGCCGGGGTCGGGCCTGCTGGACAAGTTGGACCAGGCCGACTACATCATCCTGAGCAGCAACCGGCTTTATGGGTCCATTCCCCGCCTGCCTATGCGCTACCCGATGACCACCCGCTACTACCAGGCCCTTTTCAGCGGGGAGCTGGGCTTCGAGCGCCTAAAAACCTTCAACTCGTTCCCAGGTCTCTTCGGCCTGACCATTAACGACCAGGGGGCCGAAGAGGCCTTCACGGTTTACGACCACCCCCAGGTAGACATCTTTAAAAAGACCCCGGCCTACTCCCGGGCCCGGGCCGAGCGGATCCTGGGCGATATCGACTGGGAGGCCGTCCGCCGGGTAACCCCCCTCGAGGCGAGCCGCGCCCCCACCGGCCTGATGCTCAGGCCGGAGGACCGCCCCATTTACGAGCAGGCCTTCACCTGGTCGGAAGCCTTCGACCGGGAAAGCCTGGTCAACGCCGGCGGGCTTCTGACGGTGCTGGCCTGGCTCCTGGCCGTGGAGGTCGTTGGCCTTGCCGCCTTCCCCATCGTCCGGGCGGCCCTCGGGAGTCTGCCCGACGGGGGTTGGGCCGTGGCGAAGGCCTTCGGCCTGGTGGCCCTGGGCTGGGTGGTCTGGTTTGGGGCAAGTTTGAGGCTCTTTAGCTTCAGCGGTCCGGCGGTGGCCGGGGTACTCACCGGGCTGGCCGCGCTGGGCCTGCTATTCGCCTGGAAGACCCGGCGGGAGATTCGAAGCATATTTGCCGACCGCTGGTGGGCGGTGGCGGCGGGGGAGGCCGTCTTTCTGGGGGGATTCGGGGCCTTTCTGCTGATCCGGATGGGCAACCCGGACCTCTGGCATCCGATTATGGGAGGCGAAAAGCCACTGGATTTTGCTTTCCTTAACGGGGTGCTCCGAAGCCCCTATTTTCCCCCGTATGACCCGTGGTTTGCGGGTGGTTATATTAACTATTATTACTTCGGCTTTGTGCTGGTCGCCGTCCTGATCAAGCTCACGGGCATACTGCCCTGGATTGCCTATAACTTGGCGATTCCCACCTGGTTCGGCCTGACGGCAGCCGGGGCCTTTGGGGTTGCGGCCGGGCTGGCCCGGGCCCCGACACCCGGGCGGACGGTGGGCTTCGGCCTGCTGGGGACCCTCTTCGTGGCCGTCTTGGGCAACCTGGGCGAGGCAAGGCTCTATTTAGGGGGTCTAGCCGACCTCGGCGGGGACGTCCGAAGCACGGTTCCGGGCCTGGGCAGCCTGCTCCGGGTGGCCGCCGGCCTCGGGCGGATACTGGCCGAGGGCCAGCCTCTCTCCTTCCGGCCGGAGTGGCCCTACTGGAACCCGACCCGGGTGATCCCGGATACCATCAACGAATTCCCCTTCTTTACATTCCTTTACGCCGACCTTCACCCCCACCTGCTGGCCCTGCCCCTCACCCTGGGTGCCCTGGCCGGGGCAGTGGGGGCAGTGGCCGGGTCCCACAAGGCCATCGGCTTTAGGGAGCGCCTGCTGCGGGTTCTTCTCCTTGGCCTGGTCGTCGGCACCCTCGGGCCGACCAACACTTGGGATTTCCCAACCTACCTGGGGCTGGTGGTAGTGGGCATCGGCCTGGCCGAATACCATCGGTTCGGCCGCCTTGACCGGAACTGGGCCCTGGCCTGCGGCTGGCAGGCGGCGGCCGTCCTGGTTTTAAGCCGGGTTCTTTTCTGGCCGTTTTTTGCCCACTACGCCACGCCCTACACCACCTTTGAGCCCTGGCGAGGGCCCCGGACCGGCTTTCTGGATTTCCTTACGGTCCACGGCCTCTTCGTTTTCGTGGTGGGCTCCTGGCTTCTGTGGGAAGCGTGGCCTTTCTTGCTGCCGGGGCCCGACCCTCTGGAACGGCCGATCCTGTACGCCGGCCTGGCCCTGGCCGGGGTCCTGCTGGCCCTGGGAGCCGGGGCCCAGCTTACGGCCGCGGCCCTCCTCGGATTAAGCCTGCTCAACTTCATGCGGCCGGAAGTTTCGGCCGCCCGGCGGCTGGCCTTTGCCCTGGCGGGGGCCGGGGCCGCCCTTACCCTGGCCGTGGAGGTTCTGGTCCTGCGGGGGGACATCGGCCGGATGAACACCGTCTTTAAGTTCTACGTTCAGGTCTGGGTCCTTTGGGGCCTTTCGGCCGCCGTGGGCCTAGCTGACCTGCTTGTGGTAATCCGTAGCTGGAATCCCACCCTCCGTCAGGTTTGGGTTGGGGTTTTGTGGGTACTGTTGGCGGCGGCCTTAAGCTACCCGGTGCTGGCCACTGCCGCAAAGGTCCGTGACCGCTTCCCTGGGGCGGAAGGCTTTACCTTGGACGGCCGGGCCTTTATGGACAATGCCGTTTACTTCGACCGCCAGCCCCTCAGCCTTAAGTACGACCGAATGGCCAAGGAGAAGAACCCGCAGCAGGCGCTCCCTAAAGCCGATGGCCTTGTGGGACCCGGCCACTGCCCCCACTGCCCCGGCCAGGGCACCCAGGGTGAGGGGCA
>Ga0209989_100041_pt1 | contig 23759 bp, 23 predicted proteins | sample Antgeofumaro1A2B_FD_188083 | JGI IMG/M metagenome (GOLD analysis project Ga0209989, IMG submission 188083) | Geothermal fumarole subsurface microbial communities from Mt. Erebus, Antarctica - 1A2B (SPAdes) (version 2) | ecosystem: Environmental > Terrestrial > Volcanic > Fumaroles | place: Mt....
AGTTGGCATTTTACGACCACGCTATGCGGCTCATCGTCGAGCCCGGCACGATTGAAGTAATGGTGGGTAGTTCGTCCGAGGACATTCGGCTAATGGGCAGTTTTGAAATCGTGGGGACGAAACGGGAAGTGCCGCCCCAACGCATCCTGCTCACGCAGGTGGAAGTGACACCAGTGTGAAGGTGGCTTATGGGGCTTCTTTCACGACGGGTTTTGCCGTCACTCCCGTGACAGCGACCAGCAAGGGCATTGCTTCTTCGTGAGCGGCATAGAAGCGGATTTGCCGCACAACTCGCTCCCCCTCTAAGGGAAGCGTAAACGCTGTCAAGTGGATGCTCCCTTTCGGCGTTGTTAAGCGCCACGCAGGACTGGCTCTCGGATCTCGCAGTGGGCGCTCATCCGTCACCGCCCGCACTTGTCGTCCGTAATATAGTGGCACCGTAACAGTTTCGCCATCCTCCAATCGCAACTCGTAGCCACCCACTATCGCTTCTTCTGGGGCGGCAAAGCCAGTGGCATGGATGAAAGTGAGTTCGGTGGCAGGCTCTTCAATGGGAAGCCTCACTTCCTCGGGAGCGCCGGCGAGCCAAACACTGCGCAAGGCAACGGCTTTGAGGGTGCCTTCTTCGTCGGCGGCTAACCAAAAGAGGCGTCGGTTCCACCAGCGTTTGTGTCCTCGCAAATGTTGAGGCGATGCCCCCACCAATTTTGCCAAAGGCAGGTTGGCGATGGGCGAAAGGTCCACGATGAAGCCACTCATCGGTGGCACGGTCGGTCCCCGCCACAAAGTCTCAAACACGCTCCATGCTGAATAGCCGCGAGAGAGGGCAGAAGCCGAAGTGCTCCAAAACTGGTCGGCGGCAACGATGTAAGCGGCGAATTGGTCGGGGAAGTCCTTAAGGGCGTTGCGATTGTTGCCAAATCCCGTCCAAGTCGTTTGCAACATTCCCCAAGCCCCAGCGGCTTTAGCGGCTTGGCTGAAACCGACAATATTGTCAAGATTGCGCCATGTCGTCCCGATGACCGTGAACCCTTCCTTTCGGAACACTTTCACGCTGGGGTATCGTGGAGCGGGTTGGTAATGCCAGTCCACAATGACAATGTCGCGGGGCAGGAGGGTGCGGGCGCGCCAAAAGTTATGAGGTTCGCCCCCATGAGCGGCGTCAAAGGCTTCATCGGGACGCAAAAGCATGTCGCCCCACATCATCACGCCCACCCCTCGCTTTTTCAGGAACTCGGAAAGGCGCTGGACATCTGCTGCGAAAAGTTGATGAAGAGGCATCCCTTGACAGCGAATGCACGAACCGAACCGACCACGGTTAAGCACTTCGTCGTGTCCGATATGCAAAAAGCGGGGATTGAACAGTGTCAACACTTCGTCCAACAGGTCAAAAACGAGTTGGTAGGTTCGTTCCAGATTGGGGCAATAAGCGTAAGCGGCATCAGGGTCTTCGGCAATGTCCACATTGGTGCGGGCGGGGCGACCAGCGACGGTGCCGAACAAGTACTCGCAGTGGCTCAAAGTCGGCAGCAACGGGATGACTTCCATATTGTTGGCTTCCGCTCGCCGCTGCAATTCTTTGGCGGCTTCTTTTGGAAGCGACCATGGTTGCCACAGTTCGGGATGCCGCTCCCACTTCAAGTGGTCTACCTGCATGACCAGTTTGTTGAACTTCAGCGGCGCCCACACTTGCTCTATCAAACGCCCGTGCAACTCTGGCGAGTAATCGTCAAGGACGATGTGAACGCCGCGAAAGGGAAAGTCAGGGAAGTCGCGTAGGAAGATGCCGGGCACAATCAGAGCACCGTCGTCCGTGAGGTAAAGGAGTTGTTTGAGGGTTTGGACTGCCCAGAAAGCCCCATCCTTGTCGGCTGCCAAAATCCAAACGCCTTCTGGAGAAGCGGTGAGGACATAGCCTTCAGGGGGCAAATCGGGCTTCAACATTGGTTCCAAAGCAGCGGCTCGCTCCCGAAGGGGGCTTCGGTGTGGTGCCAACACGATACCGCGCTCTAAAGGCATGTCGGGCGACCAAGCCCGAAGGGTGACTTGCCGAAGCCAGTGAGATTGCAAGTAAGCGCGCAGGTGCTCGGCGGCGGGTCGGAAAGTGTCATTGGCAACCAGCACGAGGACTTGTCGTCCCAACCGAAAAGGCGCATCGCCCCACCGCCACCATTGAGGGCGAGGAAGGAGGGGCAAATCCCAAAACTCCCCTTGCACCAGATCTATCGGGTGGATAACGGCATCGCCCCTTGGCGGCTCGGCGACAAGCCAATGGGGCGGGACGCGCAACTCTAACTGAGCGTAAAGCACATTGACACCCTGCGGGTAGACCAATTCGGCACGCCATCCAATTTCCGTTCGTCGCCATTGGGTTTTTTGTGCACCCGCACCACCGACACTGAGCGCCACCGAACCGAAAATCGTGCTCGCAATCCATTCCTCTTTGCTGGGTGCGCTTGCCCCGCGCATCAAGTTGGGGTTCACCGTTACCCAACGCCAAGAGACCGTTGACGATGCCGGCGTCGGTAGGGTGTGCTGGACGACCAAGTTCAGGGCGTTAGGCGTGATGCCGAAAATCCACAAACTTTCGCCACCGTTGCCCTGAAAGCGCAAAGTGACCGTTGAACCTTGCCATTGCCCCGACCGAAAGGATGTGTCTTTAAAAGGCGTCAAGACCAAGAGGGAGGCTTGATGGCAGGACACAACCACTCGGTCCCCTGCTACCGTTATCCGCCAACCGCCCCATTGTCGGTCAAAAACCGCTTCCGAAACTTCTTGCCCTTTCATGGTGCTTGCGAGAAGGAGCAGCACCAACCCAATGGTGCTGACTTCCGCTCCGTAGCCTCGCAAGGCGTCACCTCCTTTCGCGGCTCATTCGGTCACTTCGCTCAAAATGGCGGTTGCGCTGGAAGTGCCTAGTCGGTCGGCACCAGCGTCCAGGAGCGCTTTCGCTTGTTTCCAAGTGCGGATTCCACCAGCGGCTTTGATGCCTATCCGTTCCGATACACTTTGCCGCAGCAAACGCACATCGTCCACGGTTGCCCCTGAAAGGCCAAACCCGGTGCTAGTTTTAACAAAATCGGCGCCGGCAGTCTCCACCAATTGAGCCGCTCGTCGCTTCTCGTCGTCCGTCAAGGAGCCCGTCTCAAGGATGACCTTGACGATGACCCCGTTACGGATGCTTTTGGCGGCTTCCACGACAGCCGCAATATCGCGACAGACATATTCGTCGTCGCCCGATTTAAACCGACCAATTGCCATCACCATGTCCAACTCGCCCGCCCCGACTTGCACTGCCCATTTCGCCGTCGCGACTTTCACCTCTGTCGTTTCAGCGCCAAAGGGGAAAGCGATGACAGTGCTGGGGACGACACCGCTTCCTTCCAACTCCCGCACGATGAGTTCCAACCAACACGGTAGCACCACCAACGACTTGACACCCCATCTCTTGGCTTCCTCGCATCCCTTTAACACATCGTCGCGGCTTGCTTCTGGTTTTAGCACTGCCAAATCAATCCGCTGTGCTACTTCCCGGCGCGTCACCATCACCACCTCCTTGCGCTTTCACATTTTTCATTTCGCTTAGGACAGCGTCGCATCCCGCTTTCAATGCCACTGCGACTTGAAAGGCATCGGTGAGCGATAAGTTGTAACGGGCGCGCAAGGATGCTGCCATTTCGGCAGTTTCGTCAACAAGGCAGACGCCATCGCTGTCACCTCCGAATGCCTGCTACCTTCAGGGAGCGGATGAAGTCAGTGATTTGCTGCCATTTTTCCTTTGCCCCTTGACTTTGGGCTTGCACTCCGAAGGCTTCGTCCAGCATTCGCACCAAAGCGCTCCCTACGACCACGCCATCCACCCATCCTTTCGCATCCTGCTTTGTGCCCAATTTTGCGACCGCCGTCACATGCTCGGGCTTGCTAATGCCGAACCCGACAGCGATAGGCTTGTCCGTGTGTTGGCGGATGCGTCGCACCAGATCGGGCAACTCTTCAGGCAATCGCTCCCGCTCGCCAGTCACTCCCGTTCGGGAGACGCAATAGATGAAGCCCGTGCTCCTTTCCACCACCAAACGGATGCGCGTTTCAGGGCTTGTGGGGGCAAGCAGGAAGATGGTGGCCAATTGATAGCGACGACAAAGGGCAACCCATTCGCCGGCTTCTTCAGGGGGGACATCGGTCAGCAGCACGCCATCCACTCCCGCTCTTTGGGCGTCTTTGGCAAAGCGTTCCAAGCCATACTGCAACACAGGATTGAAGTAGGTCATCAGCACCAAGGGCACTTCCGACCGCTCCCGAATAACTCGCACTATTTCCAGCACAGTGGCTGTCCGAACTTTCCGCCGTAAGGCACGGTCAATGGCGGCTTGAATGGTCGGACCGTCGGCGATGGGGTCAGAGAAGGGGATGCCCAATTCAAACACATCCGCTCCTGCCTCTGCCCCCCGCAGGACGGTTTCCACCGTCAATTCCGGTGATGGGTCACCTGCGGTCACATAAAGCACCAGCGCCAATTCGTCCCGTTCTCGCACTCGCTCAAAACAGCGAACCAATCGCTCCATTCGCATCACTTCCTAAGCCCGTTCGTCATGCAAAGGAAAAGTGTTCGTTGGGGCGGCATGGAAGCCACCCCCTACATTTTGTCAACGGTGCGGGAAGGAGGAATTCGGACGAAACAAGTTTCATCCTCCTCTGTTGAACTCCTGCAGGAACGCCGCGACTTCTGGCGGCACTAATTCGCTTATCGGCTCACCTTCACGCCACTTTTGCCGCACCAGCGTGGATGAGACCCACTGAAGCGACGGTTCTGTGGGCAACACGGTGATGCGGTCGGCAAAAGGTGCTGCTTCTTTACGCTGCAGGAAATTGTGCACAGTAGCCTCGCTGTGGTCAGCCCGTGGGAAAACGGCGAGCCGAGCCAGTCCGAAAAAGCGAGCCAACGCCTCCATCCTCGGCAAATCGGGATAAAAGCGGGGCTCAAAAAGCCGCACTAAAGTGTCGTAACCAACGATAAACCAAACCTCCGTGCCCTTCGGGTAGGCTTCCGAAACGGCTTGGACTTTCTCCACAAAGCGACCGTGACGGCACAATGCTGCTGACCAACTAAGACGCTTTTGCGCAATCGCTTTCATCATCGCCACCCGCTCTTCCAGCGCAAAGTCAAACTGCCTCTTGTCCACATTGACGATGGCAAGCAGTAACAGCACTTCTTGTAACTCAAGACGAGTTTGAGCAATTTCGCACATCCGAACATGGGCGATGGTGGGCGGGTTGAAGGAGCCGGAAAAAACACCCAACCGCTGCCCCGCTTCTCTTACGCCACAAAGGGCGCGATGCAGGAAGGCTAAGCGTGGTCGCTCCGCTCGCTCCAATTCTGTCAACACCACTTGTAATTCTCCCATCGGGCATCACCGACCTACTCCGATCATCTCTGCTTTACAGGTAACACATAGGAGGGGCACCGGCAAGGGGCGCCACTGTATCCCGTGTGTCATAGTTTCGTTGGGTAACCGCCAACGCAAGAGGTGACGGAACAATGCGGTTGGCTTCCTGGACGATGTTGGCGGCGTTGATGTTCAGTTTTTGCCAAGGGGGGTGGGCACAAATGGAAGCGGAGCGTTTGGCGGAGCGGGTGAAGGTTCGTTGGGCGAAAGTGCCCAAGAAGGTGCTGGCGTTTTACTATGCGTGGTATGGCAACCCGCAAGTGAGCGGGCGGTGGGTTCACTGGTCGGAGGTGGACGAAGCGGGCAAGCGAATCGGCAGCAGCACCCATTACCCTGTGCTCGGTCCCTACGACAGTCACGACCCGAAGGTCGTAGAGCAACATTGCCGTTGGGCAAAGGAAGCGGGGCTTGACGGTTTTATCGTAAGTTGGTGGCACCCGAACGATTTCCACGACCGCGCTATGCCCCTCATCCTGGACACTGCTCAAAAGTTCGGGTTAGAGGTGACCGCCTACTTTGAAACCGTTCCCGAAAATAACTGCGAGCGGGCATTGGAGTATGTGCTCTACCTGCTCAACCGCTATGGCAAGCATCCTGCGTGGCTGAAGTTGGATGGAAAGCCCGTCTTGTTCGTCTATGGTCGGGCAATTGGGCAAATTGGATTGGATGGGTGGCTTTGGGTTATCACGGAAGCGAACCGCCGCTATGAAGGCGGTGCCATTTTCATCGGCGATCAAATTTCGCCCCAAGCCGCTCGCATTTTTGACGGCATTCACACCTACAACATCACGGGCGCAACGCAAGGCAAATCGGTGGACGAAATTAAAGCGTGGGCGGAAAAGACTTTCCCGCAATGGGTGGCGACGGCAGGGGAACGAATTGCCTGTCTGACCATCATCCCCGGCTACGACGACAGCAAGTTGCCCGACCGAAAGCCGCCTCGCCCCATTACCTATCGGCACAATGGCGAAACTTATCGCATCCTTTGGGAAGTCGCCATCGCTGCCAATCCCGACTGGGTGCTCATCACCAGTTGGAACGAGTGGCACGAAGGGAGCGAAATTGAGCCTTCAATAGAGCACGGTGACCGCGAGTTGAAAACGACCAGCGTCTATGCGCCTCGCTTTAAGCAACTGTCCCTGCGTTCTCCTCGGAAGCCGACCTCCCTGCTCCCTGACGAAGCCGTTCGGGAGTTACAAAAGTTGCTGACCAAATCGCCCATCGCCCTTTTGCCCGAGGCCCAATCAGAAGCGGCATGGACGCTGCTATCGTGGGGTGCGAAGGTGACGATGCTGCGATGGGAGCAAGTCATTGACCCACAAACCTTCAATCCGTCGCAATTTCCCATCACCGTGTACGCAGCGGGCGAAACCTATCAACCGACGGTGCGAGGGGAGAACGATGTCCTTCAAGCGCTGCGCGAGTATGTGCGTAAGGGCGGGACGCTGTTAGTGTTGCCGTCCGAGCCGATGCCTTTTTATTACGCCCCCCCTCGCTCTCTCGTTGCCCATGCCTCGCAACTTTGGCTTCCTTTGCAAATCGCTTGGGAGCGACCGGCGGAAGGGATGCGGCTGACCTTCCTTGTCCGCGACCGAAAAGTGCTGCCCCATGTGCCGGAGCGCTTTCCCTTTCCCGAAAGTGGGGACTTGCGATGGCGACCGTTAGTTGCCGAGAAAGCCGCTCCTGAGGCAAGAATCCACCCGTTGATAGAGTTGGTGGACGAAGGGGGAAGTTCGCAAGGACTTGGGGCGGCTTGGGTGGAAGTGGGCAAAGGACGGGTGATCTATGTCTGGTTTCGGCTTTTAGAGCCACCTTTCGGCGATGCCCTTCTGCACGACCTGTTGCGTTGGGTGTTGCAGTGAAGCGGGGAATTGCCCGCTGCCAATTTGGGGGGCGAAAGCGGATAGCCATTCTGCTGATCTGCCCCCGGGCAAAGTCGGAGTCTGCGAAGATGAAGCCCGCTTATAAGGCTTGACACCGTAAGAGGCAAAGTGGCTTTGAGTGGGGCAACCGTCTCGGTTGCTCAATTTCAATACGCCAGCGAGACGCTTGCGCCACTCCAGTGAAAGGCTAAAAGGCTATAGGTGTGCTGGGGGCGAGAGGGTGCGTTATAATTTCCGTCGGCGCAAAGGTGGGCGGTTAGCTCAGTGGGAGAGCGCGTCGTTGACGACGACGAGGTCGCAGGTTCAATTCCTGCACCGCCCACCAACTTCCCTTTTGACCCTGTCATAGCCTTCGGTGTGGGGTTGTCGCAAAATTTAAGCGACCTATCACAGACCGCTGAAAGGCAGGGCAAAGGGCAATGCGCACCTTGCGTTTAGTCATCGCGACAACGGTTCGCGCCGCGCCAGAACAGGTGTTTGCGGTCTTGCAAGACCTGCCCAGTTACCCCCGCCTTTTCCGCTACATGCACGACCTTCGCGTCATAGAGCAACGAGACCATACTGCCCTCGCCGAAATCACCGAAGACCTCTTCGGTCTGATGACTGCCAGTGTCTTGACGAAGTTCACCTTTGACCCGCCCCGTCGGGTCACCATTGAGCAAGTGGACGGACCGTTCGTTCGGGCAGTTGGTTGGTTTGACCTTGAGCCACAAGACGACGGGACAACCCGACTGGTGCATGGTGTTGAAATTACGGCGAGTGGCATTATGGGCGCTATCGGGCTGAAGTTGTTGGGAACTGGTATCGCAAAGGCGCGGATGACGGAAGAATTGCAAGCCGTCAAGCGCGCTGCCGAGCAGTTGGCGGCATCGCAGTAAGTGGAAATTGAGCGAGCGGACTTTGGAGGAGTGAAGAGCGGTTATGGGGGCGGAAGGGATGGACACCCAACTTTGCCCGAACCCAGCATGCGGGAGGGACAACCCGCACTCAGAAACTGTTTGCCCCCACTGCAATGCCGACCAGCGGCAATTGTTGGGACGCGGCTTCCTTCTAAAAGGGCGCTACCGCATTGACAAAGTCTTGGGTTGCGGAGGCTTTGGCGCCGTTTACTTGGCGACGGACTTGCTAACGGGGCAGCAAATGGCGGTCAAGGAAAATCGGCAGCACCGCACCTTCCAACGCTTCGCCCGGGAAGCCCAACTGCTGATGACCTTAGACCACCCGCATCTCCCTAAAGTGCGAGAAGCCTTTTGGGACGAGGTGACGGGACGCGCCTTTCTGGTGATGGACTACGCCGAGGGCGAAACTTTAGAGACGAGGGTGCGGCGGAAGGGGCGGATGAGTTGGTTGGAAGCCCAAGCCCTTTTCGCCCCTTTGGTGGAAGCGGTCGCTTACCTTCATCAACAAGGTGTCGTTCACCGTGACATCAAACCTGCCAATATCATCCTCCTGTCAAGCCCATCCCATCGTTTGCCTGTGCCGTCTCCTTCTGCCCTCAAGTGCCTCACTTCTGCCCAGCATTTTCATCAAGGACGTCACTGGGGGAAGAAGATTGTCAAGGGAAAAGGGAACCTATTTGCGGAGTTAGGTCGGGGGGCGAAGCGATTGGTCGGAACTTGGAGAGACGGGGGGCAAAAAGGGCGCCTTTGGGTGCGTTTTGGCACTGACGGGACGGAGGAGTGGCGATGCGAGTGCCCGGAAGGAAGCCAAGGGGGCTTTTGCGCTCACTTGGTTGCTTTGCTTTGGGTGTTTCGGGAGCACCCCCAACTTTTCACCCCGCTTCAGGATGCTCCTTCCCCACCGGTGGCGTTGGTGGACTTTGGGGTAGCAAAAGTGTTGGAACCCATCAACCCGCATCGCCCCCGCTCCAGTTCCCTCGTTGTGTGGACGGATGGCTTCTCGCCGCCAGAGCAATACCGAATCGGTGTGGAGGTGGATGAACGAGCAGATCAGTATGCATTGGCGGCGACTTTGTTGTTTGCCTTGACAGGTATCGTGCCGACGGATGCCCTCACCCGCATAGAGCAAGTTCGTCGCGGAAAAGTGGCTTTCCTGCCCCGCCCCTCTGATGTTCCTTCTCCCACTTGGGAGGCTCTTGTTCGCGCGATGCACCTTGACCCTCAAAAACGCTTCCCTGATGTGTGCGCTTTTTGGAGTGCGGCGTGTGGGGAGGCGACGAAACCCGTTTTTGTCACTCCTGTCACCAGCAGTGGTTTGCTTCCCTTCGTCTCTCGGTGGCGTTCTCGGTTGCCCTTCCTGACTGCCGCTCAAGTTTTGGCAGGTCACGCGGATGCGGTGACCAGTGTGGCTTTCGCCCCTGATGGGGCGTGGTTGGCATCGGGCAGTTTTGACCGAACGATTTGGCTCTGGGAAAGTGCCCTCCCCAGGCGGGTGCGAGCGTTGAAAGGGCATGAAGACGCTGTGTTGGCTGTTGTGTTCGGGGCGGATGGGCAGTGGTTGGCATCTGCCGGTGCGGACCGAACGGTGCGGCTTTGGGAGTGGCGGGGAGGAAGAGCCATCATCACTTTGCACGGGCATTCGGAAGCCGTTTTGTGCCTGGCCAATTCCCCTGACGGTCGCTTCTGGGCGACAGGAAGTGCGGACGGGTTTGTTCGGCTTTTCCGCTGGTCTAACGGGCAATTGGTGTGGCGCTCTGAACCGCTGAGAGCCTTTGTCAATGCCCTCGCTTTTTCGCCGAACGGTCGGTGGTTGGCGTTCGGTTGCGCTGATGGGCGGGTGGGGTTGCTTTCGGTGACGGACGGGAGGGTAGTTCGGGAGTTGTGCGAGACAGGCTATTCCGTCACTTGCCTTGCTTACTCCCCCGACGGCTTATGGTTAGCCGTTGGGGGCGAAGGGGTTGGGGTGCAAATGTGGCAAATGCCCGAAGGGGTTTTCATGCGGACTTTGCGAGTGTCCGTTCCCAAAGGGCAAGGTTGGGTGAACGCCCTCGCTTTTTCGCCTGACAGTTTCTGGTTGGCAACGGGCGGCATGGACGAAGTGGTCCGGTTGTGGCGAACTGCCGATGGGCGCTTGCTGCGCATCTTGAAAGGGCACAAAGGCTGGATCACCGCTCTCGCTTTCTCCCCTGATGGACGATGGCTGGCTTCCGGGAGCAGTGACAAGACCGTGCGGTTGTGGCAATTAGGCTAACCGATCGCTGCTCAGCTGAAGAAGGCAGGTCAAGATTTGAGCGAGAGTCATCAGGTCGCTCATCCGAACCCACTCTTCGTCGGAATGGGCTACTCCCAAACTTCCCGCCCCGAAAACGACAGCAGGGATACCGCGCTCCAAGTAGTTAACCGCATCCGTCCAACTCCAGTAGCCAATGGCAGGCGGTGTTTCCCCGAGCACCCTCGTTGCCGCTTCCTTGACAAGTTTCACCACTTTCGTCCCCTCGTCCAACACAACAGGTTCGGAAACATCGTCAATGCGCACTTCCGCTTTGAAGCGTGTCCCGAGATCTTGCACTAACTTGGCGACGGCTTTAGCGGAATAGCCTGGAAGCACGCGGATGTCAAAATTGAGCACCGCTTTGTTGGGCACCACCATTGCTTCGCTGCCTGATTCCAGTTTTCCGAGCGTGATGAAGGGGGCACGCTCAAAGAGGGGATGGCGTTGGTCGGCGATGAGGGGATGCGTTTTCAAGGCGTCGGCGAAAGCGATGGCTTTCTCCAATGCGCTATCACCCCAGTGGGGCATGGAGCCGTGGGCTGCTCTGCCGAAGAACAAGGCAGTCGCTTCCACCGCACCCGCATGGGCGACCACGGGTTTTAACTCTGTTGGCTCCAAAACGACCACGGCATCAGCGTCAAACTGCAAAGAGCGCGAGCCCGTGCCCCCTCGTTCCTCGTCGCACACGAAGGCGATTTGGCAAGGTGCGTCGGTTTGAGCGATGGCGAACAGTAAGGCGGCGATTTGCCCTTTGATGTCCACCACGCCCCGCGCAATTAATCGGTCGTCCTCTTCCCGAAGAGTGTAAGGCTGCGGGTGCGTGTAGGCGGGGAAAGTGTCAAGGTGGGCGGAGATGAGCAAGCGGCTTTCCCCTCGGCGCGCTAACAAGTTCCGATATTCCCCCGGCGGCGTAAGGGGATGGCGTTCCGTGACTTCCTGCTCCGTGACGGTAAATTCGTGCGCTTGCAAGTAATCCATCAGGAAAGGGAACAAGGCTTGCTCGCTTCCTGCCGGCGTGGGTGTTTCCACCAAGACCCGCACCAACTCGCGCAATTGATGGGCTTGCGTCATCCCCAACCCTCCTGATGGCTGTCGTGGGTGCTGTCCTCCCCAACATTGCATTGCCGCAACACGCCGCTCCCCAACGGAAGTTGGGGTCTATAGGGACAAAGGCTGCTGAAGTGGACTTGACAGTGACCAGCGGACTTTTCGCCTGCTTTCCTGTCATAGCCGCCGACCTAAATTCGGCGGAAATGTAGGGCAGGACTTCCATACCTTGCCGACTTTCTGGTCCTGGGGAGGGAAGTTTGTGGCTGGTCAGGCAGCGGCTTGTTTGGCTGCCAGCGCTTCTTTGGCTTTGGCGGCTAAGGCGGCGAAGGCTTCTGGGTCGTTAACCGCCAACTCCGCCAGCCTCTTGCGGTTCAGCCCTATGCCCGCCAGTTTCAAGCCGTGAAGGAACTCGTTGTAGCGCAACCCGTTCAGCCGTGCAGCAGCGTTGATGCGGACAATCCACCAACGGCGCATCTCCCGCTTCCGCTGCCGACGATCACGGTAGGCGTAACTCAGGGCTTTGATGACCGCTTCCTTGGCGCGGCGGAAAACGGTGCTCTTCAGTCCCCAGTAGCCTTCCGCTAATTTCAGCCACTTTTTGTGTCGGCGGCGCGTGACTGTTCCTGCTTTCCCTCGCATCTCTTCTCACCCCGTTCTCAGTGCTCCCGTTCACGCTTGTCCTTTAAGGAGCGCTTTCACAGCGCGCTTGTGGCTGGGGTGCAATTCCACCGTCCGTTGCAAGTCGCGCTTACGGCGCTTGCTCTTTTTGAGCATGTAGTGCTGCCCACCAACTCGTTGGTGCAGCACCCTTCCGCTGCCAGTAATCTTGAACCGCTTAGCGGCAGTCCGTTTGGTTTTGGATGCCTTCGCCATAAGACAACCCTCCGTTGCCACAGAGTGGATGGGCAAAGTAGGACGGCGGTGGCACGCTTTTGGCGGCGTTAAAGGATAGCACCCCGTCCGTCCGTTGTCAACGGTGCCCTTCACTCTGTCGCTCCGATGAGCCGCACAGGGCGAATTTCGGGCAAAAAGCGGTGCTTGACGCAAAGCCGATTGAAGGTTTGGATGCTTATCAGGTGTGAATCGCTCAAATCGTAGTGGATGCATTCCGTCAAGTAGCGGTGAACCAACTCCCTGTCCAATCGGCGTGTTTTGGCTTCGTTGGCGATGATTCGGTTCAGGTGGCGTAGCCCTTCCCGTTTCGCCTTGATGAGCCAACTTGCCAGTTGGGTTGCTTCCGCCTCTTCCCGCACGACCCAAGCGGCGAAGACGAAAGGCAAACCCGTCATCAATTTCCACTCTTGCCCCAAGTCCACTACTTGCCAAGGGGGGCGCGGCTTTGCCAGTAAAGCGGCATCGCCAATCAACAAAGCGGCATCGGCGCGCGCCAACATCTTGTCCAAGTTAGGCTCCATCGGGAGCAAGACGGGAGCAACTCCGTAGCGCTCCGCCAACAACACCTTGAGCAACAAGACGGAACTGCGGGAGCCTCGGTCAACGGCGACGGTTTCCACTTGGTAAAGGAGTACCTTGCTTACTAGCAGCACGCTTCGGACAGCGCCATCTGCCGCCAATGCGACATCTGCCACAATGCCGTCTCCAACGCCCCGCAAGTATTCGGCGATAGGGATGAGCCCCGCATCAATCTTGCCCTGCTGCAACCATTGGGACAACTCAGCGGGCGTTCCGAAGACCAGCGTGCCCCGAAATCCAACCCGATGAAGCGCCCAAGTCAACGGCACGGCGTTCAGGTAAGGGACCGAGCCAATTACCATCGCCGTTCGCCTCCAGCAAAAATGATAGCGAGTTTGCTCGCCCCTCCGCTCGCCTTTGTAGCGCCTTTGAAGGCGAGTGCACTATCCTTTGGGAAGGCGAAGGCTGCCGAAAGCAATGGGATGGTGCTGAGCATGGCACGCAAAGAGAAGGAGCGCCCGACGTGGCGGTTGGATTGGGCAGTTGCCGCTACTTCCGGCACTTTCATGGTCGGGTCGGTTTTGGCAGGGCTTCTCATCGGTTGGTGGTTGGACAAGCATTTCGGAATTGACCCCGTTGGGAAAGCCATCGGCGTCATTTTTGGGGGAATTGCCGGAACGATTGAGTTGGTTCGGATGCTCACGCGCGTTCCCCGCCAGTAACAAGGCAACTTCCGACAGGGGTGGACAAAAATGCCTCCCTTCGCTTCCGAACTTGCACAAGGGTTGGGGGAGCGGGAAAATGTCACGCTCCCTTCCAAGCCGGTGTTGAAGCCATCCGTTGCCCGTCAACTGGCGGCAGATTTTGAGCGGTTTCGTTTTGCACCGCTCCCGCACCCTTTGTGGCAATTCGTGTGGGAGCGCTACAGGGTTGACTTGCGCACCACCTACGCTGATTTGCCCGTCCCGCTCCTCGTTGGAAAAGCCAGCGGTCAACTGTCCACCGAACCGCACCAGGTGCGGATGGACAGGGAAGCGGGATTAGGCTTTTGCGTACTCAAGACGGTCATCGGACAAGATGCCGAAGGCAACAGTTCCATGCAAGCATGGGCGATTCCCGTCACGCAAATGAGAGTGGAGCGCATTCACGGTCAGGATGGAACGGAAGGGTGGACGGTCACTTGGGTGGGGCGAGGATGGCACAAAAGTTTCGCTGCCTACTTGCGCTTCTTTGAGACGGCTTTGCGGATAGGGGCAGAAGGTGACATGCTCGTAGTGCCTTCCATGAAAGCCCATTTGCCCAAGCCCGGAAAAGAATGGCGGGTGGGCGAATACGAGTTCACGGTTGGGGAATTGTTGGGAGTGTGGCGTCGCCACTATCCCGACCTGCCTATGCCTTTGGAGTTTGACTTCAGCCCCACTTTGGCAGGCAGCGATTTGGCGCGGCAGCAGGAAACGATTTTGCAGTGGCTCACAACAGTGCCGAGGCTAATCAAGCAGGCAGCCCAAAAGGCAACCGGTCAAGCCCCCCGAAAAGTCATCCGAGTGGGCATCAAAGTGTTCAATGCCCTCTTTGACGACGACTTCCAACTGGCGATGGTGCAAACGCTTCTCGCCGAATCAGCGAAAGGGGAGGGAGCGGATTTCCTCGTCTACGCTAATCGGTTGTTTGACCCCAACCGGGAGTTTCAAGGTGTCAAGGGGATTGCCTATGGCGGACCAGATTTGAGTGCCCGCAACTTGCGGGTGCTGGAACGGCTTTCCGCCCTTCGCCGGCAAGGGGGGCTCCCTTGTTGGTTGCCCGTAAGCGGGACGGGAAACATTTGCTGCGGCACCATCGCCTTCCGCTACTTGTTGTGCGGTTGCACCACCTTGCAAATCCACACCTTCTTTCAACTGCCCCTTTCCTGCTATGCCAAGCGAACGGGCAACCGCATTGAGCGGGCGCTCCACCAACTGCTCTTTGCCCCTGAAGATGGCTTTCTGGCTTGGTTGTTGTGGGCAAAGGAAGTTACCCAAACTCTGTCCCTTCCCCACTCTTCCCTTGGAGGTGAAGGGAGGTGACAGGACAGGAGGAGGAAGCAGCAAGGGCGAAAGAAGGAATGGCAAAGCACATCACCGTTGACTTGGGGTTCCTGCAGCGCACTTACCGCACCACTCTTTGGGTCGGTGGGCTTGTCACTTTGCTCCTTTGTGCCACCGCTAATGCCAAGTGGGTGCTCAACTATGTGCTGGGGCTCTTGACGATTTTGGCGTTCGTCAAAACCACCGAGGTCTTTGTGACACAAACTTATAGGGCACCCCACGAAGGGAAACCCAAGCGACGCTGGGTGGGGATGCTCATGCTGGGCAAGTGGGGCTTGTTAGTGGCAGGTCTTTACTTGCTCAATCGGGTGCGCTATTTTGATGGCGTGTTCCTGCTGTCAGGTTTAGGGACCTTTCATACCGTCCTTTTGCTCAAACTCTTCGGGCTCATGCTGCAAGGATTGACAGAAGCCTCAGATAAGGCAAGACCGAAAACGCATCAGGGGTGCAGGAAGGGAGCGATTGATTGAATGGCAGGCGGCGAATTGGCTGCGGCGCACGGTGCCGCTCACACTATCGGACATGCGGCAGGACACGGTGCGGGCGCTCATATCTCGGCGCCCGAAGAAACTTGGTTGCATTTTCTCTACCTTTGGTTCGGCATCCCCGACTGGCTAGCAGTCTCTTTGCTGGTCGGCTTAGGGTTGGTCGGACTTTTCTGGTGGCAATCCAAGCGGCTCGGTCTGTATCCCAGTGGCTTCCAGACCTTGTGGGAACTGGCGGTGGAGTTTTTTGAGAACTTGTGCCGCAGTGCCATCGGTCCTGGCGGTGAGAAGTATGCGCCCCTTATCGGCAGTTTCTTCACCTACATCCTGCTTTTGAACCTCATCGGGCTCGTCCCCGGCTTCATGTCGCCGACGGCGCACCCCTACATCACTGTCGGCTTGGCGCTGGCATCGCTCACCATTGTGCACAGCATCGCCATCAAGGAACTGGGGCTAAAAAACTACCTGCTGCATTACTTTGAACGTCCCTTCCCAAACCCTTTCCTGAACATCGCTCTCAACGTCATCACGCTGGCGCCCATTGTTCACTTGGTTGGTGAGTTTTCCAAGTTGATTTCACTATCCATCCGCCTGTTCGGCAACATCTTTGGCGAGGACACGGTGATTTTCCAGTTCGCTTCGTTGGGCATGATTACCCTGCACGCCTTTGGGCTACTCCCCAAGCCCATCACCGTGCCACTTCCTTTCCAGTTGCCCGTTGTGCTGTTGCATGTGTTGGTAGCGTTCATCCAAGCCTTCGTCTTCAGTTCGCTCACGGCCGTTTACATTTCGCTCTTTGTGGCACACCATGAGGAAGGAAACGAAGGGCATGGGACGGTGGAAGCGGCTCACGCTCCGTCGTCTCATGGCTAAAACTGACACCGCAAAAATCTCGCAAGGAGGGATGGATGGATGGGAGCGATTGGCGCTTACCTTGCGGCATTGGCGTTGGCGGTTGGATTGGGTCTGCCGCTGGCAGTGATGTTCGCCTCCCACGCTCAAGCGAGGGCGGCAGCGGCTGCCGTTGAAAGCATCGCCCGCCAACCGGAAGCAGCAGGAGACATTCGCTTCTCCCTCATCTTGGGTCTGGCATTGATTGAGTCGCTGGTCATCTATGTGCTGGTGGCGTTCTTCGTCATTCAGGGCAAAGTGCCTACCGTTGAGCAAGTGCTGGAATTGGCGAAAGCCGCTATCAAGTGATGGCGGCGGATTTCAAAATGCCCGAAGGGCGGAGGGATGCCCCGATGGTGAGCCCGTTGGAAGTTCTGGGGCAAATGAAGTGGCAGTGGCAATGGATTCTCTCGCAGGCGGTGGCGTTCCTCATCCTTTACTGGCTCTTGCGCAAGTTCGCTTTTGCGCCCATTCAAAACATCCTGCGGGAGCGAGAAGAGCGAGTGCGCCAAGCCATAGAAGAAGCAGAACGGCAGCGGGCAGAAATGGAGCAATTGCGCGCTGAGTATGAACGGCACTTGGCGCACATTGAAGAGGAAGCCCGTGCCCGCCTTCAGGAAGCCATGCAGCAAGCCTACCAAGCCCGTGACGCGCTCCTTACGGAAGCGCGGGAGCAAGCAGAGCGAATCCTTCAGCGCACCCAGGAGCAAATAGCCTTGGAGCGCGAAAAACTAATGGCGGAGCTTAGGGACTTTGTGGCGGACTTGGCAGTCCGCATCGCTGAGAAAGTCATTGAACGCAACTTAGACCGAGCCGCTCACCACGAACTCATCAACGACATCTTGGAGAAGGAACTGCGCAAGCGGACGACCCATTGAGGGAGCCGATGGAACGCCATTTGCCTTGACATCTGCTTTCCGCTGGGAGGACTGACGCGTGGCGAAAGTTCTAAGTGGCTGGAAAGCACGGCGCTACGCCTATGCTTTGTTGTTAGCCGCCATCAAAGCGGGCGAATTGGAGCGAGTGGAAGCGGAAGTTAACGGGTTGAACGAGATGCTCGCCCGCTCACCGAAGTTGGTCAAGTATTTGGCGCAACCGCTGGTTACTTTTTCGGAGAAGGAGCGACTGTTGCGAAAGCGGCTGAGCGGGCGAGTGTCGCCCGTGACCTTGAACTTCCTGCTCACCACCGTTAAGCACAAACGCATTGAAGCCTTTGACCATATCGTCCGCGTCTTCAACGATTTGGTACGCGAGTATCGGGGCGAAGTAGTCGCTGAAGTCACCAGCGCCGTCCCGTTGACGGGAGAAGAACGCACCATGACCATACAGCGCCTTCAAGAACTCACCGGCAAGCGAGTGCTGCTGCGCGAGAAAGTTGACCCGTCCATCATCGGTGGGATGCGAATTATCGTCGGTGACAAGTTGCTGGATTTAAGTTTGCGCGGTCACTTGGAACGCATCAAAGAACGCTTGCGCCAAGTCTTCATCGCTGCACCCGCCGAAGTGGTAGAAGCCGTCGTGGACAACCCCAATAGAGGGTCTGCAAGCGGAGGTGATGGGAAGTGATTCGTGCCGAAGAAATCACCAGCGTGCTGCTTCAGGAACTGGAAGCCATTGAAAAGGTCGTGGAGATGACCGACATCGGCTATGTGATAGAGGTTGGGGATGGCGTCGCTAGAGCCTACGGATTGCAAGGGGCGATGGCGAGTGAGTTGCTTTACTTCCCCCAAGCCAGCGAACGGTTGGGGCGCGAGTTTTACGGTATCGCCCTGAACTTGGAAATGGATAGCGTGGGCATCATCCTGCTTGGTCCTGACCAATTTGTCCGTGAAGGGGACGAGGTGCGGTGCACAGGGCGAGTAGTGGAAGTGCCCGTTGGCAAAGAGTTGCTGGGGCGCGTCATTAACCCCGTCGGGCAACCGTTGGACGGCAAAGGCTATATCACCGCAAAAGAGTTCCGCCGCATTGAGGTGAAAGCCCCAAGCGTCGTCAAGCGCCAGCCTGTCAAAGAGCCACTGATGACGGGCTTGAAGGCGATTGACTCCATGATTCCCATCGGGCGCGGGCAGCGGGAGTTGATTCTGGGAGACCGACAAACCGGAAAGACCGCCATCATCGTGGACACCATCATCAACCAAAAACGCTTCCACGAAGCAGGCGACCCTGTTTACTGCATTTATGTCGCCATCGGGCAAAAGCAAAGCACTGTCAAGAGCGTCGTGGAGACGCTGGAGCGTTACGGGGCGATGGAATACACCATCGTCGTCTCCGCTCCTGCCAGCGAACCTGCATCGCTGCAATACATTGCTCCCTACGCAGGGTGCGCGATGGGCGAATGGTTCCGAGACAATAGCATGCATGCCGTCATCTTCTACGATGACCTGACAAAGCATGCCCAAGCCTACCGGCAAGTTTCTCTCCTTTTGCGCCGACCGCCGGGACGGGAAGCCTACCCGGGCGATGTGTTCAACTTGCATTCCCGCTTGCTGGAACGCGCCGCGAAGTTAAGCGATGAGTTGGGCGCGGGCTCGCTGACCGCTATCCCCGTTATTGAGACTCAACTGGGCGATTACAGCGCCTACATCCCTACCAATGTCATCAGCATCACCGACGGTCAGATTTACCTTGAGCCCGACCTGTTCTATGCGGGCATCCGCCCCGCTATCAATGTGGGTATTAGCGTGTCGCGGGTGGGAAGCGCTGCCCAATACCCCGCAATGAAGAAAGTGGCGCGGCGATTGAAGTTGGACATGGCGCGCTATTTTGAACTGGCTGCTTTCGCCCAATTCGCCGCCGAACTGGACGAAGTGACCCGACGAGAGTTAATTCGCGGTGAGCGGTTGGTGGAAGTGCTGAAGCAAGACCAATATCAGCCAATGGCGCTTTGGGAGCAGGTGCTCATCATCTTCGCTGGTGTCAATGGCTATTTGGACGACATGCCTGCTGAGTGGGTGCGCCCCTTTGAGCGAGAGTTCCTGCCATGGGTGAAAGAACGCTACCCCGAAATCGTCCGCGAAATTGAAACGACGAAGGACTTCAGCGCCGAAACGGAGCAGAAAATGCACCAAGCCGCCCGAGAATTCAAAGAGCGCTTCGTCGCCGCCCGCAAAACGGAAGAAATTCCCGCTGCAGCATCGTAAGCAAAGGGCTAAAGGGTAGAAAGAAGGTGACCGAAATGGGCGTCATCATCAGGGACATGGAAGAGGAAGACGATGGGCAAGTTGACCGGAGACGGAGTGAGAGACGATGCGAAGCCTGCGGGCAATCCGACGGAAAATTCGCGCCGTCAAAAACTTGCAGAAAATCATGACGGCGATGAAGATGGTGGCAGCCGCCCGATTGCGGCGTGTCCAAGACCGGGTGATGGCGGGCAAACCTTACACCGAAAAGATGCGGTGGTTGGTGGAAACGCTGGCGCCCCATTTGCCCGCTATAGAGCATCCTTTGCTCCAAGTCCGCTCCGTGCAACGGCGCGGGTTGGTTGTTATCACGGGCGACAAAGGTTTGTGTGGGGCTTACAACAACAACATCATCCGCGCCGCCCAAGCCTTTATGAGCCAAGACGGTGCTGCTCCCTTCCTGCTCTACTGCATTGGTCGCAAAGGCTATGACTTCTTCTCACGGCGAGGATTTCCCGTCGCTCGGTTCCGACCCCAACTGCCCGTAACGGCGCCTTTCTCGGAATTCAAAGCTGTTGCCGAGGACATCGTGCGATGGTTTGTCAGTGGGGAAGTGGACGAAGTGCATGTCGCTTATGGTGAGTTTGTCAACGCTTTGGTGCAGCGCCCTAAAATCGTGTCCCTTCTTCCCATCCGCCCTGAAACACGCGAGAAAGAAGCGCCGTCGGGAACGCAAGAGCGGGAATACATCTTTGAGCCGCAAGCCCCTGCCTTACTGTCGCTCCTTCTCCCGCGCTATGTGGAGCATCAGGTTTACCACATCCTGCTGGAGAGCCTTGCCAGCGAGAACGCTGCTCGGATGAACGCTATGAGTCAAGCCGCCGACAACGCTGAAGAACTCATCCGCCAATTAACCCTCCAAGCCAACAAAATCCGCCAGTGGAACATCACGAAGGAGTTGTTGGAAATCACCACCGCTGTGGAAGCCATGAGACGAGCCCGAGACTGAGGCGCTCCCTTCGGCAGGCAAGCGGAGGGCATCTTGAGAGATGACCGTCGTAGAGCCCGGCAGGTTTCCCCACAAGCCGCCCCGAAGGCGACGAGAGCAGAAAAAGCGGTGATGCGAAATGCCGTCCCAAATTCTCTGGGCACCATGGAGGTTGGCATATGTGACGACAGCAGACAGGCAACAAGGGTGCATCTTCTGCGAGAAGCCGAAAGAGCAGCGTGACCGTGAAAATTTAATCGTGGCTCGCTTTGAACGCTGTTTTGTCATCCTGAACGCCTTTCCTTACAACAACGGGCACTTAATGGTCGTGCCGTATCGGCATGTGCCATCGCTGCTGAACTTAACGGACGAGGAGTTGGCAGAACTGATGAAGGTGACACAGATTTCTGAACGGGTGCTGCGTCAAGCCCTTAACCCGCACGGCTTCAACATTGGCTTGAACTTAGGTCGCTGCGCCGGAGCAGGTATTGAGGAACATTTGCATGTCCACATTGTTCCCCGATGGCATGGCGACACAAATTTCATGCCGGTCATCGCCGACACGAAAGTGCTCCCCGAATTGCTTTCGCAAACTTACGAAAAATTGCAGCCTTTGTTTGCTCTCTTCCTTTAACCACAGCAGCAGGGTGGCAGGCTTGCCTTTGGTTCCCGCAAATGCCAAAATCTTCGTGCTCCTAATTCGGATTTGAACAGGAGGGGACTTCCATGATAGACCTTGCGCAGGTGCGCCTGACTAACGAGCAAATTCTGCGCTACTCGCGGCACCTGATTTTGCCTGAGGTGGGGATGGCAGGGCAAAAGAAGTTGCGGGCAGCCAGTGTGCTCATCATCGGGGCAGGAGGGCTTGGTTGTCCCATCGCCCTCTACCTGACAGCAGCGGGCATTGGGCGGTTGGGCTTGGTGGACTTTGATGTGGTAGACCGAACCAACCTGCAACGCCAAATCCTTTACGGCGAAAGTGTGGTAGGGGTGCCAAAAGTGGAAGCGGCCGCCGAACGGTTGCGGGATTTGAACCCCGATGTGGAAGTGGCAACTTATCCTGTGCGCCTGACCTCCGAAAACGCCCTCCAAATCATGAGCGACTACGACATCATCATAGATGGCACTGACAACTTCCCCACCCGCTATTTGAGCAACGATGCTGCTGTGTTGCTGGGCAAGCCTTACATTTATGGAAGCATCTTTCGCTTTGAAGGACAAGTCTCCGTGTTTGTGTCCCGTCCCTTCAACGGGTTTGAGCGTGGTCCTTGCTACCGCTGTTTGTTCCCATCGCCCCCGCCTCCTGGCGCCGTGCCCAGTTGTGCGGAAGGCGGGGTATTGGGTGTCCTGCCCGGCATCGTCGGGGCAATTCAAGCCACCGAAGCCATCAAGTTGATTGTTGGCATCGGCGAACCGCTTATCGGTCGGTTGATGCTCATTGACACTTTGCGAATGGACTTTCGGGTGGTCAAAATCCGCCGTAACCCCAACTGTCCCGTGTGCGGGGACAACCCGACCATCCGCGAGTTGATTGACTACGAAGAGTTCTGTGGGTTACGACGGGGCGAAATTCCCGAAAGCGATGACCTTTTCGTCACCCCGCAGGAGTTGAAGGCGAAATTAGACGCTGGCGAACCATTGGTGCTGCTGGATGTGCGAGAGCCCGAGGAATTGGAAATCTCCGAGTTCCCGCATCCCTACAAGCACATTCCGCTGGACGATTTGACGGAGCGGCTGAGCGAGTTGGACTTGACAACAGACATCGTAGTTTTCTGTCGCGACGATTTGCGCAGCCGCCATGCCGCTCAACTGTTGCGCCGTTTCGGATTCACGCGGGTGAAAGTGCTCAAAGGTGGCATCAATGCGTGGTCGCGTGAGATTGACCCGTCTGTGCCCCAGTATTGAGCCTGTTTCCTTCACCCAACCGAATACCTTTTCAAAGCAGCAAAACCTTTTTGCCCTTCTGCGCCACAATTGTTGTGGTGATGCGCATGGCAGAAGCGAGGCTCGTTTCCCCGTTACCCGAACAAGACGATTTCTTGATTGAACGCTGGCAATGGTTGCAAGCGATGGCGCAAAAGTTGGAAGGGGGCAAGTTTGAAGGACCGCCAGAAGTGGATGAAACGACAAAGGAGCGCCTGCGGGAAATCGGAATAACTTTGTGGTGTTCGCCCCGCCACGCCCAAACCGTCATGGCGCATGCTTATGCAGCACTGTTCAGTGTGCCCGAATTCGTCGCAGAAGCCCATCGCCGCCAACCTGGTCGGTTCAGTTCGCCCATCCTGCAGCAGGCAATTCAAAACACTGCCAGTAACCTGTGGCAAGCCTTTTGGTTGGATTTTGACGAAAGTGGGAACCCTGTCCCCCGCAACTTCGTGCCATTGACAGGCGTTCTTCATGTCCTGCACGGCGAACGCCCTATCCCCACTGCGCCACCCAAGCCCCGCATTTCCGACTTGGCAATGGCATTCTTCGCCTTCCATATCATCCGTGCCGCCGAATTTGGGGCACAGAAAAGAGGTGTTGACGATGCAAGACTGTTTGACGAACACTTCCGCTACTTGGCGAACTTAATTCGCCGCTCTGGCTATCGCTTCTCCGACGACCGTTCCCGCATGGAAACTTTGTGCCAGCAGGTGGATGCCCTTCTCGTTCGCGAGCATCCCGAAGGGCACGCTTGTTGGCGCAACCTTCTGACGGTTAGCGCTCAGATGGGGTTAACCGTTTCGCCTGAAAGCATTAGCAATTTCCTGCAGGGTTCATTGCCCCATGCAGCTACTTTCTTCGCTCGGTTTGTCCGTCGCCCGGGAGCGGACGATGCCCCGAATTTCGTGCAGTTTCTTGCCCTGTAAAGTCCAAGCGATACGGGCGACCTCAGCGAGGGAGGGAGCGGCGATGAAGTAGCGTTCGTAAGTGAGTGATTCGCCTGGTGCCAAATCCGCTGTGCGAGCAATGGGGTCGCTCCAGCCGAGCCCATTGATGATTCGGTTTCGCCCTTCAGCAGTGCACCAAGCATAAGCGATACCGTAACCTTCCGCTCCCACCCAATCCACCACCTCGGTGCGGCGTTGAATGCCAAAGCCGAAAAAGGGAGCAAACGCGCGGGCATTGCCCCATTGAATCGCATCGCCGAAATCAAACTTCGTCAAGGGTTTGTCGCCCTTGTTGGTCACGCGGGTGCGGATGAGCAAGTAAGGCTTACCGGCTTCCAACCGATAAACCGTCGCCAAG
>Ga0209989_100042_pt1 | contig 23077 bp, 20 predicted proteins | sample Antgeofumaro1A2B_FD_188083 | JGI IMG/M metagenome (GOLD analysis project Ga0209989, IMG submission 188083) | Geothermal fumarole subsurface microbial communities from Mt. Erebus, Antarctica - 1A2B (SPAdes) (version 2) | ecosystem: Environmental > Terrestrial > Volcanic > Fumaroles | place: Mt....
GTTTGGTTTGTTCGATGACGTCCCAGAAAAACTCGTAGCGCGATGACTCGGCTTCCAGCCACAAGGACTCGATCCCCATGAGCGCTTGACGCAGCGCTTCTCGGGTGGCGTCGCAAGGATCTACGAATGCTAAACGCAGCGTTTCTTGATTCATGAAGCTGTCGGTCTTTGTGTCTTGCGTTGTGTCGAGTCATGGCCAGTCAAGGCATCCGGTCGCCCTCGGGGTGGGCGGAGCTGTCTTGCGCGTCCTTGTCCGGCACCTGGGCCGGTTGGCTCGACTCGAGCTGGCTCTTCGATTCTGTTCGAGAGTCCATCCGTGGTACCTGTGCAGACTTTTCCTGGTGCGTACCCTCGCATGGGGAGGCGGACTGAGTGTCGGCATCGCTGGGTTGCCGGTCCAGCGAGGCCGGCGCGACACCTGCACCTGACGAAACGTCGCCCCGTTCCGCATCGGCTTGCATCGGCTGCTCCGTTGGCTGCTCCGTCGCCGGGGCAACCGACCGGCCGCTCTCGTTGGGCCGTTCTTCTTGTTTGAGCATGGGCGGCTGCACGATGCGTTCCGGTGACGTCCGCGTCGTCTGGACCTCCGTGTGCGCGTGTTTTTGCGGTACCGCCGGCGTGCCCGGTCGAGGGGCAGAGCCGTCGGGCTTGGCCGCGCTGCAGGGCGCGCAAATATCGGGGATTTCGCATTCTGGTCCGCAGACGCCTGCAGCCTGCCAGAACGCCGGCTGATAGTGACCACACGCGAACGGCGTCCGCGGCCCGCGCGGAGCTTCCAGGATCCCTTCCAAGAATAGCTCAAAATCGCTCGGCGTGCGCGTCTCGTGTCCCGGCAAAGTCAGCGGACGCTGGCTTGCGTCCAGCGGATCCACTAAGCGCACAGTGACCAACACGATCAGCTCGGTTTCGCGCTCCTCGTATTGCACGCTGCGGAAGAGCGCTCCGGCGAACGGGAGGTCGCCCAATACCGGCACTTTGCGGGTGGTGCCTGATACCTCGTTTTGCAACAGACCGCCGATCACCAGCGTCTGACCGTTTTCCAGCTCCACCGTCGTGCGCACGCGATCCGTATCGAAACGGAAAGTAGTGCCGATCCCTTGGAGGATCACTTCCCGTGGATTGGACACTTCCGGTTCCACTTCCAGGCGGATCTTGCCATTGCCCAGCACGATGGGCAAAAAGTTGAGGCGTGTGCCGAATTCCTTGTACGTGATACTGGGTGTACCTGTAGCCGACGCCTGCGGCACGGGAACTTCTCCGCCCACCAGGAAGCTAGCGGGCCGCCCACTGTATGCGACCAGGGTAGGTTGTGCCAGCACTTTGGCCAAGTTCTCGTCCCGCAACGCCCGCAAGAATCCGAGAAACGCCGAAGTACGATCGGTAATCCCGAAGAAGATATTGGTCTCGGCCGGGATGAGGTCGTTGCCGGAAAAGGTGCCCACGCCGCCCCGCGGCGCGATGGTCAAGTTGCGGGCATTGATAAGCCCGCCAACCGTGCTGCCGATAAAGTTTTGTTGATCGGCGTTGAGAAAATTGAAACCCAATTGGCGCAGCTCCGAGCGAAACACACGGGCCACGCAGACTTCCAACTGGACCTGCATGACCCCGGCGACGCGAATGCCGTTGATCACCGAGTCGGCACTGCGCGTCTCGGTAAGACCGCGCAAAAAGGTCAAGATGGGCTCGACCTCTTCTTTGGCTTCGACGAAGCCGGTGACAACGATGCGCCCCGAGGGCGCCAGAGAAATGGACAAACTGGCGTGGGGGAATTGCTTGGCCAACTGCTGCTGGATTTCCAGCAAACGCGCTGCCTCGTCCTCGCGGTTGGGCAGGATGAGGAGGGTAAACGACTGAGTCTCGCCGGCTTCGTCGGTCAGTTGGACTGTGGTCTCGCCCGGGGCGAGCGCCTCGACTTGCACTGCGTGGGGTTCTTTGGGATCGGCAGGCTTGAGACGCACGAGGCTGGGGCGCGTGGCCAACGCCTGCCGGATCTTCTTGCCTGATTTGTGCGACAAGAGTACCGTCTCGCCACGGGTGACGACAACCTCGGCCCGCGCGGACGGCGCACGTCCCGGGCGTGGTGCCACCACCGGCTCGGCTTCTTGGGCCAACGCCCAGGCGCAGCACAGCAATGCCGCGCCCAGCCACATCGGCACGCTCAGTCCCTTCTTCCCGTCGCTCAGCGATCGTGTAAACAGGTGCATCCTTTCACCTCTCCTGAAAGGGGCAATGAATTTTGCTGATGTCCGTATCGCTTAAAGGCACTCTCGGCAGTTCGTGGCAGCGTACCAGAGCTGGCGATCCTCTGGCACCCGCCACGAACTGGCTCATCGGTCGCTATCGAACTTGAGCCGACGCACGCCTTCGGCGTCTATGATGGTCAGCACATGCGGTTTCGGCGCCGGCGCTTCTGTGGCCGCTGGTACAACCGGCTTTGCGGGCGTCGGCACCTCTACAGGGGGTTCGGCGCGTGTCCTGGGGCCTGCTTCGCTGCGCCCGCGCTTTCCCGGGGACGCCCCCGACGTCTTGACCACCTGCTTGTCGTCCGGACGTCGGGGCACCAAACGCAGTGTGCCGGTATCTGCATAGATGCTCAGTAGCTCCACTTGCTCGGGAGTCAGGCGCAGCGTCACGTGATCTGCCGGCTGTGCTACCTTGCCATCGGGCGTCTGCACTTGCTGGTCTATCGCCAGCACTTCTACGTCTTGCAAGATGATTTGCGAGAACGGCTCGTCATGTTCTCCGCGCCGAATCTGGGTGGCGACTACATCTACTCGATCCCCGGGCAGGATGAAACCCGCGGTACCGGTCACCGGCGTAACCTTGACGGTCATAGCGCGCTCGCCTGGTTTCAGTTTCCAGGTGATCGCCTCTTGGCCAGGCGGCGCCAGATCCTCTTCAGCCAGGGGTTTGCCCACGCCCAGAGGATATTTCAGTACTCGTCCCTTGACCGACTCGAAATCGCCGATGAGTTTACTGCGCACCTCGCTTTTGCGGATCATGACCACCTCGAACATCTGGGGGTCTTTCAGGGGCGAATACGCCGGAACCACCTGGCGCGCTATCAGCACCGGCACCCTCTCTTCTTGCGGCGCTGGCGCCGGCCGCGCGCTCAGGTATTGGTTCGTGAGCACAAAGGCTATCAGACCACACCCTATGGCAAAAAAAAGCAATACCAAAGTTTTCGGCCTCATGATGCGTTCCTCCCGTTGTTCCCGACCTGCTCCAAAAAAATCCCGTGTATTGCCCCTGCCCGCGCTCAGCGCAAACAACTAGTATCCAATGCCTAGCGCGTCTTCGTCATCCCACGATTGAATCGTAGCAGATTTACCGAGCCTCCTTTCGCATCACCGCCTGTGCTGTGATCGTTTCCGTACCTAACCAACGCAATGTCGTTGTGGGAAGCCAGCTAACCTGCCCGTATGAAACCGAAACGGAAACAGTTATACGGTCGCCCGTATTGGCCTGCGAAACATCAGGGGTTATGCTCACTATATAACTAGAAATACCGGAGGCCTTGAGATATTCGCCGACAGCGCTGTTAACAGAATTCACAGTTGCTCCAGTTACTACGGCGTTCCTAGCTCCCTCCCTGGCAGCATTGGTGACAACCTGCTCCACCATAAAGAAGCGGCCGAATTCAATAAGACCGAGCAAAAGCATCAATAGCAAAGGGGACACGATGGCAAATTCTACAGTTGCCGCCCCCGTGCGTTTATTTCGTCCAAAATAGAGCGACTTCTTCAATTCTAACGCATTTTGTGAATATGCGGAATCTGACGAACTTACCTGTCGGGTGCCCCGCACCGAACAGTTCCGGGCGCCGTGGTTATTGCTTTCGTAAGGTGCGCATCCACAAGAGGATATGGCAACGTGTGTTTTTGGTCTCGGTCTTGGGGCAAATCCTGCGGAATACCGATGCTTTGTAGGCATGTACAGGGCACGTTTTTGCCTTTCCTGCTGCAAGAGAGAATGTTCGAGAAGCATATATTGCTACCCTCGAATGCAGATCAGTGACGCATATTTGTGAGTCTTAGTACTACATACTATATTTGCTGGAACACAAAATAATAAAGGTATCCCAGGAGGCCTATGCACAGTGGGACGCCATAGGGAAGCAATTGCATCTGGGATTTTCGTTCAGCGGCCCGTTGAGCGACTTCTGTAAAGCTACTGGACCACATCCAGTCCGACCATATCGTGACAAGATTGGATAAATTGGCTCGCCACGTACGATTCCAGCAGATCATGCTGAGGGCCATGAGGCCGCCTACTATGCCTGCGATGCAAAAGCCATAAAGGAGGATCCAGAATCCTTCTCGGAGTCCGAAGAGCACACCGATCCAGGCACCGAAGCCCATCTGAAGCTTTACATCGCCGGCTCCCATGCCGCCGACAGCATAGAAGGGGAAGAGCAAGAGAAAGCCGACAGCGGTCAGAGCTATGCTGTCGAGAAACGTACCCGATGGTACAGGAGTCAGGAAAGAAAGGCACGCTGTATAAGCCCAGGCGCTCACCATCATAGGAAAGGTGAGCCAATTTGGGACTTTCAGTTGCAGAAAATCAATGAGGGCACCGCCGATCATGAAGGCGGATACGACCACGAGCGCAAAGAGATCGAGTCCTGAGAGCATACCGGTCCTCCCGATGGCGACACAAGGAGAACGATAAAAGGCTTTTTGGGAAAAGGCACAAGGCACCGTGCAGGGCAGCGCATGCGGAGATGCGCTGCCCCACAGGCGGGCCTGGTGGGATAGCAGGCTCGGGCCAGCTATCTGCGTTTGCGCTTGCGGCTCGTGCTATCAATGGCCGCCGATTTTGTTGGCCACGTTTTGGAACGTGGTATTGGCGTTCTGGCCCAGCGTCGTGATAGCCGCGAGGCAAACGACGATAATCAGGGCCAGCATGACGGCGTATTCGACAGCCGTCGGTCCGTCCTCGCTCGTGAAAAAGCGAGCAATCGCCTGTCCCCAACGCATCATACGTGTACCTCCTGACAAAAGGACCACCATATACTTCTGCCTCCACATCGAGGCAGTTTCCGTCTAATGTAAGCTTTCTACCCTAGGATCGAACCAACTGCTTACTTCTTGCCGAAGCCTCCTTCATCCACCAGGCGGGAGAAGGAAGAAGTCGTGGGATCGCCGATGCTGGCAATGGCGGACAAACATACGAGCAAGATGAGACCCAACATGACAGCGTATTCCACTGCCGTGGGACCATCGTCAGCGACCAAAAACCGGACGACTCGATCGAAAAAGCGCTGGCGCGTCAACGGGGCATCCTCCATGTTTGGGGCGGCGGACATGCCGCCTTGGGTCTTCGACCAGAAGCCATGTCTTGCACTGGGGAGATGCCGTCGTCAACGGGATGCTGTTTCGAGCGAATGTATCGAACCGGTCAGTACTTTTCGCTGGTCTTTCCTTTTTGTGATCAACTCTAGAACACTCCCTGCAGGCTGTCAAATCAAGTTCGGTATTTTTCGCAAAGTCGTTACTGCTGCATGCGCACCGGGTGTCGCACGATAGCGACCGGCGAGGGAGAAAGACTGGGCAAAATCCATGCGGCACCGCGCTTGATTTTCCTGTAAGCAGACCTACCCTGTCATCGTGTGTCTGCCAATGTCCGAGGCCGCCTAGAATCCGCGAGGGAAGTCGCAAAAATGCCGGGGGATCTGGTTGTAGCGGTTACGGGAGCCAGTGGCGCACCTTATGCGCTGCGGTTGCTCGACGTCTTGTTACTGGCGGGACGAAGGGTGCATGTAACGCTCAGCCCGGCGGCTGCGCAAGTGATCGAATTCGAAACCGGCCGCACGGTGTCGCTCGATCGCTTCGACGCGTTGAACCTCATCGGACCGGAGGCACGTCCGTTTGCCGATCGTTTAGTCTATCACCATTACATGGACTTCCGCGCCGGCATCGCCAGCGGCACCTTTCCCACAGGCGGCATGGCCATTTGCCCCTGTAGCACCGGTACGCTCGGCGCTATCGCCGCAGGCATGTCGCAAAACCTCATCCACCGCGCTGCCGACGTCCATTTGAAGGAAGGGCGCAAACTGGTTCTGGTGGTTCGGGAGACGCCTCTGAATCGCATTCAATTGCACAATCTGATGCGTTGCGCAGAAGCTGGCGCGACCATTTTGCCGGCCATGCCTGCCTTTTATACACGCCCGCGAACGATCCAGGATATGATTGACTTCGTAGTCGGTCGCATTTGCGATCAATTGGGCGTGGAGCACGAGCTGTTTTCGCGCTGGGGGGGCCACTCGTAGCTATGGCAGAAACGATAGCCTATTTGATTCTCGGCGGCACCGGTCAGCTGGGCAGCGAATTTGCCCGTCGCCTAGGCGGGAGTGCCGTGGTATGGACGCGCCAGCAGCTCGACTTGGCTGATTACGAGACAATAATCCCTAAATTGGCTCGCATAGAAGCGGATGTTCTCATCAATTGTGCCGCTTATAATTATGTAGATCAAGCGGAAGACGACATTGATATGGCTTTTCGCGTCAATGCTTATGCACCATGGAAGCTGGCACAGTTCTGTCGGCAACGCGATCTCTTGTTGGTGCATTTCAGTACGGATTATGTTTTCGGCATAGACACGCAGCGCCGGCGTCCTTACCACGAGTGCGACCGTCCAACTCCTGTCAATGTCTATGGTGCAAGTAAACTGGCAGGCGAATGTCTGGTGGCGCAGGTTTGGGACCGGCATTTGATCGTGCGGACGTGCGGCCTGTACGGGCTGCCGGCGGGAGGAGGGAAGCGGGGCAATTTTGTAGAAACCATTTTGGCGGCGGCACAGCGGGGTCAGCCCTTGCGCGTCGTCCACGATCAGATATGCACCCCCACGAGCGTCAACGATGTTGCCGCTGCAGTTCTGCAGCTCATTGCTGCGGGCACAACTGGTCTTGTGCATATGACGAACGCTGGATACTGTACGTGGTACGAGTTTGCATCCCGGGCTTTGGAATATGCTGGCGTCCGAGCAGACATCCAGCCCATCGGTAGCGATCAGTGGAAACAGAGAGCCACCAGGCCACACTATAGCGTGCTCGAATCAATGCGTCCCGACAGGATCGAGTTGCGTCCGTGGCAAGACGCCCTGCGAGATTATATAAAGCAGCGCATGAACTGAGCTTGTGCGCAACACGATACTCAGGATGGTAAGGGACCCGGCGACGCGCGAAATCGTTCGAACAAGTTTTTTGTAATCCTTTGGACCCGCGGATCGGGGCCTTTGGGATGCGCTCCGTGGGCCGAGGGATGTTTATAGCCTGGCGGAGCGCTCAGCCCGTCGGACCACCATATAGTGGCTGCGTTGAAGACATAGTTGCCGCGCGGACCTGGGTAGATAGTAGCCGTATAGGTCGCCTCGACATTGCGGCTTTTGATTGTGCCCGAGGCCACTACTTCCAAGCCCGGCAAAGGTGCTGGGTTGCCGTGCCACTCCCAGCCGACCAAGCCAGGTATGCCGTCGCCGTTTTTCATGCCGGTGCCTGCGAAGAGCCAATGCTTTTCGTTGACACAAATCCAATCGGCTCCGCCGGTCACTGGAAAGACGCTGGCGGCGCCCATGAGGCGGGCTGCGTCAGGACCCTGATGTTTGAACGAACGCATTTCCGGAAAGGCACGGTAGTCCAAGTCGCTCAGCGGACCGAACACGCCCAGACGAGCCAGAGCGCGATGCGGTCTGCCTTTATAGTTGGGATAAAACTCCACCAGCCCGTAGCACGTATTGCCGCTTAGGAAGGCCACATTGAGCCCTTGCTGGATGGCGCGTTGCACATGCTGGTACATGTCGAGCGTCCAGTATTCATCGTGTCCGACCGATACCAGGGCTTTGGCACGTAGCAGGCCCGGCCCGTCGGCATGAGTGTCTACGTTGCTGATATAGGAAACGTCGTACCCTTCTTGTTCCATCCAAAAGGCCAAAGGGAATTCCCACAGGAGGAACTCGCCGGAGCCTTGTGAAAGCGGAGCGTCGAGAATCTGGCAATATTTCCCATAGGGACGCTCCCAGCTCACCCGCACATGGGGCCCCCAGTACCATTCCTTGACACCGTTGTCGTAAAGTGCCCACTGACTGGGCCAACGATTGTAAGCGTTCCAGGTGGTATCGCTGCACTGGAAGAGGAAATCGCAGCGGCGATCGTCGCGCACGATGAAAATCAAGTAACTTTGCACTCCTTCTTTTTCCGCGGTCAATTTGCCGAGGTAGACGCCGCTGATCCAGTCTTTGGGGATGGTCAGGGAAAAGCTGGGTTCCCAGCGGCATTCGCGCAGTCGCTCGATACCGATGTCCGGGTCGGGTTGGGTTTTGCCCGGCAGCGGACCGAGCCGCACCATATGCCGGCCGCCGGTACCCCCGTAATAGCCCAGACGATAGATATCGAGGACGAACGGCGACGGGGGATTGGTGCTGACCATGATGTCCAGCGTTTCGCCGGCGCGAATGCTGGTGTGCGAGCAGTACCCCTCGATCCAAGGACAACGATAGCGGGTTTTGGGATCCACGCGGGTATTGGTCAGCAGCCACTCGGTGGTGCCCGGGCGCTCGTTTTCGGCACGGATTGTGTCGGTTGTGGCGGGGGTAAAAAGTGTGCCGGCAAAAGCGCAAGAGGCAAGCGCGCCGGTTACACCGGTCGTTGTCTGGACCAACATATCGCGTCGGGTAGGATGCTGTGTACTCACGTCGCTCTCCTCGATTCTACATTTGGGGTGTGGTACATCGTGGCGGTTCATTGATTTGATAGGAACTGAAACGGCACAAGCCAGATGGAAAGTGGCATGGCATCGGGACATGCCGAATCGAAGGCGGCAGCCTATTTGATCCTCAACCTGGCAGCGGCGACGGTGTTATTGCTTTTCGGCCCGCAAATGCTCAGGGAGATGAAATGGCTGAGCCAGCCGTCGGGGCCGCTTGTGTTCCACGATTTTTTGCAAGAGTGGGCCTCAGCACGGTTTTATCGGGACGGGCTGTCTCTTTATACAGACCAGGAGGTTGCCTTGCGGCGCTACCTGGGGGTGGAGCGGGATCGTGGTCAGCCGGTTTTCAACCAGTACACAGCCCATCCGCCTGGGGCGGTGTTGCTGGCTCTTCCGCTGTCCTGGCTGAGCTACGAGCGCGCCTTTGCCGTATGGGATGGCGCGCTCTTGAGTTGTCTCCTGTTAGCCATCGGCTTGGTCGGCTGGCACTTGCGTTGGCGCGCGAGCGTCGGTAAAGCGCTGCCTCTGGCGGCGCTGTTGGTGCTTTATGCACCTCTGCGGCAGGACCTGGTGCAGGGGCAGCTCAATTCCTTCTTGTTGCTATTGACGGTGTGCGCATGGGTAGCCGGGCGCCGAGGGCGTGACTGCGCTGCAGGGATGTGGCTGGGTGTGGCCAGCTCGGTCAAGCTTTTTCCGGTTTTTTTGATTCTGCCGTTCCTCGTGCAACGACGCTGGAAAGTGCTCGTCGGATGGGCCGCAGCGTGCGCTATCGGCCTGGGGGTGACGCTGGCAGTATTCGGCTTAGCCGATCACTTGACCTATGTGGGCGATGTGCTTCCTCACGTTCGCGAGTATCGCAGTTCCTGGGTCAATGCGTCTTTCTACGGCTTTTGGTCCAGGCTGCTGGATCCTGGGGCGCGGGGAGCCAATGTCCAGCCGATCCAGGTGCACCCGTCGCTCGCTCTAGCGACGACAGTCGCGGCGTGTGTTCTGGTGAGTCTTCTGCTCGCTATTTCGGTGCGACGGTATGCTGGGGCGTCGGACGATTTGGCCCTGGCGGCCTCAGTGCCCGCCATGCTTTTGGTGTCGCCGATCACCTGGGATCACTATTTCGTGCTCCTGCTCCTGTCGTTCTGGATCTGGTGGCATTACGCGCCCGGCTGGGTGAAACCTGGACTTATCGTGGCCTACATCCTGGTTTCCTTGCCGATCGGATGGTGGTGGCAGTTGCTTTTAGGGGTTCCGGTGACGACGCCCGGCGGTCAATTGGCGTGGGTCAAGCACCGGGCTACCTTCGGGGAACTCGTCACGGGAATTGCCGTGCCGCACTACCTTTTGCTGGGCTGGTTCGTTTTAGGACTGACGATGTTGGCGGTCGGCAAGCGGTGTATGCCACCCACCTAAGCGGCGCAGGATCCGAGCGTTGCCGACGGAGAACGCCATGTTGGCTCGTCCAACACAAACGCTGCAGGTGCTCGCGGCGGTCCTTTTCACGGGACTGGCCCTGCTGATGCGTGGTCCGACATACTGGCGCGAGATGTGGCCCACGCCCGGCGTTTGGCAAGATTTTTTCCAGGGTTATGCTTCAGCACTCAATTGGCGCAACGGGCAGCCGATCTATACGCCCCACGCCGAGACATTTCCCCGTTATACCGGCCATGCCTTCGAGAGGCGACCGATGCATCCTCGGGTCAACGCGCATCCGCCTGTTGCGGTGGTGCTTATGATTCCTTTTAGTTACCTCGACTACGAGACGGCGTTTTTCATCTGGGGTTTGCTCGGCTTTGCGTTGTTCTGGGCGACTTGTGTCGTACTCGCCAGGTACTGCCTGGGCGGGTGGCCGGCAGCCGGATGGATCTTTTTGGTCGGCTGCTTTTTCCTTGCCGATCCAGTGTTGGAGCAAATCCATTTTGGGCAGATGAACTTTTTATTGATGGGTCTTTTAGGGATGGCGGCGGTTTGTTTGCAGCATAACCGACAAGTGATCGGCGGCGGGCTTGTCGGATTGGCGGCTTCGCTGAAGCTTTTTCCGGGGTTTCTGCTGGTCTATTTGCTATTGCGCCGGGCGTGGCGCGCTGTGGCAGGCGCAGTGGCAGCTGTCGGATTGTCGCATGCACTGGCGTTCGCCATTTTGGGAACCAGCGTATGGGACGAGTATGTGCAAAAGGGCCTGCCAGAGGCGCAGCGTTATGTTCTGTCACCGACCTGCGCTTCACTTACGGGTTTGTGGCCCAAACTTTTCCGAGGCAATCCGCAAGACTTCGGAGTGCATGCGCTGATGCAAAGCTCCTTGCTCGAAATGCTCTTCAATATGGGCAGTATCGTCGCGATCGTCGGCGTTCTGGTATGGGCCACCGTGCGCCTGCGTGGTACGGAAGCCAAAGGGTTGTACGAACTGTACACAGTGGGCATGCTCTTGCTGAGTCCGATCGTTTGGAATCACTATATGATTATTCTGGTGCCGACGTTCATGGTTTTTTGGCGCCTAGCACGGGAGCGAATTGTCCTGCGGGCGATACTTTTCGGTTGCGCACTGTTCTTGTACTCGGACTTTGCCCGCGGGCTGGTGCTGATGTGCATTTCCAAGCTGACGGGTCTGCGTCCGGAAGTGGCCCAGGGCGTATACCCTTGCCAGCTGCTAGTTTTCTGGGCGAGCCTGTTGTACTGCCTGATAGGCCTGTTCGCCGCAGGGGTAGTGTTGGTGCTGCGGAGCAACCGCCGGTGACCCCTGCAGGCAGCGATCATTTCAACTCGACCGTCCAGTAGGCATGATCGAGGAAGGATTTCCAGGATTGATATTTGGCGCTCGTGAGTTTCTGAGCGACGACGGGACTGCGGCGTGGTTTTTCAGGCCTGCGAATCAAAGTCATGCCGGCTTGTTTCGGGGTGCGTCCGCCTTTGCGGATGTTGCATTCGAGGCAGCAACAGACGACATTTTCCCAAGTACTCTGGCCGCCCTGGCTGCGCGGGATGACATGGTCGAGGCTGAGTTCGTGGGTGGGGAACTTGCGGCCGCAATACTGGCACTGATTGTTGTCGCGGGCGAAGATGTTGCGTCGGTTGAACTTGACCGTCTGCCGCGGCAGCCGATCGTAGAACAGCAGTCGAATGACGCGCGGGACCTGGATTTCACAGCGAGGCGTGCGCACCCAGTCGTCTTCCTCTTTGCGAAAGTACCGAGCACGGTACTCGCTCACTTCGCGCCAGGACTGGAAATTGTACGAGACGAACTGACCGTCCTCGAAGTGGATCACTTCGGCAAGATCTTTGCATAAGAGGCAAAAAGCTCGCCGGGCCGTGATCACGTGCACGGCGATAAAGAGCCGGTTGAGCACCAAAACGCTGGCATCGAGGGCTGGTACGCTGTTAAGGCCCATGGTCCTGTTCCTAAAAGCCGACGGCTTTTTGTGTATTTTACGTCCTGCAGACCAGAGGGTAGTACCATCAGGTGTTCGCCGCAGCGTGCAATGCCTGGACGACGAGGTCGCCCACTTCGCTGGTGGTATAGCCCATCTGGCCGGCGGCCATGCTTTTCAATTTGTGGCCCGTGACAAAGGCGACAGCGTTTTCGATCCGGCGGGCCGCTCGCTCCTCGCCGACGAACTCCAGGAGCATTTTCAGAGCGAGGATGGCAGCGATGGGATTGATTTTGCCGGTCCCTTTGTATTTCGGGGCCGAGCCACCCATGGGCTCGAACATGCTGACTCCCTGGGGATTGATATTGCCGCCGGCGGCGACGCCAAGGCCCCCCTGGAGGATGGCGGCCAAGTCGGTAATAATGTCCCCGAACATGTTTTCGGTGACGATGGTATCGTACCATTCCGGATTTTTGACCATCCACATGCAACAGGCATCCACATGATTGTAATCGGTGCGAATGTCGGTATATTGAGGCGCCAATTCCTGGAAGACACGCCACCACAGATCGTGGGCGTAAGTCAGGACATTGGTTTTGAGGACCAGCGTCAGTTTTTTTTCGTCGTTGCGTTTGCGGCAGTATTCGAAGGCATAGCGGAGGCAACGCTCGACGCCTGGCCGGGTATTGATCAACTCCTGGGTGGCGACTTCGTAGGGAGTGCCCTTGTGCAAAAAGCCGCCGGCTCCGCAATACAACCCCTCGGTGTTTTCGCGGATAACTACGAAATCAATGTGCTCCGGACCTTTGTTCTTGAGCGGCGTTTCTACGCCCGGATAAAGTTTGACCGGCCGCAAATTGATGTATTGTTGGAACTCGAAGCGTAGGCGCAGGAGTAACCCTCGTTCCAAAACCCCAGGCGGTACATCGGGATGTCCGACTGCTCCCAGATAGATGGCATGGAAGCTCGCCAGCTCTCGCAGAATGGATTCGGGCAGGATTTCGCCGGTACGCAAATAGCGCTCGCCGCCTAGGTCGTACTCGACGGTTTCGTAGCGGAATCCTTCCAATTGGGCAACAGCCCGCAAAACCTTCAGGCCTTCACGTACGACTTCGGGGCCGGTTCCATCTCCGCCGATGACGGCTATGCGATACACAGCCACAGCACCTCCTCATGAGGCCAGACGAACAAAATTTCTGCTTATGATAGGAAGCTCTCCATGGCCTTCAAGAAATCCCTTGGGCCGTTGCCTGGGCGCACGGAAGTACACCTGGCGAGCAGGAAAGAGCATTTTCGCTAGGCCAGCAGTGTACCATCGGCGGCTGAATGGACAGATGCTAGCCGACCGTTTCGTCTACGAGCTCGAGAGTGCTCCACAGGCTTGGGTCTTCCCAGAAAGGGAATTCGGGGCCTAAGCCCAGTGTTTGTTCGCCTAGTTCGGCGTCGCGCACGGTGTAGAAGAAGCCCAGCCGTCTGTTGCTCTCCGGATCGAAACCGTAGAGGACTGCGGCAGGTAGGAAAATCTCCATGCGATAGCCGCCGGTTTGCGGCCGGCAGACGTATAGCAGCTCGTCGGCTGAAGCCAACGGAGCATCTTCGAGCGCTCGGTTGATTTTCCATTGGCCGCACGCCGGCTGATCGCGGTCAGGACCAGCACCGGTCGGTAAAAAATAAAATTGATGGCAATAGCGGGTAGCGCGGTGAATGGTGCGCGTATCTCGCATGTCGAGCCAGATCCAAAAGCCGTCGGAGCTCCGAGGATGGTCGGCGTTACCGCGGCAAGGTCGCTCTTTGCCGCGCACGACCACCTGGAGCCCAAGCCCGGACTCGTTCCAGCCCACGCGGACATCGGCGAAATGCGGCCCGGTCCAGAGCCAGATACGGTCGTCCAAGCGACACACTGCAGGGAGGTCAACAAGCTGGTCGTCGCCGCTCGAAGGCAGCCCCTTCACGCGGTAACAGGGGAAACAAAAGCGGAAAAGAAACTGTGGCGGCAGGATGTGCATGGCACTGTGATTATATCGGTGTTCGGCTCCGCAACTATTTGCACTGGGTCCAACTGTCCTCTCTGCCCCGCTCTGCCACCCGCTCGAGTGCTTTGTCAAGCTGAGCGCCGAGGTTGCCCACGCCCCAGTCATGCGCGCCAAGACGGCCGGTCTTTGCGCCCGTTGGGTCCACGTCGCGATCGGCGAACCCGCTCAGCAGCAGGAGGACCCGCAACAAGCGTCGTTGTTTTGGGTAACTCGGTACTTCTCGCCCTTGGATTGCCGTGGATGCCGTCGGGCAGCTGGCTCGCAGCGGAACGGAGGCGCCTGGTCTAACGGCACCTCGACGCGAGGCGCTATCGGCTCGAACATGCCCCGATACGGCTCGCGCATCAGCAGATGATAGGTTTTGTCGCAGACGGCCATACGCTCGCCGCGGTAGAATACGTGGCCTTCGTCGTCTTCCACTTTGAGGAAGGGACCACGGTAGATAACTGCCTGGTTGCGGTCGAGGCAGGGGCCTGGTGTGCCCTTGTAGGCGATGACAGTGACAGAGCGAAACTCGATTCCCTCGACGATACGCCAGGGCTCGCTAGCGCGCTGGGCCAAAGTGATTCTGTAAAATCCGGCTTCCTCGAAGGCTTTGAGGAACGAGTCTTCGCGAAAGGCCCCGGCGATACAGCCGGACCAGAGCTTGGGATCGGACTGCAAGGAGTCGGGGACATCTTCGTCGGCCACGATATCGCTGATGATCGCCCGTCCTCCGGGGCGCAGCACGCGGTGCATTTCTTGAAAAAGCTGGCGCCGATCCTGGGGGCGCACGAGATTCAATACGCAGCTGGAAACCACGCAGTCCACGCTGGCATCGGCCACGAGCGGCTGCTCGCGACGTAGCTTGTCTTCGAGGGCGCGCAGTCGAAGCCAGTCGGACGCCGTGCGCACTGGCTCTTGGGCCAGCGCCTGCTCGAGTGCCTCCAGGTCCAGGCGCAAATCCTGGATCAATCCTTTCCGGAAGGCGACGTTGGCATATCCCAGCCGCTGGGCGACTGTGGAGGCTGCCCGCCGCGCTAGCGCCAGCATTTCTTCGTTGCAGTCCACGCCCAGGACATATCCCTCGGGACCGACCCTCTGGGCAGCGACGAAGCAGATTTTGCCGGCTCCCGAGCCGAGGTCGAGGACACGTTCGCCCGTTCGTAGCCACGGCGTAGGATCTCCACATCCATAATCTCGCTGGAGCACCTCTTCGGGTATCGCCTCGAGATAGCGCGGGTCGTACGAGCTGGGACAGCAAAGCTCGCGTTCGGGTTGCGCGGCTGCCTGAGCATAACGCTGGTAGGTAGCTAGCTCGACGAACTCTGCGGCACCACAACACTCGATGGTTGGTCTCGGCGACGGGATGGCGCCGGAATCGCCGACCGTCTCGCCGCGTGTCGGATCTGTGCCCATGTACTTCCTCCTGCAAGGTTTGTGGACGCCGGAACACGGAAAACCGGCACATCATGCTCGATACACGGCTGCGAGCGTGCCTGCTTGTCACACACAACTATTGGTCAGCTGGCCGCAGCGGTCCTTACGCTGTTAGGCCTTGGCCAAAGCCCGTTTCATGGTCAGCCCGATCTCCGCCGGGCTGTCGGCAACGTACACTCCCGCGTGCCGCAGTGCCTGCACTTTGCTGTCGGCAGTGCCGCTGCTGCCAGAAATGATAGCGCCGGCATGGCCCATGCGCTTGCCAGGCGGAGCAGTGCGTCCCGCAATAAAAGCAGCAACCGGCTTGGTCATGTGGGTCCGGATGAACTGGGCTGCTTGCTCTTCCTGGTCGCCTCCGATCTCACCGATGAGGACTACGCCTTGAGTTTGTGGATCGGCTTCGAACATGTGTAGGACCTCGGTAAAGGATGTGCCGCAAACCGGATCGCCTCCCAAGCCGACGCAGGTAGACTGCCCCAGACCCAGTTGGGTCAACTGCCAAACCGCTTCATAGGTCAGTGTCCCGCTGCGGCTGACCACGCCGATCGGCCCGGGGCGGTGGATATACCCCGGCATGATGCCTACTTTGCATGCGCCGGGCGTGATGACCCCTGGTCCGTTCGGGCCTATCAGTCGGCATTTCTTCCCCTGCAAAAAGCGCATCACGCGCACCATATCCAGCACCGGAATGCCCTCGGTGATGGCTACGATCAACTCGATGCCTGCGTCGGCGGCTTCCATAATGGCGTCGGCAGCACTGGCCGGAGGAACAAAGATCATAGTCACGTTGGCACCGGTCTTGCGTACCGCTTCGGCGACCGTGTTGAAAAGAGGGAAGCCATCGCGAACTGTGCCTCCTTTGCCGGGCGCTACCCCGCCCACGATATTCGTCCCGTACTCGCGGCATTGCTGCGAATGGAATAGCCCCGCCTTACCCATGCCTTGCGTGATCACACGGCTGTCTTTGCCCACCAAAATGCTCATGATTCAGTCCTTTTGCTCCGCGCACCAAAAGATCGCGGTATCGCCCGCTTACCATGCTATGCAAAACACCGTGCTGATCCAGTGCCAACAGGTTGCTTTTTGGTCATTCGGATAGCAGAATGATAGAGTCCGGGCAAGAATCGCCGCGAACGAGGGAGGATCAGCGTAACGTGTTGCAGGCGCTCAGGAAACGCGCCCTGAGCCTGTGGCGGCGGAGTCGAAGTATGGCGTCGGTCGCAGGCACCCCCGAGAATCTGTACCTCGCCGCCTGTGGTGGCACGGTGCCTGTCGTCTTGCGCATCGAAACACAGGACCGTCTCGAGCCTTACACTGTTACCGTAACTTCTCCAAGTATCATCGTCGGCCGCGACAGTCGTGCCGATGTGGTTCTGGATCATTGGCAAATCAGCCAGCGGCACGCTTATATCCAGATCATCCTGGGCCACCTGTTCTGTGTAGACCTGGATAGTCGTACGGGGACGCATTGGCATGACGGCGCGCGCCCTTACGGCTGGCTCGAACCAGGCCGCGCCCTCCGCATCGGGCCTTACTGGATTCGATGCGTCGCCGGCTGCGCTGATGCCAAGCCCCCTGAGGTTACGCCGCTGGAAAGCGCCTTCACCTGGCAAGGATTGCCGGCGGTAACCTTGGAGCTGGCCAATCGAGTGGATCGGCAGCCTCCCTGGCCTATGAAGCGTGTGCTCACGCTCGTCGGTCGGGCAGCCTATTGTAAAGTCCAGCTTCTGGGGCCCAGCGTATCGCGCTATCATTGTAGTCTGGTGCGTACGCCTTATGGTGTCCTAGCCATGGACCTACTCGGTCGAGGCGGCATTGCCGTCAACAGATCCAGAGTTCGCTGTGCGATCCTCAACGACGGCGATCGGGTCGAAATAGGCCGATTCGTCATCTGCATCCACTACGAGAGCAGTCCTCTGCCAGTGCCCCAGCCGACTTCCACTGCGACTGCAGAACGTGCCGTCCAGCACCAAGATTGTTCTTCAGCCGGCGCAGTCCCGAACGATGTGACGCCGGCCTCGATTGCCGATGGCAGCGAAACTACTGGAACGCAAAACCCTAGCGAAAGCGAATTGGATTTGCCTCCGCTTCCTGTGCAGCCGGCGCCCGTGCAAAGCCGCGAATCCGGCGGTCCGCAGGCAGCGATTAGCTCGATCGAGACGAATGACTCGGCCCAGCCCATCGTTGCATCGGCGCCGACGCTCCCGGGTGCTGAACCGCTGCACGCCGACGCCGAGGTGCCATCGTCGAGCCTGCCATCGGAGCGGGCGGGGCCCTGCGATCCGGTCGGCGTTACTCAGGAGCAGTCGTCATCGGAGCGCCAGGACCGAGACGATGGTTCAGGAAAGGCAGCACCGGATGTTATCCGTGCCGACCGCTTGACCGCGTCTACCGATGTAAGCTCGGATTTAGCGACAGGATGCACCCAAGCCGAAGCAGCCGCAATGACGGAAGCCGCTGAAGCGAATGAGGCTAGCGCGGAATGTGTCCACCCGAAGTCAGAGTCCGACAGGCAACAAGAGCCGGTACCCCCTGTCTTGCCGGACGCAGACCTGCTGCTCTTGGCCGATGCCTCGGCTGACGGCTGCCGACCAGTTCGGTCAGCTCCCTCTGCTCCGACGACAGCGCTTTCCAGCCCCGCGGAGCCGCTCGCACAAGAGCTGGCCTTACCTGACGAGGTCGCTCTGGCTGACGAGGCAAGTCCAGCGGGCGGTGGGTTTGTAGGACCGCCTAGTCCTTTTCGAGAGCTGGCAATCGCCCCGGCTTCTACGCGTGTGCCTGTGGAAGAAGTCGAGTTGAAGACAGAAACCGAGCCGCCCGGCTTGCTTCCCGAGCATGTCCGGCTCATGGAAGAGCCGGTGGTCGGTCGCTTGCCGCAGACTGCTCCCGTTGCGCCGGCGACGAACAGATCGCTGGCACACGATCCGGCGCATATGCCGATCTCCGACGTGCCCGTGCCTGACGTTCCGCTCGATGAGGTTTCCCCAGGACGCAATCCACAAGTGCCGGCGGCGCCAGCTTCTTCGTTGGTTCCTACGCAAGTGTCCCTGGATCTGCGCGACGATGTGCCCTGCCAGACCGTCGAGTCGGATGCCAGTGCACCAACTGTGACGGTGGCACCGAACGGTGGCACCCAAACATCTGAATCGGCCAGTTCTGCCGGCACTCTGGTCGTTATGCCGACTGCCCGCTTGCCCGATCGCCAGGAGGTCCTCGACCAGATCGTCATGCCGCTCGTGCAACAATTCAGCTCGATGCAGCAGCAAATGTTCGATCAATTCCAGCAGGCGCTAGTCATGGTGGTGCAAATGTTCGGGCAATTGCACCGGGAGCAGATGGCCAGCATCAGACAAGAACTGGAACGATTGTGCGAGCTCAATCGGGAGTTGTCTGCCTTGCAAATGCGCTTGGCGGAGCATGAAGCCCAAGTGCGCTCACGTCAGGAGCAACCAACCAGGCGCAAACGCAAAAGGCGCGATAGGACCGCACCGGCGCAGGCTGCGGCAGCCGCACCGGACATACCATCAGCGGCTCCCCGACAGAGCCAGACGACCGGTGTGCCCCCGGTCACGCATGGACTTGGCCCGACGGCACCCCAGGCCGAACCGGAAACCATTGTAGCAGCGTCCGGAGAGCTGGGTCAGCTTGCCTCTGTGGTGGGTACGCCAGCCGCCGAAGCGTCGGGTACGCCCAGCGCAGCGTCCACAGAGCCGGGACAGCCTGCCTCTTCGGTCCAGGCAGCGGCAGCACTGGATGCCAGCGATCGGTCTGCCGGCCAACAGACGACCCAAGAAACGCCCCAGCGAACCGTTCAAAGCGACGAAGACATCCACGCCTGGCTATCGCAACGGATCGCCGCTTTGCAACAAGAGCGGCAGAGCCGCTGGCAAAAAATCTTGCAAATCTTCGCGGGCAAGCACACGTAAGCATTTCTGCCGGATGCCGTCTAAAATGATGGTCGGCGAAGTCCGATACGAGTTCGCATAGGCTAGGAGGGGGAAGGGATGCCGCCACGGTTGGCAATTCTGGGAGCAGGACCGATCGGCCTGGAAATGGCGTTAGCTGCCCGCGCTGCTGGTTTGGACGTGTGTGTCTACGAAAAAGGCCGCATCGCCGAACATGTGCAGCGTTGGGGTCATGTCTCATTGTTCACTCCGTTCGGCATGAATGTCACGGCCGCCGGCAGACGCGCAATTCAAGCCGATTTTCCCCACCATACCTGGCCAGACGATGGCCAGCGAGTCACCGGAAAAGAAATGGTAGAGCGTTACTGGATGCCCCTGGCCAAGACGGCTTTGCTGCGGGATGCGATCCATACAGAATGCGAAGTCGTGGCCGTGGCCCGACGTCAGTATCTGAAGGAAGATCTGCCAGGCAATCCGCGCCGGGCGTCGGCCCCTTTTCGGTTGTTGTTGCGCCACAAGGGGAAGGAAACGGAAGCCGAAGCGGACATCGTATGCGATTGCACTGGCACCTATGGGCAGCATCGTTGGCTCGGCGAGGGAGGCGCTCCGGCACTGGGCGAGTCGGCCATCGAAGGGCAAATCGCTTACGGATTGGCAGATATCCTGGGGGCCGATCGCGACCACTACGCAGGGCGGACGGTCGTGGTAGTGGGAGCAGGCTACTCCGCCGCCACCAGCGTTTGCGCCTTGGCAGAGTTGGCCAAGAACTATCCGCAAACCTGGATCGTCTGGCTAGCACGTCAATCGCGTACGCCCCCACTGCCGCGTTTCTTGAACGATCCGCTGCCTGCTCGCGATCGTCTCGCCCAGGAGGCCAACTATTATGCTTCGCGCAGTGACGGCCCGGTAGAGTTCTATGCCGGCAGCCAGGTCGTGCAGGTGGATAGTTTAGGGCCCGACCGAGGTTTTCGAGTCATCGCTCGCGTCGGGCACAAGCTCCGCACATGGGAAGTAGATCGCATCGTAGCCAATGTCGGCTACACCCCGGACAATCGGCTCTATCGCGAGCTGCAGGTGCACGAGTGTTACGCAACGCTGGGCCCCATGCGCTTGGCCGCCCATTTGTTACAGTCGGCGAACGAGGACTGTTTGCAACACCGCTCGCTGGGACCGGATCTGTTGCGTTCTCCGGAGCCCAATTTCTTTATTCTCGGGAGCAAGAGCTTCGGCCGCCGGTCCGATTTTCTGTTGCAAACCGGTTTCGCCCAAATTGCTCAAGTAATGCAAATGATCCAGGAAAAACTCTAGAGTCCTTCGGTTCGATCGCCTGTATGTCTATCCATGCGGTCTTCGGAGGATTAGGTCGTGGAGTCGAAAACGTCCGCAGACAACATATCCCAGGCGCCTGTGGTGCATCTAGCCCACTTGGACGACGTCTGGTTTCAGGTAGCGGGAACCTTGTGTAATCTCGAGTGCAAGCATTGTTTTATCAGTTGCAGCCCCCACAACAGATCGTTCGGCATGCTGTCCCTGGACAAAGTACGGTGTCGTTTGGACGAGTCAGTGCGACTCGGGGCGCGGGAGTATTATTTCACCGGGGGCGAGCCTTTCCTCAACCCGCAGATGACCGACATACTGATCATGGCGCTCGACTATGGACCAGTAACTGTGCTGACCAACGGGACCGTGCTCAAGGACGATTGGCTGGAGAGGCTCGCCGACGCAGAAGCGCGCTCACGCTACAGTTTGGAGTTTCGTGTGTCGCTGGACGGGTGGTCGCCGGAAACCAATGATCCCATCCGCGGTCCAGGGACATTTGCACGGGCAATGCGCGGTGTCCGCAAACTCGTCGAAGCGGGCTTTCTCCCGATCGTCACAGTCACTCAATTGGACGATACCGTGACCTCCGATGAGCTCTACGAGCAGTTCGTCGAGGTACTCAAGCAGCAAGGTTATTCTCGTCCACGTATAAAAATTCTGCCCGCCTTGCGCCTGGGGGCGGAAATAAGCCGCAGTCGCGCTTATCTGGCACAGGAACGAGTAACTAGCGATATGCTGGCAGGATATGACGTCGCCAAGTTGATTTGCAATCATAGTCGCATCGTTACGGACAAGGGAGTGTATGTTTGTCCGATCTTGATCGAAGCGGAGGACGCGCGTCTGGGCGACGATTTGACACAGGCGCACAAACCGTTCGCCCTGCGATATCAGGCTTGTTATACATGTTGGCTCTATGGAGCGATCTGCTCCAATCCCTCGGCGGGGGCGGTCGAGGCATAACTTACAGCCTGGGAGCGACCGGAGCGGATGAAAGAGCGCATTGCGGTATTCGGCGGCGTATATAGTAACTATCTGGCTTTGCAAGCCGCGCTCGCCGATATGAAGCGGCGCGGGCTGGATGCCCTGTATTGTTTGGGTGACATGGGCGCTTTTGGGCCGTACCCAGATCGAGTATTCCCCCTCTTGTGGCAGGCGGGTGTGCAGTGCATCCAGGGTAATTACGACCATGCCATAAGCAACGATCTGCCTGATTGCCAGTGCGGCTATACCGATCCGAAAGACAATTATTTTGCTGCCCTCAGCTATCGTTATACCTACGACCATACCAGCACACCCTATCGCGATTGGCTGCGGCAATTGCCGGAGCACATACAGGTTATGCTGGGACCGTATCGCCTGTTGATGTGTCACGGCAGCCCACGGCGTATGAACGAATTTCTCTGGGAATCCACATGCCCCGATCATTTTTTGCACTATTTGCTCGACCGTTATACGTGTGATGTACTGCTGGTGACCCATACAGGCATCAAGTGGCATCGTCAGTTGGCAGGCGACCGACATGTGATCAATGTGGGCGCCATCGGGCGTCCAGAAAACGACGGCCGCACTTGCGTATGGTACACTGTGGTAGAAGTGGAGCACGATGCCTTGGGCGGCGACAGCTTGCGACGTCTGCGTGTGGAGTTCGTGCCTGTCGCCTACGATTACCAGCGTCTGGCCGCCGACATGCGGGCAGAACGACTGCCGGAAGAATTCATCGAGACGATCGTTACCGGCTGGTGGACGACCTGCCTCGAAATCCTACCTAGCAAAGAGAGAAAGCGCGGAAAATACTGATCGAAGCGCCCTGAACCCCGTCGGGACATATGATGATCGCTGAGGACCACTTAGCCGCACCAGATGGCTGTGGGTGGCAGTATGCATACGGAAGCAGTGTATCAGCGATGCATCCGTCCGCAGTGTGGCGCGACGCTGGAAGTGACCAGTACGCGCTTTGCGTGCCCGCGTTGCGGTAGTTTGGTGGACGTGGTATACGAGTGGGATAGGCTGGCCGTACCCCGTAATTGGGCGCATTTCGAGAAAAAATGGGCCCAGCGTCGGCAGCCGCTGTGTTTCAGCGGCGTGTGGCGTTTCTGGGAGCTTTTGCCTTTCGCGCCGCCCGAGCAGGTGTTGACTATCGGCGAGGGCCAGACCATTTTGCAACGTGCCGACGAAGTAGGCCGATACGTCGGCCTCGATCCAGGCCGGCTTTATCTGCAATACGAAGGACTGAACCCTTCGGGGAGTTTCAAAGACAATGGCATGACGGCAGCGTTTACGCACGCCCGGCTGGTGGGAGCCCGGCGTGCCGCCTGTGCTTCGACAGGCAATACCAGTGC
>Ga0209989_100043_pt1 | contig 23023 bp, 23 predicted proteins | sample Antgeofumaro1A2B_FD_188083 | JGI IMG/M metagenome (GOLD analysis project Ga0209989, IMG submission 188083) | Geothermal fumarole subsurface microbial communities from Mt. Erebus, Antarctica - 1A2B (SPAdes) (version 2) | ecosystem: Environmental > Terrestrial > Volcanic > Fumaroles | place: Mt....
GGCCCTGCTGGAGCATCTGGACGACCGCCGGGTGACCCGGCGGGTTGGGGACGAGCGGGTCCTAGTGCGACGGCCGGGAGGCTAGATGGTGCCCGTGGAGCTGGGGGAGCTGGGTCGGCAGCTGACGGAAGGCATCCGCCGCCTTCAGGCCGAGGCTTTGCCGCGGCTGGGGGAGCGGCGGCGGCAGGCCCGGGAGGTGTTGGCCCGGGCCAACGCCGAACCGGACCGCTGGCGGAACCTGACTCAGGGCCTGGCCGGCCGGACCACCTGGCTGGCCGGGGTTCCGGCCGGGCCGGTCCTTCCACCAGAGGCGCCCCCACCCGCCCCCGCCGATTATTTGGCGGTGGGGTTGGACGGCTCCCAGATTCGGCCCGACCGTCACCTGCCCGTCTGGAGCTATTTGATCAACGTCGGGGTGGCCCTGGTCCGCTACGGCGCCAGCCCCCAGGCCCGCCTCTTCTCCGAGCCCAGCTGGCACTACCTCCCTGAAGAGCTGGTCCTGACCGACCCGGCCAACAGCTCCCGGCAGGTCCGGGTGGAAGGTGCCGTTCTGGCGGCCCGCCGGTTTATCCGGGAGCTGGGCAAGGGGGTGGAGCTGGCCGAAACGGCCCCGCCCAACCTGCCGTTGCTGGTTTTGCTGGACGGGTCGCTGGTAATGTGGGGCCTGGCCGGCCGCCGGGTTGAAGACTTCGTCCGGGAGCAGCTTATCCGCCGGGAGCTTCTACCTCTTTTCGGTCGGCTCCACCGGCTCGTTGGGGCGGGCCGTCGGGTGGTGGTGGCCGGGTATATCAGCGGCCCCCAAAGTGCCGAGGTGGTGAATGCCCTTCGGCTTTTTATTTGTCCCTTCGACCCCACCGCCTGCGCCACCCACTGCCCCAGCCGGTCAGCCTTCGACGGCCGGGCCTGCGACGACGTGGGCGGCGTCCTGGATGCCGACCTTTTTCGGTCGGAGCTAAGACCGGGGGAGCGCACCGGCCTCTTGGAGTCCCAATCGTCGGTGGTCCGGGAACTCTATGGCCCCTATCGGGTGGGTTTTTTCTACCTCAATGCCGGACCCGAAATCGCCCGGGTGGAGGTTCCCTGGTTTGTGGCCGAAGACCCGGACCTGCTCAGCCTCTGCCACGGGCTGGTTTGGGACCAGGTCCAAAAAGGCGACGGTTACCCAGCGGTGCTTTCGGAGGCCCATGAACAGGCGGTGATTCGGGGAACCGACCGGGAGGTTTTCCGGGCGATGCTTCTGGATGCCCTGGCTCGCCTGGGCCTGGCGGAGGCCGAGTCGGCCAAGGCCGTGGCGAAGCGGCGGCGCCCGCTCTGACGCCGTAGGTTATGATTTGACCGGCATGGGGAAGGGCCTTCTGCAGACCGAAGTTTTGGCCATCCTCCTCCTGGCCGGTGTAGCCTGCGCCCAGCCCCCACTCCCGGCCGCCCAGACCCCGACCGCTGCCGTCGGCCAGCCGCCCGGCCCAACCCCGGCCTCCACGATTCCTGCCTTCGACACGGACCGGGTGATGGCCACCATCCGCTTTTTGGCCGGGGAAATCGGTACCCGGCCCGCCGGCTCTGAAGCTTCCCGGCGGGCGGCCGAGCACCTGGTGGCACAGCTTCGGGTCCTGGGTTACCGGGCCGAAACTCAGCCTTTCACCTTCCGCGAGTACGTTGACCGGGGGAGTGAGCTCCGGGTGGTGGGCGGCCGGCCGGTGAGCGCCAATACCCTTCGCGATTCCCCGGCTGGCTCGGTACGGGGTCTGCTGGCGGCGGCCGGCCTCGGCCGCCCCGAGGACGTGGCCGCGGCCGACCTCCGGGGCAAGGTTGCCCTCGTTCAGCGGGGGGCCATAACTTTCCGGGAAAAGGTGCGTAACGCCGCCGCGGCCGGGGCGGTCGGCGTTGTCGTCTATAACAACCAGCCGGGAAATTTTCGGGGAACCCTGGGTGAGCCGGGGCCGGTTCCGGCCGTCTCCATAAGTCAGGAGGACGGGACCGCTTTGGCCGAACAGCTTAAAAGCGACCGGCTCGAAGTCGAGCTGGCGGTTCGGGCCGAGGTTCGGCAGGTGGCCGACCAGAACGTGGTGGCCGTAAGGCCCGGAACCTCCGGCCGGGTGGTCATCATTGGGGGGCATTACGACTCGGTCCCCGACGGCCCCGGGGCGAACGACAACGCCTCGGGAACGGCCATCAGCCTGGAGCTTGCCCGGATCCTGGCAGCCAGTGGCTACCCCCACGAGCTGCGTGTTATCCTCTTCGGGGCCGAGGAAAACGGCCTCATCGGCAGTGCCGAATACGTCCGCACCCTCGATGAGGAGACCAAGCGCCGGGTCATCGCGATGCTTAACCTGGACATGGTTGGGGTCGGGGAGCGGCTTCGGCTCGGCGGCAGCCTGGAGCTGGTTAACCTGGCCGTCGAGCTGGCCGCAAACCTGGGCCTCCGGCCCGAGCGGCTGTCATCGGACCAGGCCGGGGGTAGCGACCACGTCAATTTCCTGCGGGAGAATATTCCGGCCCTCTTTTTCTGGCGGCCGGACGACCCAGCCTACCACACCGCCAGCGACCGGCCTGAAAATGTCGAACCGGCCCGGGTGGAGGAGGTCGGCCGGCTGGCTATGGCCGTCCTGGAAGCCCTTGCCCGGAGGTGATCCCCTTGCCGGCTCCCCTTGAGGAACAGCGGGAACTTCTGCGAGCCTTTTACCGGACTAAGGAGCGCCTGAATCGCCTGCTTCCGCCCCAACCCCTGCCCCTCTTCGAGGCCGAATGGGCGGCCCTGGACCCGGAACAGGTAACGGCCGCCATCCGGGAGACCCTGGCCGCCTGGGAAAGATACTTAGAATCCCGGCAGTAAGGAGCTAGCTGTGACCACGTACCGCATCGCGGTTATCCCGGGTGATAGGGTCGGCCCGGAAGTGATTCCGGCCGCCTGGGAGGTCCTCAGGGCCGCGGCCGAAGTCCACGGCGGCTTCTGGCTCGAAGCCGTCCACTACGACTGGGGCTGCGGCTATTATTTAAAGACCGGCCGGATGATGGCCGAAGACGGCCTGGACCGCCTCCGAGAAAGCGATGCCATCTCCCTGGGGGCCGTGGGGGACCCGGCCGTCCCCGACCACATCTCCCTCTGGGGGCTCCTCCTGCCCATCCGTCAAACTTTTGATTTTTATGTCAAGCAGCATGCCCTTTTGGGATGGGGTAACAGCGGCGGTAGGCCAAGAATATCCTGACGTGGAGGTCTGGCGGGTGCTGGTGGACGCCGCTGCCTACTACGTCCTTAAGCCCGAAGCCTTCGACGTGGTGGTCGGCTCCAACCTTTTCATGGATATCCTGACCGACCTGGCCGCGGCCATAACCGGGGGTTTGGGCCTGGCTGCCAGCGCAAACATCGACCGGAAGGCCGTTTTCCGGGCCTTTTTGAGCCGGTTCACGGCTCGGCCCCGGATATTGCCGGCAAGGGCATTGCCAATCCCCTATTCTTGACGTAATTGCTTTGCGATTATGTCAAGAATAGGCCGGGGCGTTCAGGCTGGAGCACCTGGGCCAGCGGGAGGCGGCCGCCGCCGTTTTGGGGGCCGTCGAAGAGGTCCTCGGGGCAGGTGCGAACCCCGGACCTGGGCGGCCGGGCCGCCACCCGCGAATTTGCGGCCGAGGTCGTTCGGGCGTTAAAAAAGCTTACAGGATGAGCGAACGGCTCGACCCCGAAAGGCTCCTTTACGGGCCCAATCCCCGCCCGGGGCTGGTTGCGGTGGAGCCGGCCCCCGCGGGGGTTAGGCTTTTCGCCCGCGACGGGCTTCGGGTCAGTGCCGAAGTGGTTCCCTTCGAGCCCTGGATTCTCCTGCCGGAAGGCGCGCCGGTGCCGGCGGGTGCAGTCCGGGTTGAGAGGCTTGAGGGCGGGGACCTCAACTGCCTGGTCCGCTTCCTGGACTGGTCGACCTGGCGGTCGGCCCGGACCCAGCTGGCCCGGGAGACGGAAGACTTTTTGTCTCCCCCCTCCCCGGCCGAGCAGTTTTTGGTGGCCGCGGGCGGGGCCCTCTTTTACGGCCTCCACTTTGACGACCTGGTCCGGGTTGCCCTGGACATCGAAAGCTCCACCCTCGACCCGACGGCGCCGGGTGCCCGGGTCCTGGCTGCGGCCCTCCGGGATAACCGGGGCACCGAGCTGGTGCTGGGGATTCGGGGCGAGCCGGAGGCCCAGATTCTGGCTGACCTTACCCGGGCGCTGCGCCGCCTCGACCCGGATATTATCCAGGGGCACAACATCTTCGCCTTCGACCTGCCCTACCTGGTGGCCCGGGCCGAGGCCCTGCGCGTGAGCCTTGACTGGGGCCGGGACGGGTCGGCAGTGAAAGTAAGCTCCTCGGCCCGGCAGTATCGGGTGGGGCCGAAGGCCTTCCGGTTTCTGCCCGCCCGGGTCTACGGCCGGCACGTGGTGGATACCATGCACCTGGTCCACCGCTACGACGCCGGCGGCGAGCTGGAAAGCTACAGCCTCAAGGCGGTGCTGGCGGCCCTGGGCATCGGCCGGGAGGGCCGAACCACCCTGCACTGGACGGAGATCGGGGTGGCCTGGGAGAAGGACCCTGTCCGGCTGGCCGAGTACGTCCTGGACGACGTCCGGGACGTCGAAGCCCTGGCCCAGTTGCTACTACCCACCGACTTTTACCAGGCGCAGATTGTGCCTCACCCCTTCGAAGATGTGACGGCCGGGGGCACTGGGGAGAAGATAAACTCCCTGATGGTCCGGGCCTACCTGGCCATGGGCCGGGGGATTCCCCGGCCGGAGCCTGCGGTCCCCTACCCCGGGGGGTACACGGAGCTCCGGCAGGCGGGGATTTTCGGTCCGGTGGTGAAGGTGGATATCGAAAGCCTCTACCCCAGCATCATGCTGGCCTTCAATATCGGCCCGGCCCGGGACCAGGCCGGGGTCTTTCTCACCCTGCTCCGGGTCCTTACGGAGCGGCGTCTGGAGGCCAAGGAGCGGCTGCGGTCGGCCCGGGGGGCGGAGTGGGCCTACTGGAACGGTTGGCAGGCCGCCCTCAAGCGGCTCATTAACTCCTTCTATGGCTACCTGGGGTATGCCCGGGCCAACTTCAACGACTATGAGGCGGCGGCCCGGGTAACCCAGATCGGCCAGGACATCATCAAGCAGGTGGTGGCCTGGCTGGAGGAGGCCGGGGCAACGGTCATCGAAGTGGACACCGACGGGGCGTACTTCGTGCCCCCACCCGGCACCGGTTCCGACTTCGACCGGGAGCTGGTGGCCGGGATGAACCGGCGGCTTCCCCCCGGCATCCGCCTGGCCTGGGAGGGCCGGTTCGCCGGAATGCTCGCCCTGAAGGCGAAAAACTACATCCTGCTCACCGAGGACGGCAGTCTGGTCGTTAAGGGTTCGGGCCTTCGGAGCCGCCGGGATGAGCGGTTCCTGAGGCAGTTTGCCGAAGAGGTGGCCCGGGCCCTCTTCAGCGGGGGACCCGAAGCCGCGGCCGAACGGTACCGCTTCTGGCTGGAGCAGGTGGAGTCCGGGACCCTCACCCCCGAGGACTTCGCCCGGCTGGAGTCGGTGACGCCCAAAACCTTCACCAGCCCAAACCTGCGCCGGCTCGCCCAGGCCGCCGCCGGGAAGCACCCCGGCGAGCGGGTGATGGTCTACCAGCGGGCCGACGGTAGCCTGGCGCCCATTGAGGCGTACGCCGGGGATGAGGACCGGGCCTACCTAAAGAGGCGGCTCTACGACATGGCCCTCAGGTTCCGGCCCCTTTTTAAGGACCCCGCCGAATTCGACCGCCTTTTCCCGAAACCGACCGTAAAACCGGCCCGGTCTGTGCCGGCCGGGCAGTTGAGGTTGTTCTAGATGACGGACGAAGAGCTTATCGCCCTGGCCCAGGAGATGGTGCGAACCCCGAGCCCTACCTATGAAGAGGGGCCGCTGGCGGAGCTGCTGGTCCGCCAACTTAGCGGCCAGATGGATGAGGTTTGGGTCGACGATGTGGGGAACGTCCTTGGGATTCTGGACGGCACGGCCCCCGGCCCCACCGTCCTTTTCAATGGCCACATGGACCACGTCGACCCGGGTAAAATGACCGAACCCTACTCTGGGGCCCTCCTGGACGGAAGCCGGTTTGGGGTTGCCGGCCAGGTCATTTACGGCCGGGCCGCCATGGACATGAAGGGGGCCCTGGCTGCCATGGTGGGTGCCATCAACGACCTGCGGCGGACGGGTTTTGCCGGCCGGCTGCTCTTTACGGCGGTGGTGCAGGAGGAGCCGGCCGTCGGCTACGGGGCCCGGGCCGCCGTGCGTCATCTTTTGGCCCGGGGGGAGCGGCCGGCGGTGGCCATTGTTGGGGAAGCTACCAATGGCAACGTCTACCTGGGCCACCGCGGACGCCTTGAGTTCGAGCTGACCACGTTCGGCCGGACCGCCCACGCCAGCAACCCGGACCGGGGTGTAAACGCCGTCTACCTCATGGCCGAGGTGATTCGGGCCCTTCCGGCCCTGCCCCTCCCCGAGCACCCGGTGGCCGGGCGGTGCTCCTATGCCGTAACCCGCATAAGCTGCTCCCCCGGCCGGCTGAGCGTGGTCCCCGACCGGTGCGATATAACCTTGGACGTTCGCTATCTGCCGGGGGAATCTCCGGAGCGGCCGGAGGCCGACTTGCAGGCCATCCTCTCCCGCCTGGAGCGGGAGATCCCCCAATTCCGGGCCGAGCTACGGCGAACAAAAAACATGCCCCCGTTTCTCACCCCACCGGAGCACCCCGCCGCCCGGCTGTTGAAGGCGGTGGCTGAAGAGGCGGCCGGCCGGCCCGTAAGCTTCGGGACCTGGCGGTTCGGCACCGACGGAACCTTCATCGCCAACGAGTTTGGAATAACGACCCTGGGCTACGGGCCGGGCGACGAAAGGTTCGCCCACACCCCCGAGGAGCACCTACCTGTAGACCAGCTCCTGGTCGCCCGCCGGGTTTACGCCGAGTTCGTCCGGCGAGCCCAGCAGGTCCTTTAACTGACCGGCCGCCCAGCGGTGTAGGCCACGGCGGTGAGGGTCTGGGCCATGGTGGATAGGACCTCTTCGAACCGCTCAACCCTTTCGGGCAAGTTCCCCTCGTAGGTGAGGACGGCGCCCCCCGCCGAATAGCCCAGCCGTCGCAGCTCGGGGGCAAAGGACTCCCAAAGGCGCAGGATCCCCGAGCCGGCGAGGCGTTCGGCCCAGGCCGGGTCCGCCGTCTTTACGAGCAGCCGGTCCCCCTCTGCTACCAGCTCCCAGTCTACCCCAATATTGCCCCCGCCCTGCAGGCGGACCGTCCCCGAGCGGACGTCTGAGGCCCATTCAAACCGAACCACTTCCAGGGGAAGTCCCCGGTAGCGGGCCCCATCGAGGCCCACCGGCCGGTAGTTGGCCAGCCGGAGTGCTCCGCCGTAACGCCGGTGCAGGGCGGACAAGAAGTCTCCGGGGGCGGCCGGGGCCCGACCGGGGCGGCGACCGAGCCAGGTAACGGCCACCACCGCGAGGGCCGCCACCACCAGCACCACACCCCCGACCCAGAGGAGCACCAAGGGGAAAAGTTCCGCCTCGGAGCTTATGGCGTTTTCCAAGGCCAGAAGGCCCACCGCCGAGACTCCCAGGGCCAGGATGAAGGCGGCCGCCGCAATCGCCGTGAGGAGGACTAGGCTGCGCACCATCTAACTCCTTCAGGTGGCAAGGAGGCCAACGGCGGCCCCGGCGCAGAGGAACGGCCCGTAGGGGATGGGGTCCTTGAGCCGGCGGGCCCGCAGGGCCAGTAAGAGCAGGGCCCCAAGGCCGCCCAAAAGCACCCCAAGAAAGAGGCCCGAAAGGGCGGCCGGAAGCCCGAGCTCCAGGCCGATGAGGCCGGCCAGCTTCACGTCGCCCGCCCCGAAGCCGCCCGGGTAAAGCCGATTCCCCACCAGATAAACCGCGCCAAATAGGCCGAGGCCGGCCGCGGCCCCGGCCGCGGCCGCCGGAAGCCGGCCCTCGGCCGTCGCCAGCCCCAGTCCCACCACCGCCCCGCCCAGAACTAGCCGGTTCGGGATGAGCCGGGCCTCCAGGTCGGTCCCGGTTATCGCCAGGAGGGGTAGCCCCAGCGTCAGGTCTCGGGCCAAGGATGCAGGATCGCCAGCGGCCCGGTGCCAGGCCGCCAGCACAAATACCAGTCCCAAAAAAGTGACGGCCAGCCCCCGGCGGGAGATAAGCCCCTGCCGGAGGGGGCCAAAGTTGAGACCATACAGGCTGAGGTCGGCCAGCAAGTTGGCAATGACCCCGTAAAAGATTCCCGCAGCAAATGCCGCGGCCATCAGATCCCGTAACTCAGCCGAACCGCCAGCCGCTCAGGGAGGCCCAGCTTCAGTATTTTTTCGGCCGTCTGCCGAATATTGTACTCGACCCGGTGATGGTAAAGGATCTGTCTTTCGGTGTCCAGGACGGCGTAGGCGGCCCGGGGATCCCGGTCCCGGGGCTGGCCGACGCCGCCCGGGTTGATGATCAGTCGCCCCCGGACCTTGGTCAGGTCCAGGACTGGCGGAAACTCCGCCTGGACGCAATTGCCCGTATTCGGGTTAAGGGCGAAGATAATGGGGATGTGGCTGTGACCGATGAGGCAGAAGCGGGTCTCGAAATGCTGAAAGTTTTCGCAGGCGGCCGAGGTAGTTAAAAGATACTCCCAGATGGGGGACCTGGGACTGCCGTGGACCAGGGTGAAATCCTGCTGGAGAACACGCTGCGGCAGCTTTTGCAGAAAGAGCTTGTTATCGGGCCGCAAGACCTGCGCCGTCCAGAGGGCTGCTGCCCTGGCGTCGGGGTTAAAAAGGTCGGGGTCCAGCAGACCAACGGCCACCAGGTCGTGGTTGCCCACCACCGCCACCAGGTTGAACTGCCTTATCAGGTCGATACACTCGTTGGGGTCGGGGCCGTAACCGACGATATCCCCCAGGCACCACAGGGCATCCGGCGGGCCGTAGGTCTGCCGCAGGTGATTGAGGACGGCCTCAAAGGCCGCCAGATTGCCGTGGATGTCCGCAACGACCCCGATTATCACCGCGTAGAACCGGCAGCCCCAACCCTGGCGGTTTCGGCCGCCCGGGGGTCCATTGCCCGGAGGGACTGCTCGAGGATGCCGCGCCGGAGGGTAACCTCGGCCGTCTGGAGGCGGTCGAGGAGGGAGGGCCCGAGGGCCGGCATCAGGGCCAGGTTGTGCTGGACCATATCCCGGACCTGCCGCATCAGGTCGAGGGTCTTGTTGATGGCCAGGATCAGGTCACCCTCGGGCAGGCCCGTCCGGTCCATCAGGGCGGCCAGGGGCTCCCCCTGTCCCCAGGCCAGCACCACCCCCCAGAACCTGGGGGTAAAACCGGGGGTCAGCACAAGCCCGTTGCGCTCCTCGGCGGCGATAACCTGGCGCTGCAGCCGGTCCAGCTCCCGCCGGAGCTGACGCAGGTGGGGGGGCAGGCCGAGCCGGTTGAAGAAATAGGTGTCCCGGTCGAAGGCGAACCAGCTTAATACCTCGGCCAGTTCCAGGGGTTCTAGGTGGTCTAGGTGACCGTTGTAGAGCGCCTCGACGATCACCAACCCGTTCGGGTCGAAAATATCGGCCAGCATCAGCCCCTTGTCCGTCACGTAGTGGTCCTGAACATACCCGAACTGCCGGAGGGTGCGAATGGCGCTCCGGAGCATCGCCTGGTTCTGGCGGAGTGGCAGGCGGTCGATCGCACGTGTGAGCCGACGGGCCCGCCGGGTTTCGGGGGTTCCGTCGGAGATTTCGGCCAGCTCCTCCTCCAGGCGCCGCAGCTGCCGCTCCAGCTGGAACTGGCGGAAGCTGGACTCCAGCAACCACTCGATGCGCTTTACGGCCTGCCGGCCGGTGAAACCGGTCTCAACGGCCCGGAGCCACAGGTTCAAGATGGTGTTGTACCGGACCCGGAAGGCGCTCGCCACGGGGTAAAGGGGGGCGGTGGCCACCTCCAGCACCTCTTCAAAGGCGACCCACGGCGAGTAAAGGATCACCGAGTGCCCCCGCTCATCCAGGCCCCGCCGGCCGGCCCGGCCGGTCATCTGCTGATACTCGTTGGGGGTGAGGGTCCGGCGGGTTTCGCCGTCATACTTGGTAAACTCCCCGATGACGACGGTCTTGGCCGGCATGTTGACCCCCAGGGCCAGGGTATCGGTGGCGAAAACTGCGCCGATCAGACCGGCATTAAACAGTTCCTCCACCATCACCTTAAGCAGGGGCAGGAGGCCGGCGTGGTGGAAGGCCACGCCCCGCTCCAGGCAGCGGGTAAGCTTGACCACCTGGGCCAATCGCCGGTCCTCCGGCGCCAGCCGGTCCAGGTAATCGGCCACCACCGCCTCGACCTGGCGGCGGCCGGCGAAGCCGGTTTCACCGACCGGGAAGAAGGAGCGCTGGGCTGCGGCTTCCGCCGCCTCCTCGGTGGCCCGTCGGCTGAACAGGAAGTAAATGGCCGGCAGCAGCCCCTCCGACCTCAAGGCGGTGAGCACTTCCACCGGGCTGGGCTCCGGAGCCGGCTTACCGTTCCGGTTTCGGCGCCGGTACTCACCCCCCACCCCGGGGAAGGTGCGGACCACCCGGCCCTCGGCCGTCAGGAACTTGTGGAGTCTGCCCTTGTAAAAGTAATAGTGTTCCAGGGGAACGGCCCGCTCGTTGTGGAAGACCAGGCTGATGGGCCGGTGGACCCGGCCGACCCATTCGGCCAACTCGGCGGCGTTGGAGACCGTGGCCGAGAGGCAGACCAGCTGGATGTGCTTGGGCAGGCAGATGATCGCCTCCTCCCAGGTGGTCCCCCGCTCCGGGTCGGCCAGGTAGTGGATTTCGTCGAAGACGACGATGCCCACCTTCCCCAGCTCCTCGGGCGTTTGCAGGAGCATGTTCCGCAGCACCTCGGTGGTCATCACCACCACCTGGGCGTCGGGGTTCTCGACGATATCGCCCGTCATCAGGCCAACCAGTTCGCGGCCGTACTGGTTCTGGAAGTCTCGGAACTTCTGGTTGGAGAGGGCCTTAATGGGGGCCGTGTAAAAGGCACGCAGACCCTCCCGCAGGGCCAGGAAGACCGCAAACTCGGCCACCACGGTCTTGCCCGTCCCGGTGGGGGCGGCAACTAAGACCGAGCGGCCCTTGGCAAGCTCCCGAATGGCCTCCAACTGGAAATCGTCCAGGTCGAACGGGTATCGGGCGGCAAACTCGGTGATGAGGGTTTCCATGGCGAAACGTTTCGGCGCCTGGCGGGGGCGCGACTTTACCATAAATGTTCTCACCGAATATTATACCACCCCGGCCCGCCTAGAGGCCGAGCAGGTTACGGGGGTTGGTCTTGGCCATGCGCTCGACCTCTTCGGGCTTCAGGCCCTCCCGCAGGAGCAGGGCGATGAACATCCGGAACCCTTCCGTAGGGGGAAGGTTATGGGCCTGACCCAGGTCGGTGGAAATCAGGCACCGCTCGGGGCCCACCAGCCGGATCGCCCCCACCAGGGTTTCGGGGTCCAGCCTGGGGGCGGGAGTTCCGGCCAGGGTTGTCTTGGTGGTGGGCAGCAGGTACATAAAGCAGTGCTCGATGATGGCCCCGGCCTCGGCCAGCTGCAGCTGTTCTTCGGGGCCGGCCACCGTGAAGGCGTGGGTGGCCACGACCCTTTCGACCCCCCGCTGCCGAGCCTCCCGAATGAGGGCCAGCTGCTCGTCAAGGCCGAGGTGACCGGTGGCCAGGACCATATCGTATTTTTTGATAAGCTCCAGGATCTCAAAAACTTCGGGCCTCAGTCGGCCGCCTTCGTCGAAAATGGTCTGGCCGTCCCCTTCCGGCCGGGTGCGCCGGACCCAGGCCCGGGCCGAGAAGGTGGGAAACCATACCACCTTGCTCCCCATCCGCCCGGCCATCTCCACCACCGCCGGATTAAGCCCCCCGACTTCCAGGTCGAGGCTCACCGCTCCGAAGACCTCTATTTCCGGGACGACCCGCCGCACCACGGCTGCCAGGGGCGCCGTGCAGAACTCGTGGCTCTTTAGGACGATGGCCCCCATTCCGGCCTCGGCCGCCTGCCGGGCCACGTCGATAACGTCCAGCCGCCGCTCAATGTAGGGGTCAGGGGCAGCGTGGAGGTGGGTATCCGCCGACCCTTTGAGAATCTGGGCGATGGTTTCGTTAAGGGACACCTCTACCTCCAGATTCAGGCAAAAAGGGGTTTGGGCCGGAATTTGCTTTTAGGCTCCGCCTTCTGCTCCCGGTATTCGGCCGAGAGCTTTTCGGCCGGCTGCGTCAGCACGTAGACCACCTCCGCCACGGCCCCATCGGCCCGGGCCCGTACCTCCTCCGGCCGCAGACCACCCAGCGGGTGGGGAATCACGGCCAGCGGCAGCCCCGGCATCCCCAGGGCCTGGGCCTCGGTCCGGCCCAAGCTTACGAACTCATCGGTGCAAATGGTGGCCGTCGGAATCCCATGGCTTTCCAGCTCGACCGAGTCGTGGACACTCCACGACGTGCAGGACCCTCAGTCGCCGATGGCATTGACCACCACATCGCACTCTTGAATCAGCTTCTGAATGATATCCGGCGGGGCCGGGGCGCTCACGTTGGGCTTCGCCGCCCGCACCGCCACGACCGCCCCGAACCTTTCGGCCAGAATCTCCCCGACCCGGTCCAGTAGAAGGTCAGCGTTGGGCTTGCCGTTCCAGAGGATGCCCACCCGTTTCCCCTTCAGGGAATCGACCCTGGGCGCAAGGGGCCTTTCTTTTACGCGCATTTCGGCGGTTGGGTTCAGAACCAGGATCTTGCCGCCCGCCATCCTTGCCTCCTAGCTAGTTGGGTATTTGGCCCCCCTCCCCCGCCTTGCCCTCGTCGCCGGCCGGGATGCAGTTGGGATTGAAGAGTTCCGGGTCGGTCACGGCCGACGGGTCGCAGTGGGCCTGGCCGCCGGGGCTTGCCGGTTGGGCCGGCGGGTAGCGATTCTGGGCCAGGGATGGGTCCAGCTGGAAGACCCGGGCCATATCCTGCAGCGCCCTCTCGGCCTGACCGGTGGCCGCGTAGAGGTGGGCCCGTAGGTCGTAAAGTTTCGGGTCGGTGGGGTTGAGCTCAATAGACTTGGTCAGCTCGTCGATCGCGGCCTGACGGCGACCCTCGTCCATCAGTTGAAGGGCCCGCCCGTAGTGCTCGGCCGCCGCGGCCGGCGGATTGAGCCTCTCCAGCAGGAGCAGGCGCAGGTCATCCCCGAGGATTAAGAAGGCGAGCAGGACAGCCAGGCCCAGGCCGGCCACCACCCCCAGGGTGAAGTCTCGCCGCCTAGTCATTGTTTGTTTCCACCTCCCGTCTGACTACGCCCAACGGAACCCGGCCGATAACCCCCTCACCCTCCAGGGTCAAGATCTCTTCCCGGGTCAGCCCCAGCAGGTTTTCTAGAATATACTCGTTGTGCTCCCCCAAGCGGGGGGCCGGTCGCAGGATCTGGGCCGGGGTTCGGTGGAGCTTGAGGCCGCCGAAGCTGACCGGATAGCGGCCCACCCCGGGCTGGTCCAGCTCCCGGAAGAACTGCCGGGCCTTAAGGTGGGGGTCGGCCAGTAGCTCCCGGCCGTCGAGGACGGCCCCGGCCGGTACCCCGGCCGCCTGGAGCCGGTACATTAGGTCCAGGTGGTCGTGCTGCCGGGTCCACTCGGCGATAATGAGGTCGAGCTCGTCCTGACTCCGGCGGCGGGAGACCACGTCGGCAAAGCGGGGATCTTCGGCCAGCTCGGGCCGGCCCATCAGCCGGCAGAGGGCGGCGAACTGGGCGTCGTCCTCGACGGCGATGGCAACCCAGCGGTCCTCACCGGCGCACGGGTAGACCCCATGGGGGGCCATGGTCGGGTGGCGGTTGCCCATCGGCCGCTGGACCCGGCCGTTCATTACGTAATCCATAATCACCTCGCCGACGATGGCCGTTACCGTCTCCCGCTGGGAGAGGTCGATGTAAAGGCCCAGGCCGGTGCGGCGGCGGAAATGGAGGGCGGCCACCACCAGCCCGGCCGCCAGGGCCGCCACCACCGGGTCGGGGATGAAGGTGCCGGTGGCTGTCGGGGCGTCGGGCTCGTAACCCGTTATGGCGGCCAGTCCTCCCGTTTGCTCCAGGACGGCCCCGAAGGAGCCGTAGCCGCTTTCCGGGCCGGTTTGACCCTGGCTGGAGAGGGAGACCATGATGATGTCCGGCTTTACGGCCCGGAGCTGGGGGTAGTCGAGGCCGAAGTTGGCCATAACCCCAACCCGGAAACTTTCAACCACCACGTCGCTCACCCGGACCAGCCGCTTGAAAAGCTCGACCCCGGCGGGGCGGGTAAGGTCCAGGGTGAGGCCCAGCTTGTTGTAGTTGCGCTCGATGAAGCGGGCCTCCCGGTTCCAGGGCTCGTCGCCGGGGTCGGCATTGGGGTATATAAAGACCCGGCCGGCCCCGGGGCCGGCCACCGCCTCTCCCCGGGACATGTCGTAGCGGCGGGTCGATTCAACCTTTATAACCTCGGCCCCGAAGGAGGCCAGAATCCGCATCGCCAGGGGCCCGGCCCAGACGTGGGTAAGGTCGAGGATCCTTACGCCGCTTAGCGGAAGCTTGCCGTCGCCGGTCATCTCAACAATATAGCACGTTTAAATGACATCGCGGTCCCGAAGGATCGTCAGGTCATCCCGAGAGTAGCCGAGCCGGCCGCAGTAGACCGCCGCGTTGTGCTCGCCTAGCAGGGGAGCCCGGCCCAGCTCCCAGCCCACCTCGTCCAGCTTGAAGGGGATTCCCGGGTAAGTGAGCCGGCCCGCCACCGGATGGTCGATTTCCTGGAAAAATCCCCGGGCACGGTACTGGGGGGAGGTGAGCAGGTCCGGGGGCGTGCACAGGTAGCCTGCCGGCATCCGCGCGGCCTGGGCCCGGTGGTAAAACTCCTCGGCCTTCTGGGTGGCAAAGTAGTCCTTTAGGATGGCATCCACCTCGGGCCAGTGGTCGCGCCGGCTGGCCTGGTCTTTGAACCTGGGGTCGTCCATCAGGTCCGGCCGGCCTATCAGCCGAGTGAGGGTGGGCCAGTAAACGTCCCGGTAGATGATGCTCAAGGTGACGTAGCCGCCGTCCCCCGTCCGGTAGGTGGGGCTCTGGTCCCGTCGGCGTCGCTTGATCTCCCCCTTAAAGGCCCACTCCAGGTTGGCGTAATGGTGGGCGAAGACCGCCGACTCTATCAGGGAGACCTCTACCAGCTGACCTTCCCCGGTGGCCGCGGCGTGGTAGTAGGCGATGAGGCCGCCGGTAAAGCCCAGGTATCCGGCAAGGTACTGGATGGTGTTGCCCCCAACCTTTAGAGGCTCCCGCGCCGGGTCGCCCGAAAGGTAGAGCACGCCCCCCACCGCCTGGGCAATGAGTTCCCCGCCCCTGAAGTCCCGGTAGGGTCCCCCCTCACCGAAGTCGGTGATGGAGACGGTGACCAGCCGGGGGTTTAGGGCCGCCAGAACGGCCGGACCCAGCCCCCGGGCCTCGAGATACCCGGCCGGCCCCCCGTAGATCAGAATATCGGCGTCCGCCAGGAGCCGCCGCAAAATCGCGCCGCCGGTGGCGGTGTCCAAGTTGAGGGTTATCCCCTGCTTGCCCGTATTAAGGTAAAGAAAGAGGCCGCTCTTTTCCGGGTGGGGCTCGTCCCCCGGAAACGGCCCGGCCCGCCGGGCCCAGTCGCCGGCCGGCGGCTCAACCTTGAGCACCTCCGCCCCCAGGGCGGCGAAGTACTTTCCCGCCAGGGGCCCGGATACCCCCTGGGCCACCTCCACGACCCGCAGCCCGGGGAGGAGCGCTACGCCCATGGGGCTTACCGGGGCAGTCCTAGGCCGCGGACGGCGATGATGTTCCGCTGGATCTCCGAAGTCCCGGCCCGGATGGTGTTGGCGAACGACTCCAGCCACATCCACTGGAGGCGACCCTTAAGCTTGGCCCACTTGGATCCTTTAACCAGGATCCCAGCCTGCCCCAAAAGTTTAAGGCCAGTGCCAGCCACCCGCTGGGAAAGCTCCGAGCCGAAAAGCTTCGACATGGACGACTCATAGTTGGGAATCAGGCCCCGGGCCTGCATCGACGCCACCCGGTATGCCAGCATCCGAGCGACTTCCGTCTCGATGGCCAGGTCGGCCAACCGGTGGCGGATGATGGGGTCGGTGGCCAGGGGCCGGCCGTTGCGGGTGGCCGTCCGGGCGTACTCCACCAGCTCCTCGAGGACCCGCCGGGCCTCGGCCGAGCGCTCGACCCCCGAGCGCTCGAAGTCTAGGGTGGTGACGATGGCGTACCAACCCCGGTCCTGCTGGCCGATCAAGTTCCGGCGGGGAACCCGGACGTTGTCGAAGAAGACCTGGTTGAAGTAGTGGGCGTCCCGCATGTCGATGATGGGAACCACGGTGATGCCAGGTGCCTTCATCGGCACGATGAAGAGGGAGATACCCCGGTGCTTGGGAGCGTCGGGATTCGTCCGGGCCGCCAGCAGGCAGAAATCGGCCTTGTGGGCCCCCGACGTCCAGATTTTGGTTCCGGTGATGACAAAGTCGTCGCCGTCGGGAACGGCCCGGGTCTGGAGGGACGCCAGGTCGGACCCGGAGTTGGGCTCCGAAAACCCCTGACACCAGACCACCTCCCCGGCTGCGATGGGGGGCAGGTATTCCCGCTTCTGCTCATCGGTGCCGTGGACGATGATGGTGGGCCCGACGATGCGGGTGCCCATAGTAGCCCGGCCCAGGGGTGCCCGGTGGTAGGCCATCTCCTCGGCAAAGATGGTCTGCTCGATGTAGGACCGCTCCTGGCCGCCCCACTCCCTGGGCCAGGCTACCGCCAACCACCCCTTCTGCCCAAGCTTGCGGACGAACTGGCTGGCAAATTCCCAGGCCTCCTCGGAGACGGTCCAGTCCTCGGGGTCGACCTCTTCCCAGTACCATTGGGGAAGCTCTTGCCGGAGGAAGGTCCTCAGTTCCTGGCGCCAGGCTTGCTCGGCGGGCGTGAATCGGAAGTCCATGGCCTGCTCTCCTGGTGAGGGTTAGCCGATCGTTATTAAGTTAACCCGAAGCCGCCGGCGGCTGCAACCTGCGGCCGTCCCTACCGGCCCCGCAGTTTCGGGTCGAGGACGTCCCGCAGGGCGTCCCCGAACATGTTAAAGGCGAAAACCGCCAGGCTGATGGCAATCCCGGGGTAGATGGCCATCCAAGGCGCCTGCCGGATGTACCGCTGGGCGGCCCCGCTCAGCATCGAACCCCAGGCCGGCTCCGGGGGCGGCGTCCCCAGGCCGAGAAAGCTTAATGAGGCCTCGGCCAGAATCGCCGTCCCCAGGGCGGTGGTGGCCAGGATGATGTAAGGCGCAACACAATTGGGCAGAACATGCAAAAACATGACCCGTAGCTCCGAGGCCCCGATGGCCCGGGCCGCCTCGATGTAAACGTTTTGCTTGATCGACAGCACCACCGACCTTATTACCCGGTTGGCCGTCGGCGTGAGGACAATGCCCACGGCGATGATAACGTTGGTGGTGCTCTGGCCAAGGGCGGCCACGATGGCCAAGGCCAGCACCAGGGTAGGGAAAGCCATCAGCGCGTCCATTACCCGCTGGATGATGAAGTCCGTCCGGCCCCCAAAGTAGCCGGAAATCAGACCCCAAAGGGCTCCGTTGGTCGTCCCGAAAAGGACGGCCAGAATACCCACGTAAAGGGAGATCCGGGAACCGTAAACGATCCGGCTGAAAAGGTCCCGGCCGAAATCGTCCGTTCCCAGCCAGAATTCCGGGCCCGGGGGCGTAAAGAGCTTATCCGTCCGGATCAGATAGGGGTCGTAGCGGGCGATGTAGTCGGCGAAGACGGCCGTAAAAACCATGAGAAAGATGATGGCCGCGCCAATGGCCCCCGTGGGCTTGCGCCGGGCAAAGTTCAGGACGCGCCTCAAGATGCCGGGCCGGACCGGAAGCCGCCCAGCCAGGGCCACCTGGGCGTCTACGGAGCGAACCTGTTCTGTCATGTGTATCGGATCCTTGGGTCAAGCCAGCCGTAAACCAAATCGACCACCAGGTTGAGAAAGACGAAGATTACGGCCAACATGATCACGATGGTCTGAACCACCGGGTAATCCCGGTGGAAGATGGCGTCTACCAGGTAGCGGCCGACCCCCGGAATGGTGAAGATCGTCTCGGTAATGACGGCGCCCCCCATCAGGTTGCCCAGCTGGATGGACGAAAGGGTAATCACCGGTAAAAGGGCGTTTTTAAGGGCGTGACGGATAACGATGACCCGCTCCCGCAGACCCTTGGCCCAGGCGGTTCGGATGTAATCTTCCCGCAGGACCTCCAGCATCGCCGAGCGGGTCATCCGGCTCACCACCGCCGAAAGGAAAAAACCCAGGACCAGGGTGGGCCACACGATCTGCTGGAAGTGGCGCCATGGGTCCCGGAGTGGATCGGTGTAACCCAGGGGCGGGATCCAGCGGCAGCAGTAGGTCAGGGCCATGATCACCAGGGTTCCCATCCAGAAGACGGGAACGGCCAGGCCAGCGATGGAAACGACCCGGAATATCCAGTCAACCCAGGTATCTTGACGAATTGCCGACAGGATTCCGGTGGGGATGGCGATTACCCAGGAGACTAAGATGGCCAGCAGGGCGACCTCAACGGTGATGGGCAGCCGCTGGGCCAGCTCCTGCCGAATCGGCTGACCGCTCCAGAGGGAATTACCGGGGTCAAGCCGGAGCAGGCCCAGCATAAACTCCGCGTACTGGACGTGATAGGGTTTATTGAGGCCCAGCTGCTCCCGGAGCTTGGCAATGGCCTCGGCGCTGGCCCCACCCTCCCCACCGGACCCCATCAGGATCATGGTGGCGACGTCCCCGGGGGCGATCCGCATGATGGCAAAGACGATGACCGAAACCCCAAAAAGGACCGGGATAACCATCAGCAAGCGTCTGATGACGTACTGGGTCATACTCCCGCCCTGCTAACGGATTCGCCTAAGTATAGGGTGCTCCCATAAAGCGGGTCAACCGCCCAGTTCGGCCACGCCAAACGTCCCCGGGTCCTTAAGCCTGGGCTAGCCAGACGTCCTCCATCCGCTGGTTGTTGTAGAGGCTCGGGTGGCGTCGGTAGTTGCGGACGGTCGCCCAGTGGATGGTCCGGTCCAGTCGCCAGACCAGAATAATTTTCGACTGGGTTTGGACAGCCCGCCTTTCCATGTCTTGAACCAGCCGCCGACGCTCGTTCACGTCCATGGTCTGGGACTGCTTTTCGAAAAGGGCATCTACCTCTGGGTCACAGATGCCCGAATAGTTGCGTACGGAGTCGCACAGGTAGAACTCCCCGTAGACAGCGTCAGGGTCGTCCAGGGCGATGGCGTGGCCCCAGGGGGCCAGGTCGAACTCGCGTTTGTTCAACCTATCATAGGCGGCTGCTGACTCCAGAACATCTAAAGAGGCTTCAATGCCAATTTTCGCCAGCTGGTCCTTAAGGAAGACCGAGATGGGCTCGAAATCGGCTCCCTTCCGGGTGAGCATACTCGCCTTAAACCCGTTTGGGTAGCCGGCCTCGGCCAAAAGCCTTTTTGCCTCCTCAATTTCCTGGGCCTTGTTGGACCGATAGCCCGGGAGCTTTTTAAGTTCCTCCTCGGGCAGGGCCCACTGGCCCCCGGCCGGCATAAAGCCCCCAATAACCGCGTCCCCCTGGGCCAGAACTTGAATGGCTGACGCCCGGTCAATGGCCAGGGAGACCGCGAGCCTCACCCGGGGGTCGTCCCAGGGCTTACGCCGGGCATTTACGTTGAGGGTGTCAAACGAGTAGCCCTGAACCGTCTGAATAACTATCCTGTCCCCAAGCTGCCTCTTAGCCTCCTCAGCGTCGCCCTTGAGCCTGGGCCGGTACATGAGGAGCTGACCGGAAATAAAGGCCGAAAGGGCTGTGTTCGGGTCCGGAATGATGAAATACTTTATGCCGTCCAGATATGGTCGGCCGGAAACATGGTATTCGGGGTTTTTGACCAGCTCAATGCTTACGCCCCGGATATGTTCTTTGAATTTAAAGGGCCCCGTCCCCACCGCGTCGTTCTTCATGTCCCCCTTGGCATCAAGGATATCCTTCGGGTAAATGACGTTCCAGCCCTGGGCGATGTTGGGCAGCAGGGACGGATTCGGCCGCTTGAGCACGAACTGGACCGTGTAGTCATTGGGGGTCTCGATGCCGTCCACGGCCGCAAAGGCCCCCTGGCGGGGGCTGACAATTCCTTTGGGCGGCCGCATAATCCGCTCGAAACTGGCCTTGACGTCCTCGGCTTTGAAGGGTTTACCGTGATGAAACTTAACCCCACGCTTTAAGTAAAATGTGTAAACCTTACCGTCACGCGTCACCTCCCAGCGTTCAGCCAAGTCCGGAATAACCCGGTTGGGGTCCTGGGGATCGAACTGGACCAGCAGGTTGTAGCAGGGGGCTAAGGGCCAAAGTACCATGTATGTGGAGTTCTGGTGCAGGTCATAATTGGGCGGGTCGCCCCCAGTCCAGGCCGTCAGAACCCCACCGTAGCGGGGCTGGTCCCCGCCTGCGACGCCTGAGGTTTGACCGGCGGGCTGGGGGGCGCATCCGACCAGGGCAAGCCCGAAGGCCGTCCCAAAACCGAGAAACTCCCGCCGGGTCCACTTTTTGCCTGCCATAGTCCTACCCTCCTGGGGTGCGAGCCTTTGGCTAATTAGAGCACAGCCGCCCAGCGACTGTCAATATTCCGGTAGCCGGACCGACCGGTGGCCCGGCTGTAGGATATAATTCTGGCCGATGAAGCATCCCGACCTCAGCCCAACGGAGCAGCAGATCTTGGAGTTCATCGGGGCCCGCCTACGGGCCACCGGTCTCCTGCCCACGGTGCGGGAGATCGGCCAAGCCGTCGGCCTGCGGTCCAGCGCCACCGTCCACCGCTACCTGCAGCGGCTCGAGCAGCTGGGCTACATCCGGCGGCTGCCCCGCCTGGCCCGGGCCATCGAAGTGCTGCGGCCTACCGACCAGCCGGCCCAGCGGGTGCCTATCCTTGGGCGGACTCGGGCCGGGGCCCCCATCTTGGCCGTGGAGGAGGCCGGGGAATACCTTGGCCTCGAGCAGGTGATGGGGCCGGCCGGCGATTTCTTCGCCCTCCAGGTTACCGGCGACAGCATGGTCGGAGCCGGGATCTTACCCGGAGACTACGTGGTCGTCCGCCGCCAGCCCATGGCCCAACCCGGCGACGTGGTGGTGGCCCTCATCGGGGACGAGGTTACGGTGAAACGGCTGAAGGTCGTCGGCGGACGGCCCGTGCTCTTCGCCGAAAATCCTGCTTACCCGCCCATCGCCGATACCGAGTTCACCATTTTGGGCCGGGTGGTTGCCCTGGTCAGGGATGTAAACGGCTAGGGTTCAGCCGGCCCGCTGGATCAGCTGAAAGAGCACCCCGTTGGCCGAGCGGGGATGAATGAAGACCTGGCCCCCATCCTCGATAACCTGAACGCCCCGTGCCCGGAGGCTGGCCACCGCCGCTCCCAGGTCCTCGACGGCGAGGGCCACCAGGTACACCCCTTCCCCGGCCCGCTCCAGCCGCCGGGCCACCGGCCCCGCCGGATCCGTCGGCTGGATGAGTTCGAGAAAGCCCCCACCGGGCAGGTCGAAGGCGGCCGCAATGTAGCCGGCGCGGGTATCGGCGCTCCGGCGGGACGGTTCCCCCAGCCCGAGGGCATTCTGCCAGGCCCGGATCCCAGCTTCCAGATCCCCGACGACGGCAACGACGTGGTCGATCCGCTTGATCATGGGCTACCCTCCTTGGACTGCGGCGATGGTTTCCTGGGCGGTTTTTATCGCCTGGCGTAGGTAGTACATCACCTTGTTGCGGTTGCGAATCAGCTCCGTCTTTAAAAAGCGGGCCTCATCCGAGTCCGGCTCAAGCCTGCCAAGCCGCCTGACTGGCGCCAAGAGGGGCAGCGGCGCCACCGGCACCGCCAGGTCATGGTCAAAGGGCCCGGCCGCCGTAAAATTGATGACCACCAGGGCACGCCCAAGGCCCATCAGCCCCCGATTCACCGCCCCAATTAGGCCCTCCGAAAGCCCTTCGGCCCGCCCGATAAGCCCCTCAACCAGCCGGTCTAGCTCCCCGGTTAAGACCTCCAGCTCCCGGGCCCGGCCAACCACCGGCCCCAGGTCGAAGGCTTCCCCGGCCTCGGCTTGATAAGCCTCTAAAGTTGCCCGAATTTCCCGGGCCGTCTCCCCGTACTTAAAGGGCAGAATCGGCCGGCTCGCCGCCCGCCAGACTCCCAGAAGGTAGACCTTCGTGTCCCGAACCAAAACTTCAGGGTCCAGCTTGTCTAAAGTGTCCTCGGCAGTGTGCCAAAACCAGGGCAGACCGCCCCGGGGCGGTCCCGCCTCCCCGGCCGCCCGGAAGAGCTGACTCTGCCCCCCTTCGGCCGCAAGTTCCGGCGGAACCAGCGAAAGGCTCATGAAAATGGCTGGGACGCCGTGGCCCCAGAAGGACTGGTCCCCCGCCCGGGGCATCCGCTCGGCGTAAGCCTCCCAGCCGATGGCATCCCGAATCAACCCCAGGGCAAAATCCTTTGTCTCGGGCATGCAAAGGGCATGGTAAATCTGCGCACCCCGGGCCCCCGTCGAATCGGCATTGACGTGCAGAACGCAGTTTTCGAAGATGTCTTCCCAGAAGTTGTCCGCATACCAGGTCGAACCCGAATACCGGCCCTGGGTGTGCCCGGGCCAGAAGGCGACCCGTACCGATCGGCGCAGCCCGCCCCGGTTCTGGGCCAAAACCCGCCCAACCTCCAGCATGGTGGCATTGGCCGCCCCATTATCCATCGCCCCGAAGTACCACGAACAGTGATGGCCCGAAAACAGCACAAACTTTTCGGGCTCGACATGCCCCAAAAGCTCCCCCACCACAATTGGGGTCTTTCGCCAGCCCCAGAAGGTCCGGGCCCAGACAAAGACCCGCACCGGCCCAGACCTTAAAAGGGCCCGCAAATGGTCGGCATCGGTACCGCCCACCGAAACCACCGCAATCTTTGCCAGGT
>Ga0209989_100044_pt1 | contig 22896 bp, 14 predicted proteins | sample Antgeofumaro1A2B_FD_188083 | JGI IMG/M metagenome (GOLD analysis project Ga0209989, IMG submission 188083) | Geothermal fumarole subsurface microbial communities from Mt. Erebus, Antarctica - 1A2B (SPAdes) (version 2) | ecosystem: Environmental > Terrestrial > Volcanic > Fumaroles | place: Mt....
CGTTTTTGTTCCCCGAGCTACCCGAAGATCGGCGCCGCGAGATCCTGCGCATGCTGATGGATCCGGACAGACGCACCGACGCCCGCGCCGAGCTATTGCGCCTCTATTTGGAAAAGCATCCGCCTGCCAAACGCCCACCCAAACCGCCTGGCAAATCAGGGCCATCCTCGTAACAAAAAAGCGGGACCGCCTCGCAGTCCCGCAGGTCTAGCGCTGGCCGCAGTCAAGTCAAAAGGCCGATGGTCTGGCGTGCCTCGGGGCCGACCTTGCGTCTCTTTCAGCCACGCGCATTGAGTGGCACCGAAGGATCGTCGGCCACGTTGATCCATATGTGCACGTGGGGGAAGCCGCGGAAATACCAGACAAAAGATGGACCTTCGAGCCGCCAGTTGTCCCATTCGCCGTCGTTGCCCAGGTCGCCCTCCTTATAAAAGGCCAGGCTGCAGCGATCCAAGCCGCCTTGTTTGTCGAGACAAGCTATGATCTCCTGCTGATCCTCGGGGCGATACGGCTCGATGAGACTGTGTAACACCTTTTTGAGGGCCTCTTTCTGGTCGGCGCTCAGCTCGGCTACGGGAATCCCTGGATAAAGCCCCTGGGGACCGCGGAACGGCACGTCTGACTCTTGCGGTCGCTTGTCTACTAGGGCCTGACGCTGCTGCTTGCCGTCCAGGATCTGATACACCTGATTGGCGAGCACCGCCTGATGCCAAAATATGTTGCCCGGGTGGCCGACTTTTTCGTTGAAACCGCTGGCGGCATGCCCATGGAAAATGGGTCCACCCAGTGCCACGTGCTGCTCGCTATTCCCGTCGGCGCGGATGGTCAAATGCCGTCCCGTCATCACGAACATGAACTTGCCACTGTCCGGCGAGCCGAAAAGAGCGATGCTCTGGGCTGCTCCCCAGGGCCGCCCGCCGCTATCGTCGCGCAGTTGCTTGACCAGCTTCAAATACCAATCCGGATGGAACAAACTCTTGAACACATCGTGGATCAGATGCTGTTGCTCTTTGGTGTAAAAATCGCTGGCGACCGTGGGCTTGGTGATCTGCCAGTTATTGGAGACGTGCGTGCGCAACAGTCCGCGTTCTGGGTGCCGATAATCCCAATCGAAGCAAACGATCTTCCGCTGAGCCGGTGTCAAGCTGGCATAGAGAGCCTTGGCGGCGGTCTCCGCACTGCTCGACAGCGCTGGTGCCGCGCTCGCCTGTTTGGGCTCGGCGAACAGCGTCAAGCTCGGCGCCAGCACTGCACCGGCTGCCACCTGCATGAACTCCCGCCGGCTCAGGCCCACCTGCTCGCCACAATCCGGACATACCACACGCTTGTCGCTACGCATGACTTCACCTCCTTTGCCCCCGGGCCAATCGTTCGGTTCCCTCGTTCGTCGGCAATGCGCGCCCCTTTACAGGCGCTTCCCTGCACGTTAAATTATCCAACCCCGCCGTGGGTCTCAAGTAACACGTGGAAAAATGAATTCTCCCGTTACTCCTCTTGTCTCGTTTTTTTCCTTGCGCGGCGCTTCCGTCGGCGATCACAATACCGGCATTGTCAGATGGCATGTCCCTCTCCCATCAGGGGCCTCAAAAGGAGGTCTTGACATACTCCGCTCTCCCGCAGCTTGGCGTAGCCGCTGGTTTGGGTAGCCTATCTGATAATGTCCACCGCGCTCTCGGCACAACAGTCGGGCATGGACAAAACGGCTGGGGAGTCACGGCGCTCCTAGCCAGGCTGTGAAGCATTGCGCTCTAAGCACCGGAACTTGTTCTCTTCCCGCGACCGACTTTTCAAAGAACTGGATCCCACGTCACATGCGCAAGCGATCTCGGCGTTGGCGCATTCCGGCATGAGCGGGTCGCATAGCGAGGCCGCCCAAGCTCACGCCATCGCGCTGACAACCTATCCAGAGATCGAACCGGACGCCGTCGAGCAGAACAAAGACGAAGCCAGTATGGCAGGCGCAGACGCACTCGTGCGCCCAGCCGTCAAATTTCTGCCCCACATCGAACTCCTGCCCCATTCCACAAACACCGGAACTAGAGTGTTCGGCGCTTCAGTCCTGTCGTGCGATGTCAGTGATCGGCCTGAAGCCCCCACAGCGCGGCCACTCATCCAGCGTTACCTCGTAGATCCCTGCAGCCAAGTCCGCGCGAAGCTAATCGGGGGCCAAGAGACCCGCACAAACGAGTGCAAACTCTTTGGCTCTTTACTGTTAAGTCGGAGCTAGCAATCTACGAACTGCTGTTGCTCTGGCACCGGTCCGAGACACCCAGGCGTGCAAACCGCAATTCTTGCTTTTCTCGAAATCCTGCGTTCTGACGCATGGGGAAGCAGCGTGCAAGTGGTCCATGTATTGGCGTGCATCGGACCGAAGCGTGAAGATATCGTCCCCGTCTTGGTCGAAATGGCCCCCGATGACGACGGCACCTGGCACAACTGGTGGATTGAACTATCGGGCGGCTATCGCAAAATCCATGTCGTACCGTTTGCCGCTGCCAGGTTCTAGTCGTACAATCAGGTGAAATTAGCCGGTATCTTATCCAGAGTGGCCGAGGGACGGGCCCTATGACGCCACAGCAACCGGTCGGCGTCGAGCCGACGACGAGGTGCTAATTCCCACCCGGCGAATCCGGGAGAGATAAGATCGGCTTGCGATCAAGCCTCTTCTTATCCTGCCGGAAGAGGCTTTCTTTTTTGCCTCTCAGCGCGCCTGCCGTTGCAGGACCATTCTGGAGAGTCCGGCGACCGGGGACATCGAGTGGGGCACGAAGAGACGGTTAGAGGAGCGCTGCAGATGAGCGAGCTTGGTTTTGTCCGCGGGCTGAAATGTAGGCTGTGCGGAGCAACTTATCCAGCCAGGGCCAGTTACTTTTGTACCGAGGATTTCGGACCGCTGGAAGTAGACTATGACTACGAGAAGCTGGCGCGAGTGGTGCATCGGCGCACCCTCAGCGATCGGCCGATGACTATGTGGCGCTATCGTGAATTGCTGCCGCTGACCGAGCCGCCGCAGATGGGTCTGGAAGTAGGCGGCACGCCTTTGGTCGAAGCGCCTCGGCTGGCACGAGTTTTGGGGGTGCGGCGTTTGTGGATCAAGAACGACGCCGTCAATCATCCGACCTTGTCGTTCAAAGATCGCGTGGTGGCAGTGGCGCTCAATCGAGCGCGCGAATTGGGCTTCGACACAGTCGGCTGTGCCTCCACAGGCAATTTGGCCAACAGTGTGGCCGCCAACGCTGCCGCGGCGGGGCTGCGCGCTTACATCTTGGTCCCGGCAGATTTGGAAAAGTCGAAACTGCTAGGCACAAGCGTTTACGGTGCCTGCCTGGTCCAGGTGCGCGGCACGTACGACCAGGTGAATCGGCTGTGCACACAGATCGCCTTCGAATACAACTGGGGCTTCGTCAACATCAATCTCCGGCCCTATTATGCCGAGGGATCCAAGTCGGTGGGGTACGAAATCGCCGAGCAACTGGGCTGGCGTTTGCCCGACCACGTAGTGGTGCCCATGGCCGGTGGCAGTCTGATCGGCAAAGTGGACAAGGCATTCCAGGAACTGGCGCGCTTGGGACTGATCGAAAAGCGGCGCTGCAAGATCCACGGCGCCCAAGCCAGTGGTTGTGCACCGATTGCCCGTGCCGTCAAGCAGGGTCTGGATCGGCATCTGCCGGTGAAAAAGCCGCAGACCATTGCCAAATCGCTAGCCATCGGCGACCCGGCCGACGGGCCTTTTGCCATCCAGGTGATTCGTGACTCGGGCGGCTGGGCCGAAGACGTCAGCGATCCAGAAATCGTCGCCGGCATCCGCTTGTTGGCAGAAACCGAAGGGATCTTCACCGAAACGGCAGGCGGGGTTACGGTCGCCGCGGCCCGCAAACTCATCGAGCAAGGACACATCGGCCGCGACGAAGAAACGGTCCTGTGCATCACGGGAAACGGATTGAAGACGCCGGATGCATTGGAAGCCGTGCCTCGTGACGCGGGCAGCGATGTTTCGGGCAACGGGCAGCGAGCAGCAGACACTGCCGTGATCGAGGCAACGCTCGATGCGTTCCGCCGCTTCTTGCTGGAGGCAGCCCAGACCACGCCGCCGACGGTTCCCTGCTGCCAGGCAGTATAATGGAAGAAATTGCAGCGGCTCTTGGCAGTCTCGACAACCGCGCGGGTCCGCTCTCAAGGGGTCTAAGGGGGTGACGTATATGTGGAGCACCGACGACTGGGGGCCAGTAACCAGTCCCCGAGCAATCCGCTATTTGGCTGCGGCCGCCTGGCCGGTGTTGCTAGTTTATGTATCTGCCCAAGCTGGCCTGGGACTTTTAGTCGCCCCGCGTTTGCCGCATTTGAAGTTGGTTTTCGAGCCGTTTTTGCTTTTGCTCGGTCTGATCCTGCACGTGCATTGGCGCAGAATCTGCGTGTCGCTGAGCGAGGCAGGCCTCAAACGTCCCTGGTACGTCGCCTTGGGCGACTGCTTGAGTTTCGTGACCACCTTTTGGGCTTTGGCTTTGCTCGTCGAGGCGATCCTGCACGAATTGAGAATCGTCTAACTTGGGCAGAGGTCGGGCCAGCGACAAGGAGGAACTATGGGAATCACGATCCATATACCGACGCCTTTACGGCAGCATACAGGCGGCCAAGACATTTTGGAGGTACAAGGGAGCACGGTGCGCGAGGCATTGCACTGTGCGGGTCAGCAGTATCCAGCGCTCCAGCAGAGACTCTTCGATGGCGGCACTCTGCGGCGCTTTATCAATGTGTACGTCAACGACGAGGACATTCGCTACTTGAACGATCTGGATACGCCCGTGCAGCGGGGCGATCGCATCAGCATCATCCCCGCCGTAGCCGGCGGGGCTCGGCAGTGACAGCATGATGATAACGACATAGCCTGGCCCAGGTCTTACAGGCTGGTGCATGCAGGAGGCAGCGGGAAAAGATGCAGACATCCGGTGACACTCTGGAGCGCTACAGTCGGCAAATGCGTTTCGAACCGATAGGCGAGGAAGGGCAGCGCCGGCTGGTGCGCAGTCGGGTTACTATCTGCGGCTGCGGAGCGCTGGGCACCGTTTTGGCCAACACGCTGGTGCGCGCCGGCGTGGGCCACGTGCGCATCGTGGATCGTGACTTTATCGAGCTCAACAATCTGCAGCGTCAGGTTCTGTTCGACGAGCAGGATGTCGCCGAAAACCTGCCCAAAGCCGAAGCGGCAGCACGCAAACTGGCCGCGATCAATTCCGCCGTTTATGTCGAGCCCGTAGTCCAAGACATCAACTACACCAACATCCTGGGACTAGTGGCCGATGCCGATGTCATCTTGGACGGCACGGACAACTTCGAAGTGCGCTATCTGATCAATGACGCCGCGGTCAAACTAGGCAAACCATGGATTTACGGCGGGTGTATCGGCAGTCACGGTCAAACGATGACCATCGTGCCTGGGCAGACGCCGTGCTTGCGCTGCGTCATCGAGTCGAGCCCGCCGCCTGGCATGGCACCGACATGCGAAACCGCCGGGGTTTTGGCACCCATCGTTAATATCATCGCCAGTCTAGAAGCCTGCGAAGCCCTGAAGATTTTGACAGGACACCTGGAAGCGATCAACCGCGACTTGATTTATATAGACGTGTGGGACAACGAGTATCGCCGATTCCGGATCGCGCCCCTCAAAGAGAGCGTGGATTGCCCCTGCTGCCGTCGGCAGCAGTTCGACTGGCTAGAAGGTCGCTACGGTTCGCAGACGACGACCCTGTGTGGACGCAATGCGGTTCAAGTGTCGCCGGTCCACCCTACCGCTTTGCGTTTCGACGAATTGGCCAAGCATTTGGAGCCGCTGGGACAGGTCATCTACAATAGATTCTTGTTGAAATTCGCCGTGGACGGCTACGAGTTCCATGTATTTCCCGACGGTCGGGCGATCGTCACCGGCACCCATGACCCGGACCTGGCGCGCAGTCTTTATGCACGCTATATCGGCCATTGATCGGCGTCCGGCCAGGGAAGACGCGTCACGCTCTCAACGGCAGTTTGTGCATATAACTCGGCGCGCACATTTTCGGGTGCGTACTCGATCAACTCCGGTAAGCGATACAATCGCGCAATACAATAAGTCTATAATTGTTCCGTGGTCTCGGTCCAGCGCAGCAGGTTGGGTTTTGTGGCTGACCGATCGGACAGCCGAGCGCGAACAGAAGGAGGGCCGGGGCGATGGTGCGTCCCTTCGAAGTGCTGGCCAAAGGGTGGCGCTCGTATGCCGCTTTTTTGGTAACCCTGGTAGCCGGAACTTGCTTGTCCAGTCTGGTCTTTGTCACCCTGCGCCACAAAGAATATCGGACGATCCTTTCCGAATTTCAGCAGCAGGCGACCCTTTGGCAGAAGCCGTTCGAGAAAGGACTGGACGATACTCTGAGGCACCTGGAGTCCCTAGCGGACTTTTATGCGGCCTCGCGCGAGGTAGACGCGGAAGAGTTCGAGCGCTTCACGGCGCGGCCCTTGCAGATGGGCAAGGGATTACGATTTTTGGCATGGGCGCCTGTGGTCCGGGGCAGCGAGTGGTCTACCCATCTACAAACAGTCCAGCGAGAGCTCAAAGTCCCGAAGACGTTGCGTCTGCGAGATGCGCAGGGCCGGCCCCGGCAGCCGCCGGACGGATGGTGCTGTCCCCTGGAGTATGTCGAGCCTGCCGATTTGCGCGACAAATACCAGGGCGTGGACCTGTTAGCGCTCGAAGGGGTAGCCGAGCTTCTGCACAAAGCAGCCGGCCACGGGCACCCATGGGCTGCCACGATGCAGCGTGTGCGGCTCGACGATCCAGAACCTTTTCCCTGGGTCGTGTTTTTGCCGATCTACCGCAAAGGCGCGCCCAAGGGTGAGCTTGGCTGGGACGCAGTCGAGGGGTTCGCCGTAGCCGGGGTAGACTTGCAAGCGATCGCCGAAGAAGCGTTCGACACCGTGCCCCTGAGCTACGTGCATGTCGAGTTGTGGCAACGAGCGCCATCCGGACAAACGCTGCACCTGGTTTGCCGGCGCACCTCCGGCGATGCGGCATCTGCAGGGCTTTCCCTGACGAGCACGTTGCAGAAGGCTGGTTTAGAAATGCAGCTCCGTTTCCGCGCCGACGAGCGCTTCTCGGAGCACAGAGGGTCGCTGCAGCCGTGGCTTGGGTTGGCGCTGGGTTTGGCTTTGACGCTTTTGGGGGCCGGCTGGCTCTTTTTCGCCGTCGGCCGAGCGCATCGTATTCGGCACCTGATCGAGCGGCGCACGCGCGAGTTGCGCGAAAGCCAACAACTCTTGCACGGAATCGTGAACAACTCGCCGGCGGTTATTTATGTCAAAGGGCCGGACGGGACCTATCGGTTCGTCAACCGGCGCTTCAGCGAGCTATTCGGCTGGAGCGAAGAGGAAGTACGAGGGAAAACCGACCGCGACTTGTTTCCCGCGGACATCGCCGCCAAATTCCAGGAAAACGACCGCGAAGTGTTTCGGGCCGGACGAGCTATCGAATACGAGGAGACAGCGCCGCATAGCGATGGCCCGCATACCTACATTTCCGTGAAATTCCCGATCGTTGACGAAGCAGGCAGTGCCGTGGCCTTGTGCGGTATTTCCACGGACATCACCCAGCGGGCACGCGCCGAACAAGCGGTACGCGATTCGGAGGCACTGTACCATTCGTTGGTCGAGTGCCTGCCGTTGTGCGTGTTGCGCAAAGACCGCGAGGGACGGTTTACTTTCGGCAACCAGAAATTCTGCCAGCTCCTCGGACGCCGGCTGGAAGAGATCCTAGGCCGGACCGATTATGATTTCTTTCCCAAAGAGTTGGCGGACAAGTATCGTCGCGACGACCAATGGGTCCTCAGCAGCGGCGGCATTTTCGAAGACATCGAGGCCCACCACACGCCCGACGGCCAGGATTTGTACGTGCAAGTGCTCAAGTCGCCGGTGTACGACGCCCGGGGGCAGATCGTGGGCGTGCAATGTATGTTCTGGGACGTGACCGATCGCAAACGCGCCGAGGAAGAGCTCAAGCAGGCACGGCAGGCAGCGGAAGCTGCCAATCGCGCCAAAAGCGAGTTCTTGGCTCGAGTCAGTCACGAAATCCGCACGCCGATGAACGCCATCATCGGCATGACCGACTTGGTTCTGGACAGTACGCTGACCGCGGATCAGCGCGAGAATTTACTGGTCGTGAAAAAGTCGGCCGAAGCGCTCCTGGCCATCATCAATGACCTACTCGATTTTTCCAAAATCGAAGCAGGACGCATGCACCTCGAGGAAGTGCCGTTCGCTTTGCGCCAAGTAATCGAGGAAAGCCTGCACACCGTGGCTTTGACAGCCAGTCAAAAGGGCCTCCGGCTGTGGTCGCATGTGCACCCGGACGTGCCTGCGTGGCTCAAAGGCGATCCCTTGCGCTTGCGTCAGGTTCTAGTCAATCTGTTGTCCAACGCCGTCAAATTCACAGAGCGCGGCGAAGTAGCCCTGACGGTAGAGGGAGGACCCAACGAAAACGCAGGCGACGCCTATGTGTTGCACTTCCAAGTGCGCGATACCGGCGTGGGTATTCCGCCAGAAAAACATCGGGCCATCTTCGAGGCGTTCACCCAAGCCGATGGATCCACTACACGTCGTTACGGCGGCACGGGGCTCGGCCTGACGATCGCCGCCCGACTGGTGGAGTTGATGGGCGGACGTATTTGGGTGGAAAGCGAGCCGGGTCAAGGCTCGGTCTTTCACTTCACGGCACAGCTGCGGCCCAGCGAAGCTCCCGCCGACGATGCAGGAATCCTGCAAGAACTGCCGCCGCCTCGGCGCACTCTGCGGATTCTCCTCGCCGAAGACAGCCCTACCAATCAGAAGCTTGTGGTCAGTTTGCTGCACAAGCGCGGCCATGTGGTGGTAGTAGCCGGAACCGGTGCTGAAGCGGTAGCTGCAGTCAGCCGTCAGCCATTCGACGTCATCCTTATGGACCTGCAAATGCCGGATATGGACGGGCTCGATGCAACCCGGGCCATCCGCAAACTCGAAGAAGGATCCGGCAGGCACACGCCGATCATCGCTTTGACGGCGCATGCACTCAAAGGGGACAAAGAACGCTGCCTGCAAGCCGGCATGGATGGATACCTGGCTAAACCGCTCCGGGCTGTCGAGTTATACAAAGCGGTGGAGTCATCGGCCATACCTCCATCCCAGGAAACCCAGATCCTTCATCTGCCTGCCTGGCAACAAGATTTCATGCTTCCGGTGGCCCTCGAACGCGTGGGCGGAGACCTGCAGCTGTTGCGCGAAGTCGTCCAGGCGTTTCTCGAGGAACTACCTGAAGTACTCAGTCAAGTACACCAAGCCTTGGCCAGACGAGATCTGACATCCTTGGCAGGCGCCGCCCACCGCTTGAAGGGCTCTCTCGACGCCCTCGGTGCCAAGCCAGCTTGGGAGTTGGCGCTGCAATTGGAGCAGGCCTGTCGCGCCCATGCTCAACAGGATCCCGCGGCCTTGGTTCAGCGCCTGGAAGAAGCTCTGCAGCGTTTGAAAAGCACCTTGGAACAATTCGTCGTACACGTCGAAAATCCACAAGCCTTTTGTCGGCGCACCGGTAGTTGACTACAAAATCATCATGACAGATGGAACTATCGGCAGCCCGGGGTGTTGTGGGTAACTTCGAGGAGATCAGGGAGCGATGTCTCGTGTTCTGATCGTTGATGACGCCGCCGTGGACAGGCGGCTGGCAGGCGGCCTCCTGCGCAAGCTCGAAGACATCGAGCCGCTTTACGCAGCGGACGGCAACGAAGCCCTCTCCATACTCGAAAAAGAGCAGCCTGACGTGGTCGTTACCGACCTGCAAATGCCCGGTATGAACGGGCTCGAGTTGACAGAAATCGTTCGCCACCGTTTTCCGTACATTCCCGTAGTTTTGATCACGGCTCACGGAAGCGAGGAAATCGCTGTGCAAGCGCTGCAAAAAGGTGCCGCCAGTTACGTGCCGAAGAGGCTTTTGGCGCAAGATCTGGCGCCTACTGTCGCTTCTGTACTCCAGATTGCGCAAAGTGCCCGCCAAGAACAGAGACTGCTAAGGAGCCTGATACAAACCGAATCGTACTTTGAACTGGAAAACGACACATCGTTGATCGCGCCTTTGATAGCCTTCTTGCAGCAAGCGCTCGGACGCATGCAGTTAGGCGACGGCACGGATCTGATCAGGATTTCGGTCGCCTTGCGCGAGGCGCTCGTCAATGCCATGTATCATGGCAATCTCGAAATAAGTTCCACCCTTCTGGACGACAATCCCCAGGAGTTTTATCGCCTTGTCGAAGAAAGACGACGTCAGGAACCTTACGCCAGCCGACGCGTGCGGCTGCGCAGCAAAGAGTCGCGCCAGGAAGTGGTCTACGTCATTTCCGACGAAGGCCCGGGGTTCGATCCCAGTTCGGTTCCCGATCCAACCGATCCCGCCAATCTGGAAAAATCCAGTGGGCGCGGTCTGTTGCTGATTCGCACTTTTATGGACGAGGTGTACCACAACAGTCTGGGCAACGAAATTACCATGATCCGGCGTCGGGAACCGCCTGCCGGCGCACCACCTGGCTAGCTTTCGGGCGCATGCCTTTTCACGGCCCGTGCACACGCCATGCGTACAAAGCTAGCTGCCCCTGTGGACCCATCTTTTCCCATCGCGGTGCTTTCACCGCATCGAGCAAGACGGGCTCGCCCAACCGCCGTAGCACCGGTTCATGGGCAAGAGACGTGATGACGTACACGACACGTTCCCCGATACACTGCTGGTGTTCGCCGCCTGCTGACTTCATGCGATTTACGAATTCCCACACTGTGGTCTTATCGCCGCCCCGAAGCAATTCTTCTGGCAAAATCGCGGCTCCTTGTGGTCCGTAAATCAAGACTCTCGCGGGATCTATACCGAATATCAGGCAGCTATCTTGCACTCCGCCAATCCGTGTCGCCACACGTACTAAAAACACAGTCTCATCCCTGTACCTATCGAACTCAGGCTGTATCCATCCATAGATATAGCAGCTTATTATGGTATAGCTTCCAAAAGCGACCGCCGCAGCCAAAGCAGGTTCTCTCCGCCGTACTACCCACGTCAGCACGTAAATAGTTACAATCCCCAGCAAAATGACCGGCAGAAAAGCGATCGGAACGATATTATTGCAAACCACGACCACACAAAATGCTGCTGAACTAACCGAGAAAATACAACTGGCACCGAAAATCCAGCGGCCTGATGTACTGAAGTCTCGAACAAACCAATACCAGAACTGTTTCATGCCCAAAGCTCCCGCCCATGATAACGGCGGCAATGCATGGATAATATAATGATGGTGCTTTGCTGAAACACAGCTGAGCATGAGGATAGGTGCAAGCGCCCAGAGGAAAAGTAAGCCTGCGTGCTGATCTCTTTGGCCCCATGCCTGCCGTAAGGCTATAGGCAGGCCTAGCAAGATCAGCCCAGTCCAGGGCATTAGCTGCAAGGGCAATTTTTCCAAATAATACCACCACCGCTCTGGATTGAGCGACATCTGCGAGTTCAGTCTGCCGAACGTGTGCAGTCCCCATAATTGCCAGGTTTCCGGGTAAACCCACAGAATGAACAAATACCATGTGCAACCCACAATGAAGGCAAAAAGCCATCCCGGCACGTTCATCAGCAACTTCAGTCCGGATGTCGAGCGATAAACAGCGACATGGGCTAATACAACCACAAGAATCACTGCCCAACCGAAAAAAGGCCCTTTGATCAGGTTGACCAGTCCGAGACATAAATAAAAAATTGGGCCAGAAAGCCTTGTGGCACACTGCCAACTGCCTTTACTATTGTTTACATCTGCTTCTACGCAAAAGGCCGGCGATGATCCTGTACGATGCCTAGGAGGTATGGCTCGGGATCCATAAGCGGTCAAGGCTATGATAACGACTGCCCACAGATAAATGTCGGCTTCGGCGAGGCGCGCATAGGTCACAAAGTACAATGAAGTGCAAAGTTGCAGACCTGTCAAAACGCCGATCGGCGTTCCCCATCGGCGACTGACCCAATCGGAGAAAACCAGAACACCTAGGCAGCCTACCAAAGCGGAGGGAACTCGTGCAATAACTGAGTCTAGATGCCCAACGAGTACACTAAGCACAGCTAGGATCCAATGCGGCAAAGGAGGTTTTTCCAGCCAGGGTTGTCCGGCGATACGGGGCACGGCCCAATCGCCGGTGGCAACCATTTCACTGGAGCCCTGAACGACATAGGCCTCATGGCCGGTGATCGTGCGGCACGAACCTAAAGCAAAAAAGGTTTGCGCGGCCAGAACACAAACGAGGCTTGCCCACTGGCAAGCGTTACTGTGCGCCAAACGGAACGCGGGCGATGTTAACCAAGTGATATTCTTTATCTGCACTGCGCTGCCGTGCTTCTGGGAGCTGGCCGACAGTCGGTTCCTAAGACGAACGACAGCGCGTACCGCTATTCGGTTGCTCGTGCAATCTTTTGTGCTCATGAGACTCGCGATTGTAGTCGCTCGGCGGATGCCGACAAGCCGAAATGGGCGGTAGAGCCCAGCGTCGCTCGAGCACGTGTATACGGGACGACTTGCCTTAGCGGTGTCGTCTTGACAAGGGTAGTGGCGTAGAATTATTGTGCAGTGGACTCCGAAGTAATCGCCCAAGGGGTGTTGTGGCCAGTGGGTTATTACGAGATTTTCGAACAAATCCCTGCCGAATTGCGTGGACCCTTGATGCGTCTTTTTGACGCGCTGAGGCAAGAGCTTGGAGTACGTCGAGAAGAATACGAAGCGCTGCGAACTGCAGTGCGCGACTTAACCGAAGTTCAAAAGCAAGTCTGGCAGGCGATTGACACCCTTTCCCAGCGGACCGACGAACTGGCCGCCGCCCAGAAACGCACCGAAGAACGGGTCGAAGAGCTGGCCGCCGCCCAAAAACGCACCGAAGAGCGGGTCGAAGAGCTGGCCGCCGCCCAAAAGCGCACCGAAGAACGGCTGGACGCCCTGGCTGCGCGGGTCGAAGAACTGGCTGCCGCCCAGAAGCGCACCGAAGAGCGGCTGGACGCCCTGGCTGCGCGGGTCGAAGAGCTGGCTGCCGCCCAAAAACGCACCGAAGAGCGGGTCGAAGAACTGGCCGCTGCCCAGAAACGCACCGAAGAGCGGCTGGAGGAGCTAGCCTTGGCTCAAAAGCGCACCGATGAGCGCGTGGATAAACTTGTGGCGACTTTCGAAAAGTTTCAACGCACTTTCCACTGGCACGTCAGCGCATTGGGCGCTCGTTGGGGAATACGGTCTGAGCGCGCATTTCGTAGTGGAATGCGGGCTATTTTGCGCGACCTCGGCTACACAGTCGAACGATTCATTACCGAAGACAAAGATGGCGCTATCCTTGGCTTCCCCACGTCCGTGGAACTGGATATCATCGTCCGCGATGGCACTATTATCGTGGCTGAAATCAAATCTTCGGCTAGTGTCGCCGATGTCGCCGCCTTCTTCAAAAAAGCTGCCTTTTATGAAAGGCAAAGCGGCAAGCAGGTCCACAAAAAACTGTTTATTTCTCCCTATGTTGAAAAACGCGCTCGCAAGTTGGCGCGCGAGCTGGGCATAGAACTTTGCACCGACATCAACTCGATGGCGGCATAATACAAACGCTTTGCCCCATCGGCTTCTACGGTCAGTCAGCAACGGTGCCGATCACGGATAGCACCTGGGTTCAGCAGGGGTATGCATTCTAGGAGAACGAAGGTCAGATACGACGCCTAAAGCCGGAATCTCGGGCCCGCGGATGTCGCTGCGTTAAACCAGGGAAGCCAAAAGATGCCGACCTTGATCATAGATGGCGTGCGGACACCTATCGGCAAGTATTTGGGCCAGTTGGCGACACTTTCGGCCCCCCAGCTGGGCAGCCTGGCCTTGCAGAAACTACTCGAACGCACAGGTGTCGGCGCAAACGATGTAGACGAGGTCATTCTCGGCTGCGTCCTCCAAGCAGGTGTCGGCCAAAACCCTGCCCGGCAAGCGGCGCTTCATGCGGGACTGCCGGCTCAGGTCCCAGCTTGGACAGTCAACAAGGTATGCGGCAGTGGCCTGCAAGCGATCTTGCTTGCAGATCGCGCGATCCGAGCCGGCGACGCTGACTGCCTTTTGGCCGGGGGAATGGAAAGCATGAGCCAGGCGCCGTATCTGCTTCGCAACGTCCGCAAAGGTTGGAAATATGGCGATCAGCAAGCCATAGACGCCATGATCCATGATGGCCTTTGGTGTGCCTGGGAAAGGCGATCCATGGGTTTGCTAGCTGAAGAAACGGCACAGCGTTGGCACATATCCCGCAGCGATCAGGACCAGTTCGCCGAGCAGAGTCATCGCCGAGCGGCTCAGGCGCAAAAAAACCATCTCTTCGCTAAAGAAATCGTCCCTGTCCGTATTTGCCGCCAAGAGGGTATACTGGAAGTATGCCACGATGAAGGAATCCGACCTGATACGACGGTTGAAGCTCTCGCGCAGCTCAAACCAGCTTTTGCCGATAACGGCACGGTTACCGCAGGCAATGCCTCCATGCTGAGTGACGGTGCCGCCGCAGTGCTGGTATGCTCCGAGGATTTTGCGCGGGGGCATAATTTGCGCGCCAAAGTACGACTCGCGGCCTCTGCCGTGGTGGCTGTCGAGCCCCGAGACCTTTTTATCGCACCCGTGGTCGCCATCCGCAAACTACTCGATCGCACCGGGTTGCGTATGTCGGACGTCGAGCTCTTCGAGATCAACGAAGCTTTCGCGGCTCAAATGGTCGCTTGCATCCGGGAACTCCAGCTGGACCGAGAGTGTGTCAACATCCATGGCGGAGCAATAGCTTTGGGACACCCGATAGGTGCTTCCGGGGCGAGGGTATTAGTTACCCTTCTGCACGCTCTGGAAACCCACGGCCTACGCCGCGGTATCGCAGCTTTGTGCCTCGGCGGTGGGGGTGCCGTCGCTTGTCTGATCGAACGAACGTAAAGCCCCTGCGTGGCCTCCAGAAGATGCCGGTCAGACACTGCGCTGTCCACAACCGGGGTGGTTGTGCCGGAAAAAGCAGATTGGCAGGCTCCCGAGAGCGCTGCTATGATACCAGTGGTTTTCGGTACTCGTGCCACCGGTTCGTGGCTTGCAAACTTTCTTCGGCGGCCGATAGAATCATTAGGCTCGTCAGCGCTCCGAGAGGTGAATCCATGGCTATTGCGCAGCAGACCCTAGGAAATCAGACCGAGACTGCCTCGGAAACAAGTAGCGCCCGTCGGCGCTGGGAAGAGGAAGCACATAAAGCGCCAGCACGCAGCGAATCCTTGACTACTGTCAGCGGCGAGCCGGTGCAGCCTCTCTACACGCCTGACGACCTGCCCGTCTTCGACTACGAACGCGAGCTGGGTTATCCCGGTCAGTATCCGTTCACACGTGGTATCCACGCCACTATGTATCGTACTCGGCTGTGGACCATGCGACAGTTCGCAGGCTACGGCACGCCACGTGATACCAACGAGCGCTTCAAGTTCCTTCTGGCCAAGGGCCAAACCGGTTTGAGCACGGCGTTCGACCTGCCCACCTTGATGGGGATGGATTCGGACGATCCGCGGGCGACAGGTGAAGTAGGCCGACTCGGTGTGGCCGTAGACACGATCGAGGATATCCGTCAGCTGTACGACAGAATTGATTTGCATGAATATTCCGTGTCCATGACCATCAACGCCCCGGCGATCGTCGTTCTAGCCTTCTTTTTGGCCAATGCGCGCGAGCAGGGTTTCGATTGGCGTCGCCTGCGAGGAACTATCCAAAACGATATCCTCAAAGAGTTCCACGCCCAAAACGAGTTCGTTTTCCCGCCCGAGCCGCATGTACGCCTGGTCGTGGACGTGATCGAGTTCTGCACCGAGCATGTTCCCCAATGGAATACGGTGTCCATCAGCGGCTACCACATCCGCGAAGCCGGCTCGACCGCGGTGCAAGAGTTGGCCTTTACGCTGGCCGACGGTTTCCACTATGTGGAGCAAGCCCTGCAAAGAGGCCTGGACATAGATCGCTTCGCCCCACGGCTGAGCTTCTTTTTCAATGCCCACAACGACATCTTCGAAGAAGTAGCCAAATACCGAGCGGCACGCTCGTTGTGGGCTGAAGCCATGCGCGAGCGCTATGGAGCGCGGCAAGAAGCCTCGTGGAAACTACGTTTTCACGCCCAGACCGCAGGCTGTGCGTTGCAGGCACAGCAGCCGGAGGTCAACTTGTTCCGAGTAGCTTACCAGGCGCTGGCTGCGGTCCTGGGCGGGTGTCAGTCCCTGCATACCAACAGTATGGACGAGACCTTGGCCTTGCCCAGCGAACATGCGGTGACGCTCGCCTTGCGGACGCAACAAGTGCTGGCCTACGAAACCGGTGTCACCAATACCGTAGACCCGCTGGGCGGAAGTTATTACGTCGAGGCTCTAACCCGACGCATGCGCCAAGGCGTCCAACAGTACTTTCGTAAGATCGAAGAGCTAGGCGGCGTCATTGCCGGCATCCAGCAAGGCTTTTTCCGACGCGAAATTGCCGAAGCCGCTTTCGCTTACCAACGAGAAATTGATCAAAAACGCAAGATCATCGTCGGGGTCAATGCCTTCGTCGAACCTGAAGAAAAACCCGTGGATATCTTGCAGATTGACGACTCCGTAGAGCGCCAACAGAAGCAGGCATTGGCCAAAATCAAGCGACAACGTGACCAGGAGGCGGTACGCGCTTGCCTCGCTCGCATCCGCAAGGCAGCCGAACAAAGGGAGAACCTGATGTATCCCTTGCTCGATGCTGCCCTGGCACGTGTCACCATCGGCGAGGCCATGGACGCTATGGCCGACGTCTTCGGCCGCTATCAGGGACCGGTGTTGTGAAACCGTTGCGCATCGTTTTGGCCAAGGTGGGACTCGACGGCCACGATCGGGGCATCAAGGTAGTGGCGCGCGGTCTGCGCGACGCCGGATTTCACGTTATTTATTCGGGCCTTTGGCAAACCCCCGAAGCGGTCGTGCGCACGGTGCTCGAAGAAGATGCACAGTGGCTGGGCCTGAGCATCCTGAGCGGCGCCCACATGACGCTCGTTCCCCGCATCATCGCACTGATGCGTCAGGCAGGTCTGGACGATGTCGGTGTCATCGTCGGCGGCATCATCCCCGAGCAAGACGTGCCGCGCTTGTTGGCTCTGGGTGTAGCCCGCGTGTTTCGTCCTGGGACTTCGATCGCCGACATCGTGGACTTTCTCCGAACTTCTCCCCCGGGATTGCGCACCGCTGAGGCAGCCTCTGCTTCGTCTGCTCAAACACACACTTCTTGACGACTGCTCAGAACACCATGACTCTTGAACAAGCGATAACCCGATTCCAAGCGCGAGACGTGCGAGCGTTGGCCCGCTTGTTGAGCTGGGTCGCGGCGGGGGAGTTCGTCGCCGAGATCGAGGCCGCTTTGCCCCAGGCCCCTGTTGACCGAGACCCACGACAGCCGCTCGGCGTGGTCGCTATCGCGGGCAGTGCTGGCGTCGGCAAAAGTACATTCATAGCTCGGCTGATAGGCAGTTTTCGAAACACAGGGTGGAAAATAGCTGTCCTCGCCTGCGATCCGGAAAGTGCCTTGACCGGCGGTGCGCTCCTAGGCGACCGCGTGCGCATGCCCGTCTCGGCAACTGACCACAACATCTTTATCCGCAGCTTGGCAGCCCCAGAAGGACATCAAGGCCTGGCGCCGCGGCTAAGTACCATGGTGCGCTTGCTACAGCTTTTCGGGTTCCCATTGGTACTGATAGAAACCGCCGGACTGGGTCAGAACGACGTCCAGATCCGCAGTTTATGTGATCTCCTTATCCTTCTGCTGCAGCCTCAGACCGGCGACTCGATCCAATGGGAAAAGGCTGGGCTGCTGGAAATGGCCGACGCTGTCGTTGTGCACAAAGCTGATTTACCGGGGGCTTCTGAATTAGCAGCCCAGCTCCGGGACGAAATGGCTCTGGCTCCCGGGCATCAGGTGCCTGTTTTTCTCGTCAGTTCTGCTGCAGGGACCGGTGTGGAGGACGTTCGTGACTGGATTGCCGGGCGCCTGCAATCCCGAGCCTCAGAGCGACAGGGGTTTGACGCCAAAAGGTTGCACGATTCGGTAGACACGGGCGCAACTACCGAACTGGCGGACCGTCTGTTGCAGCAAGCGATGCTCCTTTTCAGACAACGCCTCCACCGGCACCCTGACATTGTGGTGCGGTTATTGCAAGACCCGGCGACCAAAGACCTGCCTCCTGATCAGCTCGCCCTCGAGTTGATCCAGGCTCTGTTGCAGAACTATGCCTCGTCCTCCGGCTAGCCTTGATATAAAAGGAGAGGCATGCGAGAATTAACCAAGAGGCGTGTAGATGCATGCCGTAACGGTTCGAGAGCGAGTACCCGGCACCTGGTAAGGGCCAGACCATGAGCTATCCATCGGGCCGCATCAGGGCGTTCTCGGTCCTCGGCGGACTGGGCTGCTGTCTGTGGTGGCTTCTGACCCAGCAGCCGCTCGTGGCCCAACGAGCACCCAAGCCGCCGGTCCCCGAGGAAGACAAGTCGGCACCTGCTTTTACGGAGCGCGTGCAGCTGCCAGTGAATCGGCAGACAGAGCGCAAACTGGCCGAGGCACGCCGACTCGTCGAGGAGCGAGACTGGGCCCAAGCCGTTGATCTACTGCAACGCATCCTCGACGAGAAAGAAGATGTCTTCATGAAAGACGACCGCGGGCGCTGGGTCAGCATCCGCGCCGAGGCCAATCGTCTGATCGGCAATCTGCCCAAAGAGGGCCTGGATTTTTACGAACTGCAATACGGACCACGTGCGCGGGTGCTTCTGGAGCAAGCGCAAGTACAGGGGGACATCCAGACTTTTGCCGACGTAGCTTTCCGCTATCGGCATACCGAGGCAGGCGTGCAGGCTACGCTGCTATTGGGCACGTACCATTTGGACCGGGGCCAAAACGTCATAGCGGCGCTGTGTTTCGAGCGACTGCTGGAGCAACCTCGGTTGGTTCCTCAATTGACCCCGGCTACTTTGTTCAAGGCAGCTTTGGCCTTTGCACGCGCCAACGACACGCGCAATCGCGATCGCGCTTTGCAATTATTGGAAGCGCGTCTGAAAAGCGACCCGCTGGTGCTCGGCAATCAGAGACTGGACCCGCACAGGATCCGCAAGTTGGTCAGTATGCCGGTGAGCGGGTCGAGCCGTTCGCCGGACGACTGGCGCACGTTTTTGGGCAGTCTGGCGCGGACCGGCTCCTATCGAGGAGGCGCTCCCTTCCTCGCCGCCCGGTGCAAGGCAGACCTGCTGGCTGAAAGCCATCCCCGTACGCGGCAATGGATCCAACAAGCGGTGCAACGCGCGTCGCAACAAAGACAACCGCTTTTGTGCGGCTTTTTCCCCATCGCCGTGGGCAATACGGTAGTGTACCGCAGCTATTGGGGGCTCCACGCCCTGGACCCGCGCAGCGGCGAGCTCAAATGGCGCACGGACTCCCCAGCCAGTCTGGATTACATCGCCAAGAATTTGGAACGGCTCAGCACCAATCAAGAGTTCGAACAATGGCGTCAAGTGTATCTGAACAGCTGGTTCAATGTTTTTTACGACAACACGACTTTGGGAAGCATTTCCAGCGATGGGGAACGCGTATACGTCATCGAGGACTTGGCGTTGCCGCCGCCTGGCAGCACTTACCCGCGCTCTGCTCTGGTCCTGCGGACAGCGCCGCGGGCCCATCTGGACGAACTCACACCTTATCTCGAACACAACCGCTTGCGTGCTTTCGACTTGGAGACCGGCAAACTGGTCTGGGAAATCGGATCCAAGGAGGAACACAACCCGTATAGTCAGACGTTTTTCCTGGGTCCGCCTTTGTGTTTAGGAGAACGCTTGTATATCCTGGCAGAGGTCGAACGAGAAATACGTCTGCTGTGCATAGATCCGCGGCGACCGCAAGCCCCCCTCTGGACACAAGCGCTCTGCACGGTGGAACAACGTCTCAACGACGAAGCTTTGCGCCGCACACAGGCCTGTGTCCTCGCTTACGACGAAGGGATTTTGGTGTGTCCGACGCATGCTGGCATCGTAGTCGGCTTGGATTTGCTGACGCGTTCGCTGGTCTGGGCACAGTCGTACCAGGAACACCGACCGCAGGTACCGGGCCCGCCCGGCGTCCCGATGGTCCTCGTGCCGGCAACGCGTCCAGGCGAACAAAGGGAGTCACGCGCCATTTGGTTTTCGCCTGCGCCCATGATCGCGGAAGGGCGTGTGGTTTTCACCGCCCCCGACGGCCAAGGCGTCCATTGCCTTTTGTTGCGCGACGGTACCCCGGTCTGGAACAAACCTCAAGAACAAGACGATCTATATGTGGCTGGAGTTTTCCGCGGCAAAGTGGTCATCGTGGGCAAGAACACCTGCCGCGCCCTGAAGCTGGAATCGGGCGAAGAGGCGTGGCGCATCAACACCGACGTTCCCTCGGGACGGGGCGTTGCCAACGAAGAGGTCTATTATCTTCCCTTGGCCCGCGGCGAGGTATGGGCAATAGATGTGGACCGTGGCCAGGTCCGGGCCCGCGCTCGCTCTCCGCGCCAGGAAGTGCCTGGCAATCTCCTGTTCCATGCAGGCGACGTCATTTCGCAAACCTATGCCCACCTGACGGTCTATCCCCAATTGGCAGCGCGCGAGCGCGAGATCCTGGCACGCTTGCAGCAGAAGCCGGACGATCCGCTGGGCTTGATCGAACGGGGAGAGCTACGCCTGCATCGGGGCGAGTTGCACTTAGCCATCGCCGACTTCCGGCAGGCCTTGCGCGACCCGCATGTGGACGTCGCCGCCACCCAAAAAGCACGCACTCTGTTCTACGAAGCCCTGGCAGAGCTACTGGAACGCGATCTGGCACAGCACGCGCATCTTTTGCCCGATTTGGCCGATCTGATAGACATCCCACCGGCTACCAACGAGCCCGAGGCCGATCGCATACGCCGACAGCGAGAAATACTCAATCGGCGCGCCAATTACTTGCGGCTGACGGCTCGCGTCGGCGAAATCCAGGGCGACTACCGACGCGTTTTGCGCGCGTATTTCGATTTCGCCTCTCTGGGCAGAGATCACCTGGTGCAACTCCCGGATGTGCCTGGAATGAAGATCCGGCCCGATGTCTGGGCAGAAAGCAAGTTGGCGACGCTGCTCGAACAGCTTCAGGATCCGGCACGCCGGCAAGAAGTCGAGCACATCTTGGAAGAAATGTGGGAACAGGCGCGTAAAAGTGGGCAAGCGGATGCCATAGCGGTGTTTGCCAGCGTCGCCGGGCTGCATACCCGTCAAGGGCAAGAAGCAGCCCTGTTTTTGGCAGAAAAGTTGCTGGAAGAAAAGGACTTTCCCGAAGCCGAGCGGCGGCTTTTACTCCTGCGCCGTGCTCCTCGACCGGAAGTGGCAGCCAAAGCACTCGATCTCCTCGGTCGCCTGCACACGCACGCCGGGTACATCGAGGACGCCGCCTTTTACTACCGGGAAATGGGCCGACTGTATCCCAAGGTGGTGGTGCGCGATGGCAAGACTGCCGAACAAATTGTACACGAGCTAGCTACCGACAAACGCTTCTTGCCTTACCTGGAGGAGCGTCCGCAATCTTTGCGCGAGGTTCCTGGACTTTGGGTGCGCACTTTTTCCAGCAGTGCCGGCATGACCAACTTTCAGTACACGATTTTCGAGCCGCGGGGCGAACTCTTGCCGTCGGTCGCCCGCTACCAAGTGGCCGTGCGACAGCTCGCCAATAGACGCGGCCAGGCAGTGTTCCTGGATCGTCAGGGCGGCGAGGAAATCCAGTTCGATCTGGGAGGACTCTACCCCAACCCGGCGCTGCCCAACAGCTCGGGCAACCAATGCTTCGCCACCGGCCGGATACTGGTCTTTGCCTGGGGCCAGTATGTGTACTGTTACGATCTCGCCGATCGGCGCGAACGCTGGCGCTTCGATCTGTACGGCGCCGATACCGCTCAGCTCACCGAGAGCGAACTGCTGCCCAATTGGGCCGGAGGCGTGCAACTCGTGGACCACCGCAGCCGGACTAGTCAGCCTTTGGGCTACCTGATCCACGCCGACGACCAGGCAGTCTCTATCCTCAGCGCCTCCGAAGGTCTGGTGTGCCTCGATACGCTCTCTGGCAAACCGCGCTGGCAAAGACAAGATGTTTTCGCATCCGTCGGCGTGTTGTCTTGCGATGAGCAATACCTTGTCCTTTATCCCCGAGGCAATGCCGAACGCACCTACCGTGCCCTGCGGGTCAGCGACGGCACCGAAGTGCGCGCCGCCGGCATCAGCAAAGGCGAAATAGTGCGCAAATACGGGCGCTTTATCTTGTTGGCCAGTGGTTTTCAGAAAAACCCCGATGGCACCCTGGAACCGACCGATCTGCCTGCGACTCCTGTTCGCGGGACTGGGACGACCGCTTCCCCTATTTCCACGCCCATCCAGGCCGACAAGGGGTTGCTGTTACGACTCGTAGATCCATTGACGGGCGGATCTCTTTGGCAAAAGGTTTTCCATAAACCTGCTCAGGCTACCATCAGCCAGGATGGCGCCTGGTTGGCCATCCTCAGCGAAGAACAGGTTGCCATCATCGAACCGCGGACAGGCGATTTGGCCGCCTCCCTCCAGATACCGAGCGATTTGACCAAGTCACTGCCGAGCAAGGAATTGGAAATCTCTCTGCTGGCCGATCCCGCTCAATTTTACTTAGTATTGAAGCAAAGCACCAGCGCCGCTCGCCAGGGTAATCGCGTCCCGCTGCCTGTCCAATCCGGTACGCAAGCTTACAGCACGCTGTTCATTAACGGCGCAATCCTTGCCGTGGACCGGGCTACTGGCACCTTGCGCTG
>Ga0209989_100045_pt1 | contig 22795 bp, 17 predicted proteins | sample Antgeofumaro1A2B_FD_188083 | JGI IMG/M metagenome (GOLD analysis project Ga0209989, IMG submission 188083) | Geothermal fumarole subsurface microbial communities from Mt. Erebus, Antarctica - 1A2B (SPAdes) (version 2) | ecosystem: Environmental > Terrestrial > Volcanic > Fumaroles | place: Mt....
CCTGCGGGAGTTTTACCGCAGATATTACCAGCCCGACAACATCATGGTCATCGTCGCCGGGCGCTTCGACGAAAAAAAAGCCTTGGATTATGTGCAGAAGTATTTCGGCAGTTTGCCCAGGCCAAAGCGGGCGTTGCATACGACCTACACGGAAGAACCGGCACAGGATGGCGAAAGGACCGTAATTCTGCGTCGAGTCGGCGACGTAGCCATCGCTGCACTCATGTACCACATTCCGGCCGGTTCGCATCCTGAGTTTCCTGCTATCCAGGTGCTCAATTCGATTCTGAGCGATACGCCTTCCGGTCGGCTGTACAAGGCCCTGGTCACTTCCGGGCTGGCGTCGAGCGTGGACGGCTCGGCCTTGGCGCTGCACGACCCTGGCATCCTCGCATTGGAAGCGGAAGTCCGTGACCCGGAAAAGCTGGAACAGGTGCGCGACATCTTGATTCGCGAAACGGAAACAATCGCGGACAAGGGAATCGCACCCGAAGAAGTCGAGCGCGCCAAGCGCAAGTTGTTGCGCGAACGCGAGCTGGCGGCTGGCAATACGACGCAACTGGCCATCTCGCTGAGCAACTGGGCAGCTCTGGGCGACTGGCGTCTTTATTTCCTGCATCGTGACTGGCTGGAAAAAGTAGACGTCGAGCAGGTACGGAGCGTAGCCCAGAAATATTTGCGCGCTACCAACCGAACTACGGGACTTTTCGTACCGACCAAGCAGCCGGTGCGCGTGGCCATCCCGGCGCGACCCGACCTCAAAGCGCTGGTGGGGAATTATCGGGGGCGCCAGGCGGTAGCGATGGGCGAACAGTTCGATCCGACTCCGGAAAATATTCAGCGCCGCACCCGGGTGCTCACGCTGGCCGAAAATGCCCGCGCGGCGCTGTTGCCCAAGAAGACGAAAAACGAAGTCGTCGAATTGGCCGTCGAGTTCCGGTACGGCGACGAAAACAGCCTCGTGCCCTATGTGACTGCTGCGGAGATCTTGCCCCAGCTGCTGACGCGCGGCGCCGGCAGGTACTCTTATCAAGAACTCCAGGACGAGTTGGCGCGACTGCAGGCGCGCATTCGCGCTACTGGGCAAGTGGGCCAGCTGACCGTAACGGTCGAATGCCGCCGGCCTACCCTGCCCCAGGTCTTGAGCCTGCTGCGTAGCATCTTGCGCGAGCCCAAATTGTCGGCCGATGAATTCGCTATCGTCCAACGTAACGCTCTGACCGAGCTAGAACAAGGACGTACCGAACCGATGCAGCGCGCGTCGCGCTGGCTGAGACGGCAACTGGCCCCTTATCCACCCGGCGACGTGCGTTATGTCCCCACGCTGGACGAAGAAATCGCCCGGTTGCGCGAATTGCGCGTAGAAACAGTGCAAGACTTGTATCGCAAGTTCCTCGGGGCGGATCGCGCTCTTATTGCTGCTGTGGGCGACTTCGATGCCGATGCTTTGGTCGAGCAGCTCAACGAAATGCTGCGCGGCTGGCGTAGCGCGATGCCCTACCGACGCATCACCATGGCGGCAACCGCTGAGCAGCCGGCGACAGAGCGCATCGTCACTCCGGACAAAGCCAACGCAGTATTCTTGGCCGGAATGGTCCTGCCTGTGCGCGACGACGACCAGGATTACCCGGCACTGGTGATGGCCAATTATATCCTGGGGGCTGGCCCGTTGTCTTCGCGGCTCGGAGATCGCATCCGGCAAAAAGAGGGATTGTCGTACGGCGTGGCATCGCAATTCCGTGCCAGTGCTCACTATCCTCGAGCCAGCCTGATGGTTTTTGCCATTTGCAATCCTGCAAATGCGCCGCGCGTAGCCCAAGCGGTTGCCGAGGAGATCGAACGTCTGGCCCGCGACGGCGTCAGCAGCGACGAATTGGAGCGCGCCAAGAAAGGGTATTTGCAGCAGCAGAAAGTGGCGCGCACTTCCGATCGGCAGCTCACCGGTCTGTTGACAGACCTGCTCGATGCCCACCGATCGCCTGCTTTTCTGGCAATTCAGGAGCAGCGCATCGCGGAGGTGACGCCTGAGCAGGTCCAGGCTGTGTTCCGCAAGTACGTCGAGTTCAAAAAGTTCTCCGTGGTCACCGCCGGCGATTTCCGCGACGCGGCTAGCTCTGGCCCAGGAACTCGATGACTTCCTGTCCGAGTCGCCGGCACGAGGGCCTGCGGACTGAAGGACCCCAATATGGGCCTGTTGAAAATCAGCGGCGGCACGATCTACGATCCGATCAATGGTTTGGATGGAGTCGTGGGCGATGTGTGGATACGTGACGGTCGGGTCATCGAGCCGCCACGAGACCCTGGCATAGTACCGGACCGAGTCCTCGATGCGCGCGGTTTGGTAGTCATGCCCGGGGGGATAGACATCCACGCCCATATCGCCGGTCCCAAGGTCAACGCAGCGCGCAAAATGCGTCCCGAGGACCACCGGCAGGCACCGCCTGTGGTCCGAGGACGTTGGCACAGGTCCGGTGCAGGCGGCAGCGTGCCGAGCACTTTCGCCACCGGTTACCTGTACGCCGGTTTGGGCTATACCACTGCTTTCGATGCAGCCGTCCCTCCCCTAGGCGCCCGTCATGCCCATGAGGAGTTTCACGATACTCCCGTCATTGACAAAGGCTTTTTTGTCCTCATGGGCAATAATCACTACGTGCTGCAACAAATCGCTCGAGGCGAATACAACCGATTGCGCGATTTCGCGGCCTGGCTCTTGGGGGCTGCCAAAGGGTATGCCATCAAATTGGTCAATCCCGGCGGTGTGGAAGCCTGGAAAGCCGTGCGGGCTGGCAATGTCACGCGCCTGGACGACCCAGTTCCTGCCTTCGGGGTAACGCCGCGGCAGATTGTTCAACAATTGGCTCGCGTGACCATGGATCTGCAACTGCCACATCCGGTCCATATTCATTGCAACAACTTGGGATTGCCGGGTAATTGGCGCACTACCCTGGAGACTATGCAGGCACTGGCCGGCTTGCGCGCTCATCTGACGCATATCCAGTTTCACAGTTACGGCGGGTCGCTCGTAGACCTGGCCGGCGGCCCACAGGCACCTGAGGCGCGCGAACCATTTTGCTCTCGCGTTGCTGAATTGGCCGATTTCGTCAACACCCATCCCGAAATAACAGTGGATGTGGGCCAGGTGCTTTTCGGGGAAACCACTTCGATGACCGGCGACGGGCCGCTAGGATATTACTTGCATCGCATCACCGGTCGCAAGTGGTTCAATGCCGACACCGAATTGGAGGAAGGATGCGCGATCGTGCCCATCACTTATCGCCCGAGCAGTTCGATCCACGCCTTGCAGTGGGCTATCGGTTTGGAATGGTTTTTGCTCGTCAAAAATCCGTGGCAGATCTGCATGAGCACCGACCACCCTAACGGTGGAGCGTTCCTAGCCTATCCACAGATCGTTCATTTGCTCATGGATCGTGACTACCGGCGCGCTTGTCTGGCCAAGGTGCACGCCAAAGTCAAAGAACGCTGCCTGCTAGCGGACCTGGAAAGAGAGTATTCCCTGTTCGAGATCGCCATTATCACGCGGGCGGCTCCGGCTCGTATCTTGGGACTGAAGGATAAAGGCCATCTCGGGCCCGGCGCCTCGGGGGACGTTACCGTATATTCCCCCTCTGCCGACCGTACCGCCATGTTTTCCTTTCCCCGATATGTGATCAAGGCAGGCGAAATCATGCTGGACAACGGCGAGCCGGTCACGGAGCTTTTTGGCCGGACGTTATACGTGCAGCCCCAGTTCGACGAAGCTGCCTTGAAAGATATTCGCCGGTGGTTCGAGGAATACTACACGATTCAGTTCGCCAACTATCCGGTGGACGAAAGGTACCTAGACGCAGGCGGCCGCCGACCGCCGGCGTAAGACAAGCAGCGCTCGCATAGGTTCTCTTCTGCATTGCGCGTTTGGTGTACCAGACGTCTTGCCGCGTCGAATATTTGCCGACCTATAGCGCAGGCGGTTCGTTACCCTGGCAGCCAGGGCAATAATGACATGATCTGCCTCCCAGCCGCACTTTGCCGATGGGTTGTCCACAACGGCGGCAGGGCTGGCCCTGACGGGCATAGACCTGAAACTGGTGCTGAAACCGACCGGGGGCACCGAGGCCGTCGAGATAATCCCGGATACTGGATCCGCCCTCGGCGATGGCTTGGCGCAGGACGCGTTTGATGGCGGTCACGAGTTTGGCGCACTCCATGCGCGACAGACGGCATGCAGGCAGCCAGGGCTGTAGGCGCGCTCGAAACAAAGCTTCGTCGCTGTAGATATTGCCCAAGCCGGCAACGATGCGCTGATCCATGAGCGCTGTTTTCAGCATCCGGCGCGTGCGGCGTAGGGCAAGCCACAGCTGTCGTCCAGTCAGCGCAAAAGGTTCTGGGCCGAGCTGCTGTGCAAAGAAGTTGTCCACCTGCGTTGCTGCAACGATTGTCAATAACCCGAAACGGCGCGCGTCTTCGTAGCGTAGCTGCTGCCCGCCGGGTTGCAAATCCATCACCCAATGAACATGTTTGGCGCAAGGACTGCCAGGCCAAGCTATGTACAGACGCCCGGTCATGCCCAAATGGATGAGCAACGCCATGTTGTTGGAAAGTGTGCAGCAAATCCATTTGCCACGACGGGCGATCGCCTCCACGCGTGCCTCTACCGCGCGGCCGAATTGCCGCTCGTCACAGGGTTTGCGAAGCTTGTGACACAAGACGCGCACTGCGGTGATTTTCCTGCCCACGAGTCGCGGTGCTAGGCTCCGGACAATTGTTTCCACTTCCGGCAGTTCGGGCATCTCCGATCGCCTCCCTTTGCGCTAAAAAAATCCTCATGGCTGTGGCATCGAGTATCCTGCTGATGCGCTACGACACGCTCGAGTACAAGGCAATCGCCACAGCGAAGGAAAAAAGCCACCAGCTGCTATAGGAGACGATCGGTGATGGCAAACTTGTCCCAGTTACCGGATGTACACGGGCGTTTCGGCCGATTCGGCGGACGCTATGTTCCAGAAACGCTGATGTTCGCTTTGCAACAACTGGAGCAGGCTTATTGGGCAGCGCGAGAAGATGTCCGTTTCCAGGAACAATTCCAGTGGTATTTGCGCCATTATGTGGGCCGGCCGAATCCTTTGTATTTTGCCCAGCGACTGACCGAACATGCGCGAGGGGCGCGTATTTTCCTTAAGCGCGAAGATCTCAACCACACCGGGGCACACAAGATCAACAATTGTCTGGGACAAGGCCTGCTCGCTCGGCGCATGGGTAAACCGCGGGTCATAGCCGAGACCGGCGCCGGGCAGCACGGCGTGGCAACTGCCACCGTGGCGGCCTTGTTGGGTTTGGAGTGCCGAGTCTATATGGGTGAAGAGGACGTCCGCCGGCAGAAACTCAACGTCTTCAAAATGCAAGCCCTGGGCGCAGAAGTTTATCCGGTTCGCAGCGGCAGTCGCACCTTGCGCGACGCCATCAACGAGGCTCTGCGCGACTGGATGGGCTCCGTGGAGCACACCCATTACATCATCGGCAGTGTCGTAGGCCCGCATCCTTTTCCCATGCTGGTCCGCGATTTCCAGGCGATCATCGGCCAGGAAACACGCCAGCAATGCCGAGAGCACACGGGCCGTCTGCCCGACGTGATCGTGGCCTGCGTAGGAGGCGGAAGCAACGCCGCAGGCATGTTTTACCCCTTCATCGAGGATCCGGTCGAGTTGGTCGGGGTGGAAGCGGGCGGTCGAGGTTCGGCTCCAGGTGAACACGCCGCCTCGCTCGGCGCCGGCGCCCCAGGGATCCTGCACGGTAGTTTCAGCTACGTTTTGCAAGACGAGGATGGTCAGACTTTGCCGGTTCACAGCATTTCCGCCGGACTGGACTATCCAGGCGTGGGCCCCGAGCATAGCCATTGGAAAGAGACGGGCCGGGTGCGCTACACGACTGTCAGTGATCGGGAGGCACTCGACGCTTTTTACCTGTGTGCCCGGCTGGAAGGCATTTTGCCGGCGCTGGAGACGGCACACGCCTTGGCCGAAGCACTGCGCATCGCTTCCACAAGGTCCCCGGACGACATCGTCGTCGTCTGTTTCTCCGGACGCGGAGACAAAGATTGCGCTGAGGCAGCACGGCTCCAAGGCGTGCCGCTTGACCGAGCAGGTGACGACCCGGAGAAGTAGTCAGCAATGAACCGTATAGATCTGCTATTTGCCGAATGGAGACGACAAGGGCAGCGTGCTTTGATACCGTTTTTGACGGCTGGCGATCCGTCGCTGGAAGCCACTGCTTCCTTTCTGGTCGCCCTGCGCGAGGCCGGCACATCCCTCATAGAGATTGGCTTCCCTTACAGCGATCCCATTGCTGATGGGCCGGTGATCCAATCGTCCTATACGCGGGCACTCAGCCGGAGGGTGCGTATCGAGGACGTCTTGCGGCAGGCGCCGTCATGGCTTCGGACTCCCTCGAGTGACCGACAGGTAGATGCGCCGGATGCGGCCTTGGTGGCCATGGTGTCTTACAGCATAATCTACCGCCGGGGTCCGGAACGATTCCTGAACCAGCTTTTGCAGGCTGGCTTTGCGGGACTGATTGTTCCCGATTTGCCCTACGAAGAGTCAGGGCCCCTTGTGCAGCTTGCGCGCTCGCTGGATCTGGCACTGATCCAGCTTATCACCCCGCAAACGCCGGATGACCGCGCTTTACGCATTGCCGAGAGATCTTCGGGATTTATCTATTATGTGAGCGTTACCGGCATTACCGGGGCAAGGCAGTATATTCCCGATGGGCTGGTCGAACGCGTCGGCTGGCTTCGAGAACGGGTGTCCTTGCCTGTGTGCGTCGGCTTCGGAATCAGTCATGTGGATCAGGTTCGTGCGCTGCGGCAGGTGGTGGACGGTATCATAGTCGGCAGCGCAATTGTCAGCCGGATCGAACAAGTCGAGCGGCTGCCCCAGCGGCAGGTTCTGGAAGATATCAGGGACTTCGTCACACGACTGCGACAAGCTCTAAATGCTTGAGAGATAAGCGGATGCACTCGGTGTAGCCTGTGGGTCCGGGTCTCTTGGCTGGCAAATGCTCTGGACTTAGCGCCGGCAACCGCTATGAAGCACATACCTTATGGCGGTCCACGGCACGAGATCATATAAGTTGACCAACCCTTCCCATACACACGCGACGACGCTGCTCCTCCTGGCGGCGGTCACGGTGCATCATGTGCCCGTCTTGGCCCAGACCATCCCCGAGTGGCTACCAGAGTACCAGATGGACGTAAAACTGGATATTGATCAGCGTAAGGTCAGTGTGCGCCAGCGAGTCCGCTGGACCAATATGAGCAAGCAAGCTACGTCGCAATTGGTGTTCAATGCATACGCGAGATACAAGATCCCGGAAGGAGAAGTTGCACTATTGGCGAAGACCCTGGAGCTTTTACGTGCTCCGCCTAGCGAGGCGATAGATAACGTGGGCCGCCGGCTGCGCATCGAGCGCGTAACCGATGCACAGGGCCGGCCGCTGCCCTTCCACTTCCGCGAAGACTTACAGACAGCACTGATCGTCGAGCTTGCGGCTCCGGTTCGCCCGAGTGAAACGGTCACGGTCGTCTTGGAATTCACTCTCGACTTACCGGAAAAACAAGGCCGCTGGGGCCACTGGCGTGGCGTGACCTACCTCGTCAACTGGTACCCCATCGTGGCCTACTACGACGACCAGGGCTGGCATCCTACCCCGTTCGTGGCATGGCACCAGCCTTTTTTCAATGAGGCCGGCGTCTACAGTGTCCGTCTGACTTGTCCCAAGGACCAGAAAATCGCCAGCACCGGTACGATTATCGAGCAGGAAGAGCACGGCAACGGCTGGAAGACCGTGCAGATCGTCGGCTGCTGTGCACGCGATTTCGCACTTGTGTGCAGCCATCGCTACGAAGAACATGTTGCCCAGGCGGAGCATGTCCGAGTACGCGTCCTAGCGTTTCCCGAACATAGGCATTATGCTCTGAAGGCCCTGCAGTTCGCCTGCGAGGTCATCCCCCTGTACAATCGTTGGTTCGGGCTTTATCCGTACGACGAATTCGATATCGTCGAGTGCCATTTCCCCTGGAACGGAAACGAATCGTCTGGGCTGATTATGATTGACGAACGTGTCTTCAGCATGCCCCGCATGGCCGAGCTGTACGTAGACCACCTCGTCACTCACGAAACCTTGCATCAATGGTGGTACAACGTGGTGGGCACCGACGGCTATCGAGAGACCTGGATGGACGAAGCGGTAGCCAGTTACTACACGGCGCGCCGCATGAAGGCCAAATACGGGGACAACCCCCAGCTGATTCGCTACCCTCCTGGGTTCCACTGGCTACCGAACATCCGCTTGGACGATTATCGTTTTGCCGGCATGTACGGGACCATCCGCCGTGGGGAGTTGACGGCCACGGTTCAACCTTTGCCCGGGTTCGGCAACATTGTCACGCTTTTCAGTATGACCTACGATCGCGGTTCCTTGATTCTGCGCATGATCGAGGCCCGGGTCGGTCCTGAGGCGTTCGCCGAATTCATGCGCACCATTTATCGCAAGTATCGTTTTCGCATCTTGCGCGTCGCCGATTTTCAAAGGGAGCTGGAAGCCTATACCGGCCAGTCATGGCAAGCGTTTTTCGATCAGTGGCTGTACGGTCCTGGCATGAGCGACTGGAGCATCGAGGAGGTGGACATCCGACGTCTGGAAAAACACTATTATCGCGCCAAGATACGCGTCGTCCAAAAGGGCACGGTGGCGGAACCGACTCTACTGGGCGTGCGTTTCGAAGCAGACAGCGATTTCAGCCTGCGTGTGCCTTTGCTCCCGGGAGTGACCAGTCAGCTCTTGGACGGCCCACCAGGACGGATTACGAGCCGGGAGGATGGCTCTATCGAAGTAGAACTGTTGCTGCCGGCGCGGCCCGTAGAGCTAGCAGTGGACCCGGATCGAGTTATTCCCGATGCCAATCCAGTGAACAACCGTTGGCCGCCGCCGATACAGTGGCGCATCACGCCTTTGTATACGCCTTTGGAAGAGACTGATCTAACCATACCCCATGACCAATGGCTAGTAGTTTTCGGACCGTGGGTGGGGATCAATGCGCCTCCCTTCGGGCAACGACCCTATACAGGTTTTCGCGTGGGCTTGCAGCGACTGCAAACGTTCCATGGAGGCATCTACATAGCCTACGACGTGGAAGACCGCGATACGCGTCTGGGGGCGGATGCGATCGTGGATCATTGGCCTCTGCCGCACGCGCAAGTAGGTTTTCAAGTAGATCACAGTGTGACGCCGGAAATAGCCGAGACGCGTCAAGACCGTGGCCGCGTTTTTGCTCGGTACATCTTCACTTACACGCCGAGCTTGTACTTGGATCCTATCGAGTTCATCGAGGTGTTCGGACGGGTGGAAAACGAGTTCTGGCGAGGTCACGAAATGCGTCTGCCGGGCAAAGAGCGTTACGACGATCTGGCGGCTGTGGGTGTGCGCTATCAGCGCAACTTTTATACGCCGTATTGGGATCCCGAGGCTGGCTATCGAGTGGATGTCCAGGCTGAGCACGGTATGACCATCTTGGGGGGGGACGAGACGTACCAGCGTCTGGAGGGAGAAGTCGCACTGGTCCGCGGTGTTCCCGATGGACTGGGTCCGCTGAGCGCAACCCGCTTGGCGGCGCGTGTCTATGCCGGCTTGGGCGATCCAGCCCATGGCGAGCATTTCCGACTGGGCGGTTCCCGACGTCTGCGCGCCTTGGACCCGGCGCGCCGTCAGGGAAGCGCCGTGTGGGTAGCAACCCTAGAGTGGCGTGTGCCACTGTGGCGCGACCTAGATTTCGACGCCGTGGACCATGTGGCCAGATTGCGGCACCTCTACGCTGTCGTTTTCTACGAGGCCGGCGCTAGCTATTTCGACCACCGCTTGCAGGGCGAAGTCGTGCACTCGCTCGGCACTGGGTTGCGTTTGGATACCGCCTGGTTCAGCTTTATCGAGCGTGTCACCTTCCGATTGGATATCGCCAAGACGCTCAATACGGACGATCCCGCGCAACTTTGGCTAGGCTGGCAGCACGCCTTTTGAGCGCTGCGGGGGCCAGGTAGTTTCCGAGACGGTTTCAGGTTGGCCGGTGTGACTGGTCCGCCGTCCGCATCGCGGCGGAAGTCTCGAAAGATTCGCGCTCCACCTGCACCCGTCGGTAGAGAGACTCCACCAGTTCTTCCAGCAAGTCCAGGTATGCAGTCTGAGCCAGGATGCTGACCTTGTACAGCAGGGCACGACGTCGCTCGATGACCCGTGCATAATGCTCGACCCCCTCAGCGGTGAGCGACCCTCCAGTGCCGAAATGCGACGCCAACTCTTCCAGCTCGTCGGACGAAAAGCTAGCGGCACGCTCGGGATTTTCTCGGATCCATGTTTGCAAAGCCGGCTGTTCCGCCAAGTCTAGCGTTTTTGTGCCTCGAGCTAGGATCAGAGACGACAATTCTTCGGTCGGCCGAGAGATCAGTTGGTGGAGGGATAAGCCGAGCGCCTGAGCGCACCGGACTAGGGTGGCATTGCGCAGGCGTGACAGTTGCCCGCGCACGATTTTTTGCACGGTGTTGCGATGCACACCGGCGCGTTTGGCGAAGTCCTGCTGCGACAGCCCCGAAGCATGGATCAGCAGGCGCAACTTGTCCACGGGTTGCCCGCGGGCGAGCACATCTTGCGGTGTTTCCCGGGTCATGAGGTGCGCTCCAGGATCCCGGGCAGCAGGACTTCCAGCCCGGAAAGTCGGATGGCCACACGCGGCCAAGTGGAAGAGAACGTGAGCAATCGCGGGCCGCTTTCGGCCAACAGAGCAGTTTCACAGCACATAGCGGCACCCACACTGGGCCGCCATACCACTACCCAATCGCGCCGCAATACTTCTTGACTGTCGGGAACCAGCGTCAGTTCGACGGCGGCGCGCCCAGTGACGTATCCCTGGGGAGCTAGCTCCCACTCGTATTCGTGCCCCAGAAGCGTATACACACGCCGCACCGCCTGGAAAATGTCGGCCACGGCACTATCTGGCCAAGTGTGGGCCAAGTATGCTGCAGCAATTTTGCAGGCTGTCAAATATTCGTGTGCGAGCTGGGGCTGTGCTGGACCAAAGCTGAACGTTCGGCCAGCCGAGGCTACCAAGCCGTATTTGCGGGCCGTAGCGACCGCGACCGCCCACTGCTGTATGCGTGCCGATGTGTATCCATGCAAACGATAGTGCCGTGAGCGGCCGTCGCCAGCTACCGACAGGGCGATCGGCATGGCACCGCGACGAATGAGTTTTTCGGCGACGCGTGCAGCCAGGTCTCGCTCGGTTTCTCCTGGTTGGGCCTCGCGGCAGGTCGTCTCCACGGCCTGGGTCAAGATCTCGCCCAGTGCCTGGTAGCAGGCTTGTTCGTATGCGCTCATGGCGCGCCGGCGCACTGCCAAAACATCGCCGACGCATTGTGTCTGGCCACAGGGTACGTCGCTGAGCATGGCACGGCCGTAGCACAGGTCCGACACTAGTTGCGCACGCCGCCAGTGCCAGGGCCATTCCTTGAGCATGTACCCCAGGCCGTTTATTTCTTCGTCGAACATGCGCTGCGACTCGACATTGCTGCACACCAGGTACCGTTGATTGGCTGTATACAGCAGGGCAGGCATATCTTCCGGATCGAGAACGCTGCGTACCCAGGCACCGCTGCTGAGCCAGGCAAAGTTGTGAGGATCGAGGACGAGCAAACCTTCGCAGCCTCGCTCCTGCAAGAATTGCGCCACCCACTGGTGTTTGGCGTCTACGTCTCGTCGCCGATCCGACTGTGTGTCCGGCAGCGCGGGCACTTGTACCGTGGCTGCTTGTACAGCGCTCATGCCTGGCTCTCCTGTTCCACTTATTAGCCTAACACGAAAGGGTAGTGGCTTTCCAGATCCGTGTGCCTTGAGAGGCAAAGAAGCGTTCCTTTGGCGCTGTCCCATCAGTGCCTCCGCCTCAGTATGCCTCTGGACGCGGGATGGGTTGATCCGGAAAAGACAGCTATTTTGCGTAACTTTTACCGGCCCTACCGTGTCTAACCTATCAGAGTGGACTATAATAGGCTATGGCAGGACCGGGTGAATTAGCTCCAAGAGAATCCAGGTCTTTGCTTGGCGTTCCGTAAGCGTGTGGTGAAAACGGTGCGCATTGCACAAGGAGAGACAACCATGAAGAAGATGGCACTGACGTTGGCTTTGACCGCCGCGCTCGCTGTGACGATGGCCTCCACTGCGTCGGCACAGTTTGTCTTTCCTGTCACGCCGACGGGTCAACCTTACACAGGGTCGTATTTCGGCTACACCCCTTCCCTGGGCTATTACCGCGCGGTTTGGCGCGGGGCGGTTTATCCCACCGGCTACGCGATAGGTTACTATCGTGGCTACTCCTCGCGTTTTGGCTACTTCGATGGCTGGTTTGCCGGTCTGTACCCCTCCTCATTTATGGGCGTACCGATTTCGCCTTCGCCCTTCAACCCGTACGCCAACTACGTCCAGAGCTTCCCCCAGGCGTATTGGCGTTACAACGTGTACAACTTCACGGGATATGTGCCGTATTTCTCGCCCTACGTTCCCTATTACTGGGGCTTTTGAGCTTTGTGACCATCGAGGTACAAGCTGCCGCCATTGGCTGGCTAAGCCGCGCACGCCTTGGGGCGTGCTTTTTGTTTCGCTGCCGACAAGTGCATGACCTGGACGCGGCCACTTTTTGTGTTGCCGGCAGCGGGATCGTTTTCCGAATGCTCGCAACATCATCGGTCCGAAGACGGTACGATGACCTGGTAGCCCAAGTCGCCGAGAATGCGCGCCAATTCTGACCACGAGTCGGGGTCTATTTCCAGGGTGAGATCGTCTAGCCGGCGGCGGATGTGGGGCTTGGTCTGTGCCCACGAAAGTATGCCCTCGGCCAGCGTCGCCGAGCGAAGCTCGAGATGGACAGCCCGACGGATTTCCAGCGGTCCTTCCTGATTTCCCCACAGAAGTTGGATGACAGCGCCTGGGGCAGTGCCCAAGTAGCGCATGAACCAATCATGCAAGTCGTTCCAGCGCAAGCCCATGGCCCTGGCCTTGCGCAAAGACGAGTGGGTGACGCGAAAAGCAAAAACGCCGTCTTGTGTCGCGCCAGCCGGTTCCGTCAGCCTTTGCAGTTCATGGGTCACGAACAGATCCAGACGGCTTTTCGGAACCAGCACAGTTTGACCGTCTGGGGCCATGTGCAGCTTACTCGGCGGGCTTTCTACGTCGTAGCGATAGGACGCATCCAGCCGAAAATGGGCAAAGTCGAGCTGTGCTTCCCCGGGAACGAGCCAGTACCGATCGCCTAGAGGTATGCCGGCCAAACCCAACTGGCGGGCTTGTTCCCGGTCTTGAGTATCGGCAAACTCCAAGATGACTGCATCGGGATAAACCACGACCTGCCCAGCACGAGCAGTCCAGGTATGGATGTTCTGCGCAACTATTTCGGGAACCTGGCTGCAATACTGGTGTAGGGTTTGCAAAATCCGCTCGCCATCCCAGGTTAAGCTCGAGGCGCGTGCTACAGTTTCCTCGGTCACGCGAAAAATGCAAGCTGGTTCGGCGCTGAGTAAGTCGGCATAAACTCCGATGATCGAGGCAGCCGACAAGGCCCCGAACCCGCCTGTCAGCACAATCTCCATGTTCGGCTGCACGAACACATCGCTCGTAGCGGCAGTCGGTGTGGCTCCGTACAGCTGGCCGAACCACGGATGAGGGCGGACTGCTTGCACTCCCTCTCGGTCCTCGGCTATCTCGACAAGACCTAGGGGGTACAAAAATCGTTCCAGGAGGCCGTTAGCCTGCTCCTTCAGGTTGCTGGCCAAGGTCAACTTCTCGTCGAGTGCCAGCGTGGCTGTGTCAATCTCCTGGGGCGTTAGCATGCGGTCGGGGTGCAACAAGAGCAGACCCAGAATGAGCAACCAAACGGCGACCGGCTCTGGGCATTGCAGGTCACGCACCGTCAGCGGCAAATCAGGCGATGCCGCAAGCCAAGGCGAGGCACTCCAGGCTAGCCACAAGCGTGCGAGTGTCGCACGGCTCGGCGGCCATTGCCAGCTTTCGACGGGCAGCGGTTGCAGCTGTTTGCGTTCGACGTCGCTGCATATCAGTCCCAGAGCTTCCGCAAGCGTGAGCAGGTGACTTATGTCTACACCGCCCGCGTACCTTTTGTCGGAAGGGGTAGAAGCAAGCGCATCGGCCAACACGGGTGCGCGTCGCAACCGGTCCAAATCTTTGCGATGCAACAGTCCCTTTTGCGTCAAGGTAACTGGATTGGCATGGAGATACTGCCACAGCGCCAGAGCTGCCATCCACACCCGCGTACCCATACCATGCCAGTCCTGACGGGAAGAGACAGAGCCGCTGCCGATCTTGGCGATTTGGGGCAGCGGGAAGGACACGCCTCTCGGCAGCAGGATCGTTCGGGAGGCATGTGTCGGGTCCCAACCTAGCTCGGCGAGTTCCTTGTTCACTCGCCGGCCGTTCCACAGCGAGCCGCCTAGGAGCTTTTTGACGGTCTGGGCAACGGCCATCACCAAATCCACTTCGAGAGGGCAATCGGGAGCCAAGTGAGCCATCCACAAAAGCAATTGGGTATCGCCATGCAGACGTGGAAATGCCACCGCCAGCGCCGACTCTACCAACGCAGGAGTAGATGGGTCAGCCGACTGTGCGCCAGGCACTGCCACTACTGGATCATCGGCGGCCGACGGTTTGGAACGCGCGACTTCTTTTTCACTCTCGGCTGTCGTACCGGGTGTGCCCGTCTGCGCAGTAGTAGTTTTTGTCCTGTGATTTTTGGGCATAAACGACTACGACCTCACCGATCAACCTAGGCATTTTCAGCGAAACCGATCGGGGGCCCACATCACCGCGTCCGGACTTGCGGAGCATAGCCCAACCTGCGGAGCTGGTCCAGCAAACGTCCTTTGTACTGAGGTCGTACAGCAAAAACACAAGGCGCCACGACCGCTCCCAGCAGCCCGGACAGATTCTTGTTGCTCTCGATTTCGCGCGCGATCCACTCCTCTCGGGCGATCAATACAGTCACCGGACGATGGAGCTTGACCGGAATCCTCCTGCGTGCCGTAGGCTCTGCAGACATCCGCTTCTCCTGTATTCCACCGTACACTGCCGGCGGCGAGTTTGGCACTGCACTCGGCTTTTTCCTCCACGACTGCGATACACGCTGGGGCGGAATCATGGAGAGATCGGTCCGAACCGAGTCGTCGCCCCGAGCCGGATGCGCATGTCGCTCAGCGCCAAGAAGGTACCATGAGCAAAGGGATCCTCAACGGGCGTGGCAATTCCAGAGTGAACTCTATGGCACTTGTTATATGAGGATCGGGTGAATTGTCCGCTGCGATACGCACGCTGGGCGGTAGTGCCAGACACGTGCAGGGCAATAGGTGCGCCCCATAATCTTCTGGGCGCCACTCTAGGACCCAGGAACGATTGCCTTCGTCGAGCAACAGCACCCGGGCTGTCATGCGTGCGTCCGCAGCGATTGTGAGTACGCTCGGTTTGTGGCTCGAAAAAACGATGCATCGGCGGCCGTCCTGCGCCTCCTGCGGCACAAGCTCCAACACCTGGTCCGCGGCCGTTTTGGAGGTCACACGCACTTCCAAAGGGCCTTGGGGCCTCAAGGCGGGTACTGTGACGCCACGCTCCCTGCTATACCAGTGTAAAGTCACCTGCTGGATCTCCAAACGGTGTTCGGGAACGTCGAGAAAGTCCATCAGACTGGAAACAGGATCGAGTTCGCTAGAGCGAGCCAATCGAGCCAATGTACGGCACAATTCGCGCCAAGATTGCCAACCGGGATCGCTGGCTAAGGAGCTGGCAGCTTCCCTCCAGGCGCCGCGCAGGGTACCGTCTTTGTTTTTTTGGAGCCATTTTTCTATGCCGTCCTGCAATCGGCGTCGGGCGGGCTCCAGGGCTCGCTGCAAATGGTCCAAAGCAGCCATTTGCCACTGCGCCACTACGCCGTACGGCACTTGTTTGGGCCAGTATTGTTCTTCGCACATGACGCGATAAGGAACGTATGCTCGCAACCGATCGGCGGCCTGGTCGGCTTGAAAATCCGCTGGTATGCGCAACGGCGCGCGGTCTTGCCGGTCCAGACCCAGCACTTGGGCTAGCAAAAGCGCTTGCCCGAGGTCTTGGCGGGTTTTTTCGAACGATGCCGCGAGTTCTTCGGGCTCGACAGACGCTCTTTGACTGTCCGCCTTGGATTGCGAAATCCAAAGACGGGCACCAGCCGACCAGTTGCCCCAGTCTACGCGTTCGTGAGCAGCATCATAGTATCCTGCGAAGGATAACAGTTTTTCTCCTTGAAGGAGCAGTTCTTGCAGCCGCTGTCTTTGCTGCTTCGCCTGGACGGTACGCACCAAGGACGGCCAGTGCCACGCCAACAGCAATCCTTGCACGACGAGGACGAGCAGGCACAACGACAAGTAGGCCAGCATCAGCCACGCCTGTTTTTTTCTGCGCTCACGATAACTGTAGGCGTGCGTCGTCACCCAGAGCGCCATTTGGGACAATGCAGATTCTAGCCCAATATCCGCAGAATTTAGGGAAAAAACTTTTATGTCCAGGGCGCCCATGCCAGGGCGCTGTGGAGCGTGCAGATCTACGGGCGTAGCCCGCGTTGGATGCGTTCCCTGAGCGGGGAGTTCAGAGTCACACGGAGCAGGATGGTCCACGATCAAAAGTACGGCGACGGGCATGCCGGCTGGCAAACACGATTCGCCGCGCCTTTGTCTGAGGTCGTGCAACAGCGGCTGGATCGTGCGCGCAGGTTCTTCCGCTGCACTCGGCTTGGAGCACTTCAGCCCCGGGCACAAAACCAAGCCATCTAGGCTTGCGATGTGCGACAAGATTCGTTCAGGCGGGATATATTCGGGTCGCGCCGCTGATTTCTGGAAAACGGCGGCGAGCATTGGGCGCAAAGTAGGTACCGACTCCACTGCCCCTTGCAGGAACGTTACGCCAATGGTTGCAATTCCAGCCACACGGACGTCCTCGGTTACGGTCTATCCTTGGGGCCAAGCAGAGTATTGTCTTCGACCAGTGAGTATTCCCAACGGTGGCTGCTGATCTCCTGGATGAGACGCTGCACTTCGGGATTGCGTGGAGAAGTGCTCGCAAGCCCGTAAATCAGTTTGACTTGCACCCTCTGTCCGGATGCCGCCTTTTTTTGCAACGCGCCCAGAATTTCATCCGCAGTATAGCATTCGGCTCCTTCACCGGTCTGCAGAGCGAAGAATCGGTTGATCGGTCTGTAAGGCGGCAAAGTTCGGTCGCCCAGGAGGTAAACGTGCACGACGATCGCTACCGTACCCGAAGTCGGCGGATCAGGCGGCTGCTGTTCTGGGGTTCGGTCTGGAGCCGTCTGCACTGGGACCGAAGTCTGCTGCCCGTCCGTCGCGCGAAAGCCGTCTTGTCCTTTCCCGCCTTTACCGAACTGGAACAATCCCGGCCACCAAAGAACGCCCAATAGGAGCACAACTAGGACCACAAGACCCGCTGGGTTTATGCGGGCGCGAGGTCGGCTGCATTCGATCTTTTTTCGGCCAAATTTTTTGCACCCATATGGTACGCTCACGGCTGGCCTCCTTTAGCGATGCTGCCTGGAATCGGCTGCATCGGGAAGAGCATCGCTCGGCGTCCAGGGATAGTCAATGACATAGTCTATCCCCAGCTTGTTGAACAGCGCTCGATAGCGTCTTTCGTCCTCCACCAGCGGACGGACCGAGATTTCCCCGTGCGGTCCAGGTCGCGGTACGTGCAAAACACATAACAGCGGGCGGCCCGCCTGACTGGCTGCCTCCTGATAGCGTCGCAGCAGCTCCTCGTTGATCTCGATGGCCTTTTGTCCTTCGTAGACGAGCAATGTACCTGTCGTGGCGTCTATGCTGAGACCGAGGAACAGGTATTTTTGCCCGGCCTGCAGCCGATCGCGATAGCGCAACCCCTGCCATTCCCAGCGTAGCCGCTGCCAATCTTCAGGTCCCCACTCGGACTGAAAAGTATCTCGATCTCCGCTGTGGAGTCCGCGATCGGGTCCCATGTGCGGCATCAACAAAAACAACGAAAAAAGGAGCACCATCACATCTGCCAAGGGGACGAGAAAACGGGCAGCTCCGCTTTCGACCCGAGGATTAGTCTTCATGAGACCTGCCTCCCTCCAGCGCCAGACGCTGGATGAGATTGCGGCCCATCGCCACGACCCAGTTGGGGACGAGATTGAGGAACGTCATAGCCAGACCGCTGCCTGTGGTGGTGAGTGCAGGCGCGTAGAGTCGAATGATTTCGCGGGTGGGGACGTTTTCCTGGGCACCCACTGTGGAGAAGGTTTGCAATATTGCGGTCACGGTGCCTAGCAGCCCCAGCAGGGGAAACCACTCGGCCGTCTGATAGCAGCGCAGTAGCCACGCATCGGGGCGATGATTGAAATCCTGGCCCTGCCACTCGAGCGCCCGCCATGCCAGGACGATTTGGGTCAGGTAAATCGGCACACCCACAGACAGGATCAGCCAGTCGAGCCGCGACACAGGTAGATTGTCCACGTACACAGCGATGGCCCGTTCGGGGATAAAGCTGACGACCAAAGGGCCGAGCAACAGAATCGGCATCACCAAGACTAGCGGCAAGAGCCAACGAATGATCAAACGTCTGAGCATGGCCGTGCGCCCCAAAACTGGCCCAGGAGGCGACGATCGGCACAGCCGAATCACCTCGTCTGGAGCAATTCCTCGGGCAGTGCCTGCAAGCGCCCCTGCCGGTCAACACAGGCCAGGGTGGTGTGTCCCTCGGCCAAAAGCTCCCGGTCGCGGTACACTTCGTAGCGGTGTTCGATGCGTACCGGCGTACAGCGCAGCAGGGATGCGCGCACGCGCAGCAGGTCGTCGTAGTGTGCCGGCTTGCGATACCGGCACTCGGCCCGAACCACCACCAAAAAGAAGCCACGATCCTCGATATCGCGATAGGATAGACCTTGCCTGCGCAAAAGCTCCGTACGTGCCTGCTCGAAATAAATCAGATATTGCGCATGGTGCAGATAACCCATACGATCGGTTTCTGCGTAACGAACGCGGATTTCTACCTCGCAGCAAGGCTGCTCCAATGTATGTCCCTCGTGCGTCGGGCGATACATCTGGATGGCGCCGCACTATCCGAACAGACTGCCAAAAAGGCTGCCGGATCGTCGTTCCCGTGGACTCCTTTAACGAATACGCTTCCAGCGGTCCAGCGGCCAATAGACGACGGCGGCCTTGCCCAAAAGCAAATGGCGTGGCACGAGGCCCCAGTCACGACTGTCACGACTCAGGGGAGAGTTGTCGCCCAGGGCGAAATACTGGTCCGGGCCTACTTCGTAATCCATGGGCTGCAGTCCGCGACAGCGCTCCCATTTCTCCGGCTTGGCCAAAGGATCGTTCTTGAGTGCGCGCAGTTCTTCTTCACTCAAACTGAGCAGGCGTGCCAAATCCACTGGCGGTGTGCGGCCGTCGAACATTTCGGGTGGATAGGGGGTCCGAGTATAATAAATGTCGCGCCAGACTTGCACGTGGCGCACGGTCACTTCGGTATTGCGCGCGCCGATGGCAACAGGCCGCAAGTCGGCCACACACGGCCCCCGATCTTGCTCGCTCGGCGGAGCGTAGTCCCAGCCGTCGCCAAAAGGCAACCGCCGATCCACCCACACGGTCAACCGCGCATCGAAATTGGCAAAACGCACTCGATGGCGTCCGATGCTGGAAATCCCCGTTGCGGCTTCGGGGCTTTGGGTGAGCACGTGATTGTGGCGCCACGATTGCACCCGACAACGACCGGTGCGCAGGTCGAAACGCACCTGGTGCCGATCGGCACCCGAGACCAGTTCTAGATAGAACTCCCCATCGAGCCGCGATACCTCCACTTCGCACTCGACCATGAGATCGCTGACCCAGTTGACGAACCCTTGTTCGCCGTCGCCGGCGTTGTAGTCGAGGAAATCGGTAACGAGTTGGGGTTGACGGGCGATACGTTCCGCTTCGAGCAACAGCTCGCGCACATGACGCGCCTGTTCTTCGGTTTCCTGGCGCTGGTGGGCTGCGGCGAAGCGATCGGCGCGCAACAATTGCTCCAGCGACTCGAGCTGCTCGCGCAGCGTTCCCGTCGGCACGCGCAGGAGGTGGCGGTAGCGCAGCCAGCGCGGCTGCTCGTTGGCACGCACCTGGTAGCCTTTTCCGTCCGGGCTCGGCTGCCACCCCTGCCCTGGCCCTTCGTCGAGCCAGCGCGGCACATCCGCCAAGTCACGGGGCCGATAATCATCGTCGTAGACGATCCGACGCATCTCCAGCATCTTGGCCGCAGGCTTGCGGATGATTTCGCGCCGCTCATCTCCGCCGCCGCCGCCGGTACGTAGGTACAGGTCGCCGTACCAGATGCTCAACTTTTCTCCAGGTAGTCCCCAGAGCCTCTTGATATAGTTCTTGGGCCGATAATCCGGATCGGTAGGCTCCTGCGGGAACATAAAGACGATGACATCCATACGAGCGGGTTCGGTCAGCGCGTAGTGCGTCTTGGCGACCAGCACCTTGTCCCCTCCGTAGACGCGAGGTGGCACCGGCTGCGTGTGCCGGCAATTGGGGCAAACGGCTAGACGCCCGGACGTTCCACGCCACTCTTCGCTTTCCCGGTAGTTGACTAAAATGCCATAGCCGCACTTCTCGCAAGTGACTTCCCGGTGCAAGCCGAGCAGCGACGTAGCCATAGAGCCTGTCGGAATGTCGTAGGCTTCGGCCACGAACGTCTTGAGGATGATGACCAGTACGGCGACGTATACCACGGTGTCGAGCAATTCGTGTATCGGTGACGTAGGCTGCCGCGCAGCGGCTCCGGCTTTGTCGGCCACCTTGTCTCGGTTGCTTTGCACTGGGGCGTCCGGCATCGTCAGCTCCTGCTCGTGTCGTTTCCTTCTGCTACAAGTACCGGCGGTGTTCCCGCGCCATCCTCGGCCCTGGTGGCTTTGCCCATCCCATGCGAGCAACGATAGCCAAGCACTTTACTGTAAAATCTTCATCCGGGACAGGTCTGGCAAGGCCAGCATATGTTTTTTGCCCAGAATATGGTACTCCTGAGCCCGGCTGGGCAAGTGGAGCAAAAAGGGTTTCCCGACTAAGTTAGCCCGAGGTACTCCCGGCCCGCTTTCCCAACGCCTGCTGTCGTAGGACCCTGGGCTGTTGTCTCCCAGTACGTAGTACTCATCTGCTCCTAAGCGGACCGGGGTTGCGATCCCGTGCGGAAACACGCCTGCAACATCGCACGAAGTGTAATAGATATCGCGATACACTTTCAATTCTCTTGCCGTGATGCGCAGACCGCGCGCACCCAGTGCCAGCAGTCTGTCGCCCAGCCCAGGATGCTCGTCGGCACTGGATGTCTCCGATGGCCGCAAGTCTTCGACCGGCAACTCGAAAACAGGCGCCAGCGAACTGCCCAGGGAACACAAAAACCTGCCGTCAACGATGCCGAAGCAGACCACCGTATCGGGGGGCAGCTCCGGCACTGCCCAATTTGTTCGGGCGATCGTTTGGCAAACGGTTCGGCCAGTTGCTTCGACACACGCTCGTGAGAGCGTGGTCGGCCCTGTGGACACACCTACGGGAATCTCCAGCCGATACTCCGCTTGGCCCCGGCGGACTGCTAGATGCAATATCCCATGGCCAGCGATAGTCAGCCGGGCCTCCAAAGCTATGTCGTGGACTATATTCCTACCGGTCGCATCGCCGTTATACGCGTACAGGTCGGTGATGGGACTGGGCTGCCAGTCGCCTGCCGCGCGGCGCTGCAGATGGGAATACGTCAGGCACGGAGTCGGTTCGCCCGGGTTCGACTCCTCCAAATACCATATGCGGCCATTAGCTCGGCTTTTCCACCGAGGATCGGCGGCGGTAAAACGGAACGGTTGCGGAGCATCTCCGGGTTGATAATCGTGGTCATAAACCAATATGCGTAGCTTTTGCCACTCGACGAAGCTTTTCGCGGCACGGCGTCCGTTGATCCATACATCGCCGTCGCGAAGGAAAACTTCTTCCCCGGGGAGGCCGACAATGCGTTTGATGAAGGGTTCGCCGGAAACAGGACGGACAGGAGTCGGTCCTTGGAACACTGCCGTTTCCCAGCGCCGCGGGGCACGGCAATCGAAGAGATGCTTATGGATGAGCAAACGGTCGCCAGGACTCTCGGGAACGTGTGCTGAGGGAATAGGTCCGTGTCCGCAATTGGGGCAAAAAGCTGTCGGATACTCCCAGGGCTTTCCGGGCGCTTGCGCTTCATTCTGGCCCAGGCCTACCTGACGCCCGATCGAGAATGGAAACTGGCACTGCGGACAACACAGGCACTTGTGGAAGCCGAGGATATAAGGGGCCATGCTTCCTGTAGGCACGATGTACGCTTCTGCCACGAACGTGCGGCACAGCAACACGGCGACGAACAGGGTTACGAGGAATTCCACAATGGGGCGTAGCGATAGCCGACGTTGCGTCGGCAGGCGTGGCTCAGCCGGGGTAGACGTCTGGACAGTGCTCGACTGCGAAGTGTCTCGATCGTTGGCTAGCGCTGGTGGTTGACCCGGTGTTGTTAGCACGGCAAGCTCTAATACGTGGGGAGTCCCCTGGGCACACTTCATCCTCCGTGCAGTGGAACTTGTATTTTACTCATCTACCTCCAGGACTGCCAAGAAGGCTTCTTGAGGAATTTCCACCTGTCCCAC
>Ga0209989_100046_pt1 | contig 22385 bp, 20 predicted proteins | sample Antgeofumaro1A2B_FD_188083 | JGI IMG/M metagenome (GOLD analysis project Ga0209989, IMG submission 188083) | Geothermal fumarole subsurface microbial communities from Mt. Erebus, Antarctica - 1A2B (SPAdes) (version 2) | ecosystem: Environmental > Terrestrial > Volcanic > Fumaroles | place: Mt....
TAGGCAGAGGGAACGAAGGCGAAGGGGCGATGTAGTCAACATTGTCTTTGAGATAATGGGCAGAGGGCAAAGTCATACCCCCGATCCAGGTTTGGCAACCTGTTGAACTTAACAAGACAAGGGACAAGGAAAAGAGAACCAATCGTATGCCCATCTTGCCCATACCTTTACCCCGCTTTTCGAGCAAGATCCACGAGTAGACATGGACGGACCAGGCGAGCCTCCGTGCTCACCGCTGGCAGTCCGCCCTTGCCGACCGGCTTCCTACATGCAGCGGATTCTAGTTTCGCCGCGCGCGGTCGGACGACGATCCGTCAACAATTGAATCGGCAATGGGACTGCGATGACTTGAGCGAATGTGCCGACAAAAGCGAGTTTGCGGGGCATCATGATGCGGGCTTCCTCAGGTGAGGCCCGAGACCTTGCCATGCCCACGCATTCGGGATAGCGAAAAGGGACGGCGAGCGAATCACCTCAGGAACCCTGGCTCGCTGGGCACTGCATCTGTGTTTGTCCCATAATAAACCGTGAACTTTCGGCAAGGAGAACCTGAGGAGGCTACAGTGTCGCGACCGAGGTCTGGGCGATCTAGCGAGGTTAGGACGACCGCCACCTATGGGAAAAAAGTTCCGGACAGAAGCGCCTGATTTGCTCAGGGAAGTACACTGGTCCAGTTCGTCGGGCCCACGGCTGCCGATCGTGTGCTTTGCCGATCCTGCGCCTTGCAGCAAGCGCGCGCCCCTCCTGGACGGCTACGCTGCGATGCGTCTTTTGGAACGCTTCCCCACGGACCCCACCAGCCGGGCGGATGGTTTTTGCTTTTCGGCGGCGATGCACACACTGATAGGGGATATTGTCGAGCATGTTTCGGAGTTGGCCCATATACGACCCGAGCAGGTTTTGGTGGGTGTGACGCGGGCGCGAAACCAGCGTCCGGGAGGACTGTACGCTCGGATCGTACCTATGCGCTTTGCAGGCGGCTGCCTGACGACCCAACGCCGCGGCCAGGTATGGCACATGCAACGTTTTTGGCTCGACGAGTGCGAGATACTTTACTTGCTCCATTTTTTTCTGCCCCGCTACGGACACTTGGACTTCGAAGAAAAGCTCGTCACGGTTTTCCACGAGTTGTACCATATTTCACCCGAGTTCAACGGTGATTTGCGACGCTGGGATGGGCCATGTGTTCTACACGGCCGTAGCATCATGGCTTATGATCGGCGCATGCTGGGACTGGCACGCGATTACGTGCGCCTGACGGGAGGCGCTCCGGCCGCTTGGTTTCTGCGCTTGAGTTGGGCGCAGCTCTGTGCGGCAGGCGGCACTGTGTGGGGATACTGCCCCCCTTTGCCCAAACTGCTGCCATGTCAGGCCGGCGTGGATCGCCCGGGCTTGTCGGGCACTCGGTAAAAAAGCAGGTTAGCGGCTGGCACTAGCAGCGCTGGTACTGGGCTGGATCTCGGTCTCCCGCAGGAACTCGGCCGCCTGTTCGGGCGGGATGGGATTGATGTAAAAGCCTGTGCCCCATTCAAAGCCGGCCACTCGCGTCAGCCTGGGAATGATTTCCATGTGCCAGTGATAATGGGGCAGCATCTGAGTGTCGAACGGCGCCGTGTGGATGATGTAGTTGTAGGGCGGCTTGTCCAAAGCGGTCTCGATTTTCAGCAAGATAGTTTTCAGCACCGTCGCCAGTTCTTCCACTTCGATTTTCTGGATGTTTTCAAAGTGGCTGTTGTGCTGTTTGGGCAGTATCCAGGTCTCGAAAGGAAAGCGGCTGGCGAATGGAGCAAAAGCGACGAAATTGGGCATATCTAGGACGATGCGCTTTTCGGTAGCCAGCTCCTGATGGATCATGTCGCAATAAATGCAGCGACCGCGATAATTGTAAAACTCCAGCGATCCGGTCATCTCTTCCCAGACATTGATGGGGACAATGGGGGTGACGATGAGCTGGGAATGACTGTGTTCGAGGGAAGCACCTGCGGCGGCGCCGACGTTCTTGAAAAGCATACCGTACACCAAGCGCGGGTCTTTTTTGAGATCCACGAGACGATCCCGATACACCCAGAAGATTTCGCGGATGTTGTCTTCGCTCAAGTTGGCGATGGATATTTCGTGGTGCGGGCACTCGATGATGACTTCGTGAGCGCCGACGCCGTTCATTTTGTCGTAGATACCCTCGCCACGCTTGTTGAGGTCGCCCTCGACCTGCAGGGCGGGGAATTTGTTGGGGACGACACGCACACGCCACCCGGGGCCGTCCGGACGAGTATTACGCTCGCGATAGGCCAGGATTTCGTGAGGTGTCTTGTCTTCGTTCCCTTCGCAAAAGGGACAAAAAGAGCCGCTGATGGGCTGTGCCTCGAGCCGGGAGAGGATCGGCCGCTTGGCACGGTCCGTGGCAATGATCACCCAGCGGCCCACCACTGGGTCCTTGCGCAATTCCGGCATAGTCAAGCTCCTCAATTGGAGTCGGCCGCCCCAGAGGATCTGCCCAGGCTGCTGCGTCATAGGCGGCTCACTTTCCTGGTCATACATCCCACATAATGCGCTCGAAATCAGGCGACGGACAGGTCAAATCAATCGTCCCATAGCGCGGAGCGCGGTCGCGACTTTGCTTGCCTTCCAGCAGTTCCACGAAAAACTGGATCGGCTGGTCTACGGTCACCCCCAACTCTTCAAAGGGGATGGCTAGTTCCAATACCTGATCGAGGCCCACTTCTACTCCGTTGACCGGCTTGGGATTTTGGCCGTTCCAGACTATCTGCTGGTCGGTCCGACCTGGTTGCAGGAGCCACAGGTCCCGCCCTGCTGGCGCTACGAAGCCAATGCGCACGGCGTCGTAGTCAGCCAGCAAGTCGCGCGCGGGACCTCGGAAGTCCACGCGCAAGATGAGTGCCCGAGGTGTAAAGCCGAAGTACAGTTCCTGCAGAGGTCCAGGCGCTGCCATGGCCATGGTTCCGCGTTCGTCTTCGACCAGATAGCGGCCAGCACCCAGCCATTCGATGGGCGTGCGTCGGCCATTGATGCGTACCTCCAAAAAAGAACGCGGCAGGGTATAAGGTACGCGTGCCGCGCGTTTGCTGATCGGCCGGGCCAGCTCCACCGGGGGTTCTTCGCCCAACAGGAAGTATACGTTTTGCAAGTGCTTGCGAAACAAATAGTCGAAAAGGGCATCCTGGGGGCTGGAGTGCTGGGGCCCGTACCACCAGAACCAATCGCTTCCTTCGGCGACGTAGATTTCTTCCCAGGCTCGCTTCAGCGTCTCTGCAGGTACGACACCGCGCGCCTGACGGCTCTTGAGGTATTCGCGGGTCAGGTGCAAAAGGTCCCAGGCGCTGTTGTCCTCCTCATGGCCTATCCAGATGTCGAAATTGTGATGGATCCAGCTCCCAGCGAACAGCCGGGGCAGGGTCACACGCGCTGGGTTTTCTTGTAAGTAATCGGCGACGCGCACAGTGCGTACGCCTTTGGTATGGGCCAGCCGCCGATACAGAGCGCGCAAAAAAGGTACGCCTTGTTCGGCATAGTATTCCCAGCAGTTTTCCCCGTCCAATATGACGCTAACCAGAGGCAGGCGCGAGTTGCTCTCGGCGATCGCCGTGCGAATGGAACGGAGCTTGCCCAGGAAGTCTTCCGCCGCCAACTCTGCGGAGCTACGGTAATAGTGGAAACCGATGAGGTCGCTCAGTGCGTGGTCGCGAAAAACAATATCCAGCTCGGCATCTCCCTCGACGACGCGGTACGGTCGGTAGAACTCTTGCGGATTGACGATGTATCCCTTGGCATCGCGACGAACCAAGCCGTTGGTGGATTGGTAGAGAATCTCTTCGTCAGTGGCCATCCACCGGAAGCCTGCCCGAGCCACATGAGGGATCATGCCTTGGCAAACCGATCCTTCGGACGGCCACATGCCTGCGGGTGCCCAGCCGAAGACGCTCTGGAACAGTTGGACCGCCTCGCGCAGGTGCCATTCGACATCCTCAGGGTAGCCGATCGTGAAGCGGGGTAAACGCACTTCGGGCATCGCCTCGCGGGCGTATCGCTTGTCCAGTAGCAACGGCACGATCGGATGATAAAAAGGCGTCGTCGTCAACTCCACCTGTCCGCGCTGCGCCAACTGCCGATGCAACGGAATCACTTGCTGAAGCAACTGGACATGTTGGTCGAGGACGTAGAGCTTTTCTTCCTCGGTAAAGTAACGCCCTTTGTGGCGCAGTGAGCGCAAGCCGTCGTTTTTCTCGAAGGCGATGGGATGGATCCAGGCTAAATTGAACAGCACCTGCAAATCGCGCAGGTCGCGCGTATCGAAGCGGCGCCATACGTCCTGGGCACGCGCCTGACCTAGCTGCCGCTTGCGATACAGCTCCTCGTAGCGGGGCCAGGGACGGATCATAGTGGCATGGTGGGCCATGAAAAAGTCGTCGAGTAAACGAAAGACCTGCTCCTGGGACAGCCCGTCCGCCGGCACACGGGTCAGTTCCTGATGCCGATCGCTCCGTCCTTGTTCGGTATACTGCAGCAGCTGTTTGAGCAGACTGGGTACGAGGTTGATGGTACAGCGCACTTCGGGAAACTCGTGCAACAGCATAGCCATGCCGTAATAGTCCTTGACGCCGTGCAGACGGACCCAGGGCATGAGCGTCTGACCGGCGACGTCGTCCGGATAGTACGGCTGGTGCTGATGCCACACCAGAGCAACGGCCACCTCTGCCATGCCTCGATGCCTCGAATCGGCCAGAGCGCTTGGGCGTCAGCGCCGGTGATGTTGGCCTTCGTCGTTCGTTTCACGACACACTGGCAGACTGTTTATACCTGCGTCCGGCCAGCGTCTTTTCGTAGAAGTCCAGGTACAATCGGGCACTACGAGACCAGGACCAATCCTGGCTCATACCGGTTGTTTGCAGTTGGCGCCACACATTCGGACGTTTTCTATAGGTCTCGCAGGCGTGTCTGAGCGTGTGCAGGAAGGCTTCTGCCTTGGGTGGCCCGAAGACGAAGCCAGTGGCCTGCCCGGCGGCCAGACTTTGTTCCGTGCAATCTACGACGGTGTCCTGTAATCCCCCGGTAGCTCGCACTACGGGTACCGTACCGTATCTCAGGCTGTACAGCTGATTCAGGCCGGAGGGCTCGAACCGGCTGGGCATCAGGTAGATATCGGCACCTGCTTCGATGCGGTGAGCCAGCCGCTCGTCGAAAGCGAACACTGCCGCCACGCGGCCAGGCTGACCCCGTGCCCAGCGCTCGAGAAAGTCGTGGAAGCGGCGCTCGCCCACGCCGAGGACGACCAATTGGATATCTTCGGCTTGCAGCTGTGGCGCCGCCTGTTCCAATAGGTCGAGCCCTTTTTGTTCCACCAGTCGCGCTATCATACCCAAAAGCGGCACATCGCCGCGTTGGACCAGTCCCAGTTCGCGCTGCAACTCCCTTTTACAAATAGATTTGCCTTCGGTCACGGTTGCACTGTCGTAGTTGCGCGGCAGATACGGATCGGTCGCCGGATTCCAGCGCTTGTAGTCAACGCCGTTCACAATGCCCACCAGCTTGTGAGAGACGGACCGCAACAAACCGTCCAACCCACAGCCGTACTCGGGTGTTTGAATTTCCCGAGCGTATGTCGGGCTGACCGTGGTCAAACCGTCCGCAAATACGATCCCTCCCTTTAAAAAGTTTACGTGTCCGTAGTACTCCAAGTATCGCCAGGAAAAAAGGTCAGTAGGCAGTCCCGCGACCTGCAGCGCCGCGGCGGTGAAAATACCTTGGTAAGCCAGGTTGTGGATCGTCAAAATGACAGCCGCACAAGCACATGGGTGGCTGCGATAATCTTCCACCTTCAAGTACACCGGAACCAGAGCAGTCTGCCAGTCGTGGCAGTGCACAACGTCGGCAGTTAGACGTAACTCTTGCAGTGCCCACAAGACGGCGCGGCAGAAAAGAATAAACCTTTGTGCGTTATCGGGATAATCGTGCAGGCGACCCTGCGCATCGCGATATTGGTACAAGCTGCCGCCGGTCCCAGGACGATCGCGCTCGAAAAGCTCTTGCTGCTCCACAAGATAAACCGTTACCGAACTTTCCGGCAGGCTGCTCTTCCAGAGCGATACAGGATACCACCGGCCGGATAACCATAGATCGGTGTGCAATCCAGTAGGCTCCAAAGGAGCTACTTGCTTGCACGAATGATAGAGAGGCACAAAGAGACTCACATCGTGGCCGGCCAGTGCCTGGGCGGCAGGAAGCGAGCCTACTACCTCAGCCAGGCCGCCCGTCTTGGCAAAAGGAATAGCCTCGGAAGCTAAATGGACGATCCGCCGCCGGGATCCTCCCTGATCAGTGATCGAGTCATCAGGCATCTTTATTGTGCTACTTTATTGTGCTAACTTTATAGCTTGCCACCCAGTTTGTATCGTCCACGGCCATTGCGGCGGCGCGCATCTCGCTCTGTTGCAGCCGACTACGCTGGCGGGCCGATTTTTTGCTGGTCAATCTAGTCTCATCTGCCTCGGGTTGCAATGCGGGTTGCCCGAGGACCCAGTCGCCTGCACACTTGACAGATCGGTTGCGATTCGCATAATGCAAAGTGCGGGAGGGGCATGTCCCCCGATCCAGTCCCCTGGTTCGGCCGGTTGGACCGATCCGGACGGACAAAGCAGTTCTCGCAGTACGATGCATAAGAATTCGCATGGGGTTTGGTCGTGCAAAGTACGAGTCGCCGTGAACCGATAAGTTGTTGCTGTTGACCAGACCTGCAGCATCGCTCTGGGGTTGAGTTACACAGGGGTCCGCAGATCGTGTGGATGCACAGCCGGCCCATAAGAACAAGGGCCGGCGAGCGACAAAAAGGACAACCCTTCTATCCGGAGGCGGCTCGGTTTCCGTGCCCCCCTGGAAGCCACCGCTTCCGGATGTCTTTCCCTGACCCGTCGCTTGCGGCGGCATTGGGTATTGCATAGCGCAGAAATCCCCCTTAAGATCATAAAGGGCGGATTCGTGAGGAGGGCATGCCATGAGTACGGCTAACGTTGTACATCTGCCTGCCACCCGGTTGTATCAGGCTTTGGTCCTGTACGATGGGGAATGCCCCCTTTGTATCAAATCGGTTGCCTGGCTGCGCAAGCTGGACTGGCTCAAACGACTGGCCTTCGTCAACGCGCGGGACACAAGCCGACTTCCGCAGACCGATCCGCCGTTAGATCCGCAAAGATTGCTCGAAGAAATGCATTTGGTAACGCCTGACTTATCGAAAGTGTACCATGGCTTTGGCGCCTTTCGCTGGATGGCATGGCGGTTACCCTTGCTGTGGCCTATTGCCCCGTTTCTGTATGTGCCCGGCGTTCCCTGGATTGGCCAAAAAGTGTATCTCGCCGTTGCTAGAAACCGTTTTCACATAGTACCTTGTCACGGAACATGCCAACTACCCCAGGCGTCGAGTGTCTCCCGCACAGAGAGCACGTCGCTCCAAAGGACCTCTGGGCAGCCTAAGCAGGGCGTAGAGGTTCTAAACGGCACTCCAGGGTCGGACCGTTAGCACTGGCAACCCCTGAGCCTATCGGCACGGGGGCAAGGTTGCCGATGGGTGTCAAAAGACAGGTTGCACTGTCCTCTTCGGGCCGTTTGCGTCTGGGTAGTTAGTGCCGGTCATCCGTGGAATCGGCCAAAGAAGTGACCCTGCGCGGCACTGCACTGGACCAGGGCGTCTTCGAGGTCGGTTTCTTTTGCCTGCCTGGGACTTGCTCGCCGTCACTCGTATGACTACAACGCGGCCTTGGAGTTTTCATGGGTATTCGAGACAGGGGGCATGGACGGTGGAGCTCTACGATCAGATCCAGGAAGCATGCGGCTTTATCAGGCAGCACTGGACCGAGAAGGCACGGGTAGGCATCGTTCTAGGCACCGGATTGGGGGGGCTGGCGCAGGAAATTCACACAGACGCGGCCCTGGAATATGAGAAGATACCACATTTTCCCCGTGCAACCGTCATGACTCACGCCGGCAGGCTGCTCCTTGGGAAGCTCGCAGGCCGATCTGTTGTCGCTATGGAGGGCAGGTTTCACGCCTACGAAGGGTATTCGCTCAAACAGATCACTTTCCCAGTGCGCGTCATGAAGGCGCTCGGTGCCGAGGTACTCATTGTGAGCAACGCTTGCGGTGGCTTGAATCCCCAGTTCGACAAAGGGGACATCGTCCTCATCGAAGACCACATCAACCTCATGGGAGACAACCCGCTCATCGGGCCCAACGACGAGAGGCTGGGGCCGCGCTTTCCGGATATGTGTTTTGCTTATGACCGCCACTTGCTGGCGCTGGCCCTTGCGATTGCCCGCCGAGAAGGCATCGCCTGTCACAAAGGAGTCTACGTGGCCGTCCCGGGTCCCAACCTGGAGACACGAGCAGAATACCGGTTTTTGCGGAGCATAGGGGCCGACGTCGTCGGCATGTCAACCGTCCCGGAAGTGCTCGTCGGCGTCCATGCTGGGATGCGCATACTCGGCATTTCGGTGATCACCGACATGTGCCTGCCGGATGCATTGCAGCCGGTGGATATAGACGATATCATCGCGACTGCGAAAAGGGCAGAAGGGGCCCTGCGCAAGCTGGTGTGCGGCGTGGTGGCTTCGCTGTGAGCGTGCCCGATGGCAACGGGTTGCCGATGCGCTCATCTACGAGGGACTTACTCGGTGTGGCAATCGCTTGTCTGTACCCTTTCTTGGCGGCTCTTTGCTACTTTGTTTGGTTAGCAGGCCAGCCGTTCATCGTGCCGGTTTATTTCGTTGCCAAGCTGGTTCAGTTTCTCTTCCCGATAGTCTGGCTGGTAGCGAGCGGGCGGCGGCTCGAGATAGGCTGGTCCAGACGCGGACTCGGCCTGGGTGGCTTTTCCGGACTGCTCATAGGCACAGCCAGCGTGACCCTTTACCATTGTGTTTTGCGCGACCTAACGGTTTTTGCCACCCTCCGCTTACGGGTGTGGGAAAAAGTCGAGCAGATCGGGGCCGCTACGCCGGGCCGTTTCGCCCTCATGGCACTGTTCATTTCCGTAGTGCATTCCTTTCTCGAGGAATATTATTGGCGTGGCTATGTCTTCGGGGAACTGAGACGCTACACCAGCCTGGCGACTGGGGCGTGGTTATCCGGTTTCGCTTTTGCGTTACACCATGCCATAGTGCTGGGTGTATATTTTGGTGCTGGTGGAGGATGGATCTTAGTGGTCATTTTTACCCTGTGCGTCGCCGTGGGCGGCGCCTTCTGGGCGTGGCTCTACGAGCGACAGGGCTCATTGCTCGGCCCGTGGCTGAGTCACTTTTTCGTGGATGTGAGTCTGATGCTTGTCGGTTGGGACGCTGGACGCGAGCACTGGACCTAAAGACTGCACCAGGAGGAAGGCATGTCCGAGCCGTTGGAGAGTACTCGAGATGATTGGCGGGAAGTGCTGATACGCGAGCTGATGGGACGCGCCGTGGTGCGCGGTCCGATCCGGCTGGCATCGGGACAAATCAGTGACTTTTACATAGACGCTCGCATGGTCAGTCTGTGGTCCGGCGCCGTTGCAGCGATCGGCGAGGGTTTTTATCGGATAGCTCAACGCCATCGGGTAGACGCATTGGGCGGGCCGGAGACGGGAGCCATTGCCCTGGTGACCGCGGCAGTCTATCGTTGTGCACTCGCCGGTCGAACTATGGAGGGCTTTTTTGTTCGGCGCAAGCCTAAAGAGCACGGCACGCAAAAACGCATCGAGGGCAATTTGCGTCCGGGCATGCGGGCAGCCATTCTGGAAGACGTCATTACCACAGGCGGTTCGGTTGTGGATGCCATCGAAGCTGTGCGCCAGGCCGGAGTTACTATAGCTTGCGTGGCTTGTATACTGGACCGATTACAAGGGGGCGGCGAGCGGATTACAGCCCTGGGCATCCCCTTCGAGCCACTTGTGACAGTCGCTGACTTGGGCCTGGCATGATGGTTTTGTGCCGGATGCAGGATGGCACGTTTGCACAACTGAGTAGCCGATCTGCGTCGGGGCAATTTGGCTTTTATGCGCTTTGGATCAAGGCGGCGCGTCCACCCCAGGTTCGGGCAATTTGTATATGCCGCGGACGCGATATTCACTGACGTGTAAAGGAGTGCCACCTTGTTTGTCGGCGCCAGGCATGCCGACTACCCACACATCGGTGCTGATCTCGAACATTTGGCTCTGGATCGGTAGGGAAAAGCGCAAATGCCATAGGTCCCGTTCCTGCCGGTCATCGAGCAAATAAGCATCGGGCATGCTAGGACGCATGTTGACTGTCTTGTGACGCGCTAGTTCTTGACTAAACGTGTTGAACACGTACGCGAACTGCTCGACCGGGGAAGCGACGACCACGAAAGGTGCCGGTTGAGGGATGCCCGGGAACGCCCATCCGACCCAGGCGGTCACCTGTAAAGCGGCCAGTTCGCGTTGCTCGCCCGGGCTCAGGCAGATGCTCTGAGCAGTGGGCGTGTCGCCCTTCAGTATGTGTTGCACGCGGGCTTTCATTTTGTCGTGCGTCCAGTAATAAAGCGTTTTGGTACTCTCCAGGTAGGCGTCGTACAATTGCCGTCCGTACGGGGTGTAGCCGCGCTTGCTTTCGTCGGGGACGAAATCCACGCGATCGAAACGCCACATGCGACGCACACTGCCTTCGCCCACCTGGACCATTTCGCCGCTCACGTGCAGATCCACTTGGCTTTCTTCTTGCGGAGTGAAGATGGCATAACGGTGGGCCAGGGTATAGCGTCCCTTGTTGTAGAAAGGTGTCGAACTGCCGCGGTGTTCCCAGCGAGCTCTCGCACCGTATCGCAACATGAGGCTGATGAATTGGTCCTTGCGAAACACATCGAACATGCTATAGCCACCCTGGCGGAAGTGCACGCGCAGTCGCTGCAGATCGTCCGGCCGGAAGGGAATCTGACGCGAGTCGGGTGCCAACGAGTCGAGAAAAGCCTCGCCCTCTTTGCCCTCTTGCAATTTGTGCAAAAATTGCTCGAGGAAGGCGCGCGATTCGCGATGGATGACCCAGGAGGTGAGCACCTGGCGCGTCGAGAAGCCGAGCAACGAGACGAGAGCGATAACGATGCCGACGCCGGCCACTGCCTGTCCGGCCCAGACGTCGTGCGCGCGGGCAATGCGCCAGCGCGCGAAAGCCCCCACCACAATCGCCGGCACCGCGAACAAGATCAATAGCCACAGCCATTCGAAAACAAAGATACTCAGCGAGCAGAGAGCCAGTACCACGGCAACGATACTGGCTGGATGCAGCGGCCGATAGGCTTCCGCAGTCGGTCGCTCGACGGTCGAAGGTGTCGTGCTCATGCCCACTTCCCCGATATTGCTACTGCCGAACAGCCAGGTCCATGGCCTTCGCAGCCCGACGGCTACTCCTGAAAACTATCGGATACGTCGCCGGCCATGGCTTGACGGAACAGCTCCTGAGTAGAAACGGACTTTTCGCGCACCTGGCCACTGGTATCCAAATAAATACGATCTTGGAGGATTTCCTGGATGACGATGGCCATATGGTCGTTGGTCTTGAGATCCACCAAAGGCTTGGCCCCACGCTTGAGGGCGATGAGCCGTTTCTGGATGAGCGTGGCCAGCTTGAAGCGCCCGCCCACTTTGTTGACGATCGCCTCCTCTTTCAGCTCGTCCAGCATAAGACCTCCTTCCTAACAGGATAGGCACGCCCGCAGCGCCGCGGCGGCTCGTTCCAGGTCGTCATTGACGATCACACAATCGTAACGCGCAGCCTGTTGCAATTCGTACTGCGCAGTCTGCAAGCGACGCTGCAGGCTTTCTTCCGACTCGGTACCACGCGCCCGCAGGCGTTTTTCGTAGTCGGCCAGTGAAGGCGCCATGACGAAAATACACTTAGCCTGTGGATAGAGCCGGCGCACTGTATCGGCCCCTTGCACGTCTATTTCCAACAACACGTCTATACCCTGAGCCAGGTACGGCTCCACTTCCGAGCGCAGCGACCCGTAGCGATGGCCGTGCACGTGTGCCCATTCGATAAACTGATCGTTGTGGATTGCCTGGTCGAACTGATCCGGCGTCCAAAAATAATAATCTATACCGTGACGCTCGCCCGGCCTAGGGGGGCGCGTAGTTGCCGAGACCGACACATGGATAGGCCGTGGTAGGTCGGCCAAGGCCCGAGCGACCAGGGTGGATTTGCCGCTCCCGCTGGGACCGCTGACGACGAACAGTCTACCTGGTTTTGCGAAGGTCTGCGATGGCTCTGGCACGCCGGTCACTCGACGTTTTGTACCAATTCGCGCATACGATCCAGGATGCCCTTGAGTTCTACCACGTGTTGGCTGATCAGCACGTCGTTCGCTTTGGTACCCATGGTATTGACTTCTCGGACCATTTCTTGGACGAGGAAATCAAGCTTTCTGCCCGGGCTGATCGTTTCCTGGAGCGCCTGTCGGAATTGTTCCAGATGACTGGCCAAGCGCACGATTTCCTCGCGGATGTCGCTGCGCTCGGCGAAAATGGAAACCTCCTTGATCAGATCCGCCGGGGACACGGGGATCCCGGTCTGGTCGAGCAATTCGCGGACACGGTCGCGGAGCTTGTCGCGATAGCCGATCACGACTTCCGGGGCGCGCTCTTGCACACGTTGCAAGCGACTGGCAGCCTGACCGGCGAGGTCCTCGAGCTCCCGTTGCATGGCAGCCCCTTCTTCGCGGCGCATGGCCTGCAAGCGCTCCAACGCCTGTTCCAGTGCTGGAAGAATGGCGCGCCAATCGTCGGCCAGATGATCGGCTTGGTCTCGAGGCTCCAAGACAGCGCCGGGCAGGATCAGCAAATCGCGCAAATGGACAGGCGCGGCCGGGTCGAGCATATTTTGCAACTGCCGGGCTTGGTCCAGGTAGCTTCTCAAAGCGACCGTGTTGAGCCGGTAGTCCTGGGCCTCGGGCTGCCGGTGCACCCGCAATTGCACCTGGATCGTTCCCCGACGGATTTGCTTGCGCACGACATGGTCAATTACCGGCTGCAGCAGTCCGTAAGGCTCGTTGGCACGCACCGTCAGCTTGAGATAGCGATTGTTGAGGGCACGGATCTCGACGACGGCCTCGATGCTCTCGGTGACTATGCGCCCCTCTCCAAAGCCGGTCATGCTCAGAAGCACGCTAGCACTCCCTGATCGAGGGCGTTCATTCGCCCCGCGTTATTGCGGTGCGCGTCTGCGGCTCGGGACGCTCTTGCACCCAGATGATGAGGCAACTGAAAAAAATCCAAATGGCAGCTAGGATCAATGTGACCCGTGTGAATGCATCGCCGGCACGCGAGCCGAAGGGACTGGAACTGCCTGCGCCACCTAGCGCGCCGATAAGCCCGCCGCCCCGTCCGCGTTGAATAAGTACAATGCCGATAAGAATAATGCTCAAAAGAATGAGCAACGCGTACAAAAATACCTCCAGCCACGTCATGGTTCGCCTCCTGCGAGGAAATTAACGTTTTGCTCAGCCGCTCGACCGAGGCAGTCCCTTTTATCCTTCGAGCAATTAGGCGCTGCTGTTCTCTATCTTGCCCGCGGCGGATGTCGGCTCGGTGCCAGGCGACCGCTGACTGCGCTTGCCGACGGACGATGCATCTACGAACCGATGCCTTGCCCATGGGTAAGCGCGCCGGCAGGATGAGCCGTAGCCGCTGACAATGTCTTGCGCCCCCAGCTACTTCCAGTATATCGCGCCACAGGGATAGGCGAAAAGACCAGAGCGACGAGGTCCGTGCCATCGGCAGCTGGTCCCCATGGGGCTACGCTGCAAGTACTGCGCGAGTTTTCAGGTTTTAGCCCGTCGCGCTGCCTGGACGATTTGGGTGAATTCGTTGGCTTGCAAACTGGCACCGCCTACGAGGAGGCCATCCACGTCCGGCTGCTGCACAAGGGAGAGAGCGTTGTCAGCACGCACACTGCCGCCGTACAGAATGCGGCAGCTTGCCGCCACCTGTTGGCCGGCATGGTGCTCGACCCACTGACGCACGAAGGCGTGCATTTGTTGTGCCTGTTCGGGTGTCGCGTTATGTCCGGTACCGATTGCCCAAACCGGTTCGTAAGCGATCGCCAGTTCGTCCCATTGGGCAGCGGTCAATTCTGTCAGGCACGCGTCGAGTTGGCGTCTCAGAACGTCGGTAGTTCGATCGGCCTGCCGTTCGGCGAGCGTTTCCCCGACACAAAAAAGCACGCGCAGTCCAGCGCGCAGCGATTCCAGGACTTTGCGCCGTAGAAAATCGTCGCGCTCGCCCAGGATATGCCGTCGCTCGCTGTGGCCCACCAGCACCCAGCGGCACCCTGAGTCCAATAGCATCAAGGGGCTTACTTCGCCTGTGTAGGCGCCTTTGGCGGCAGGATAAACATTCTGGGCGCCTACGACCACTGGGGATCCGAAGAGCGCGCGATAGACTCGCGTCAGGTAGGGAAAAGGCGGGAAGACGGCCAAGTCCATGTCGTTATAGTCTGCCAGCGATCGAGCCAAGGAATGAGCCAGTGCCTCGGCCTCTGTACCCAGGGTGTTCATCTTCCAATTGCCGGCGACGAAGAGTCTTCTCATGACGTCGTCACTCCTTCGCGAGATCGGTACGCTGCGTCACGGCGCGGCGGCACTATGACGCGCCCCAGTACATCGGCCAAGCGCTTGATGTCTTCCATCAGCCGGCCAAAGGCTTCGGGGAGGAGCGCCTGGGGCCCATCGGAAAGAGCCTTTTCGGGACACGTGTGGACTTCGACATGGATGCCATCGGCACCCGCAGCTATGGCTGCTCGTGCCATCGCCGGTATCAAGTCCGGTCGGCCGGTAGCGTGGCTGGGGTCCACGACAATCGGCAAGTGGCATTGGCCTTTGACATTGGGCACTGCTGCCAGATCGAGCATGTTGCGCGTCGAGTCCTCGAAGCTGCGTACGCCGCGCTCGCAGAGCACCACTTGGGAATTACCTTCGGACAATATATACTCGGCAGACATGAGCAAATCACGAACTGTAGCACTCATGCCGCGCTTGAGGAGCACCGGTTTGCGCGTTTGCCCCACTTCGCGCAAAAGATCGAAATTCTGCATATTACGCGCGCCGATTTGCAACATATCGGCATAACAGGACACCAGGTCCACTTGACGCGGGTCCATCACTTCGGTGACGACGGGCATGTCGTATTTGGCGCCGACGTCGCGCAATATTTTAAGACCGGCTTCTCCCAGTCCTTGAAAGCTATAAGGGCTGGTGCGGGGCTTGAATGCTCCGCCGCGCAGTATGTTGGCACCTGCCGTTTTGACACAAGCCGCTATTGCGTCCAGGAGTTCGTAACTTTCCACTGCGCAAGGGCCGGCGATGATGGCCAGGCACCCGGCGCCTATGCGCACGCCGCCTACGTGCACCAACGTGTCCTCGGGACGAAACTCGCGGCTAGCCAGTTTGAAAGGTTTCATAATGGGCAAGACCTGTTCCACACCAGGAATGGCCAGCAGCGGTTCGGCTTGCAGCTTGGTTTCGTCTCCTATGACGCCGATGATCGTACGATGTTCTCCCTGACTGACATGCGGGCGCAGGCCGAGCGCCATGATACGCTCGATGACATGGTCCATCTGTTCACGAGTAGCACCGGGTTTGAGCACGATGATCATACCTCACCTCGATCTAGCTCGGCTGCTGTGTTCGCACTTCGGTTTGTGCCCGGGCGACCGTTGGATGCGCCAGTCTGCTGGCGTGCCAGCTCCGCGCCGATCATTCCGGCGAGATGCGCTCGTCGTGGGCGGCAGGCACCCGACGGGCACGGTCGCTGCGTCGTACGGAGGCAAACTACTCCAGAAGGCTTCCTCGCGTCGCTAGAAATTTTTACAGGAAGCGAGCGTGTGGAGCAACCACGGTCCGTTGGGCGCCGTTACGATGACAACTAGCCCTCGTCGGCGGGGGCAGGTCCGACGTACAATAGGCACATAAACGTGCCTGCTTAGCATAGTGCTCACCGGGGTCAAAGGTGCATCCATGGACAATGGCGAGCGAACCTGTCTGCCGATCGCTCGGAACAAGGTCTGCTGGCATCGGCTCGTAGCCCTATGTGCTCCGCTAGTGGTCTGTGCCATTGTTGTCGTCCCGTCGCGGTCCAGTGGTCAACCCGGCGTGGGTGTCGTGTATGTAGAGCCGGTGCTGGAGCGCGAGGTCCGGGCGGGACGGACCTTGGTCGGGACGGTCACGCCACTACGGCAGGCGCTGGTGGGCAGTGCCGTTGCCGGACGGGTCCAGGAATACCTGGCCGAGGAAGGCAAACGGGTGCGTCGTGGAGATGTCCTGGCGCGGTTACAGACCGGTGTCGTTGCCGCCGAAGTGGAGCTGGCTCGCGCCCAACTCAAGCTACGGCAAAGCGAACTGGAAGAGCTACTCAACGGGTCTCGCAAAGAAGAAGTCCAACAGGCACGGGCTCACATGGAAAACATGAAAGCCCTGATGCAATACCGGCAGAATCGGCTGGAACGAGCCCGAGCTGCTCGGCTGGGGACCTCACCCGAGGAATTGGACGAGGCACTCTCTCTGGCCCAACAGGCCGAAGCAGCTTATCGCGAGGCACATGCCGCCTGGCGGCTTATCGAGGAAGGCCCGCGACGCGAGAGGATAGATCAGGCCCGTGCGCGTGCCCAGGCTCAGGCTGCCGAACTGCAGCGCCTCGAGGAGATCATGGCGCGCTTCACATTGGTAGCTCCTTTCGACGGCTACGTGATCGCCGAACATGCCGAGGTCGGCAAATGGCTCAATCCAGGCGATCCGGTAGCAGAAGTCGCTGCGCTCGACGAAGTGGATGTCGAAGTGCCTGTGCCCGAGGACGACGTGGTGCGCCTCAAGATCAGCGATACGGCGCGCGTGGAAATTCCCGCGCTCGGCGCCTCCTGGAGCGGCCGGATCGTGTCCATCGTCCCCCAGGCTCACGTGCGCTCGCGCACTTTTCCGGTCAAGGTGCGGTTGGCCAATCGCTTGGAGCAAGAGGCTCCCGTCATCAAAGGCGGCATGTTCGCCCGCGTCACCTTTTCGACCGGTAATCGGCACAAGGCCTTGCTCGTGCACAAAGATGCAATCGTGTACGGCGGATCTGCACCGGTCGTCTATGTGATCGAGCAAGAGGGCGACCGAACCATCGTCCGCGCAGTGGTCGTAGAACTGGGAGTCGCCGAGGGCGATTATATCGAGGTTCACGGCGCGGTGCGTCCGGGGCAGGAGGTGGTAGTGCAAGGCAACGAACGGCTGACACCGGGCCAGCCCGTACGGGTGCAACCACGCACTGCTTCCCCTGACCGGGCTCGAGCCACACCACGTCCTTGAAGCAGGAACCGGCCATGCACTGGATCAAGGCCCTCATACGCAATCCCGTCAAGGTCGCCGTGGGCGTGCTTCTGGTCATGCTATTTGGCATCATCGCCTTGTGGCGCATGCCCATACAGTTGACCCCCGAAATCGAAATCCCCACCATTACCGTGGAAACGCGTTGGCCCGGAGCCAGTCCTCACGAAGTGGAACGGGAGATCGTTCAGGAACAGGAGCGGCAGCTCAAAGGCGTCGAAGGGGTCACCAAGATCACGTCCGAATGCATGGATTCTTTGGGCCGCATCCGCTTGGAGTTCGCTGTGGGCACCGACATGCGCGAGGCGCTGCTGAAGGTCAACACCCACTTGCAACAAGTGCGGCAGTATCCCGAGGATGCCGACGAGCCGGTCATTCGTACCGCCAGTCTATCGTCGCGTCCTATTGCTTGGTTCATTCTGACCCCGCGACTGCCGAAGGATGCCGACTTGCGACAATTCGCTGCTGCCCATCCGCATTTGGCAGACGAGGTGGAGCATATCCGCCGGGCGGCCAACGAAGGGGTCATGCTGGTGCGGCTCGAAGAAGCTGCAGCGCGCTACCCGGAATTGCGCGTGTTGCTGCCTCCAGCCGTGGATGTGACCTTATTGCGCAAATTCGCCGAGGATGTCATCGAGGCGCGGTTCGAGCGCGTGCCCGGGGTCGCTGAAGCCAACATTCTGGGCGGCCGCGACGAAGAAATGCACGTCATCGTGGATCCGCAAAAACTGGCCGCGCGCAAACTGACCATCCTCGACGTGCGCCACGCTTTGCGAGGCCAGAATAAAGATACCTCCGGCGGCGATGTCTGGGAAGGCAAGCGGCGCTATGTCTTGCGCACCTTGGGTCGTTATCGTCGTCCCGAAGACGTGGCACAGACTGTTATCGGTTACCAGGATGGGGCCCCGGTATATGTGTGCGACGTGGCCGAAGTACGCCCTGGGTTTCACAAGCCCGAAAGCATCGTACGCCGTTTCGGCGCGCGCCGCCTGTCCATCAACTGCATCCGCGAAATCGGGGCCAATGTCCTGGAGGTCATGGATGGGTTGCGCGCCGCCTGCAGGGAACTGAATGCCGGCGTGCTCGCCCAACGAGGTCTGCAGCTGGTGCAGGTGTACGACGAGACCGAGTACATTTACGCCGCCATCCATTTGGTCCGGGACAATATCTTGCTCGGTAGCGTACTCACCGTGGGGGTGCTGCTGGTTTTCCTCAAAAGCGGGCGCTCCACGCTCATCATCGGCCTGGCGATTCCGACGAGCATCATCGGTGCTTTTTTGGTTCTGTCCCTCATGGGACGCTCGCTCAACGTGGTCAGTTTGGCCGGAATGGCCTTCGCGGTCGGTATGCTCGTGGATAACGCCATAGTGGTACTGGAAAATATTTACCGACATCGTCAGCTAGGGAAAAGCGCCTGGCAGGCGGCTGTGCAGGGCACCACCGAGGTTTGGGGCGCCGTATTGTCGTCCACCTTGACCACGCTGGCTGTTTTTTTGCCCGTGCTTTTCGTACGCGAAGAAGCAGGGCAGCTGTTTTATGACATTTCGCTGGCCATCAGCGCTGGGGTAGGGCTGTCGTTGGTGGCTGCTTTGACCGTCATTCCCGTTTCAGCACCTCGTTTGCTAGCCGCAGGTGCGGTGCGGTCTGTGCCACTTGGTACCACGACTCCGCAGGACCAGGGCGACGGCCGCACCAGGATAGTGCCGCACGACCTCGAGCACACTGCGGATACTCACGACCGGCCTATGTGGCGTACCAATCGAATTCTGGCGACGATATGTCGCCCGCTCGATAAGTTCGGCCGGGCTTTTTCTGCCCTCATTGGGCATATCAACGACTGGCTGCTTCAGAGTGTCGTCTATCGTTCGATCGTGGTTGCGCTGTTCGTGTTCGGGAGTTTGGCTCTTTGCTGGCTCACGGCACCACACGTCGAGTATTTGCCTTCGGGCAATCGCAATCTGGTTTTTGCCAATCTGCAGCCGCCGCCTGGTTATAACCTCGACGAAATGATGCGTATCGCCGAAGAGATCGAAAAGCGGCTACGCCCGTACTGGGATGTGGATGCCGGTGTGGTGGCGCCTGGCACCGGAGTTTATCCCGCCATTTCGGATTACTTTCTAGTAGCACGCGGTCGGCAGATGTTCGTTGGCGTGCGTTCGGCCGATCCGAGTCGAGTCGGTGATCTCGTGCCGCTGATGCAACAGGTGACTTCCGGAATCCCAGGCGTCCTCGCTGTGGCCAAACAATCGAGTCTCTTCGAGCAGGGTCTGGGTGCGGGACGCACAATAGATATCGAGATCACCGGCCCCGAATTGCCCACGCTGGTACAGTTGGGACGACAGGTGTTGGCCCAGGTACGCCAGCTTTTGCCCCAGGCGCAAGTTATCCCCTTGCCCAGCTTGGATTTGGCCAGTCCCGAGATTCATGTGGTCGCCAAACGTGAGCAGGCGGCGGACATGGGCTTGACCACCGAAGAATTGGGATACATCGTGGACGCCTTGGTAGACGGTGCCTATGCGACCGATTATTACGTCGGCAGTGACCGGATAGATCTGCGTATCGTAGGGCAAGCCGAGTTGGCCTCCCGTTTCGAAGACCTGCGCAGCTTGCCGGTAGCCGTACCGACAGGCGATATCGTTCCACTGGGCAGCCTGGCCGATATCCACATACGCAGCGGGCCGGAGCAGATCAACCATCGCGAGCGTCAGCGCGCCATCACTATTCAGGTTTCCCCGCCGCCCAGCCTTGCCCTCGACGAAGCGCTCCAGCTCATCGAGGAGCATATCGTCGCGCCCCTGTCGGCGAGCGACGACCTGGAGCAGGGCACGTATCGCATCAATCTGTCGGGCACGGCGGATAAGCTCCGGGCTACTTGGGAGGCGCTGCGTTTTAACTTCGTTCTCGCAATACTGATTTGCTATTTGCTGATGGCTGCTCTTTTCGAGTCATGGCTTTATCCGTTCGTAGTCATACTGAGCGTGCCGACCGGATTGGCAGGGGGCTTCCTTGCACTGGCGCTATTGAACCGTTTTGTGCTCGCGCCTTTGGACGTGATCACGATGCTGGGCTTCGTGATCATCGTGGGCACGGCCGTGAACAACCCCATCCTCATTGTCGAGCAGGCGCTCATCCACATGCGCCAGGAAAGAAAAGACCTGCGCAGAGCGGTCTTGGAAAGTGTGTAGAATCGCATCCGGCCTATCTTTATGACTACGGTAACTACCGTCTTCGGTTTGATTCCCCTCGTGGTAGCTCCAGGCGCCGGCAGTGAGTTGTACCGGGGTCTGGGCGCGGTGGTCCTGGGCGGACTTCTTTATTCCACGCTGGTGACTTTGATCCTGATCCCGGCGTTTTTGACGCTCGTCTTGCAGGCCAAGGATAAGCTCGCGATACTCGTGGGCGTACGATCGAGAGGCACAGAAGCGATAGGATATCCGGTCCCGGCTCGCCGGTATGGTTCGCTTGCCGCCGCGCCGGGGCAGCAGACGCCCGAACCGAGTGCGCATTGATGGTCCAGCCATGTCGGCTCGAGGGAACAGGATGGTTGGCCGTTCCAGCGAATCGAAACCGGACGACACCGGCGATGTCGAGCAGACACCGCTGTATCGCGAATGTGTCCATCTGCCGCACCACAGGTACGATGTGATCATCGGTACTGACTGTCTGAACCTTGTGCCGCAGGAGTGGCAACGATTGGGACACTGGTCGCGTGTGGTGGTCGTAGCCGATAAGCAGGCCGAGCGCTATGCCGCCCGGATCGTCGAGTACGCCTCGCACGCAGGTGCCGTCGTGGAGTGCACTACGGTGCCTCCGGGAGAGATCTCGAAATCACTGGCCGAAGCCGAGCGTCTTTACGATTTTTTGATCGCGGTGGGAGCGGATCGCCGGACGCTCTTGGTGGCTGTCGGCGGGGGTATGGTCGGGGACCTGGCCGGTTTCGTAGCCGCCACATACGTGCGGGGCATCTCCTGGATCGTGGTGCCCACGACTTTGCTGGCTATGGTGGACAGCGCCGTCGGTGGCAAGGTCGCTATCAATCGGCCCCAAGCCAAGAACATAGTCGGTGCCTTCCACCAACCGATCCTGGTCGTGGCGGACACCGACACCTTGGCCACTTTGCCGGATCGCGAATACCGTAGTGGATTGGCCGAAGTCGTGAAATACGGCCTGTTGGGAGACCGGACTTTGTTCGAGCGGATCGAGGCATCGGTGCCGGCGCTACTCGGCCGGCAGCCGGACGTCTTGCGGCAAGTGATCGCTCGCTCAGTGGCTCTCAAGGCGCGGATCGTCGAGGCCGACGAACGCGAGCTCAGCCACCTGCGCGAGGCCCTCAATCTGGGCCATACTTTCGCCCATGCGCTGGAGGCCGACCGCGGCTATCGGGAGTGGTTGCATGGAGAAGCCGTAGCCGTGGGTCTGGTGTGTGCCCTGCGCCTAGCTTGTCGCAGAGGTCTGATCGAATCGGCTTTGTGCCAGCGTCTGATAAGTTTGCTCCAGGCTTTGCATTTGCCGGTCCGGCTGCCGCTAGGTTGCGATCCTGGGGAATTGCTGGGTCTTATGCGGCGGGACAAGAAAGCACGTGCCGGGCGCTTGCGCTTTGTGTTGCCGGTCGCCTTCGGCCAAGTCCAAGTCTTCGATGACGTGCCTGACGAGGACGTGTTGGCGGTGCTCCACGAGGCCCTGCAATAGCCTAAAGCACCGTGTACGGGCAAAGCGATGTCTTCGGCAGAAGTAGAAGCAGAGTGGCTAGCTTTGCTGGCCCTGCGGCAAATCCCGGGGCTGGGCCCCAAGTTGGCCGCGGCGCTGGTGCAACATTTCGGTAGTGCACAGGCAGTGGCCCGTGCCACTGTGGACCAGTTGACCCGTAGCGTGCCTCGCATGTCAGCGGAGGTAGCCGGTCAGGTCGTGAGCCGTCTACGGAGCGATATCGGGGCTCGAGAATTGGAGCGCGTGTGCCGCTTGGGACTCGCTCTGGTCCACCGGCGTGCTGCCGAGTTTCCGCCCTTGCTCAGGCAAGTCGAATCGGCACCGCTATTCCTTTATGC
>Ga0209989_100047_pt1 | contig 22362 bp, 18 predicted proteins | sample Antgeofumaro1A2B_FD_188083 | JGI IMG/M metagenome (GOLD analysis project Ga0209989, IMG submission 188083) | Geothermal fumarole subsurface microbial communities from Mt. Erebus, Antarctica - 1A2B (SPAdes) (version 2) | ecosystem: Environmental > Terrestrial > Volcanic > Fumaroles | place: Mt....
TTGCAAGATGGACCCAGTGCCCGTTAGGCGGCTAGAACTCACCGTAAACAGGCAGTGCAGGAGCGGGCAATTGGCACCTGCAATCCGGCGCATGGACAGGTGAACCTGCCACGATATGTTCGTAGATCGGGTAGAGATCTATGTCAAAGGCGGCGACGGGGGCCACGGTTGCGTGAGCTTCCGCCGTGAAAAATATGTCCCCAAAGGTGGTCCCGACGGTGGCGACGGGGGCAACGGAGGCAGTGTCATCGTGCGTGCTGTCCCAGGCACCGACAGTCTGGCGCAAATTGTCCATCGCAAACATTGGCGTGCTGAAAAGGGACAGCCAGGCAGCGGCAACAATCGCCACGGCCGCAATGGCGCGGACCTGATCATTCCAGTGCCTCCCGGAACGATCGTCCGAGATCGGGACCGCGGCCATATCCTCAAGGATCTCGTTCGGCCAGGTGACCAAGTGGTGGTCGCTTACGGCGGCACAGGGGGACGCGGCAACAAAGCGTTTGCCTCTGCCACCAACCAGGCACCTCGTCATGCCGAAAGGGGTAAGCCAGGCGAGGAGCGCTGGATCGTCCTCGAACTCAAACTTATCGCCGATGTCGGGCTTTTGGGCTTACCCAATGCCGGCAAGTCCACCCTGCTCAGTAGGCTCAGTCACGCGACGCCGCAGATCGCCGATTACCCTTTCACCACCCGTTATCCCAATCTCGGCGCCGTCGTAGTCAACCGGGAGCACGCCTTCGTCATGGCCGATCTCCCGGGACTGATCGAAGGGGCTCATGCGGGCATAGGTCTGGGCCACGAGTTCCTGCGTCATGTGGAGCGTACGCGCCTTTTGCTCCATTTGGTCGAGCCTTTTCCGGCAGATGGCAGCGATCCGTTGCACAATTATCGAGTGCTCCGTCAGGAACTGGCCCTTTACAGTGCGCAGCTGGCGCACAAGCCTGAGTTGGTCGTTGTGAGCAAGATGGACCTCGAAGGTGCCGAGGCGGTACGACAGCGCCTGGAAAAAGAACTGCAATGCAAAGTCCTGGGCATCTCTGCTGTTACCGGGGAGGGGCTGGCTGACCTCGTCAAACAGATATTGCATACATTGCAACGGTTGCCAGCCCACGAAGATGTCGTCGCACAACCGGTATCGGCCGACGAGGGAGCTGTATGACGCCGGATGTCGTGGTGGACATCGGCAACACAGTCATGAAATGGGGACGCTGCGCGGATCGTGGGGTCGTGGCCACGGCGCGCTTGCCCTTGGAAGATGAAGCGTCCTGGAATAAACAAGCCGAGTCGCTGGACTTGCCACAGCCGGCGCGCTGGCTCATTGCCAGTGTTCGTCCGCAGACAACTGGCCTGTTGACGGCCTGGCTTCGTGCTCGAGGCGACCAGTTTCGCGTCCTGTCTCCACGGGATCAGCCACCTCTTCGGCTGGCTATCGAGCAGCCCGAGCGGCTGGGTATAGATCGCGTGCTCGATGCCCTGGCGGCGAACGCACGGCGACCCCCTGATCGGCCTGCTCTGATCGTGGATGCCGGCTCCGCAGTTACGGTAGATTGGCTTACTTCAGAAGGCGTCTTTGCCGGCGGGGCTATTTTGCCAGGTCCCCGGCTTATGGCTCGCGCCCTGTCCGAGGGCACAGCACTGCTCCCCTTGGTGTACGTCGAGCGACCGCCTGCCTGTGTGCCGGGCAACAACACAGAGCGGGCTGTGGCTGCCGGCATCTATTATGCTCTCGTGGGCGGCGTCCTGCGTCTCGCCCAGGCATATCAGGCCGAGGGTCCCAGGGTCACTTTCGTGACAGGCGGATACGCCGAGTTGATGGCTCACGGACTGCAAGAACTGCAGCCAATTATCTGGCCGGAAATGACTTTGGAGGGGCTGCGTCTTTGGGGGACACATCTGCAGGAGATGCCCTGACCGTGGCGGCTGTACTGACTCCCCCGGGAGTAGCGGCTATTGCCGTCATCGGCATTTGGGGGCCCGAGGCCTGGTCTTTAGCGTGCCGGCTGCTCCACGGCCAGCAGAAATTGCCCGACTTTGCTCGGTCTGCGCCGCTGCGCCGTTGGGTACGTCTGGCGGATCCAGTAGATGAAAAGGTTTTGTTGTACGCCTCTTTGTACAAGGACTGGCCACTGGTCGAGTTACACTGCCACGGCGCCCCTGTGCTCGTCCGACTCCTTATGGACCGACTCGAGATGGCAGGCGCTGGATTGGTCACCTGGACACAGTGGCTGCGTCGTACAGCCTCTTCGCCTTGGCAGGCCCAGGCTTTGGTGGCTCTACCCCGGGCGCGCACGCTCCGCACTGCCACGGTACTGTTGGATCAGTATCAAGGCGCCCTGGAGCACGCCTTGGACTCGATCGCCACCGCTCTGGTCCAAGGTCGAACGGCTGATGCACGTCGCCGAGTGGCTGAGTTGCTGCACTGGGCGCCTGTCGGACAGCACTTGACGGAGCCTTGGACCGTGCTTTTGGCGGGGCCGCCCAATACAGGCAAAAGCACGCTTCTGAATGCTCTTCTCGGCTATCAGCGCGCTATTACATCCCCCCTCCCAGGCACCACGCGCGATTTGGTATCGGGCGAAACAGCCTTGCGCGGCTGGCCTGTGCGCTTCGTAGATAGCGCCGGATTGCGATTGGACTCAGCCGATCCTTTGGAACGAGAGGGCATGATGCGGACCTGTCAGGAAGCCGGGCGGAGCGACATGTGCCTGTGGGTGATAGATGCCGACGGTCCGCCTGTGCCAGCGGCATGGGCATCGCGGGCCCTAGTCGTACGCAACAAGATAGATCTGGATCCTGCAGCCGGTCCCGGCTGGGCGTCTTTTCGCGTTTCGGCGCTGTCCGGCGCCGGCATCGCGGACCTTTTGCAGGGTATTGTCAACGTGCTCGTACCCGCAGAGCCCCCTCCTGGCACGGCGGTGCCTTTCACGAGCGACTTGGTCACAGGCTTGGCCCGTGTACTCGACTTGCTCGATGCTGGACAGGAGCGACTCGCCCAGCGAACGCTGGCACAGCTCATGACTGCGGCATGTGAGCTGCCCGACGCAACCGATCCATGATGGCCACGCCTAGGCCCATCTCGGGCACCGGCTGCGCCAAGATGATGTCCAGGTCGGCTTCGTCCAGCCGGTGCAGCGCAGCGAACAAGCGCGCGGCGGCCTCGCGCAAATCCCCGCGCGCCGATAACACTTCCACATGAGCGAAGCCCTCGGTATCGCGCGGCATGGTGAAAGCCAGTAGCCCTGTCCTTCGCCCCGGGATGGGATGGGGATCGGTCACGATCTGTAACGGGGTGCGCGGAGCATAGTGACGTGGCAGTTGACCCGGAGACTTGGGCAGGCCGGAAGGTTCTGCTGCTGTCCAGCTCTTTTGGACCGGCCCAAGGATCTGTTCTAGGGCTTCTAGTGGAACGCCACCGGGGCGCAGCACAGCGGGGGGCGTATCCACCAGCGACAGCACCGTGGATTCGACGCCGACCGTGCACGGGCCGCCATCGAGAATAAGGTCTATATCGCCGCCCAATTGCCGGACCACATGTTCGGCACAGGTGGGACTGGGACGGCCGAAGCGGTTAGCACTGGGCGCCGCGATAGGCGCCCCAGTTTTTTCGATCAGTGCCAGCGCCAAGGGATGCGCCGGCATGCGCAGCGCCACGGTGGGCAATCCAGCCGTGACCAGATCGGGCACTTGTGCCGACTTGACGACCACCAGAGTCAGCGGACCGGGCCAGAAACGGTCTGCCAATTGTTGCGCTCGCTCAGGCCATTCGGCCACACATGCCTGTCGCATCGCTTCGTTGGACACATGCACAATCAGCGGATCGAACCGTGGCCTTCCTTTGACCTCGAAGATCCGTGCGATGGCGCGCTCGTCCCAGACACAGGCTCCCAGTCCATACACCGTTTCCGTCGGAAAGGCGACCAGCCCCCCGCGCCGCAGTGTTTCCGCTGCCTGTTCCAATCCTTCCGGCCCGACGATGCTCGCCATCATGCTTTTCCTCTGCCGTTTGTGTGTGTTTTAGGAAAAGAAAAAAGGCGCAGGTGATCCTGCGCCCAGACATGGAACACAGTTCGCTCGGACAGGTCACGCGGTCAGCATCTGGCCCCGGTGGCTTCAGGACGACAGCCTAGCACATTTCCACCCGCCATGGCCGACGCCGGCAAAGGAACCAAATTCCCGCGCCGATACTCGCCAACAACAGACTCGCCGGCTCAGGAATGACAGTCGAAACGGTATCTGGCACCAAAAGATGGTCTAAAAGCGAGCCATTGCTGGGCGGATCACTAGGGTCGAAGTCCGGGTTGGTAAATCCCTTGTTGTAGGCAAAAGCTTGAGCTCCGCCTTTGGCATAGAAATCGCCCCAGACCGGCGAGCGAAAAGTATCGAAGCTCACTATGATCTTGGTTCCTGCCGTAAGGCTCTCAGGCCGCTCGAATTTTATTCCATGCAAAGTGCCGGGAATGCCAGGGGTGGATGGCCCAGAGGGTCCGAAATCCCCAAGAGTAGGACTGACCGAGGCGATGTTACCAGCACCATCTGTCATAGTCGCGTTCAGGATTTCGTTCACCAGCAAATTTGCCGATACCTCGAAGATTATGTGGCTGACCGCTGGCTTCGTGTCAGGTGCGATATCGAATGTGTATTGGTAATGCCAGAGCCCGGAGGAGTCCTGGGATACAGTCCACTCGAGGATACCGTTGGACCAATTCTGTTGATTCGTTGAGCCACCTCCAACAACTATTTCGCCTTCGCCGAGGCCCAGAGGCGGAAGCTTGAGCTTCCCCGAGTAAATCGGACCTGCCTGAACCATGGCGTTACCGAATCCAGTTGCCGCCAGGATTGCGGCGCACACACAGAACAAGAATGCTTCGCGATACCTGTGCCAGGACATGAAGACCTTCCGTAATATCGGTGGGGAGCCAAGAACGGGATGCCTTTACAGCACGTGGTTACGAAAGTATATCACATCGCACAAACATCGCGCCGACTTTCCGCGAGGAAATTGGAGAATTTCGCAAGCGATTATCCTATAAGTACTTCCAGTTTGAATGTCTTTTTGGCGAAGCGGCTGCAGCCCCTAGAATGTTTCTAAAACTTTGCAGTTTGCAAACTTACCTATCTCCAAAACAGATTGGATGCCGCATCCGATCTGGACAGCCTGGTACAGCAGATTTAGGATTGGGAAGTTTCACTAGGTAGTGGCGAGCAGATTTCTCGAACCTATTACTGGCCAAGCAGATAGATTCGAAGATGCGCATACTAGTACCGTTGAGGGCCGACTGGCAAGCTAACACAGGCGGCGACCTAATACTGCTCAGTCGTTGGACCTGCTGGCTGCGTCACCTCGGTTTTTCAGTAGATGTGCGGCCGCCGCCTTGGCCTGATCCTGCGTCTTACGACATCGTCCATTTTCACAATCTGGGTCGTGCTGCTTCGTACTTGCGCTACGCCCACCGGTGTCGGAAAGCTCGGGTCTGGACGGTGACGACGCCCCTTTTTTGGCCGACGGAAGAGTACGACCGCTATGGACGGCCGAACCTTAGCGGTTGGATTTACGGCCGTTTGCCCGCCGGCTTGCGTGGACGAGTCAAAGCGCTGGCTGGCTGCTTTTCAGCGTCAGCGATGGGATGTACGTTGTGGCACGAGCTCATCTACTCCTGGAAACGTTTGGCTGAGCAATTCCTGCGCACGATGGACTTGGCCATCGTCAACAGTCGGGCAGAAGCCGACCAGCTTTTGCGGCATTTCCCGCGAGTGCCTGTAGAAGTCGTATATGCCGGTGTGGACGCACGCTTTTGGTCCGATGACCAGAAACTTTGGGCTTTCGAGGAAGCGCCGGTACTCCCGCTGTCGGCGTGCAAGCAGCGGACATCGAGCAAGGACGAACGAGACAAGAGACAGTTTCTCGACCGGCTATGTCGGAACACCGAGCGAACTGTGGATGTCGCCTGTGTCGCCCGTTTCGACCCGCAGAAGGGGCAGCATCGTTTGTTGCAGGCGCTCGCCGACACCGATTTGCGCGTGGTCCTGGCCGGGCCGGACAATCCTCGTCATCTTGGCTATCGTCGGCTGTGCCAGCGGTACGCCTCTGGCAAAACGGTACTCTTGGGTGCACTGGCCCGTGCCCAGGTGCACCTGCTGTACATGCATTCGCGTGTGCACGCACTGTGTAGTTGGTACGAAACAACCGGGCTTAGCGGCCTGGAGGCCGGGTGTTGCGGGGCGCGTATCGTGATGACAGATCGGGGTGGTGCTGCCGAGTATGCCGGCGCGCTAGCCTGGTACGCCGATCCGACATCCCCAAACTCGATAGCCGAGGCCATCCGGCGAGCGTTGCAGACGCCGACGACCCCGGATTTGCGCTCCCGGGTGCGGCAGCATTTTACCTGGGAATGCAGTGCACGACGTTTGGCAGCCGTCTACTCATTGTTGGGACGCGCTCGAGCCCATCGTGTCGCCTGAGGGTGGCCGAGGTGCGGCGTCTTGGGGCCGCGTCTCCTTGGCTTTGACAGTCGGCTGGGCCCCCGGTACGATCAATGCGGCACGAGGCGCGCGCCAGCGTACCCTGCGTAGCGGCCGATCGTGTTCGTCCTCGATGTCACCGACGATCTCTTCGAGGATGTCTTCCAAAGTGATCAGCCCCAGGATATGGCCTTCGTCGTCGCGCACCAAAGCCATCGGCCGGTGCGCCCGGCGGAAGAGCCGCAGTCCGTCCGCGATCGGCTGCTCCGGTTTGAGGAACAAAGGTGGATAAAGCGCATCCTCGATGACCACCACCCCACGCACGCTGAAAAGATAAAACAGGTCTTTGGTGTTGACGATCCCCACGATGTTGTCGAGCGTGCCGTCGTAGACCGGCATGCGCGTATGAGCTCCTTGTCGCACGATTTCCAGGACCTGTTCCGGAGGCGTGTGCAACTCGATGGCCGCCATTTTTTCCTTGGGAACCATGCACTCACGCACGGTCTTCTTCGCTAGCCGGAACACGTTTTGCACGTATTCGGCCTGTTCTTCCGACAACAAACCCGCTTCTTCTACTTCCTCGACGATGATCATGAGTTCCTCGACAGAGTGGGCCATGTGCGTGGGGGACAGCTGACGGTAGCCGAGCAGCCGCAGGACGACGCGCGCCAGTCCGTTGAGAGCCAGTACCAGGGGGCGCGTAGCCCGCGTGAACAGCTCCAGCGGCCAAATCAGGCGCAAGGCAAAAGCCTGTGGCTGCTGCAACACGATGGTCTTGGGTACCAGTTCCCCGATCACCACCAGTACGCCCGTCACCAGCAGATATGCCAGTACAAAGCCGAGCGTGCGAGAGGCGGCGGTGGCAGGCATTCCCACCACGACAAGGACCGGCACGATGAACGAGGTCAGCGCTGGCTCGGCAATCCATCCCAGGGCAATGTTGTTGCCGGTGATACCCAGTTGGATTGCCGCAATGTAGCGGTCGAGCTGCCTGGTGGCTTTGTCGAGCAAACGCGCCCCGCGCAGTCCTTTTTGCACCATTTCTTCCACTTGACTGCGACGCACCGCCACCAGAGCAAACTCCGTCGCCACAAAAAACATGTTGACGGCTATCAGAATAGGGATCAGCGCAAGCACCCACCATGAACCAGACTGCAGATCGTTTATCGGTAGCGAACCGGCTAAAGACAACATGTGCGTTTGCACCTCCTGTTGTGCTCGACTTGCTCGTCGCTAGGCCGGCGTCACTGAGTGACTGGGCCAGTACGAGCAGGCCTCTCAGTGGATATGCATATGAGTCGTCGCCCAGAGGCGTATCGTATGCGACCTATCTTGCTGCTCGGCGAGCTCTTGCGGCTATGCCCGAGTTGCCTGTGTGGTATGCCGAAACACCCCGCCGGCTCAAGACAAGTCTGCCCATTTTCCGAAACAAGGGCAGAGGCCCCGAGAAATGGGAGAAGCGCCTGTGTGGGAACAATTGTCGAGCGAAATGGCGGCGTATCTTCATTACTTGCGCTCGGAAAGACAAGTCGCCGTCAATACAGTGCACTCCTACGCACGCGACTTGCGGCGTTTTGTACAGTGGCTGGCTCACACGGGACGCCGCGATTATCTGCATCTATCGTTGACGGACTGGAGCCAATTCCTCGGCTATTTGAGGGAACAAGGCCTGGCACCGCCTTCCGTGGCCCGGCATGTGGCTGCCGTCAAAGGCTTCTACCGCTTTTTACAACTGGAGGGCAAGTCTGTAGGGCAGAGCGTGGAGCTTATGACCTTGCCAGCGCTTTGGGAGAGATTGCCTCGGGTATTGAGCCCCGAGCGCGTGACCAGCCTGTTGCAGGCACCTCAGCCGGGCGATCGGTTTTACTATCGCGACCGTGCCCTGCTGGAAACTTTTTATGCCACGGGCGCCAGGGTTTCGGAAATTGTCGGTTTGCGCATGGAAGACGTTTATCTGCGCGAGGGGTTTTTGCGCTGCATCGGCAAAGGCAACCGTGAGCGTATCGTGCCCATAAACGACAGTGCCGCACGGGCGTTGCAAGAGTATTTGCAGGAGCAACGCCCGCAACTAGTGCGTACGCGTCCCGATTGTCCCTATGTGTTCGTGAGCCGTGGCGGCAGGAAACTTACCCGCGAACGCGTTTGGCTGATCATACGCTTTTACGCCCGCCGCGCCGGTATCAGTGGCAAAGTAAGCCCGCACGTCTTGCGTCACAGCTTTGCCACCCATCTTTTGGAAGGAGGTGCCGACCTGCGCCTGGTCCAAGAGCTGCTCGGCCACAGCAGTATCGGCACCACTCAACAATACACGCACGTAGACCACAAGCGCCTCAAAACAGTGCACCGACGCTTCCACCCGCGCGGACAGTAGCCATGCGCAAATGCCTTACGGGGCATGATTGGACCGGGGGCTGGGTATGAAACCCTAGGCTTCACACGCCTCATAGCCCGAGCAGCTTGGCGGGGAAAGGCGTTTGTTGACGGTCGGTGTCTTTGCGTTGGCGCCACACTCGCTGCGATTGCAAAGAGCGAGTCATCTTCAGGTATTCGAGTATCCACTTTTCGGTGTCGAGGTTGTCTTGATTGAGCAGTTTTGCACCGGCGAGCGAAGTTTTTTCGATCTCTTTCAGTCGCGTGTATTCATATTGTTCGCGCTTGCGTGGGGGCTTGATCCAGTCGTAGGCGCGCTTCCAGAAGTTAGCCGCAGGCTTGTCCGCTTCACCGTAAACGACGAGCGTCGGCAACTTGTCGCGCACACTTTTGAGCCACTTCTCCACAATCGGGTTGGGAAGGTTTTTATTGGCAAGGGTCGGTCGCATGGACAGCCAAATGGCACAGGTGATGTCTGCGATTTCTGGTTCGAGATCGGCGCGAAAGCGCGCACGATCCTGTAAAGAGACATAGGCCCACATCAGGCCCAACAGCGCCCCTTGCTCAGCGCCGACAAGGATGATGTTGGACGAGTTGCAAAGCCCTTGGTTGTTCTTCAGGTTGAGCCAATCCTTCGCGGCATAAATGTCGTTACCCAGCTTGAGCCACTCTTCGAGGTAGTTGCCCAGGTCGCGCAGTTCCAGTTTTTTGGGTGGGTTGTTATAGTTTCCCCGTCGCAAAGGATTGATTTTCCAGTATTCTTTGGGATCTATTTCCGTGCTATCACCATGAGCGCGAAAGTCGAATGCCAGTACGGCGTAGCCCTCTTCCTGGAGCAGTTCGGGGAACTTCCCCCAACTCTTGCGACTGGAGTAGGCTGCATGGAGCAGGAGGACCACCGGCGCCTCGCCTCCACGCGTACTGGGAGCCGGATAGAAATCGCCGACAAGCGTTACGTGATCGAAGGTTTGCTGGGTGAAACGTTCAGGTTTGGGCAAATCCTGACGTTTGTCCGGCTTCTTAGCCGCGCCTTTTTCTTGGGCAGACAGGATAGGCGCCTGACAAACTAGGATCGCCGCCAGCAGACCACAGGCTCCAGCCAACAGCCCCGCTAGGTACCGGCTCATGTATGTCCTCCTGGCTACCAGAGTACTCGGCCCTTTTCGCCCTTATTCGATCCTAAGCCCGCGTCATAAGTCGGTCAAGCCTCGGCCACCGGCTTTTTGCCGTCCTTTAGCATCCGATCACTGAGGCTGCCGTTAGCGAACGAACCGATCGGTCGTCAAAGCAGGGGTGACAGTGCCAACGAGTCCTTTTCTACATGCCGCCAGGCTTGCTCGTGATGGACACCTTCGGCGTTCTCTTCGCTGGCTGGCCAGATCTCAGGGTGCTTGCCGAGTGTGCTCCACTGCTTGTCAAGAGGCGCCTCCACCTGCTATGTGGGTCGGTTAGTTGTCTCGTGTGCGCAGACAGTCCGTAGGTGACAAAGTAAGACAGTGCTTGTTTGGATACGGGCAATTAGAAGCGACGCGCCAGATGAGGGGCAGAGGGAGAGGTTATTCTGTCGCCTAGTTTTGCGGGCTAATGCTGCAGAGAAGGGTAATGGATTGCGGAGAGGGTTGACAGCCTGCCGATCGGGACGTAAGAATCGAATAGGCTGCCCATGGTTAAGATCCCGCGTTTAGCCCGGGTGGATTGACAACCTGCGCCGGGTTGGGGGATTAGCTCAGTTGGGAGAGCGCGTGAATGGCATTCACGAGGTCAGGGGTTCGAATCCCCTATCCTCCAATTGCGTTTTCCGCTCTGTGTGCCGTTTTTCCTCATGATGCTACCAAATAAGCACTTGGGAAAGCATACTTAACTTATCCAGATTCGTTGGTGCGCCCTATTTCTCGCAGACTCTGTAGCGGCCTGGGCATCGGTTGTGTGAACTTAAGTCCACTATGTGATGTTTTGTTCGCTTGTGAACGAATTCTTGGATAGTCGTTCATAACAGCAAGCAGGGAGCAGAGATTTTAACCGCAGAGGACGCAGAGTGCGCAGAGAGATCTTCAGCGGTTCTCTACGTCCGTGCAAGCGATGCGAAGCATATGATCACCCGCGGCGAGAGTGCGCAGAGAAATTCTCAGCGGTCCTCTGCGTACTCCGCGTCCTCTGCGGTTCACTTTTTGAGCCCCAATACGACCTATTGAGGCAGGTGCTTAGGGTTCCCAAAGGAGGGGAAGATAACATTTCTGCTTAGCGGCTGCAGTGCGCGTTAGTCGAGGAAAGGATTGCCTAAAGCGTATCCTTCCAGACCGTTTTACACGTCCAATTAAGCCCCTCAACTTCTTTCGGTTTCTAGGCTTTATTGCACGACGCCGGTTGCCTTCGAACCACCTTCCCAGCAAATGCGATTGCTTCCTAAGTTCAAGTATCCTCAGCCGCCTACTTTAGGCGCACCAAATACAGCAGCGCCTCTGCCGGAAACGGCGGCTGGAATTTTTGCTCTCCGCCGGCAACCGGTGTGCCTGTGATGGTTCGCTCCGAAAGCGGGTCGTACCATTCGACTTTGTATTTTCCGTCGGCCAGTCGCACGGTGAAGGCTTCTGGTTTAGGCTGATATACGAGGTACTCGTGTCCTGGGTGAGCCAGGCAGTAACCGGTGGACGATAGCTTATTGGAGGGCTTCATGCGAGCGAGGTTGATGCGTTCGGCCCAGCGGCGAGTTTGCCCCAGAGCCTTGCGAATCGCCTCCCAACGCGGCTCGTTCCTGCCGAGGATTACGCCCTCGTACGGATCCATGAACAAAGGGTTGTGTCCGCGTAGGAAGCTTTTCCACACCCATTGGCGTTCGCCACCGACTCCCCAGATGTGATCGGTGTCCAGCAAGCTGACTTTGTTTTCATTCCATGCGGGCGGATCTTCGGCAAATCCGTCCTGTCGTCCTGGTGAGACCCAATCTGCCGGGCTGGCTAACATGCTGGGCAGCCGCTCGGCGCCGTGGCCGGTCAAACCGATGGGGTGGATTTTACCTCGAGCTTTCTGGTATTTGCGGACGGTGTCAACCACCCACCAATCCCAATCTTTTTCGCCTCCTTCGTTGATGACTTCATAAAGGACGTTGTCGAGATCGCCCACGGTTTCCACCACCTTGCGGATGTAGGCTTCCTGCAGACGATTGACTTCGGGAAAGCGGCGACTGTGTACGGCGCCTGTCAAAGTGTTCAAGCTGGGATCGAGACCGTTGATATTGTTAGCGGGATGAAACGGATGCGTTTTCCATGCCCAGCCCTCTGCGGCCGGCTTGCGCCGATTGGCATGGAAAAGCCCCCAGCCTTCGAACAGCATGACCGACACATAGATGCCGCGCTGCCCGGCATGCTCGACACGTTCACGCAATCTGCGGAAGTACGACTCATGGAAACGAGTAAGATCGAAGCGTGGCTTCCCATCCGCAGCTGCCCCCGGTCCGGTGCGCGCATAAGGCAAAGGTGCCGCTCGCAGAACCGGCTCCTTTCTTCGCTCGCCGTTGGCCCGCACATCCCAAGTGGACGAATCCCATGTCCACAGCCTGATGAAATTGTGATTATGTCGCTGTAGAAAGGCGAGATACTCGTCGAAGTCGAACGGTTCCGGCGGATCGCCGGGTCCGATGTCCACGAGATTGTTCCATGTGTGGGCGCCAGTCAGATACACCGCCCTCAAAGAGTTGTCAGGTCCGCGAGTGCCATCAGTGAAATAACGGGGATTGTCCGGGTGCACGCGCAGCGGCCCCCGGGCCGGCTGATATTTGCCTGCTTGTGCGCCGACATTGCCGTGCGACGGAGAATCTAGCGTATCTGTGCTGACGGGGCCTTTTATAGTTGGCAGGCTCGTCATTAGCGATGTGGCGATGTCGGCTGGCGGCTCTTCTCCCGTCGTGTTCCCTTTCGGATCGGCGATTAGGATGGTCGGCCCGTGAATCAGCACGGCCAGGCGGTCGTTGCCATAAAGTAGCTCGGCAATGAGGACAACCGCTAACACAAAGATGCCGGCGACAGGAATCGTTCGCCTGAGAATAAGCAGAGACATGCAGCGTTTCTCCTCCTTGAACCCGAAAATCCACGATTGAGCAACCGTCTTACCAGCCCACCGACTTACGTTATGGTTTCGCCACGGCAACGGAGCCGATCGCGTGTTGGATTCTGCAGCGCGTGAAAGCTGGAATCAGGTTGGCACAGCCAGCGCAGCAACTGTTCCTCAGCCTACAGCCGCGGCGCCGCACAATCGGTCGGCAACGAGCGGAGAGGGCGGGATTCGAACCCGGCGAGAATCTGCCCGGAAACCCACACTTTCCGAGCCGGGCGGCGCAGAATCCGGCGCACTCCCCTTAGCCGACCAGAGTATCCCTCCCGAACTGGCCGCGCTCATCGACGCCTGGCCGCGTCTGCCGGAGCCGATCAGGGCCGGCATCCTGTCGCTGGTCCGGGTAGCCAGCACGTGAGAGCCGCCGGGCGGCGTGGTCAACCGACCCGACGTTTTTCCCTCTCCACGACCTGTCAACGTCAACCGTATTGCGATTTCCAAGCGAGATGGTAATACTGTTGACGTTGACAGCGCTCGCGCCGTGAAGCGGACACTGCGGAGCCTCACGGCGAAGGGGCTTTCTCCGCGTCCGCCGTGGCCGGCGGAACGCGGTATGCCGCGGACAGATTGGGCAAGGCATCGTGCGCCGGGCGGCCGGTTGGGCAGCCGGGCGCGTCCTGCGACGGCTGTTCAAGTGAGGGATGGACATGGCGAAGAGGACAACATCCGATCCAAAGCGTCGCCCAATCGAATCCTACGATCACCGTGATAAGGAGCGGGTCAATAATCCTCCGGTTGGGTTGGTAACACCCCAAACCGACCCGGACGCGGGGCAGAAAAAGAAACGCTACGCCTACGACCCGCATCTGGATCCGCAACTCGTCTGGGCCGGCAAGGCCGAGCACACGTCCTTTGAGGTGCCCACCGTCTCGCTCCACGTCCACGAGCGCATCGACCCGCGCACCATCATCGAGGCGGTACGCAAATCTCCCTCACCCCGGCCCTCTCCCAGAGGGAGAGGGAGTGACGCCAGCCCCTCTCCCGACGCCAGCCCCTCTCCCGGTGGGAGAGGGTGGCGCGAAGCGCCGGGTGAGGGCTACTACCAACTCCCGCTTTTCGAGGTCGAACGCCAAGAGCCCCTGCGCCAGGCCATTGAGTTCTATCAGCACAAGCACGGCTGGTCCAACCGCCTGATCGCCGGCGATTCGCTCTTGGTGATGAACTCGCTGCTGGAAAAGGAGGGCATGGCGGGCAAGGTGCAGATGATCTACATCGACCCGCCCTACGGCATCAAGTACGGCTCCAACTTCCAGCCCTTCGTCAACAAGCGCGACGTGAAAGACGGCAAGGACGAGGACCTGACCGCCGAGCCGGAGCAAATCAAAGCCTTCCGCGACACCTGGGAGCTGGGCATCCACTCCTACCTCACCTACCTGCGAGACCGGCTGCTCTTGGCGCGGGAACTGTTGACCGAGAGCGGCAGCATCTTCGTGCAGATCAGCGACGAGAACGTGCACCGCGTGCGCTGTTTGATGGACGAGGTGTTTGGGGCGGAGAATTTCGTAGCCCTGATCACTTTTCAAACAGCGGCGAACCAAAATACCGATACAGTACAACGGCTATTTGACCATTTGATTTGGTATGCCAGAAACCACCAGAGGATAAAGGTTTACAAGCTCTTTAGAGAGCGTACAGACTTAGAAATAAAGAAGGTATTCCCACGTGTTGATGAGCGCGGAATCACTTTTAAGGCCGTTGATTTGGAAGACTACCAGGATGAGCAAAGAGCAAGGCTCAACGCGTCGGGCCGCCTGACTCCGGATGGCAAGCTGGCAAAACTATATCCTACTGATTTTCCTGTTACTGAGTTGCATAGTGTCTGGGCAGATACAGTATTCGGGCACGCAAAAGCTACGGAAAAAGTGTATGCGGTTCAGACCAATAAGAAAGTCATTGCCCGCTGCCTCCTGATGACCACCGATCCCGGCGACCTGGTGTTCGACCCGACCTGCGGCAGCGGCACCACGGCCTACGTCGCCGAGCAGTGGGGCCGGCGCTGGATCACCTGCGACACCTCGCGCGTGGCCATTACCATCGCCCGCCAGCGCCTGATGACCGCCGTCTTTGACTACTACGAGTTGGCCCACCCGGAAGAGGGCGTGGGTAGCGGCTTCAAGTACAAGACCGTGCCGCACGTCACCCTCAAGTCCATCGCCAACAACCCGGAGATCGACGGCATCTATGCGCGCATGCATCCGGACATCGAGCAGGCGCTGGCCGATCTCAACGCCGCCCTAAAGGCCCTCACCCCCGGCCCCTCTCCCAGAGGGAGAGGGGAGAAGAACCCTCTCCCTCTGGGAGAGGGTGGCCGAAGGCCGGGTGAGGGCTATCCCCGTTTCGAGGTTAAAAGCGGCGGCCGCGCCGGGCAGTTCGTGGATTTTGCCGCGCCGGATGGGAAGACCTTCCGCATGCCGTCGGGCCAGGAGGCGCCGGCGGGCGCCTTGCTGGAGTGGGAGGTGCCGTTTGCGTTTCCTGAAGACTGGCCGGAGGAGGCCCGCCCCGCCTTCGAGCGCTTCCATCGGGCGCGCCGCGCCATGCAAAAGGAGATCGACGCCGCCATCGCCCGCCATGCGCCGCAGGAAACGCTCTACGACCAGCCGCTGGTGGACCCTAAGAAGGTGCGGGTGACGGGCCCCTTCACGGTGGAAGCCGTACCCGCGCCGGCGGTGAAATCGGTGGACGAGATTCTGGAGCCCAAGCCCGAACCGGCGGATACCTCCATCGCCCGCTCGGGGGAGACACTGCGCCAGGCCGAATGGCGCGACGAACTCTTGCGCACCGGCATTCGCGGGAAAGCCGGGCAGTACATCCGCTTCGCCCGGCTGGAGCCGCTGCCTGGCTGCCGCTGGCTGCACGCCGACGGGGAGACCCGGCCCAGCGACGAAGGCGCCGATGGCGTGCGCGAAGAGGCCCCGGCCTACAACCCGATGCGGGTGGTGGTTTCCTTTGGCCCGGAGCACGGGCCGCTGGAGCAGCGCCAGGTGGCGCAGGCCATCGAAGAGGCACAGACGCTGGTTCCCCGGCCCAAGCTCATCGTCTTCGCCGCCTTCCAGTTCGACCCGGAAGCGGCCAAGGACATCGACGAGACCAAGTGGCCGGGCGTGACCCTTCTCAAGGTGCAGATGAACGCGGATCTGCTCACCGACGACCTAAAGAAAAAGCGGGCCAGCAACGAATCCTTCTGGCTCATTGGCCAGCCCGATGTAGAAGTGCGGCAAACCGCCGACGGCAAATACGTCGCTGAAGTCCACGGTTTCGACTACTACAACACCAAGACCGGCGCCATCGAATCGGGCGGCGCGGACAAGATCGCCGTCTGGCTGCTGGACACCGACTACGACGGGCGCAGCCTCTATCCACGCCAGGTCTTCTTCCCGATGGCGGGAGAGAACGAGGGCTGGGCGCGGCTGGCGAAGAGCCTGAAGGCCGAGATCGACGAGGAGTTGATCGAAGCCTACCGGGGCACGGTGTCGCTCCCCTTCGAGGTGGGCAGCCACAAGCGCATCGCCGTCAAGATCGTGGACGACCGGGGGATCGAGAGCCTGAAGGTGATGGAGCTGACCGAGCGGGCATGAACATGGAATACGTTTTAACGGAACACGCCCGGGATGCTCTGGAGAAACGACAAATACCGCTCGCCTGGATGGAACGCGCATTGAGCACACCGGAGGCGACCGAGGCCGACCCAGTGGACCCGGATCTGGAACATCGGCTTGCGCGGATTCCCGAGTTCGGCAATCGCGTTTTATGCGTGATCGTGAATGGCAAGAGAACCCCACCCCGTGTCGTGACGGTATTTTTTGATCGAAGGAGGACGATTCCATGAAACTCAAGGTGGACCAACAGGCCGACGCGCTCTACCTGACGTTGAGCGAAGCGCCCGCGAGCCGCACCGAGGAGGTCTCGCCCGGGGTGTTCGTGGATTACGACGAGCAGGACCGCGTCGTTGGTATCGAAATGCTGTACCTGTCGAAACGGGTGCCGGAGGTTGATCTCCGGCGGCTGTTGTTCGAATCGGTACCATAAGCAAGCTGAAGCGGGAGATAGCCACCACAATGGCGCAAACCACCATCGACCGCCTCATCATCAACTCGCCCTACGAGGAGCCAAAACGCCACTGGCGCTATGATCGGCAGACGCGCATGTTCGATCTGGTCGAAGGCCGCCGCCCGGCAGGATATGTCGTGGCTTCTCCCGATTCCAAAGCCTTCGACGACCCCGGTATCTTCGTCGAGATCCCCCTGGTCAACCAAATCCGCCCCCGGGTAAAGGCGTGGCGAGAGGCTGGCTACCCCGGCGTCACCAGCATCACCAAGCGGCTGCTGGAGCACTGGCGGGATCCGGAGCGTGACCAGCGGTTCTTCTTCTGCCAGTTGGAGGCGGTGGAAACACTGATCTGGCTCACGGAGGCGCCCGCGGCGGAGCGCGTCGGCATCGAGATACCCGGCGACGGTGGCGACTTTGAGCGACAGTGCTGCAAGATGGCCACCGGCACCGGTAAGACCATCGTGATGGCGATGACCATCGCCTGGCACATCCTCAATAAGGTGGCCAATCCGCAGGACGCCCGCTTCTCCAAGAACGTCTTGGTGGTCGCCCCGGGGCTGACGGTGAAGAACCGGCTGGCGGTGCTGAATCCGGCGGGCGAGGGCAACTACTACGAAGCCTTCGACATCGTGCCCTCGGCCTTGCTCGACAAACTGCGCCAAGGCAAGGTACTGGTGCGCAACTGGCACGCGCTGGCCTGGGAGAGCGAAGAGCAGATCAAGAAGCGCAAGAGCGTGGACAAGCGCGGCGCCAAGAGCGACGAAGCCTACACGCGCGAAGTGCTGGGCGAGATGGCGGGCGCCCGCAACCTGCTGGTGATCAACGACGAGGCACACCACGCTTGGCGGGTGAACTGGGCGGCGGAAGGCAAGTCCCTGCGCCAACGCGATCTCAAGGAGAGCGCCGAGGAAGCAACGGTGTGGATCGGCGGGCTCGACCGCCTCCACCGTTCGCGTGGCATCCTGAAGTGCTACGACTTCTCGGCCACGCCCTTTGCGCCCTCGGGCAAGAAGAGCAGCGAGGAGGCGCTTTTCGGCTGGATCGTGAGCGACTTCGGCTTGAACGATGCCATCGAGGCGGGCTTGGTCAAGACGCCACGGGTCGTCGTGCGCGACGACGCCGTACCGGCCGCACGTAGCTACCGGTCGCGCCTGTACCATATCTACAACGACCCGGAGGTCAAGGATGACCTGAACCGGCGCGCACAGCCAGAGGAGCCGCTACCCGACCTGGTGCTCAACGCCTATCACTTGCTCGGCTACGACTGGCGCGAGACGTATAAGGCCTGGAAAGCGGCGGGACTGCCCACTCCGCCAGTGATGATCACCGTCTGCAACCGCACCGAGACGGCGGCGCGGGTGAAGCACGCCTTCGATACGAAGCGCATTCACATCGACGAGCTATGCGACCCGGAGCGCATCCTGCATATCGATTCCAAAGTGTTGCAGGAGGCGGAAGCCCGCGAAGAGCCGCTTGCGCCCCCGCAGATGGCGGAAGCGGATGCCGAAACCGAGGAAACCGAAGCGCCTGAGCAGAGCACCACGCTGACCAAAGCCGAACAGGCCGAAAGGCTGCGGCGAATGGTGGACACGGTGGGCAAACCCGGGCAGCCCGGGGCGGGCATCCGGAACGTCATTTCCGTGGGGATGTTGAGCGAGGGCTGGGACGCCAAGACGGTAACCCACATCATGGGGCTGAGGGCCTTCACGTCGCAGCTTCTGTGCGAGCAGGTGGTCGGACGTGGCCTGCGACGAACTTCCTACGAGGTCAACCCGGAGACGGGTCTGTTCGAGGCGGAGTACGTCAACATTTTTGGCGTGCCCTTTACCTTCCTGCCCCACGAAGGGACCGAAGACGGGCCGCCGCCACCGCCTACGCCCAAGACGGCGGTCGAGCCGGACCCGGCCAAGGCAGAGTTCGAGATCCGCTGGCCGAACGTCGTTCGCATCGAGCGCGTCTTTCAACCAGCGCTGACGCTCGATTGGTCAAAGGTGCGTCCCCTTGAACTGGACGCCGCGCAGACGGCGCAGGTCGCGGAACTCGCGCCCATCCTCGAAGGCAAACCCGATGTGACCAAAATCAACCGCATCGAGTTGGAGCGACTCGCACGGGAGTTCCGCACCCAGCGAATCATCTTCGAGACGGCGCGGGACGTGTTCGACCAGATGAAGCCCAACTGGCGCGGTAGCCGCGAGCTCTTGCTGGCCCAGCTGGTACGGATTGTCGAACAGTTCATCCGCTCCGATCGCATCGTCATCAAGCCGCCACTTTTCTTTTCCGACGAGCTGCGCCGACGACTGGTGATGACGCTGAACATGTCGCGGGTGGTACAGCACGTCTGGGAGGCGATACGGCAAGAGAATACCGAACGGCTGGTGCCTGTTTTCGACCGCGATCACCCCATTCGTTCTACGGGTGAGATGCGCACCTGGTACACGGGCAAGCCGTGCGAGCGCACGCGGAAATCACACATCAACGTGTGCGTCTACGACAGCACGTGGGAGGCGTCGGACGCCTTTGCGCTGGACGACAGCGACGCCGTGTCGGCCTGGGTCAAGAACGACCACATCGGCTTCGAGGTGCTCTACGTCCATGGCGGCGTGGTGCGCAAGTACCGGCCCGATTTCCTGGTGCGCCTGACGAACGGGGAGATGCTGGTTCTGGAGACCAAGGGCCAGGACACGGAACAGGACAAGGCCAAGCGCCGCTATCTGGACGAATGGACGCAGGCCGTGAATGCGCATGGGGGCTTCGGACATTGGCGGTGGGCGGCGGCGCATCATCCGGGCGAGATACGGGACATCCTGATGCAAGGCGAGGAAGCACGAGCGGGAGGCTAACAACCGGTTGCAGCGGACGGTCCGCTACGCGGCCCGGCGCTGAACCGGAGCGTTGGGCCATTGAGAAATTCCGGCAACGACTTACCATCTCTCAGCAAAGGTTAGTGATTATTACCAGGAGGTGTTCTCGTGCGGATTGGCAACGTTCTTTGGCATTTTCCGTTTTTCGGGTTCCTGAACGCGATTTTTGTCTATTTGTTAGGTCTGATCCTGACCGCAACGGTTATCGCTGCGCCTATAGGGCTGGGATTGATGGAATTTGGAAAGTTCCTATTCGCACCTTTCAGCCACGCCATGATAAGCAAATCAGAGTTGAACTCGAAGCAGAACCCTGCCTGGAAGGCATATTCGACCGTCATTATGATTCTCTATATCCCCTTAGGCCTTATCTGCTGCCTTATTGCTGTCATTCAGGTGGCACTCCTCTTTGTCAGCATATTAGGCATTCCGGTGGCGCTGGTGGTCGCGAAGTCGCTTGGTACTTATTTCAACCCCGTAAACAAGAAATGCGTCCCGCAAGCGGTAGCCGATGAGCTTGACCGGAGAAAGGCTCAGGCATGGCTGGCCAAGCACCTCGGTGGCTAGATACATAAGGCATGACGTTTTCCGAACGGGATGACCCAGGCTCCCGTCGGCGGAGGGATCGCTGCGTACTTCTACAGAACGGCCACCGATGCAGCCTGGCCCAACCAGCGCTTGCAGCGGCCGCCGAAGCAGGGTTGGTGCCAGAATCGAAGGGTTGTCCCGGCGCCGCTGAAGCGCACGACGTTAGCCGACCAACCAGCCGATGCGAGGAAGTAACCAAGGAAGTCGGGCACTACTCGAGGGTGCAGCGACCGTCAATACATCGGTCGGACACCGAAGCCGCGACCGCCGTCACGTCGGTACGTTGCTCCGCTTCGGCAAGCAACGTGCCGATCTCTGCCCCGAGGAGCAGGTCGTCATGGATACCAAACACCTGACGGCGCAGCCGGCCTCGCGCATCAAACAGAAGCGTGGTCGGGGTGCCCTGCATCGCATACGCGCGCATGGTGCGGGGCATCGGGTCGCCATCCGGACCCGGAGCGTCGATGCCGACTGGGAACCGCACGTGGTACTCGTGCACGAACGCGCGCAGCGACTCGAGCCCCATTGCTGCATGGTGCTCGAAGACCGTGTGCAAGCCGATGACCGTCAGAGGTGCGGTTTTGAAGAGTTCCGCGACACGCTGGGCCTGTGGTATGGCGTGCGCCACGCAGCCGGGGCAGAGCATCTGGAAGGCGTGCAGGAGCACCACCCGCCCCCGAAGACTCTCAAGGTTGAGGGGCTCTGGAGTGTTGAGCCAGGTCGTCGTCTGCCACTCGGGGGCGGGTCTCGGTTCCATCAGAAGTCCCCGTCTTTCACGTACGGATGGCTCCACAACGTCACCTGCAAGAGGCACGACTTGACCCAGGCGGCGTACATCTTCTCGACGTCCTCGGCGGGGTGTCCCTGCTTCGCGAGGAACGGCTTGAGCGTGAACGTCACAGGGAAGACGAGCAGGAACAGGTCGCGGAAGGGAACGATGTCGGTCGAGGCCGCTCCGTCGGTGCGGTTCTTCTTCGTGCGATGGTGGCGGAGGCCGATCTCGTGCTGGTAGTCGAGCCATTTCTGGTCGTACTCGGCCCTGGCCGTGTCGAGGATCCACTGGCCGAAGCGCTTGCGGACTGCGCCGAGGTAGTCACCGAGCGGCTTGCCGTCGTTCTTGTTGGTGAACGACGCGAGCAGGTGCGGGGTCGAACCGACGAACCCGTACCAAACATCGAGGATCGCTTCGACTTGGTCCTTCAAGACATCGTGGGAGAGGCGGAGGTACTTGACGTCGTCGTCGCCGAACAGGACGCTCTTCTTCATCATCTCGAAGTCGTCGAGCGTCACGGGGGAGCGCGCAACGGCACCCGTGCCGTACGTGTATCCAGGGATGGTGGTCGTTTCTTTCATGGGCTAGGTCCTTTCGTGTGGTCGGGTTCGGGGCGCTGGTCCGCGCCTCCCGCGCCGGGAACGAAGCGGAGTACGGAACGGGGCGAAGCCCAATTGAAGATCATCGCGGCCCTGACGAAGCATCGCCAATACGCCGCTGGGGGCTGCCTGAACCTGGAACCCATCGGCAACAACGCGCTGGCGAAGGCGGCGGGCGTTTCGCCCTCGACCGCTTCCGCGTTCTTCAACAACAAGTTCCAGGGGCACACGAGGTACAAGGCGCTCTGCCGCGATGCCGGCCGGCTTGCCGGCGCGCTGAAACTACTGAACGGCGAATTCTCTCCGCACATCCTGTACGGCCGCCGGCCCGCCGAGGATGGCGGCGAGGACGAACTCAAGTAGGCGAAAGGAGGTGTTCGATCGTTCGGCACCGGTTGCCGAACACCTGCGAAATATTCTCCACCCCGCGACCGCCTGTTTTTCCTGTAGTTTCCCCGCGACGTTGCGACTGTTCGGCATCTCGCAACCGAACGCTGCGCCAACGGGTATACGGACCGCAGTTCGCGGCCCGCAACCTGTTGGAGTAGCAATCATGACAACC
>Ga0209989_100048_pt1 | contig 22003 bp, 14 predicted proteins | sample Antgeofumaro1A2B_FD_188083 | JGI IMG/M metagenome (GOLD analysis project Ga0209989, IMG submission 188083) | Geothermal fumarole subsurface microbial communities from Mt. Erebus, Antarctica - 1A2B (SPAdes) (version 2) | ecosystem: Environmental > Terrestrial > Volcanic > Fumaroles | place: Mt....
TGACGCGCTTGAGATAGATCACTTCGCGAATAACCGGGATGGTAGGATCGTGGAAGGCGCTGATTTCCTCTTCCGTCGCCCGACGCAACCGGTTACCCTCGAGCACATACGGTTCGGTCTTTTCTCCGCCACTGACGCGAATATAAGCAGGATAGAAACCCGTCTCTGGATCGCGCTTTTCAGTCCGCTGCGCATACTTATCGAAACCGATGGGGACCACCTCACCGGTGGCTAAGTGCGGGTGTGTTTCGACATAGTTGGTGGCTTCTCGCTCGATGCCCACGCGCACTTCTTCGACGAAAGCAGCCAGGAGTGCCAAGGCCGTCAGCGCCGCGGAACCGATGGCGAATCCTTTGCCGGTCGCGGCGGTGGTGTTGCCCAAAGCATCGAGCGCATCGGTGCGCTCGCGCACGTACTCCGGTTGATGGGTCATCTGGGCGTTGCCCCCGGCGTTGTCGGCTATAGGCCCGTACGCATCGGTCGCCAGCGTGATCCCCAAGGTAGCCAGCATGCCGACCGCAGCTATGCCGATCCCGTACAGTCCCAACGCCGGTACTGTAAAGCCCTGGGCAAAGCCGTAAGCCAGCAACGTACCCGCTCCTACGATCACCAAAGGCGCCCAGCTACTGAGCATGCCTTGTGCAATGCCGCCTATGATGGTCGTCGCCGGCCCTGTCTTGCACTGGGTCGCCAGCCATTTCGTCGGTTCGTACTCGCTGGAGGTGTAGTATTCGGTGAACCAGCCGATGAGCACGCCGGCAACCAACCCAGTCGTAATGCTGCCGAAAATACCTAGCCAAATGGACGAACCCCGGTAGGAGATATCGCCGAGGACGAGCCAGGTAACGAGAAGGCTCGCGGCGAAAATGAGGGCACTGGCTCCCCACACGCCGCGCCGCAACGCCCACAAGAGGTTGCGCTGCGTTGCCCCTTCTTCCGTTTTTACAAAGTAAATGCTGACCACGGACAGAACGATGCCGATACCGGCCAATACCATCGGCGCAGCGATAAATTGGATTTTCTGCCCGTATCTAGTGGCGCCGATGGCCCCGGCTGCAGCAGCACCCAGAGCTGCTGTCGCTAGGATGGAGCCGCAATAACTCTCGTACAGGTCGGCTCCCATCCCTGCCACGTCGCCCACGTTGTCTCCCACATTGTCGGCGATGACCGCCGGGTTGCGCGGGTCGTCTTCGGGAATGTTGGCCTCGGTCTTGCCAACCAGATCGGCACCGACATCAGCTGACTTGGTGAAAATACCGCCGCCTACCCGGGCAAAAAGCGCTTGGGTACTGGCTCCCATGCCGAAGCACAGCATCACTACCGTAATCTGCTCCAGGGTCATCGGCTGAATCAGCCCCAGGCCAGGCAATAGCCAGACTAGAAGGAGAAACCAGGCGCTGATATCCAGAAGCCCCAGACCGACTACGACCAATCCCATGACCGAGCCGGCGCGGAAGGCAATCTGCAACCCGCGATTGAGCGATTCTTTCGCGCCTTGGGCAGTTCGATTGGACGCCTGGGTCGCCGTATTTATGCCAAAAAAGCCTGCCAAACCACTGAAAAATCCTCCCGTCAGAAAGGCGAAAGGCACTAGCGTGTGTTGTTGCTTGAGACCGAATGCCTGCCAGATCAAAAGCAGCACCAAGACGGCGAACACGATCGCCACAACATAATACTGCCGCTTGAGATAGGCAAAAGCCCCTTCGCGTACGTAGCTGGCTATTTCCTGCATGCGCTCGTCACCCGGGGATGCCGCCAGTATTTCCCGGTAGAACTTGTACGCGAACAAAAGCGCTACCACCGATCCGAGCGGCGCCAGCCACCAGATCCACGGAATCACTGATAGACCAAGATATTCAGTCGCAAACACTACCCCTCTCCTTCGTCCGCCAGTGCTTTAGAGAGCTGGCCTCCTATTAGCTCGCGCCTGCATAGGTTTTGCCCTGGCTTTGGAACCGTTTGGCCAAGCTCTCTGAATGACTCGAGTTACTCGAGCAACACAAACTTACTAGCGAGACGTCAGTCTAAATAGGCTGCCTCCAAGCGCCTTTACCCCCGGTCCGACTGGTTACTATGCCCGGTTCCGTCGTTGCCTATTGCCCTTCGACTGCACCAGTAGGACGGCGCCGCGAGTTTGTCGAGGACTACTCAAAGTTTGCCCTCCCCTTACAGATTAGCATGCAATTAAAATAGGCGACTGCTCATGTCCAGGCCACTGCCACGCGCAGTCCATGTATTGACGCAAGCAAATCCTGCGAAAAAGGCACGTGGCCTACACTCCGTGCGCTCGCCGAGCTGGCTAGGCAGCCCAAACCAAAAGCTGCCGCGAGGGGCCCGGCGGTTATTGAATGCGTTGCAGCCGCGCAACGTATCCACCATCGGCGGGCATGCCTGGATCGAAGTGTCTCTGCCACTCCAGCCGCAGCCAGGGCAAGGCTGCCAGCACGTTGTCCACGACCATTTCGTTTTCCTCCGGTTCGATGCTGCAGGTCGAATATACCAGGACGCCCCGGGGTTCGAGCCGCTCGGCAGCTTGGATGAGCAGTTTAGTCTGCACGGGGACCAGCTCCTGCAAGTCGTGGGGCTGCAGTCGGTAGCGTACTTCCGGACGCCGAGCCAGCACGCCGGTATTCGTACACGGGGCATCTACCAAAGCACCGTCGAATGGGCCGCTCGGCGGGTCCTGATCCTGTGCGAGCAGGTGAGTTTGTACGATGCTAATCCCCAGGCGCTGAGCTAGCTGCTGCACCTTGTGCAATCGCTTAGGGTCTCGGTCGCAGGCAACGATGAGTCCCTCGTTGCCCATGAGTTCAGCCAAGTGGGTGGTTTTGCCCCCTGGAGCAGCACACAGATCCAAAACACGCCAACCTGGACGCGGGTCGAGTGCCGAAGCCACGTACATGGCGGACAAATCCTGTACGGCGAACCATCCTGCCTCGTAGCCGGGGAGGGTGCGAATCGGATGGTGGCTGGCAAGACGCACCGATTGCGGATGGTCGCCGGGATAAACCTCGATGCCTGCCTGCTGCAAGCGGTCGAGCACGTCTTCGCGCCGGGTACGCAGTGAGTTCACGCGCAGCCACACGGGCGGAGACACAATGGACCAACATACCACGCTGGTGAGCTTGCTCGGCTCCATACGCTGTGACCAGCGTTCCAGCAACCAACGAGGCAAAGAGAAAGCAGACGCCATATAGGCCAGGTGTTCTTTGTCCGGGTCGGGAAAAACAGGTTGGGCAAGCAGACGAAGAGCCACGCCGTGCGCTAGCGTCGGGGGCGTGTGTCCTTCGGGTACGGCCTCCGGTGGTACGGGAAGTGTCGCTGCACCCCACTCCTCGGCCCAGCCCAACGGAGTTGCACCCAGCAGCGTCAGGGCCCGACGCAAGACGGCGTTGATGAACCCCTTGGCGCGTGGCTTGCCGAGGTCCTGCGCGATCCCTACCGTCTCGTGGATAGCAGCGTAGGCGGGGATGCGACTGAGAAAGCCGAGCTGATAAACGCCGATGCGCAATGCATTCCACAGCCACGGTTCCACCCGATGGCGTGGACGCTCCACACAACGAGCGAGCAAAGCGTCCAGCGTCTTCTTGCGACGCAACACGCCATAAGCCAAGTGGGTGGCCAGCCTTTTCCCCTCGGCTTGCAAGGGATAAAGGTCCAGCACCTGGTCCACGACGTCTTGGACAAAACGATGCTGGGCGCGGCAGCGCTCGAGAATCGTCAGGGCAACGGCACGATCCGTGGCATGTTGCAACCGCAGAGCGGACGGTCGGGTCATGGGATCACAGGTGCTCCGGACCGAAGCGGTCGCCGATCTGGACGCGGTGACCGCGCAAAAACTCCGGCGCCGACATACACCTACCTCCAGCCACCTGCAGCGTCACAGGCACTATGTACCCCTCCCCGGCTGCGATGACCAGGCTATCGGCATTCACCGCCACCACCGTGCCGGGTTCGCTCGGTGGATACGGGCCCGGCTCTGCACAAGCCCGGTACAGGATAATGCGCACCGCAGGCCGCGAGCCATGATGCCAAAAAGTATAAGCCGTCGGCCAAGGTTGCATGGCGCGGATATGATTGACGATCTGCGCCGCCGGGCGCGACCAATCAATGAGGCCGTGCTCTTTTTTCAACCTGGGCGCTCGCGTGGCCTGAGCGCTCTCTTGCGGCCGAGCGACTACAGTTCCTCGTTCCAGTGCATCAATAGTCTCCAAGGCCAAGCGTGCGCCGAGCTGAGCTAGACGGGCTTCCAATTCTCCCGCCGTTTCTTCCGGAAGGATATCTACGGCGGCCTGGGCCAAGATGTCGCCGGCATCCATCTTTGGATTCATCTGGATGATGGTTACGCCGGTACGCGTTTCTCCGTGATAGATCGCCCAAGCTACCGGCGCTGCGCCGCGATACTTGGGCAGGAGCGAAGCATGGATATTGATCCCGCCGCGGCGTGTCGTCTGCAGTGCCTCGGCAGAAAGGATTTGCCCATAAGCCGCTACTACCAACAGGTCGGCATCCAGCTGTCGCAGCCGAGCGATCGCCTCCGGGGCATTGATAGATGCCGGCTGAAAGACCGGGATGCCCAGACTCTGAGCCAGCTTTTTGATCGGGCGTACCATATCCCGCTCTTTGCCCGCCGGACGGTCCGGATTGGTGACCAAGGTCAGCACCTGGTGCCGACTATGGTACAGGGTTGTCAAAGCAGGCTCGGCAAATGCACCAGTCCCCACCATAACGAGACGCATGGTCATTCCTGTCTTTGCGGCTGGGATAGGGCGGCCACACCGAAGCCCAGGTCCCCCGGCACACAGCCGGACCCCAGTGTGCGCTGCGTATATCTCGCGACGCAGCAGGATTACAGCGCAGCCACCTGGGGGCGCTCCAGGCGCTGCAAGTGCCGCTGAATCTCCCGATTGGAGGGGATGTCTCCTTTCTTCTGGGCCAGACGATACTCCCGCTCGAATTCCGCCAACTTGTCTTTGGCAGCCAGACGCGCCAGCGGGACGAAGTAATCAATGAACAACTTACCGTGCAGGTGATCCGCCTCGTGCTGCAACAGTCTGGCGACGAGGTCGGTGCCGACTAGCTCGATGCGTTCCCCTTGCAGGTCGTATGCCTGTATCCGGGCAACCCGGGCGCGACGGATTTTCTGGTATAGCCCGGGGAAACTCAGACATCCTTCTTCAGCCTCGACCATGCCGCCGCTTTTTTCGACCAACACTGGATTGATGAAAATCTGTTCGGCAGACTGCTGCTGCGGATCGCCGGTGGGATTGATGACGAAGATCTGAAAAGGCATGGCGAGCTGGGGTGCGGCCAACCCGAGGCCATGATGCAAATACATGAGCTCCCACATGCGTCCGACCAACAGCCGTACTTCGCGGTCAATGATCGGCACAGGTTTGGCCGGATAACGCAATGCCGGATGCGGGTATTTGACTATGCGCAGTTGTCGAACGGGATCGAGCACGTTCATCAGTGGCTTCTCGCCTGCCTGTGCAGTTACGCTGGCGTCATGCAATGAATTATACATTCCGCGCCGGCTGTGCGAGGCCGAGCACCGTATTCGTTCGTTGTAAGTCCGGCGTATTTGAGCATGGATTGCCGCGATACGCCGACCGAGGAAAAGCGTCGCTAGACGGCATAGAATCAATGTAGCGAACGTTTTGCGGAAGGGCTATCATCTTGCCCGGATGCTTCCGGGAGGAACGAAGCAAGACCCGGGGAGGGCCGGAGCTTGGCAGAACGGGTTGTCGTAGCGATGAGCGGCGGCGTGGACAGCTCTGTAGCCGCCTGGCTCCTCGTGGAGCAAGGATACGAAGTCATCGGGCTGTTCATGCGCACCGGCGTCCACACCGACCCAGACTCCAGCAGCGCGGGGCACGGCTGCCGGTCCAGTCGGACGCGGGGCTGTTGTTCTTCGCTCGATGCGGCAGACGCGCGGCACGTAGCCGCCAAGCTGGGTATCCCTTTTTACGCCCTCGATTTCCAGCGCGAGTTCGGCGCGATCATGGACTATTTCGCAGACGAGTACTATGCTGGGCGTACGCCCAATCCGTGCGTGGTTTGCAACAACTGGCTCAAATTCGGCGAGCTTTATCGGTTTGCGCGAGCGCTGGGAGCACAGCGCATCGCCACGGGCCACTATGCGCGCTTGCTTCGCGGCACCCGAGGCATCGAGCTGCACAAGGCACGCGACCCGCTCAAGGATCAGTCGTACGTCCTTTTTGGCATTCGTCGTTCGGTCCTCGAGGACGTTCTTTTCCCCCTGGGGGACTACGCAAAGTCCCAAGTGCGCGAACTGGCGCGGCGGCACGGTCTGGCCGTGGCCGACAAGCCGGACAGTCAGGAGATCTGCTTCGTGCCGGACGGCGACTATGTGGCTTTTTTGAGGCGCCATCGCCCGGGCACATCCACCGCCGGTAAAATCATAGACTGCAGTGGCCGCGTGCTGGGGGAGCACCAGGGGATCGAGCACTTTACCATAGGGCAACGCAAGGGCTTAGGACTGGCACTGGGCGAGCCGTACTATGTTGTGGACATCATCGCCCGCGAAAACCTGGTCGTCGTCGGCCCGCGAGAAGCATGCTCGGCTCGGGGGCTAATCGCCCGTGAAGTGAATTGGCTCGACGACGTCGAGGGAGCAGAGCGGATCTGCCAAGTGAAAATACGCTACCGCTCCCCGGCGGTCGCGGCGCGGGTACGTCTTCTGCCCCAAGAGAAAGCCGAGGTGGTGTTCGATCAGCCGCAGTTAGCCGTCACACCGGGGCAAGCCGCCGTCTTTTACGATGGCACACGCGTGTTGGGCGGCGGCTGGATCGAATCTGCTTTGGGTCTGCGCTCCTGCCCGCAGCGGCTCACCCTGGCACTGCCGGTGGTGTAAGCCGGTGCGGCCCTGCGCGAAGCGCCGCCTGCCGTTGCCCCGCCGTCTCCTGCCACACAGCACGAAACAGCCGCTCATGGGTTTCGGTCCAGGTACACTGACGACGGCTCATGACCCGTTGGGCCGTCGCAAAGAGCGGCTCGAGCTCCCAAAGCTCTTGCAATTCCCCATCGCGGTAGCGACAAAACGAGGGGATCACCCGTGGCGCATATCCGGCGCTTGGCAGCACCTGGCAGAATACACCGAGTACCGAGCCGGCATTGATCAGTGTGCCCAAGCCGCTCTTGGTATGATCGCCGATAAGAGCCCCCAACTTCATGCGCCCCGAGCCGACGCGGCAGCCGCCGATGGACACGGCGATCGTGCCGTAATCGTTGCGCAAGTCGGCCACCTGCGTAGCCGCCGCCAGATTGACCCACTCCCCGATATACGAGTGTCCGAGAAATCCTTCGTGCTGTTTGTTGCTGAACCCTTGGAGGATGCTCTTTTCGATTTCGCCGGCGATACGGCACACTGGGCCGACAATGCTTTCCTTGACATGGGCCGCCAGCACCCAGGTGTCTTGGCCGACATAGCTGGGCCCGTCAATGCGCGAGAAAGCTGCCACACGCGCCCCTGCGTCGAGTACGATCGGCCCCTGGCGCGCATCGAGGACAACCAGCGGCTCGACGGTAGCAGACTCATGGACGACGACGCGCTCCGGCGGTCCGAGCACGACCACGCCTGCGTGGCCCAGGTCCCGCGCATCCCGCCACCCAGGATAAGCTCCGCAGATTCTGACATCTCGATCGAAATACACCGAGGCTGCCTCTATCAGTTCCCACAAATAGCGTATGCGCACACCTTGCGCCGACGCCGTCGGCACAGACCGTGCAACCGTGGCGAGCGCCTCGGCAAAAGACAGGCCCTCCTCGAGGATACACGCGGCAACGTTATAGGCCAGCTCGCCTGGGAGTACCGCGTAGACCGGCTCTTCTTGGCACAGACCGACACGCCAGGCTTCGGGCATCGCCAGTCTTCGGTCCTTCGGCAACCACACGCTATCTACAAAGACCACCGGACCATCTTTGAACCAATCCTTGTCGTCAACTGTCCAGTCCGGATGAGCCAGGCGCACGTACTCGGCTATGTAGGGGCGGCCCAGATAGGCACACTCGCGGGCATCCGCCCACAGACGCAAAAGCTCGCCGACCCGCAGGGATCCGGCCCACAAATCGCACGCCGGACGGGCCCAAATCAATGGCTCCAAAGAGTGGACACTTTCGTTTTCCAGAAAACACAGGCGCATCGTTTATCCTCCACGTCACATACTCGAGAGGGGAAGTCGCTCGGAGGGGTCAAGGAATACACGGCCCATGCGGCCGCGGACGACTTTGCACATAAACCTGCTGCTCTTTCCACAGGCACCGCTCAATTGAATGTACCACATGGGCCCGCACCGTGCTAGGCCAACTTCCTGACGAGGATACGCCCACTCGACTTGGTTGGCTGAACACTTTGGTCGAGCACCCTCTCTGTCGCCGCGATGGGGACCGTGCGTATCCGGCACGCCCGTTTTCGCGAAGCCGGGCGATTGGTGTTGCCTCATTTCGGGCAAATATGCTACCTTTACACAGATGGTTGCGACGCATTATCCGCACTTGGGCAGCAATCATAATCAGAGATCAGAGACGTAACCATGTCGGAAATGCATCACGTAGTGACGACACAGCTACCGCAAGCGGAAGACTTGGCGCAAGTGGAGACGCTTTTGCAGCAGGCCGACGCAGACATGCGCCTGCGCGTCCAGCTACTCCGGCGGCTGCTGGGGGAAACCGCTTGCCGGCAACTGGGCATCTACGAATTCCCTGCCGGCACGAAAGTGTCGGTGATCATACCGGTTTACAATGAAAAAGCGTGGATCGAAGAGGTGGTGCGCCGGGTCAAAGCGGTCCCCATACCGAAAGAAATCATCGTGGTGGATGACGGCAGCACCGATGGGACGCGCGATCTATTGCCCACCTTGACCGATGACGAAGTGCGGATCGTTTTGCAGCCGCGCAACCGAGGCAAAGGGGCGGCTTTGCGCGAAGGCTTTCGCCATGCCACCGGAGATATCATCATCATCCAGGACGCAGATCTCGAATACGATCCGCGCGATTATCCCCGGCTCTTACAGCCCATCATCGAGGGACGCGCCGACGTCGTTTTCGGATCGCGCTTTATCGGCGAGTCGCATCGTGTCCTATATTTTTGGCATTATGTCGCCAACAAAATCCTCACCACCCTGTCGAACATGTTCACTAACCTCAACTTGACCGATATGGAGACCTGCTACAAGGTATTTCGTCGGCAAGTGCTGGAAGGGATGCGCTTGCGCTCCAATCGGTTCGGGTTCGAGCCGGAGTTCACGGCCAAGGTGGCCAAAAAGAAAAATCCTCCCTGGCGTATTTACGAAATCCCGGTAAGCTACTCCGGCCGGACCTACGAGGAAGGAAAAAAGATCGGAGCCAGAGACGCGTTTGTGGCGCTTTATTGTATCCTGCGCTACTGGCTGGCAGATTGAGCGCCGCTCGACACGGGCCGATGCCGTTTCTAGGGCGGCGGCATAGCGCGACGCAGGTGCTTGCGCCGCTAACGACTGAGGATACAGACCCGCCACGGAGGGCGTAACTTATGCGCAGCGACATCGCTTGCTTGACGCTCGGCATCATCCTGCTTTGGACAGCCCCAAGCATAGGACACCCCGCCGACGATGCCGCACTGTATGCGGTGCAATTCGTGGACGCCCGCGAGGGATGGGCCGTAGGCGATCAGGGGACCATATGGCACACCATAGATGGCGGTCAGACCTGGGAACGCCAGACCTCAGGTATCAGCGCCCAGCTGCGCGCCGTGCACTTCGTGGATGCTTTCCACGGCTATGCTGTCGGTCTGGAGTGTGGGCCGACCGGACGGGATTCAGTCGGCGTGGTCTTGCGGACCGAAGACGGTGGCGTACGCTGGACCCGGGCAACGGACCAAGTTGTGCCGGCTTTGTTCGCGGTGCGCTTCGTGGACCGACAGCGCGGACTGGCCGCCGGCAGTACCAGCCCGCTCTATCCCTCCGGCGTGTTAGCCACCACCGATGGCGGGCAAACCTGGCGCCCGGTCTTGGCCGAGCCTCAGCCCTGGCTGAGCCTCGCTTGGCACAAAGACCATGTGCTTTTGACCGGTCCTCGCGGCACCTGGCAGCCGCTGCGGCGGCTTTTGCCTTTGCCACTGCGGACGACACCGTCGCCCGCATCTATCCTGGCAGTCCATATGCACGGTCGGAGCGCTTGGGTAGCTGGTCAAGGTGGCTTGGTAGGGCTTCTAGAAGATATAGCCGACGAAAAAGTGCAACTCCAGGCGATTCTGCCCGACGAGGTGCGCGATGCCTGGGACTTTCACGCCATGGCCTGGCACGACGACCGCGGTTGGCTCGTCGGCCGACCCGGATCCGTAGTGCTGCATACCTGGGACGGTGGCCGTTCGTGGCAAACCTTTTCCACCGGTCAGCCTGTGCCCCTGCACGGCTTGTTTTTCCTCGACGATAATCGCGGCTGGGCCGTGGGCGATCTCGGCCTGATCTTGCACACAGACGACGGCGGACGGACCTGGCGCGTGCAAAAGCGCGGCGCCCAGCGCATCGCCGTCATGTGCATCACTTCCAACCCGCACCTGTGGGCAGCACCCGTCCTGGCCGAACTCGGCCAGCAGCACGGCTACCTGTGCCATCTGCTGGTCGTCGGCGCCCAGGAAAGCGATCGCGGCGTCGAGGACGCGCTTTGGCGTTTGCACACGCGCCGACTAGGCGGGTGCCTCGCGGAGATCCCGTGGCCCTTCGTCAAGCCAGATTACTCGAGCCAGGCTCGTGCTGCCGACTGGGCAAGCCACTGGGGTGGCAACGAGTCGCTCGGCCTGCACAAGCTGGAGCGTCACCTGACCCTGGCGTTGCGCATATGGCGACCCGATGTCGTCGTGACCGATGCCCCGGATCCAAGACAGCCTTCCGGCTCGCTGGGTGCCCTGGTAGCTCTTTGTGCGCAGCGCGCCTACCAGTCCGCCGCTCGCGCTGATAAGTACAGCGAACAGATCACCCGCTTGGACCTGGCCCCCTGGAGCGCCGCCAAACTCTATGCGTACTGGACCGCCCCGGAAGAGATCCAGGTACAATTGTCGCCCGCATCGTATAGAGCCGGACTTCTGATATGGGATGCGCAACAGTCGTCGCCGGAACGCGAGCCACTTCGGTCGGCAACGTCCCCGGTCAAATTTCGGCTGCTCGATGCGCGTCTACCGGATGCCGCCACCCATACAGCACTCATGCAAGGCGTCGCTTCACAACCAGGAGGCCAAAATCGTCGCGAGGCTTCGGATACCTCTCGCGCAGCGCAACTTCCCGACCGACATCGAGAAGACAATTCCTGCGACCAGTGGCTCGAAATGCAGCGACCCGTGCATACGGACCGAGAGGGGCAAGCCCTGCTCGATGAAACGCGCAAGCGATTGCACAAAGACAAGGATGCCGACGCGCGCGCCGCCTGGCTTTTGGCCCAGATGCACCTCCAGGCAGGCGAATGGCTCATGGCGCGCGAGCTGTTCCTGTTGCTCGTGGATCGCTTTCCCGAGCATCCGCTGGCGCCCGAAGCTTATCGCTGGCTGATCCAGTACAGCGCCAGTAGCGAAGCACGCCGGCGTACCGAATTGGGACAGATGATAAGTCAGGTGCGCTACGAGTTCGAGCCGGCAGCCGAGGAACACACCGAGTCTGTGCCCAAACGCCGTCGTTCCCCGGTGGTCGTCCAGGCAGACGGCGGCACCGCATTGGTACGCCGCAAGGACGAAATCCGTAACTGGGACCGAGCCGCCATCGCCTTAGCCGATTGCCTTGCCGCATTCGGTAAAGAAGCCTATCAAGACCCCCGGGTACAATTTCCCTTGCGGGCAGCTCAGCGCCGATTGGGCCAGGTGCAGTCAGCCAAGGCCTGGCTGGCACAATTTGCGGCAGCCCAAGGTACAGGTCCCTGGTACCAAGCAGCGCGAGCCGAATTATGGCTCGAGGAGCGCAAAGGCCCGCCTCCCAAACCGCTGTGGATGTGCCGTCGCGCCTCCCAGCCTCCCTATCTCGATGGCTTGCTCGACGATGCGTGTTGGAAAGAAGCTACGTTTGTCGCCCTCGAGGCGACGACACCACAAGTCGGTCGTTCCTTTCCCGCCCAGGCGGCCCTGGCTTGGGACGACAAGTATTTGTACGTCGCGCTCACATGCGACCACCCAGCAGGCCTGCGACTGCCTCCGGTCTCGCCGCGTCCCCGCGACCCAGACCTGCGCTCTTTCGACCGCGTCTATCTGCTCCTCGACGTGGATCGCGATTACGCGACCTATTATCGGCTAGAAATGGATCAGCGCGGCTGCGTCGCCGAGGACTGCTGGGGCGACAGCAAGTGGAATCCCCGCTGGTTCGTCTGCGTTTCCAGTCAGGAAAACCGCTGGCAAATCGAAGCGGCCATTCCGCTGACCGAACTCGTCAGCCAACCGATCAAATCGGGGGATTGTTGGTGCGTCAACGCAGTGCGCATCGTTCCCAATCAAGGGCTCGCTGCCTTCGCCTTTCCTGCTGCCGTGCGCCCCAAGCCGGAAGGTATGGGACTGCTTTTGTTCCAGTAGACTTGAGAATCTCTCCGCGCTCCCGGCGCCCTCTGCGGTTAAATCTGCTGTACACAGGCCGAGCAGCCATAGCCAAGCGCTGAGGTGAAAAAAGTAAACCGCAGAGTACGCAGAGGACCGCCGAGCACCTTCAAGCATCTCTTGGCGCTCTCGTTACTTTCGGCGCCCTCAGCACCCTCGGTGCTCTCGGTGCTCTCCGCGCTCTCTGCGCCCTCCGCGGTTAAATCCGTTCTCCCCGCTTACAGCGGGCGGGTCTGCGAGCCGTTGAGCATCTCTCGGCACTCTCGCCACCCTCGCCGCTCTCGGTACTCTCAGCGCTCTCTGCGGTTAAATCCGTGTGCAATTAAATTTGTGCTTCCCGCCTGCTGATGTGATGAAACGTCAACAAATTTGTTCACTAGCCAACAAAGACCACAAAGCTGACGTCAGTTCACGGAATCAATGCACACGTTGATGCAAAATCTGCGTGAAATGCGGTGCACCGCCGAAACCCGATCAGTGTAGTATGCTTTCCGAAGTGCCTATTTGGCAGAACCACGCGGAACCGCGCACAGAGCGGAAAACGCAATTGGACGCTGCTGGATTCGAACCAGCGACCTCTCGCGTGTGAGGCGAGCGTTCTAGCCCCTGAACTAAGCGTCCAGTAGTATTTACTCCGATCTGCATTCTATCACCGGCACAGATCGGCGCACAGTCCGACCACCAACGGTAGACGATCCAACAAGCCGCGAGAAACCGGCGCAAAGTCAACTGGCCGAAGCGAATCCAAGCACTGGCGGCGGCTGAGGAACTCGATCCGCCTCGACGCGGGTCGGATCAACAGGTCATGTGGGATGCACCTTGTCGGCTAGGTCGCAGCAGGAAGCGTCAGCGAATGCAGTGCAAAACGAGCACTTCCAGATTTCGGATTGCCCGCTTAACCAGGTGTGCTTGTGGACTGAGGCGCGCTAGCAGGAGACGACTGCGTACCCTGCGGGCCAGGCTGGAATTTGGGAACACTGGGCTGAACCCGTTGGGGCGGACGAGGCGGTTCCGGAGGCGGAGCATTGGCAGTGAAATCGTCGTCCTCGATTCCCTTGAGCCCCTTTTTGAATTCGACGATTCCCTTGCCCAAATACCGGCCTACCTCCGGCAGCCGGCGCCCAAAAAGGATCACGCCGAATATTAGGATGATCAGCATTTCTTGCGGGCCGAGGTTGAAGAACGCTAAAGGCATAGCTCGCTCCTTGCAAGGTGTCGCCCGGTTTCTGGGGTTAGCGTCCTTTTCCAGGGACTGCGAAAAGGTAGCAACTCCTGCAACCAGGCATGTTCACATGGCCGGGCACTTGCCGACGACTACAATGTAGCCCTCTCACTAAGTATATTGCCGCGAGGACCCTCGAGACAAGTGCGCGACCATCGTAGCTAGCTGGCGGGAGGCCGACTCTGCTCTTCGTCGGGGCCCAAGATTTCTACATTTTGGCTGGGGCTGCCTGGTCCCTGAGCCAAGGCAGTCGCCTCCAAGTTCTCCGGCGGCATAGCCGTAGCCTGCGCAGCTGGTTCGGCAGATGCTGCCGTGGGTTCTGGACCGCCCTGGGCTTCAGGCGCGGGCTGACTTGCTTCTGCTGAGACCGACTGAGTCTCGGAATCCAGCGACTCGGTCCACTCGAATCCACAGTTGGTGTTTTTACAACGGCGTCTATAGCCGCCCTCCAGTACCTCCACTTTGCGTCCGCCACAACGGGGGCACAGTAACCCCAAGAAGTCGAGCACTTCGTCGGTGAGCGACAACGAAAGAGACAAGATGCCAAAAAAAACAGGCAAAAAGATGATCAACGTCAAAAGGCTGACGCTGAGCACGGGTACTTTGGCGCCAGATATTCCTAAAGTGGATGTGCCGTTGGGCACAGTGACCAATATGAGGACCAAGACGGCAGCTGGTAGCAACCCGGGCAAGGCGCCTCCGAGGAACAGGCGATATAGCCAACGGATACGCTCGCGTCGAGCGGCCAAGCCCGTGTGGACCCAGCCGCCGATAAAAAGGTTCACCACGGCGATAATGCCAGGAACGAGCCAAGCCATACCCTGACCGGCGGTACCGAACAGAGCCACCTTGGGCCACAAGAAGCAAACCCCCAGCGTGCCGAGGCCCAAGGCCAACCACCACGACACCAACAAATTACTGACTTCGACAGGCAGTCGCCGAGCGGTTGCCGATGCCGTACTCATGCTCCACCTCCGGCTTGTCCAGGCGCGGACATCTAGCACCCCTGCGCCAACGCTGGGGCCGACACGTGTCTATTCTTGCCCTCCATATTGATTGTAACTCCACAGAACCCCTTCGTGCTAGACAGAAATGTTATCGCTGTGGCCGGCAAGCTCGCTGGATCGAGCACAATCGTGTCAGCCCGTACAACTCTACTTTCACGTCCACCGGCAGACACGAACACCCCCCTCGAGGCGTCAGGTAGCAGCATCGGTGCTCCGCCAGGCGGCTATGCCGTAGCTTGAGGCCCAGCTGGGCTGGACTTCATGGCTGCGCTCTCAAAGGGTGCAATAAGGCGGCCTTTTTTTGCGTCCGAGCCGGCAAAAGCTTGCGGAAATAAGCCAGAGCCTCTACGAGCACCGGATCGTCGCGAGGCTCCAAAGGAATCACAGCTTTGGGGGTGTCGGCACGCGCGGCGGACTCGGCTTCCAGCCGCCAGCGACGCAATTTACGGCGCAAGTCCGGAGACATGCGGATATCGTATCCCGGTGCGGGCAGGACGCCCCAGTCGTCTTGCGGACGAGACTCGGGGAAGCGGTGCAAGTTCTTGCCGCTCGGTCGCACGAGGAGGCCGGTGGTGAGACGTGCGGCATGGCGACCGCTACCTTGCAAAGCCAAAATGCTCTGGACGGTACCTTTGCCGCGCGTTCTCTGGCCGATGACCACGCTCCGGTTGTAGTCCTGCAGGCAGGCTGCGATCAATTCTCCGCCGCCGGAGGTCTCCGGACTGACCAACACGGCCATGGCAAAACTGTCCTTTCCAGACCCTGGTAGCACACGAGGCAAGTCATCGCCGTGCCTTCCGCGCACACGGATCAGGATGCGCTCGCTGGTAAACGAGGCAGCTACTTGCAGGGCAGCCTCCAGCCCGCCTCCGGGACAGTCGCGCAAGTCGAGGATCAGGCCACGCACCCCTTGCTCTTGGATATGGAAAACGACACTACGCAAGGCAGCAACGGTATCGCCACCCGTACCGTCGCCGGCGATTGTGCCCAAACGCACATAAGCTATGCGCTCGACCGGCGCCACCCAGTAGTTCCAGGTGCCGTCCGGCGCGCGACTCCATCCTTGCACCGTGTCCTCCTGAACGGTACTGCGCACGAGTTTTACCGTGTATTCCTGGTCCGAGGCGAAGCGCTTGAACGTCAAAGTGACTGGGCTGCCAAGGATGCCGTCCAATCTCTGTTTGATCCAGGAAGCCGGCTCGTTGCGCAAGGGCTGCCCGTCAACTTTGAGGAGCAAATCGCCCGGCAAGATGCCGGCACGATGGGCTGGTCCATCGGCAATCACTTGCCAGACATAGAGCCCGCCTGGCGCACTGCGTTCCTCGAAAACAAGCCCGGGCGAACCCTCGGGCGCCTGCAAGCCCATGTGCCGCTGGTATTCTTCCAGGGTCAGATAAACGCAATGGGGATCCAGACTCTGCAAGACCGCCTCCAAACTGGCACGCACGGCCATGTCGAAGCGCACCGGCGATCGGTTTCCCAGCACATGACGACCCCGCGCCAAGGCTCGCTCTAACTGCCCCCGGTCGTCCGGCAAATCGTTCCGCAACTCGGCAGGGAGCGGAACGCCTGCCCGTTCGTACAGCCCGCGCAACGCCACAGCTCCGAGCTTGCCCGGCCGTACAGGGAGCACGTACTTGTCGGCGATGTCATGCAATGCCCGCGCCAGATCTTGGCCGTAGCGAATGTCTTCGACTGTGTATTGGGGCTCGTCCTGCTGCGCTCGGACCACCCACGATGCTAGCAGCAGGCCCGCACAAGCGCCACAAAACAGGCTCCAACAACGCATCTCTCGTCTGCCTCCCTGAACTCGGTGTGTGGGTCCATTCGAGGGCCGATCCGTTCCGCCGACAGGTAGTCACGGGCATGCACCTGTGCTATTCTACGAGCCGCTGTGTGCAGCATGAAGGTTGAAGAACGCGAGTGGTGCGTGGGGAGTAGCGAGTGGTCCGAATCGTACAAGCAGCCGTGTGCAGCATGAAGCTTGAAGGAGACAAGAAAGGGAAAATCGCTGAGCTGGCGGCCTGCGGCAGCTTCGAAGCCTCCAGCAGCTCGAAAAGCCAGCGAGCTGGCCCAGCAAGGCCAGCCCGCGGCGAGGAGGGTCAGCGATCGGCAATGCAGCGCATGCGGATAGCAGTTGTATCCACCGTGTAGCCCGAATCACAGGCCAGCGGAGGCACTGGCTTCGGCCGCTCGTGGAGATTCGGTGCGTTGCAGCAGCAGCTTGAGCCCCTGTTGAAGTTCCTGCAATTGGGTACGCGCCTGGTCGCGCTCCTGAGTGCGACTAGCAAGCTCGATCTTCAATTGATCTCTTTCTCTGGCAGCGGTCCGCAAGATGTCCAACTCTTCCTGAATACGCGCCAGCTCGGACCGAAGGGTTTTGAGTTCTTTCTGCAATTGGTCGCGCGCACTGATAGCGGTTTTGAGTTCTTCCTGCAGCCGGGCCAGGCGTGCAGCATAGGATTCGCCGGGATTTTGCTGCGCACAACCCCAGATAGTCAAAAGGGCCAGAAATCCAGCGACCACGCCTGTGCGTGTGTGTTTCATGGTGCACCACTCCTGAAATTCGTTGAACCCAGATTGACCCCAGGCGGACAACACGTCCCTCGCCTGCCGTTCGCCTCGCAGAGGCAAGAAATCGAGCTGATTAGCTCGCTTTGCCTGCTGCCGACTTTCCGCGTCTTATTTCGGCTTTTTGAACGATGCACTTTATGTATTTTTTCCAAAACCTGTGCCCTTTCCCATCGGCATTATTTTGACGCAGCATGAGCAATCGGTATAAGCCCTGTAAAAGGCACAGATTGACGGGAATTACGAAGGTCCCTCACCGGACACCAAGGGCACAAAAGCGACTTGGGTCAATACTTCGTCGGTTAGATCGTGATCGGTTTTGCGATAGCGATGTAGGTACTGTTCCCCAGGCGGGCCGATAGGTATCACGAGTCGGCCGTGTGTGGCCAATTGTTCAACTAAAGGCTGCGGCAATCTGGCGGCACCGGCAGTCACGATGATCGCCTGGAACGGAGCGGCCTCGTGCCAGCCTAAACTCCCGTCGCCCACGCGGAAATGAATGTTCTGATATCCGAGATGGTGCAAGAGGCGTTGCGCCCGGCGACTCAATGGCTCGAGGCGCTCGATCGTATACACCGTGGCAGCGAGTTCTGCGAGGATCGCTGTCTGGTAGCCGGAGCCCGTGCCGATTTCCAAAACTCGGTCCGTTGGCTCGAGCTCCAGAGCTTCGGTCATGAAGGCAGTGATATACGGTTGAGAGATGGTCTGATCGTAGCCGATAAAAAGCGGCCGATCTTCGTAAGCGCGATCGCGGATGAGCCTGGGCACAAAAAGCTCGCGGGGCACTCGAAGCATGACAGCGAGCACGCGCGCATCGCGGATACCCCGCGCTTTCAAGTGCTCGCGCACCATCCTCTGCCGGGCGATAGTGAAATCACTTTCTGCCTCCTGGGTCACGCTCGTTTCCTCTTCCTGGCGGGGCAGGTCGGACAGCTTTTTGGAGATCGGCGCGCGTATCGCATCTACGCCCCGATAGCTTGTCGCGGACCGGCTTGCTCCTGGAGCGCGTCTGCACCAACGCCGCCACGCTTTCCGGAGGCAATACTTTATCCCCTGCTATCGGCCAGATGCTGAGCTGCCCCAGGTTATGATAGGCAGCCACATTCACCCCGGCGGCATCGTCGGAAAAAGCCGGCAGGATCAACGAGCGGCCCAACGTGACGAAACAGGGAACCCATCCAGCCCAACCGGGCAAACGCAATACCGGATGGACGTGGCCTGACACCGTAGGCACGCCAGGCGTCCAGTGTGGCTCGTGCTGTATCTTCCACCCTCCCAGCTCCAACTCGGAAGTTATGTCCAACCCCTCGAGAAAGCCGAGTTCTCGATCATGATTTCCCGGAACCAAGCGCACGCGCACCTGCTCGGACTGCAACCAGCGGACCAATTCTCTTGCCGGTCCTGCGCCGTGGACATCCTCGACTAGATCGCCGGCTATTATCACTTCCCGGACGACGAGCCGCCGCAGACAAGTGCTCAACCGTTGCTGGACGGGGTGCCATCCGATGTCGGGAATTGCCCATCCCGCAGCCCGACGAGAGGCAGCATATCCCATATGCAAGTCGGCGATCACTAAAGTGCGCGTCGGCGCATACCAGGCTGCTCGCTCGGCCAAAAGATACCAATCACCTTGCCAAAGCTGCGCGCTATGCAGCATATCGGATTCCCCGAGTCGTAACGCTACCCGCCCTGGCTCGGGACAGCCAGTACGGTGCGAGCCTTTTCGCTTTGCAGATTGGCTTTGGTTGGAACCACATAATACACATGCGCAAGGCGTTTATCAATGCTCGCTGTTGTGCTGCTTGTCGTCCACGCCGAGCAGGTTTTGGTACTTTTTTCGCGTCCACCCCGTCATATTGCTGGCTCTCGAGCGTCATAACAGTAGAGGGCGGATGCGAGCTGCGGTAGCTTGCATGTTCAAGTAAGGTTCATATGGTCTACGCCAGCCGCATGGGCGGTGGCACAAAACGAGGAGGGCCGACAATGCGGTCGTGGTCAGTTTTATGCTTGGCGGTCGGGCTTGTGTGTACGTCCAATGCGTACGGGCAGCTAGGTTCCACGCCGTCGCCTTTTGGTAGGTCGCCTTTCGGCGAAGACTTCATAATCAAGCCCGGTCCTCTCCACAATATCTTTCCAGATCGGTACAGGGTCGAGGCGGCGTTTCCTTGGCGGCCTTAGCGAGCAAAAATCTTAGCGCAGACCCAGAACTTTCGACGAGTGGCAGGCTGGTTTTCTCAGAGTGGTACCAACCGTTCCGTGTGGCGCCTACGCCATAAAGGACCAGCGGCACGGCCGGACGCATACAATGGAGCGCAGGCGTTATGCCGTTGGCGGTGCCCTTGGGCAATGCCGACTGCCTGGGTAGCGGGAAACGGTAACTTTCCGATGCAGGTTGGAGGCGCTACTGGGGGATGCCGCCAGCCTGCATTGATGTTACATTGTCTCTCCCGCCAATGCGAGACGTGGCATCGAGTTTTCACCTCAATTCGGCCAGGACCACACGTAGGCACCTTGAGCGGGCACGACGAGATGTTTGTCCAAAAGGACGATTTCGTTGTCGTCCCACCCTTTGAGTTGGGCAGTTTCATAGAAAAAGCGGCGATAGACCAGTCGGATTTCTACGCGCTGCGCCTGGGCAGCGTCGTAAAGCCAGCGTGCCGGACGCGTTTCGCCGGGTTCGAGACGACTGTCGCACAACTCTCGTTCGGCGAGCCAAAAAGGCACCGGTGCGCATCCGTGTTCGTCCGTCCAGATGCGTCCTAGAAAAAGTCCGGGCTTGTTCGCCCATGCACCCGGACCGGTCCCACGGCCGACCACTTCGGGCAGTCTGGCCCCTTCTCTCGGCTCTATTTCTCCCTGAGCCGACATTACCCGCACGAGCAAGATCACGTGCCGATCAATGAAACCGGTTGGCAGGCGGTGGCCGATGTCCCTAGCGCTCAAGGCCAGGTCCACGAGCAATTCATCGTTGTTCTGGCGCACCAGGCGTGCGCGCAGGTGCAGCGAGCGACGCAACATGTCCGGATGAGCGCCTAAAAACGCATGGCTGCCGATCGTGCGCGGATCGCGCTCGACGCCGCCGTGACCCGGGGCGACGTTACTCATGCGACCGGAAGAGGCCATATGGCACGTCTGGCATTGTTTGCCTTCGCGGAATGCTGGGCTGCTTAGGTATTCGCTGTAGGTGGTGTACACGGGTACTCCGAACAGCGTGCCTTCGTGACAGGCGGCACAATAACGACTTTCGCGATAAAGCGGGGCATAGGTTTCTTCGCCGCGATCCACATCATCCCGAGGGCCGAAGAAAACTTGTCCGGTCGTGGGACGCAGCAGCCGGTGGGCATAGCGTCCGTGTTCGCGGCCTAAGCGCGTCAGGGAGGTATCGGCGATTTTGTGGCAATAATCGCAATGGACGCCGAGACTGGGTACGCCGCGAGCCAGGTGCACATGGTCGAACGCGGGATCGCCTGGCGCCACACTGGGAGCGTGGCAGGCGACACACACGGAGGCCCCTTCTGGACGCTCCGCCAGTAAGCTGCCGCCTTGGGAACCGTGTTTGCCGGTTCCCTGATAGAGATCAAGAAAACGACGGCCACGGGCGGCGCGTGCATGCGCACTGTGTACCCACTCACGGTAGATCTCCGCATGGCAGTTGGCGCAGCTATGCCGGTCCTCGACACGGGGCCGCGGGTCCACCCATGCATACTCTTCACAATCGCCGGCGGGCAGGGGCCGGAGGTCTAGGACCAGCCCCTTCTGCGGCGCGGCACCGCCTATGTAAAAACCCTCTTTCCACGCTGTGATGCGTTTGCCCGTTCCCGGTAAGCGGAAACGCCCCTGCGCATCCGACACGGTGCCAATAGCAGTGCCTTTCCAACGCACCCGAGCGCCGGCTATAGGACCGTTTGGGCCTTGCACGGAACCTTCCTGATCTGCTGTCATGGAAAGCCGGGCCGTGCTGCAAACGGCTGCCAGCAAGATACAGCCCAAAAACCGCCAGAGCGTGCGCATGGCTCTGCTCCCTCACCGGATGCTTCCCCGGGCTATCCCCGCGCGCCAATCCAGGATCGTCATCGGCAGGATCAGTGCGGAGTCCATCACTGGCCGTAGAAAGCCAGGGCTGCGTAACTGACGCTTTCCGAGCCGTCGGGCGCCACGTATTGATCGTAATACAACAAGCGGCCGCGAGTCGGCTGCGCCACCGACAAGAGCACATACAACGCAGGATAGCCGCAAAGCCGGCGCTGGTCTCGCTCGCGCGCCACGAACTGATGTACTTCCTGTGTCTGGATCTTTTCGAGCAGCTGCAAAAACTGGAGATCGCGCTGGCGACTGTGGTCGAGCTGCTCCTGATCTAAACGCGTGGGGTCGCCGAACTTGGGCCCGATGTGAGCCAGATCGCCGCTGGCGATAAAGCACACTTTCTTCCCGCTTTTCTCCACAGCCAGCCGCATAGCACGGATCAACAAGTAAATATCTTCGCGCTCATGGGGCGGGCAATCGTTATAGATGCAGTCGTGGAACGAGCCGACCAAAAGCGGCACGATACGAAAAGGACGACGATTCCCTAGGCAGTGCTGCAACCAAACCGCTTGCAATTCAATGGAGTGCTCCGGCCAATGGGCCACCTCTTCC
>Ga0209989_100049_pt1 | contig 21948 bp, 19 predicted proteins | sample Antgeofumaro1A2B_FD_188083 | JGI IMG/M metagenome (GOLD analysis project Ga0209989, IMG submission 188083) | Geothermal fumarole subsurface microbial communities from Mt. Erebus, Antarctica - 1A2B (SPAdes) (version 2) | ecosystem: Environmental > Terrestrial > Volcanic > Fumaroles | place: Mt....
GGTGGTCGTGGTTCAGCATATGCCGGCCGGTCTGAAGGGAAAGTCGCAGCGACCGGGCAAAGGCTTCGACCGCCTCCCCCAGTTTCCCCTCCCGTTCGGCGCAGATGCCCAGCCAGTAGAGGGCCCCATACCCGGCAGCCCCTTCGTTTCTTATTTCCAGGGTCCATGCCTCGGCCTGCCCCCCGGCCAGGCATCCTTCAAAGGACCGGCGAGCTCCTTCGATATCTCCCAGGGCCAGGCGGGCTTGGCCCTCCAGGAGCCGCAGGTTTGGGTGGTCCCCAAGGCCCTCGGCCGCCTCTCTGAGCAGGGCGAGGGCGCCCCGAGGTCGGCCCAGCTTAAGGGCTGCCACAGCCGCCAGCTCAATGGCCCTGGGCAGCCACATCCGATACTCCCCCGGCAGGTACCGGATGGCCCGCCGGAAGCAGAAAAGGGCCCCCTCCCACCGGCCGGCGGCAAAATACTCCTGGCCCAAGTTAAACCAGCCAAAGGCATCGGTGGGGTTCTCGGCAATCTCCTGCCGGGCCAGCTCAATGTTCCGCCGGTGTTTCTCCCCAACCCTAGGATTTATGCTCAAATACCCGTAGTGCTCGATTTCAACGTCCAGGACCCCCAACCGGGCGGCCGGCTTTAGCTCTTTAAGGCTTTCCAAGATCTGCTCGTGGAGCCGGCGACGGAATTTAAGGCCGGGCAGGTTTCTAAAAAGTCTTAAAGCCGGGGTCACAACGGCGTCGGCCGAGCCGGGTTCCGGACCCAGGTAAGTGACCTGGGGCAGCAAAAATCCGTCCGCATCCGTCTTGGTAAGGAAATCCCGTATTTGCGAGACTTTAGTCTCGCAAATGCCCCGACCCAGGGCTTCGTCGGCGTCCAGCACCAGCACCCACTGGCCGCGGGCGCAGCGCAGGGACTCGTTGCGTGCCTCGGCAAAGCTGCCGGTCCACGGGAAGAAGGTTACCTTCGCCCCAAAGGCCCGGGCGACCTCTGGGGTACCGTCGGCTGAGCCGGTGTCCACCACGATGACCTCGTCTGCAATGCCCCGGACGCTTTCCAGACATCGGGGAAGGTCTTTGGCACCGTCTTTGACCACCATGCACAGGGAAATTAAGGGGCGGCCGTCGTCTGCGTCCTCGGGGGGGCAGGTTTTGGCCACGCCGGCCGCCCAGACCGGCCGGCGGCCGGCCTCGCTTAGCCGGGCCAGCACCCCCCGAGCGGCGTGGTCCCAGGTATGGGCCGTGCGGATGCGCCTTGCCGCCGCCTCTCCCTTCCTTCGGGCCTCGTCGTGGTGGTGGTACACCCACCGAAGGAGGTCGATAAGGGCGTCCAGGTCCGGCTCGAAAACCCAGGGCCGGCCCACCAGTTCCGGCAAACCGCCGGCCAGGGTCTTAAGAAAGACCGGTCTGGCCGGAATGAGGTAGGCTGTGCTTTCGTCGGCAAACTCCAGGACCGGCCCGGCCCCGGTGGCGATGACCGGCAGGCCCGAGGCCATCGCCTCGGCTACCGGCAAGGCGAACCCCTCCCCTCGGAAGGGATGCACCAGGCAGTGGCAGGCAGTGTAAAGCCCGGGCAGGGCCTCGTCGGGAAGCTCCCGGTCGATGTAAACAATGGGCGGCCCGTCGCTGGCAGCAAGTTGCTTTACCTTCTCCCGGAGGGTCCCGTCCCGGTAAAAGGAGGCAACGCCCACGTCCTTGACGACCAGGACCACGTCGTCGGTGGACCTGAACGCCCGCCGGTAAGCCTCAAGGAGCAGGTCTATCCCCTTGCGCCAGAGGGTTCCACCGACGAAGAGAAACTTAAAACCCCGGTCCGGGATGCCGAGGGCGGCTGGCGCGGCCCCGGGATGAAATCGGTCGGGGTCTACCCCGTTGGGGACCACGTGGACCCGGTCAGCCGGAACGCCCCCCTCCACAAAGCATTCCCGGACAAAGGCTGAGGGAACCCAAAGTTCGGCGCCCACCCGGTTTAACCCCTCCACCCACTCCCTGGGAACGCTGCCGTACTCCCACGGCTGGATGACGGCAAAGCGGCCGGCCGGGGGCGGGTTGAAATCCGGGGGCCACCGGTGTCGAACCCACAGGGGCGGCCAAGCCGGCGCGGAGGCAGCTTGGCCGCCCGGTTCGCGGGGTATAACTCTTACACCGGCCCGCTCCAGGGCCCGGGTGAGCTCCCGGTTCACCCGGGCGAAGGAATGGGTCGAGGAGAAATCCCCTTCCCAGACTAGAACCGGCGGCGCCGGTCGCCGGCGTCGGCGGTCGGACCGGGCCGCCTCCTTGAGGATCTCCAGCTCGGCCACAACCCGGCGGGTCACTGCCTCCCGGTTAAACTCACCGAGCACCTTCCGGCGGCCAGCCTCGGCCCGGGTCCGGGCGACATCGGGCCTTTCGACTACCTCCCGCATCAACGCTTTAAGGTGCTCGGCCGAAGGCTCGGCCCAGCGGTGCCCCCGGTAAAGGGCGACCTCTTTTACGGCCTTCTCGGGCACCGGCACGAGCCGGTAGTCGACCAAAAATGCCGTCTCGGGGGTGGCGAAGTCCCGGTGGCCGCCCCACCCGGTGACGATAACGGGCCGGCCGGTGGCCATCGCCTCCGCCGCCGGCCGGCAGAAACCCTCCCCCCGGGTGGGCAGCACAAAGGCGTCGGCCGCTGCGTAGAGCCGGGGCATCTCCTGTGCCGGTATGTCCGAGAAGTAGAGGATGATGTTGGGCGGAAGGTCCCGCCCCAGAAGCTCGCAGATCCGCCGCCTTACTTCGGCTGGGGAAAGCCCCCGGTAAGACCAGACCTTTAAAATTAAGGCCACGTCCGCGTCGGGACCGAAAGTTTCGGCAAAAGCCCGGACCAAAATGTCCCAGCCCTTCCGAAGGTTGAAGTCCAGAACCGAGAGGAAGTTAAAGCCCCGCCGGCCCGGAATCTCCAGGGGCTCAACCCCCCGAGAAAAGCGGGCCCCGTCGATGGGGCTGGGAATGACCGCAAGCCTTTCGGGGTCCACCCCGCTTGCGGCGAAGGTCTCGACGTTGAAGCTTCCCGGCACCCAGACCCGATGGGTCCGGTTGAGGACCCCGACCCACCCCTCGGGAATTCGGTCAGTCTCGAACATCGTCCGGATGACGTGAAGATGGGCCCCAACCGCCGGCCGGTAAAGCTCTGGCAGCGCGTGGAAAACCCCCACCGCCGGCCCATCCCCCACCGGATCTAAAACCCTGGTGAGTCGCGCCAGGGTAAGGGCTTCGTCGGGCGGGAGTTCCACCCGGCTCTGGCTCCAATGGACGGGCAAAGCCCTTACGGGATGGCCCGCCCCGGCCAGGCCGAGGACGAACTGCCTGGCCTCATCGGCGTAGCCGCTCCGGTCGAAGAAGGGTGCTTGCCAAATGACGCGGGGCGTATCGGGCCCCGGGGCTTCGGTGGGGTTAAGGAGGAGGCTTTTTGCCGCCACCAGATTCTCCGGTGGGGCCGGCCTTTGAAGTCGTCCACCCCGGCCGAAGCACGCTCGCCAGCGCCGTAAAAACTCGGCCAGGTTCGAACCGTCGTGCTCGGACCGGCCTGAGCTCTGGCTTTCCAAGTGGTAGACCACCGCCTCCGGCTCGTAGACCACCCTCAGACCCAAAGACCGCACCCGCAAGCAAAGGTCCACATCCTCGAAGCCGTTAAGAAAAGTCTCGTCGAAGCCCCCGAGTTTTAAAAAGAGCTCCCGAGGGATGAGCATGCAGGCGGCCGTAACCATGTCAAAATCCCGGCGTCGGCCCGCCGCCGGGGCGTCGGCCGGGGCAAAGCGGTGGAGGTGGATTGGGGCGCCCCGGCGAAAGACGATACCGGCGTGCTGGATGCGGCCGTCGGGGTAAAGGAGCCTTGCGCCCACGATGCCCACCCCGGGCCGGGCGGCGGCTTGGACCATAGCCTCCACCCAGCCGGGGGTGGGGATGGTGTCGTTGTTAAGGAAAATTAGGAGCCTTCCTTGAGCCTTTAATGCCCCCAGGTTGCAGGCCCGGGCAAAGCCCAGGTTACGTTCGCTCCGAATTACCGTAACCCGGCCGGCAGCCGCTTCCCCGGCCAGGTAAGCTGGCGTCTCGTCCGTGGAACCGTTATCTATGACGATTATCTCGCAAAAGTCCGGGGCCGTCCGGTAGGTCGTCTCCAGACACTGCCGGGTAAGCTCTGCCCGATTAAATACAGGGATGATTATCGAAACTTCAGGCTCCTTCACGGGCAACCTCCACCAGGGCGCTGACAAGGAACTGTAAATCCTGCGGCCGGGCCCGACCCAACCGCGCCAGTGGGGTCAGCAGTGCCGCAGCCAGCTCCGGATTTCCCGCCCGGGCCGCAATGCGGGCCAGCGCCCGAGCCCGGTCATCTTCGTCCGGCCAGACCCAGGCGGCCAGGGGAAAGATTCGGTCGAGCTCCTCGGCCCGTCCCAGCTTAAAGAGCAGGTAAAAGACCTCCTCATACTCGGCCGCTGCCCACCCATCCAGCCAGACGGGGGCCACATCCGGGAGGGGCTCACCCTGAAGGGCCCCCAGAATCCAGGCCCACAGGGGTTCCGACCGGGCCTCAGCCGCAAGATTTCGGGAGCTGGCAGCCAGGGCTGCCGCCAGCCGGTAAAGAATCCGAATTTCGGGTGGTCCGTATCGGCCTGACCTGAGAATCCGAAGGGCCGCCGCAAAACGGCCGGCTTCCAGGGCCGCCTGTGCCCGCCGGATAATTTGGGCCGTGCCCGGAACCTGCCCGTAAACGGCCAGCCCTTCCGCCACACCCTCCAGGTAAGCAGCCCACAGCAGACGGCCATAGACCGCCTCCAGGGTGGGCTTAAGCTCGGGGTTTTTGGTCACCGAGCCTTCCAGCAGGGCGACCTGGGCCCTAAGACGTTCCACTTCGCCGTCCACCCGGCCTTCAATTCCCGGCAGAAGTCTGGGCGCCAGCTCGGGGTGTTTGTGGGCAAAGACCACCGCCATTCGGCTACAGGTCCGCTGGCGGCTCACGTAGTAGTCGGTGTCGGCGGGGTGATGGTGGTAAACCACCGCCTCGGGCCGGTAGTAGACCTTAAGGCCCCGCTGGGCCAGCCGGTACCCGAATTCGATGTCGTCCCAGAGGTAGGTGAAGGCGGGGTCAAAAAACTCGCCGTGGTTTAAAATAAAGTCTCGTTTTAACGAAAGACAGGTCCCGTAAAAGTGCCAGAAATCCACTTCCTTACCGGGGACAAGGCCCCTAAAGTCGAACTGCTGGCCGCCGGCGCCGGTCACGTATTCCATAATCGGGTTGATCTCGAGCTGCGGCGCCCACTCCACCCGGCCCAACATCCCGACCCACACCTCCGGGTGGTCCCGGTGGAACTTCAGGTGGGACGAAAGACCGTCAGGGGGGAGGGTCACATCGTCGTTTAAGAAGAGGACCACGTGGCCCCGGGCTGCCCGGATGCCCCAATTGCGGGCAACCGCCAGGCCCCGGTGGGGGCGACGGAGTAAGCGAATTTTAAGCCGGTCCTTAAAGGCTTCGATGGCCGCCGGCGGGTCCGAACCGTCGTCCACGACGACCACCTCGAACTCCCGGCGGGAAATCTTCTGGGCGGCCAGGGATTCCAGGCAGCGGTGCAGCTGGTCAGTTCGATTTCGGGTGCAGATAACCACGCTAAGGAAAGGGCGCGGCTTAGAATACCAGGCCAGGAGTCTATATTTTAAATATTTGCCCGGAGTTACCTCGAACCGGTACGTGTCGTCGAAAAGCACACACCGGCCCCGTCGGACCCCACCGATGAGCTTCCGCACCTGGCGGTAATACTCCGGGTAGACCGTATCGGTCCTTTTGTCGGGCGGATCTAGAAGGAAATTAACCACCACGATTTCGCCCAGCCTTTCCAAGGTCTTAAGAAAGACCCGGGCCTCGGGCACGTGCTCGATGACGTCGAAGCTATAAACCAGCCGATGCCGGGGTATGGGGTCCCTTTCGATGTCATAGACGGGCGCCCCAACCTTTCGGCGTTGAAGCCGCCATTTCAAATAGCGGGTTGAGGGGTTGTCGAAATCGGCGAAGGCCACCCGGCGATAGCCCAGCTCCATCAGCCTGAGGCCGTCGGCCCCGATGCCACACCCGTAGTCAAGGACAGTATCATCAAGGGCCGTAAGGGCCCGGACAAGCCTCAAGCCGGGCGCCTTGGCCCCCGAAAGGTCCCAGAGGGTAAGGTCGTAAAGGTAAATTCGGGAGCGCCGGTAAAACTCCCTGGGGTCATGGAATCGACCGAACTCGGCGTCTACCTTGGCCGCCACGTCCCGGAAAACCTCGGGGTCAAATTCGGGCCCCAGGTATTCTTTAAGCTCGGCCAGCCGGTCATCGGGCCGCACCCGGCCGACACCCTGACCCGGCCTTAAGTCCCAGGTGGCCCCCTCCCGGCGGTAGGCTGCCCCGCAGTAGGCACAGCGCAGAAGGTCCGGTTGGGGAATAAGCCCCCGCCGGCACTCGGGGCAGGCCAGAACCTTAAAAACATCCGGCTCGGCCTTAAGCCCTTTGAGAACGGGCCCCGGCCGACCCGCAAGCTCGACGATAAAGTTGACCCGGTACGGCGTGCCGATGGCTGCCTGCCGGCAGAGGCGAGCCCAGGCCCCAAGCTCAGACTTTACAGCTTCGACGGCCTCCCGCCCGAGGCCAGGCAAATGGTCAAAAACGGTGAGTATTAAGTGAAAAAGAACGTTTTCCCCGAAGGACATATCCAGGCGGAGCTGGAGGTTCTGGACCTCGGCTAGCCCCTTAAGCAACCCCCCCACTTGTTTGGGATCCGGCAGGCCGGCGGCGACATGCTCAGTTACCCAGCCCGGGACGGTGCCGAAGATGGCCTCATGCCAGCGGGCAAAGGCGTTATCGGCCCGGCGGGCCGCCTCTCCGGCGGGGAAAGTTATGAGCAGCCGCCGGGCTGCAACCCGCAGGGCCTCCTTGAGGGCCGCTGGCCGGCGTTCGGGCGGAAGGTGCTCTAAAAGGTCGGCTAAAAGGACCGATTCGAAGGCCCCATCCAAAAAGGGCAGGGCGGTGGCGTCCGCCCGGATGGCGAAGTTTAACGGGTGGGGCGGCCCCTCAAAGCTGAGGTCAACCCCCACAAAGGACCTGCCGGTCCAGAAACCAACTCCGAAGGGGCCGCTCCCCACGTCTAGAGCCGGAAGGCCACGGCTGACCGGCTCGAGAAATGGAGCATATCTTGACAACCAGTTAAGCATTGACTTCCTCCCAGGCCGCCCGAAGACCGGACCAAACCTTTTGGGCTTCGGCAAGCCTGGCCGCATCGGCCGTGAGGCTAGCCTGGACGAGGCGCTCCCATACGAAGATGTAAAGTCGGCGCAGATTCCGGGCTACCTCCCCGCCCTTTTCCAAGTCCAGGGCCTTTAAAAGTTCGGCGACGACCTCCTGGGCCCGGACGATGGGGGGTTCGGCGGCCTCAGGCCGTCCCTCGGCCAGGGCGGAGGCGGCCTCAGCCATAAGCTCCTCGCCCCGGCGAAAGAGCAGCCGCACCAGCTCCAACGGAGTCAGGTTTTCCAGGTTCATGGCCTACCCCCTGTTTCTTCGGCTCCTACACCGACCATATGCCCCTTCCCGGGCAGGGACCAGGGCCAGTTGGCCAACCCCGGCCAGCCGGTGTTACCAGCCCCCTGGGGGAATAATTTCCAGGTCTGCAACAAAAGGGCTTGCCCGGGGTAAGTCCCGGGCAAGCCCTCCGTTTGCAGGCTCCCTTTAGCGAAGAAGGTTGAGAACCACCTGCGGGTTGACGTTGGCCTGGGCCAGGACGGCCACGCCGGCCTGCTGCAGGATCTGCAGCCGGGTGAAGTTGACCATCTCGGAGGCCATGTCGGTGTCCCGGATCCGGGATTCGGCCGCCGTCAGGTTTTCGGCTGCCACCGACAGGTTGGCGATGGTGTGCTCTAAGCGGTTCTGGACGGCACCCAGGCCCGACCGGACGTTGGAGATGTCACGGACGGCCGCATCCACCCCGGTGATGAGGGCCTCGGCCGTGGTCTGGGCCGGGTTCGTGTTGAAGGCGTCCACCAGGCCCGAGAGGTTGCCGCCGATGGCTGTGGAATTGACGTTGCTGATGGTCACCGTGATGGTCTGGTTCTGGTTGGCCCCAATATGGAAAAGCCTGCTGAAAAAGCTGCCGTCCAGTAGGTTCTGGCTGTTAAACTGGGTCTGCTGGGCGATCCGGTCCAGCTCGTTCCTCAAGGAGACCAGCTCCTGGGCGATGGCCTGCCGGTCCTCGGTGGTGAGGGTGTCGTTGGCGGCCTGGACGGCCAGCTCCCGCATCCTTTGGAGGATGGAGTGTACCTCGTTCAAGGCCCCTTCTGCCGTCTGGATTAAGGATATCCCGTCCTGGGCGTTCCTTACCGCCTGGTTTAAACCCCTCACCTGCGCCCGCAGCTTTTCGCTGATGGAGAGCCCGGCGGCGTCATCGCCTGCCCGGTTTATGCGGAGGCCGCTGGAAAGCTTCTCCGCCGACTTGCTGAACGCCAGGGCCGTCATCATCAGGTTCCGCTGGGCATTCAGCGCCTCAATATTGGTGTTTACCCGAAAGCTCATAATTCCCTCCTCTTCGCTTGAATTTTCTTTCGTCCCGGACCGTCTGCTTGTCCGGACCGTATTCCACCCATACATATCGACGGGCGGCCGTAAAAAATAAGGGGCAACCCTCTTAGGTTGCCCCAATGGGAATGTTATCCGGCGCTTCAGCCCGCCGGTAGGTCCAGCTCCTGGGCCGTCTGCAGGCCGTTGCCCGTCACCGCGATCAGCTTGACCCGCGCCGGTCCCCCCGGAGACAGCGTTCCCCGGGTCCGGCCGAAGGGGTCCGTGTTGGGCAGAAACAACCCGGTTTCCGCCGAAGGGCCGGCTGGGCCCCCCGAAGGGTTCACCAGCGCCAGCACCACCGCATCGGGCACCGGCCGGCCCGCCTGGTCCAGCACGACGGCCTCCACCTCAAAGCCATGTTCGGATGCGGCCACCCTTACCCCAAGCCGGACGGCCTTAAGGTCCGCCGGGTCGGTCAGGTGGGCGAAGCGGGGCTCCACCGGCCCCTCGAAAAGCTCGGGGGAAACCTGTGCCGCCGGGGAGTTGGCCGCCGCGGGCTCTCTGGCACCGGGAAGGTCCGGCGGGCCCGGTCGGCCAGCCGACCTCAGGAGCGCCCCGAAGTCCCGGCTTCGCCCTGCCTGCTGAGGCCGATACAGGGGGGCCTTCGGCCCCCGGCTGAGGGGCTTTAGCCCGGTATTGGCAAGCCAAGTCGGTTTAACACCCAAAGCTCACCTCCGTTACCGCTTGATGTTGGCCAGCTCCTGAAGGAGCTCATCGGAGGCCGTCAGCACCCGGGCGTTGGCCTGGAAGCCCCGCTCGGCCATAATCAAGTTCGTAAACTCCCGGGCCAGGTCCACGTTGGACATCTCCAGCACCCCGGCTATAATCTCGCCCCGCCCGCCGGTTCCGGCCGTTCCAACCTGGGGGTCTCCCGAGTTGGGCGAAAGGTCGTATAGATTACTTCCCGCATGCGTCAGGCCCCCGGGGTTGACAAACCTGGCCAGCGCAATCTGGCCCAGGAGCCGCCGCTGGCCGTTGGAATAGATGCCGTAGACCTCCCCGTTGCTGGTGATGCTGAAGGTGCTGAAACTTCCGGGGGAGCTTCCGTCCGTCTCAGCCGTAAGGTTGGTATTCCCGGCCGTCTGGGTCAGGGAGGTAAAGTTCAGGGCGATATCCTGGGGCGTCTGGGGGGCGTAGCCAAGGGTGCCAGGGGTATACGTCACCCGGATGGTGCCGGTGTCGCCGGCGGTAACCCGGCCGTTGGCGTCAAAGGTCAGCGTCCCGCTCCCTGTTACCGCAACTCCGGCCGCGGTGGTGCTCACCGTCCAGCCCCAGGTGTCCGGACCCGTCCGGGTGAAGGTCACCGTAAGCTCGTGGGGATGGCCCAACGAGTCGTAGACCGTCATATTCAAGGTCACCGGGTCGGCCGACCCGGCCTTAAGGTTGCCGTCGATGCGGGCTTCGGCCGTGGCCTGGGCCACCATTCCCGCCCCGAGGGGCAGTGAAAGCGCCCCGAGTGGGCCTGCGGTATCCACCTGCCCGTTCTGGTCGGCGACCCAGCCCATAACTTTAAGGCCCGTGGCCGAGCTTACCACCGAGCCGTCGGGGCCGATGCTAAAAGCTCCGTCCCGGGTATAGAAGCGACGGGTGCCGTCGGTCACGATGAAAAACCCGTCCCCCTGGATCGCCAGGTCGGTGGGCTGGCCGGTGGTCTGAAAGGCCCCCTGGGTGTGCAGGGTATCGATGGCTCCGACCATGCTGCCAAGGCCCACCTGGGCCGGATTTATCCCGCCTCGGCCCTGGGGTTCGGGGGCCGAGCCCGGGCGTACGAGCTGACTGAGCATCTCCTGGAAGGTTATTCGCCCCGATTTAAAGGCAGTGGTATTGACGTTCGAAATGTTGTTGCCGATGACGTCCATGTACATCTGATGGTTGCGCAGTCCTGAGACCGCCGAAAACATAGACCTAAGCATCTCTTAGCCTTCCTCCGACAGGATTTTCCGCACCGTCCCGAAGGGAACGGTCTTATCGCCGACTTTAAGACTTACGGTCCCGGCCATATCCACTAGCACCGCCGAAACCCGGCCCGACACCACCTTGCCGTCCACCTCAGCCTCCACCATCCGACCGATGAGGCCCCCGGCGGCCGCCAGCTGCTGGGTCGTCTGGGCCTGTTTAAATTCCTGGCCGAGGTTTTCTAACTGTTCTAAGACCGCAAACTGCGCCAGCTGGGCGATAAAATCCCGGTCCTCCATCGGCCGCATCGGGTCCTGGTTGCGAAGCTGGGCGACCAGAAGCTGCAGGAATTGATCCTTGAGCACCACGGATCCCCCAGCCGGATGGGCCTGTCCAGTGCCGTTTACGGGACTCACTTTGGTCATAGGCTTTAACCTCCTTAAGCTTTCCGGTCGATGAGGCGGCCCGGGCCCACCGCCTCTGGCTCAGGCCCCGCCGGTACCCCAACAGCCGACGCCAACGCGCCCGGCGGGGCCGGTGGCCTGAGAACGCCTCGACCCCGGCCGCCGCGGGATTCCCGGTCGTGGACCCCACCCCACGGGTCGAAAACGGCCAGCCCGGCCAGGGTCATTCCCCGGCCGGCCAGCGCCTCCTTGAGTCCGTCCAGGGCGCCGGCCAGCAGGTTGTAGGCCGCCGCCGTCTGGGGCCTCAGCTCGACCTCAAAGCTGCCCTCCGGCCGGAGCCGAACCTTGAGCTCGACCCGGCCCAACTCCGGCGGCTCCAAGTGCAGCCAGAAGACCGTTTGGCCTGGCCCCTCCCGAACCAACCGGGCCGCCAGCACCGACGCCTGTTCGGCCAAGGCCCCGGGACTCGCCGCTGGCGTTGGCCCCTCTGACCGAGGGGTAAAGGCCCCCGCCGAACCCGCCACGGCCCCAAGCCTTTCGGCCACGGGCTGAAGCAGCTGGGACAGTTCGGCGCCGGACCGCATTGCCGGTTCCCCACCAGCCGGCGGTCCAGCGGGGGGTGAAACCGCCGCCTGGGGCATGTCCGCTGGAGCCGGCCGAGGATGAACCGGCGCATCATTGGTGCGACCGGACAAATGCGGGTCGGCCCTGGGAATGCCCGCCGATTCCGGGTCTTTAAAGCCCACCGGGTTTCCCCCCGAGACAGGCATCGGCGCGGGCGCCGCGGGCAGCGCCGATGCGGGTTCGTTGCCCGCCTGAGGCAACCCTGGGGAGCGAAGACCGAAATCTTCGGCGCCAGCCTGGATCCCTTGGAAATCGGCGTTGTCGGCAGGGCGAAGACTGACACCTTCGGCGCCGGCCTCGGCCGGGTCGGCGGGCGGGGTTTGGACCGCCCTGCCGGACGGCTGACTGGCTATCCGGTCTCCGGCAAAGACCACGGTCGGCTTTTCGCCGGCCGCGGCCGCCGGCCCGGTCGCAGCTGTCGTTTCCGAACCTACCCGCCCGGTTCCAAGCATCAACTTGCCATCCCCGGGGCCCGAGTCCAAGGGCCACGGCGGGACTGCCCCGCCCGGCTCCCAGCCGCCGTCCCCGGGGCTAGGAGCCTCGTCGGCCGGGCCGAGCAACCCGGCGAGGACCGCGGCCAGCAGGCCCAGGAAATCGCCGGTCGCTGGGGGTACCTGGGGGCCGGTCTTGCTCCCGGGCGGACCGGGGGGCAACGTCGCCCCAACCGCCCCCACTGGCAGGTCTGGAGCAAGGGCTACGTTGGTCAGTGCTTCACCTCCTTTCCGCGGCCCTGAGCCGCCAGGGCCTTGAGGGCGGATACGATGGGGCTTACCCGGCCGCCCGACTTAAAAAGGGCGTGGTCGGTGAAGGCCCGGTCGTAGCCGCCCCCCTCTTCGTTGGCGATTATCCAGTAGGAGTAAGCGAAGTAGTACGGTTCCCGCCGGTCCATGTACCGGTAGGCGTCCACTACCCGGCGAACCTGCTCTGCCTCGGAGAGGGGCGGGAACCGCTTGTCCTCGTGGGCACCGGGATACGCGCCCCCCTCGGTTCCGATGATCGGCATCGGCCGGCCCAGCTTTTCCCGGATGATCCGGTCGTACCAGCGGAACTTGAGGTAACCGTTGCTGTCTTCGGCGTAGTCCAGCGGGTGGTTGAACATGTAGTTGTGCATCGAGAGCCAGGCCCGGTCCAGGGCGTCCGCCTCCCCCCGGGCGACCAGTCGGTCCAGGGCAATCCGCAGAAACTCCAGGTCGTCCATATTGCCGCCGGGGGCCAGGGCTCCGAAGCCCGGGTAGCCTCCGTTGTGCGCCACCACCCGGGCGGCCGGGACCCACCGGTCCAAGTACTTGTCCACGTCAGGGCGACCCTCGGGGTTCTCAACATTAAGATTCGGCTCGTTGTAGAGCTGGTAATAGTAAACCCCAAGCCTTACGTAATGCCGGACCAGGGCGGCCAGGTCCCCCTGAATCGGCCGGCCGTTGGGGGTGTAGATGCGCATAATGGGCATGATCCCGTTTTCTACCAGTCGCTTAACGAGGTAGTCGTTGTCCCCGATTCTGGCGTCCTCGTTTAAGAAAACCACCCACTTTATGCCCATCTCCTTGGCCTCCCGGACGAACCGGTCCACCACCTCCGGCGGCTGGCGCAGGGTGGGAATCCAGTGGATTCCCCAGCCGTTGTCCCCCGGCGGCCGGGGAAAATCCTCAAGCCTTAACGGGGCCGTGCCTACCCTTCCCGGTGCCGCTGGGGCCAGGGCCGCCCCCGGGGGCAGGGTCTCGGCCTTCGGGTCCGATGCGGCCGGCCTGGCCCGGATCGAATCGGACATAAGTTGCGAAAACTTATGTCCGGGCTGTGCTAGCCGGGAGGACCGGGCCGACCAGACTCGGGGCAGAATTACGGGTCGGCGGCGCACCAGGGGCACGAGCATTCCGAACTGACCGGCCACTTAACGGCGGCCCTCCGTTATAGCCAATCTGAGAAGCCCCAGCCGCCGGCTCATCACCTGGGTCAGGGCGGCATAGCGCAGGACCGTATCGTTAAGCAGGGTAAGCTGCTGGTCCAGGTCCACATTGTTGCCGTCGTTGCGCATAGTGGTCGACCCGTCCACTTGGAGCCTGGGCCCAAGCTCCTGGGGGTCGAAAGTTCCGGCCCTGAGGGCCTGCCGCAGCCGGTCCTCAAAGCGGACCCTGAGCCCCTTGTAGCCTGGGGTATCGATGTTGGCCAGGTTGCTGGCGATGGCCCGCTGGCGCAGGCTCAAACCCTTAAGGGCGGCCCCGATAACCTGGTCGACCGGTCCCGTAAAGAAATCCTGCGAGCTCACAGGTTCACCCCCTCCTGGCGGTATCGGTCAAAGAGGGCCTTTACCAGCCTGACGAACTTGCGGGTTTCGGCGTAGGGCGGCACCCCGCCGAAGCGGTCCACGGCCCCCGGCCCGGCGTTATAGGCGGCCAGGGCCAGGTCGAGGTTGCCCCGGTAGCGGTCGAGTAGCTCCCGCAAAAGCCTGGTGCCCCCGAAGACGTTCTCCGCCGGGTCGAAGGGGTCCTTGACCCCCAGCCGGCGGGCGGTGCCGGGCATGAGCTGCATGAGGCCCATCGCCCCAGCCGGGGAGACGGCCTGGGGGTTGCCGCCGGACTCCACCTGAATGATGGCCCGGATAAGCCGGGGGTCTACCCCGTAGCGGTCGGCGGCCGCCGCCACCATCTCCCCGTAGGTCGGGGCGCCGCCCGGGGCGGGTCCGGTCCCCTCCCGGGCAAGCCTGACCGCGAGCAGCCGGCCGAAGTCCCCCCGCTGGCTGGTCACGGCCGTGCGGCCCCGTTCGGCCAACCCCTGCAACGCCTGACTGAGCATCAGGACGAGGAGGTCAGCTAACGGCCCGACCACCCCCGTACCTCCGGCGCCAATGGCGGCTGCTTACCACGTCGTCCAGAAACTGCTGTTCCCGCCGGCGTAGACCAGCCAGCATGGTTGCCTCAAACTCTTCTTTAAGCTTAAGTAGCATCTTGTGCTCCTTTTCGGCGGCCAGAAGCTCCTCCCGTTTCTGGGCAAGCTGCCCTTCCAGGTCGGCGATAGCCCGGCTGAGCTCTTCCGCCCGGGCCTTGAGGCGGTCCAGGTACGCAAAGGCCGTGGGGAGGACCTCCAATTGGGCCCGGGCCAGCCCTTCCAGGGCCGCCGTCTGCTCGCGCTTTAAGGCCTCGTAGCCGGCCCTGGCCGCCTGCAGGCTCCGCTCCAGGGCCGAAAGCTCCAGGGTGAGCAGGTCCACCAGCTGTTCGGTAAACTGAAGCAGACCATCCAGCTTGAACCGGGTCATGGCCGGGCGCCCCCGAGGATTCTGGCCAGTCGCCCCAAGGTTTCTTCGAAGGGGGTCCTTTCGTCGGGGGGTTGGCGGAGAAACTCCCGGATGGCCGGCAGAAGGTCGATGGCCAGGTCCACCTCCGGATTGGTTCCCCGGACGTAGGCCCCGATATTGATGAGGTCTTCGGCCGCCCGGTAGGTGGCCAGGACCTGGCGGAGGCGGCTGGCTAGGGCCAGGTGGGATGGGTCCACCACCGCCGGCATCACCCGGCTCACGCTTTCGAGGATATCGATGGCCGGGTAGTGGTTTTCGGTGGCCAGCCGGCGGGAGAGCTGGATGTGGCCGTCCAGGATGCTCCGGACGGTGTCGGCGATGGGGTCGAGGGGGTCGTCGCCCTCGGTGAGGACAGTGTAAAAGCCGGTGATGCTGCCCCGGGGGCCAGTACCGGCCCGTTCCAGTAGTTTGGGCAGGAGCCCGAAAACCGAAGGCGGGTAGCCCTTCACCGTTGGGGGTTCGCCGGCGGCAAGGCCCACCTCCCGCTGGGCCATGGCCAGCCGGGTCAGCGAGTCCATCAGCAAGGTCACATGGGCTCCCCGGTCCCGGAAATACTCAGCGATGGCGGTAGCCACCCAGGCGGCCTTGAGGCGCATTAGGGCCGGCTGGTCCGAGGTGGAAACCACCACCACGCTCCGCCGGAGCCCCTCTGGGCCCAGGTCACCCTCGATGAAATCCTGCACCTCCCGGCCCCGCTCCCCGATGAGGGCTACGACGCTGACGTCGGCGGCGGTGTGCCGGGCGACCATCCCCAGCAGGGTGGACTTGCCCACCCCGCTTCCGGCGAAGATGCCCACCCGCTGCCCTTTACCGCAGGTCAAAAGGCCGTCAATGGCCCGGATCCCCGTAACCAGGGGCTCGGTGATCCGGGCCCGTTTTAAGGGCTCGGGGGGCGACTGAAGCAGGTAGGTCTGCTCGGAGACCTCCAGGGGGCCGAGGCCGTCGATGGGCCGGCAGAACCCATCCACCACCCGCCCCAGCAGACCTTCCCCGACCGGGACCGTAAAGAGCCGGTGTCCGGGCACGATGACACTGCCAGGCCGAATCCCCTGCATCTCCCCAAAGGGCATCAGCACCAGCCGGCTCTCGCCCCCGTGCTCCCGGAAGCCCACCACCTCGGCCGTCACCCGGGTGCCGGCCGGGGGCGAGTAGATGTGGCAGATCTCCCCTACCGGCAGCGCTAAGCCCACCGCCTCAATGCTCAGGCCGATGACCTGCACCACCCGCCCCTGCCGCCGGATGGGCGGCCCCTCTCGAAGGATTTCCAGATAGCGGCGCAGGTCCACCCTGCTCACGGCCGGTACTCCAGCTCGTGGGCCTGGCGGAAGAGCCGGGCCAGCTGTCTGAGCCGCTCGGTCGGGGCCGAATCGATGAGGGTGCTGGCCGTCTCCACAACACAGCCCCCGGCTTCAACCCGGGGGTCGGCCATCACCGGAAGGTCCCCCCACCTTTCGGCCACCACCGCCCGAACAAAATCAAAATCCTGCGGGTTGACCCGAATCCGGACAACCGTCGCCCCTTCCACCTCCCGGAAGGCCTCCGCCAGAAAGTCCGCCACCAGGGCCTGCTCGTCGGCTTCGAGCCGGCGGGCCAGGATATGCCCAGCCGCGGCCAATGCTAGAACCAGCAGCTGCTCCTCGGCCTCCCGTAGAATCCGCCGGTGCTCCAGCCGGGCGGTCTCCACCAGCTGCCTCAGGCGCCCGAGATACTCCGCCGCTTCCAGCTCGGCGGCACGCTTGCCCTCGGCCAGGCCCTGCTGGAAGCCGACCTGGTAGGCCTCGGCCCTGACCCGCTCGGCCTCGACCTGGGCCTCGGCTAGGACCCGGGCCCTAAGCTCGAAAACTTCCTCGGCCGGCGGTTCGCCGGCGGCGGGGCTGCCGGCCGGCAGCCCCACTGGGATGAGGCGGGCCTCCCGGTCGACCCGTGGAAGCTTGATAACCCGCTCAGACAAGGACATCCTCCCCGCCCCGGGAGATGACGATCTCCTCGGCCTCGTCCAGGCGGCGGATGATGGCCACGATCCGCTGCTGGGCCTCTTCCACCTGTCTGAGGCGCACCGGCCCCATCATGGAAATCTCCTCCCGCAGCATCTCGGCGGCCCGGCTGGAGAGGTTCTTAAAGACCTTCTCCCGCAGGGCCTCGGGAGCGCCCCGGAGGGCCAGGGCCAGGTCTCGGGTGTCCACCTCCCGGAGCACCCTTTGCAGCGACCGGTCGTCCAGCTGGATGATGTTGTCGAAGACGAACATCTTCTTACGGACCTCGTTGGCGATCTCGGGGACGTCCTGGTCCAGTTGCTCCAGCACCGTCTTTTCGGTGCCCCGGTCCACGTAGGTCAGAATCCGCACCAGCGAATCGACCCCGCCCACGGCCGAGTAATCCTTGGTTACCAGGGAAAGCTTGCGCCTCAAAACCGAGACCACCTGTTGGACCACCTCGGGCGGGGTTCGGCCCATGGTGGCAATCCTCTTGGCCACGTCGGCCTGGAGGTCGGGCTCCAAGGCCGAAAGGAGCTGGGAGGCTTGCCGGGGCGGAAGATGACACAGGATTAAGGCGATGGTCTGGGGATGCTCGTGCTGGATGAAGTTCAGAAGCTGCTGGGGGTCCGCCTTGCGCAGGAACTCCAGCGGGTAGCCGCCGCTTCGGGACTCAAGCTTCGAAAGGAGGTCTTCGGCTCGCTGGCGGCCCAGGGCCCTTACAAGAAGCTCCCGGGCGTAGGCGTCCCCGTAAACCACCACCTGGTTGCCCAGGGCAAGCTCATGGGCCTGTTTTAAAACCTCGTTGCGCACTTCGGCCGGAACCTGCCCCACCCGCATGAGCTCGGCGGCCAAAAGCTCCACCTGCTCCTCGGGCAGGGACTGCAGCACCCGGGCCGAAAGCTCCGGGCCCAGGCTCATCAGCAGGATCGCCGCCCGTTGGCGGCCGGTAAGCTGGGTTGCGCTGGCCGTCATCCTCTAACCCCTTTTACCGGGTGTTCTCCTCGTTCAGCCAGCCCTGAATCACCTGGGCGATGACCTCGGGCCGCTGGCGGGCAATGCCGGTAAGCTGTTCGACGTAGCCCGGGGCCAGCGGCACCGGCTGCTCTCCGGCCCGAAGTTCGGACTCCTCGGTCCCCGTATCCACGGGGGCCGCCGGTGGGGGAGCCGGCGCCGGGACCGGAACCGCATAGTAGGTCCGGGTTCGGCGCAGAAGGAGAAAGACCAGCAGAATCAGCGCCAGCGGGGCCACCACCAGGGCGGCCAGCCGGCCGTAGGCCAGGGTCCGTTCCAGGTCCGTGGGCGGGGTGGATGCCGCGGCCTCCTCCGGCCGGGGCTGAAAAGGCAGGGTCGTTACGGTCAGCGTGTCCCCCCGATTCGGGTCGATGCCAGCTGCGGCCGCCACCACCTGCCGTAAATTCTCAAGCTGGGCCGCCGTCACCGCCCCGTCGTTCACCACAACCCCGACGGAAAGGCGGCGAATTCCCCCCGGTGTCCGAACCACCCGCTCCACGCTCCGGGAGGCGTCGAAGGTGTTGTTCACCTCCCGCCGCTGGTACTCCGACTGGCCCTGGCCGCCGGTTACAGCCGGGTAGGTGGGCACGTTGCTTTCCGCCCCCGGAACCCCGCCCGGAACGGTGCCCGACCCCCGGAAGGTCTCCGTTATCTCCCGGGAAGCCCGCAGGGCACCGGTGGGGTTGCGGGGATTCAGGGTCTCGACCTGAGCCTCGTACTGGTCGGTGTCCAGGATAGCGCTAACCTGCACCACCGAATTGCCAGTCCCCACCAGCCGGTCCAGGACCGTCTGAACCTTCTGGGTAAGCTCCAGCTCCACGACCCGGCGCTGCTCCTCCAGCCGGGCGCCGGGGGCGGCGCTGGCGCCGGACCAGAGTAGCCGACCGGTGTTATCGACCACGGTGATGTTTTCGGGCTTGAGCCCCTCCACCGCCCCGCTCACCAGGTAGGTTACAGCCCGCACCTGCTCATCCCCCAACCGGGCCCCGGGCCGGAGCTTGAGCACCACCGAGGCGCTGGCCGGCTGGGAGCGCTCGGTGAAGGGGCTCGGCCGGGGGAGGACCAGGTGAACCCGGGCCTGCTCGACCCCCTCTAGCCGGCCGATGGTGCGGCCCAGCTCCCCCTCCAGCGCCCGCTGGTAGTTGACCCGCTGGGCAAAGTCGGTAACGATGAGGCCCGGCTGGCTAAAAAGCTCCAGACCCCAGCCACCGTTTTGGGGCAGGCCGGCGGCAGCCAGTTGGAGCCGAACATCGGGAACCTGGGCCGCCGGCACCAGGATGGTGGTTCCGCCGTCGGCCAGCCGGTAATTTACCCCCAATTCCCGGAGTTTAGCTGTTACGGCGGCGGCGTCCGACTCGTTAAGGCTCCGGTAAAGCACGGCGTAGTCGGGGTTCTGAACCCAGCCGATGATGGCCGCGGCCAGGGCTACCCCGAGGCCCAGCACGAGGATGAGCCCGACCCGCCGTCCCGGGCTTAAAGACGCCCAGAGCTGGCGGACCGTGTCCAGGTAGGCTTTAAACTGACCCATCAGAGCTGCAGCCGCATGACCTCCTGGTAGGCCTCGACTACCTTATTGCGAACCTGCAGCGCCAACTGGAACCCCAGGCTCGCCTTCTCCAGGGCGAGCATTACCTCGTGGAGGTCGACGGCCTCCCCGGCGGCCAGCCCGGCCGCCAGCTGGTCGGCGTCGGCCTGGAGGGCCGAAAGCTTCGCGAGCAGGTCTGTAAAAAGCCCGCCAAAGTCGCGGTCTCGCAAATGGCTTGGAGAGGTCCCGGATAGGGCGGCCGTTTGGGGCGTGGCCGATGGCGATAGGCGTTGGATCTCCATGGCTTAAACCTCAGCGACCGAGGTCTAGGGCCCGCTGGGCCATCTGGCGCAGGGCGTTAAGGGCCGCAACGTTGGCCTCGTAGGCCCGCACGGCGCTCACAAGGTCCGTCATTTCGGTAATCAGGTTTATGTCGGGCATGGCCACGAAGCCGTCGGGGTCGGCGTCGGGGTGTTCGGGGTCGTAAACCCGGCGGAAGCGCCCTTCCGAAAGTACGGCCGTCACCTGGACCCCAACACCGCCCGCCCCCGGCGGGACCCACGGGGCGAAGACGACCTTCTGCCGGCGGTAAGGTCCCCCCTCGGGGGTGCGGGTGGTCTCCAGATTGGCCAGGTTGCTGGCGACCACGTCCAGCCTGAGACGCTGGGCCGTGAGGGCCGAGCCGCTTATACGAAGGCTTTCCAGTAGGCCCATGGCTTCGCTTGCTCCGCTCTAAAGGCTCCGCAACTATCTTGGGCGGTGAAGGTGCTTGCCCGGAAGGCCCACCTGACCCATCCGGACCTGGCCGGTTTTCCCGGTAACTTTGGCCCCCTTATTGACCCGCTAAATTCTGCCGATAGTAAAGACCGGGTGGCATGGGAAATCCGTACTATTTCGGCCGGTACCTCCGGCCCTGGCGGCGCCCGGCCGCTCGGCGGTAAGTTGGGTTAGGAATGATCAAGCTCTCCCGGCTTGACGGGCAGGAGTTCGTCTTAAATGCCGACCTTATTGAAACCATCGAAACGACACCGGATACGGTGATCAGCCTGGTGACCCACCGGAAACTTGTGGTGCGGGAGTCGGCCGAGGAGGTGGTAAACCGGGTCATCGCCTACCGGCGGGCCATCGGCTGCCCGCATCCGGGCTGGCTGGGGATGGAGGCCGAAGCCTGATGGAGCTGGGGACGCCAGTTGGCCTGGTGGTCGGTTTCGGGGCTCTGCTGGTAGCGGCCATCCTGGAGGGGGGCGAGGTCCACAGCTTCATTCAGGGAACGGCGGCCCTCATCGTCTTCGGGGGGACCTTCGGGGCAACCCTGGTAAGCTTCCCCTTAAGGCGGGTAATGGGCCTTCCCCGGCTGATTATGGAGGCCTTCCTGGAATCCCACCGCCAGGCCCCGGCCGAAATCGTCGAGCACTTCGTGCACCTAGCCCAAGTCGCCCGCCGGGAAGGGCTTCTGGCGCTGGAGGAGGAGGCTAATAAACTCGAAGACCTCTTTTTAAAAAAGGGGCTCCTGCTGGTGGTAGATGGCATCGACGCCGAGGTGGTGGAGACGGTGCTGACCACCGATATCCAGGCCCTCAGGGAGCGACATGAGTCCGGCTACGGCATTCTCGAGGCGATGGGGGGCTATGCCCCCACCATGGGGATCATCGGCACCGTTATGGGCCTCATCCACGTCCTTTCGAGTCTGGAGGACCCCTCGAAGCTTGGGCCGGCCATCGCCGTGGCCTTCGTCGCCACCCTTTACGGGGTCGCTTCGGCCAATCTTCTTTGGCTGCCCCTGGCCACCAAGCTTAAGGCCAAAAGCAAGCACGAGGTCTTCCTGCGGGAGCTGGCCCTGCAGGGCTTGCTGGCCGTTCAGGCCGGGGACAACCCCCGCATCGTCCGGGAGAAGCTGGAGGCCTTCCTCTCCCCGAGCCACCGGGGCAAGGGAAGTGAGGGGGGTGTCCCCCAGGGCCAGCCCGCGGCGGCGAGGGCGGCGGGATGACGGGGCGGGGCCGGGCGGCCCCGGCGCCTTCGGCGCTGCGCCGGGCCGGACGGGGGGGTGCCCAGGGTGCCCACGGGCCCAGCCATGAGCGCTGGCTTATCACCTACGCCGACCTTATAACCCTGCTTTTGGTCTTTTTCGTCGTCATGTATTCGATCTCTAAGGCTGACGAAGCTAAATTCGCCAAGCTTAACGCCTCCCTCCAGCGGGCCTTCAACGTCGTCGTCCTGGAAGGCTACGACCCCACCGCCCTGAGCGGCCGACCGGGGGGCGCCAGCGGCAACTCCTTAATCGACGACTTCATCGCCATCCGCAACGACCTGGGCCAGCTGGCCATAAGCCGGCTGCCAGCCACGGGCGTAGACGTCCGGATCAACCGGGAGGGGATCCTCATCACCATCTCGGGGGCCCTGCTCTTCCCCTCGGGCCGGGCAGACCTAAGGCCCGAATCCCTGCCCGTCCTCGACCGCATCGCCCAGCACCTCCGCCGCATCCCCAATGAGGTCCGGGTCTCCGGACACACCGACAACATTCCCCCCGACTCTCCCATCTATCCGACTAACTGGGAGCTTTCCACCGCCCGGGCCATCGTGGTCGCCCGCTACTTCTCCGAGGCCTGGGGTATCGCCCCCGCCCGGCTGGCTACCGTGGGCTACGGC
>Ga0209989_100050_pt1 | contig 21774 bp, 19 predicted proteins | sample Antgeofumaro1A2B_FD_188083 | JGI IMG/M metagenome (GOLD analysis project Ga0209989, IMG submission 188083) | Geothermal fumarole subsurface microbial communities from Mt. Erebus, Antarctica - 1A2B (SPAdes) (version 2) | ecosystem: Environmental > Terrestrial > Volcanic > Fumaroles | place: Mt....
GTCAGATGAGGCGATAAGAGTTTGACAGCCACTAGACGTTCGTGCTCGGCATCGTAAGCTAGATACACGGCGCCCATGCCGCCTTCGCCCAGTTTGCGAAGCAAGCGGCACGCGCCGATTTCTTGGATCGGCTCGACGACACGGTGCCAACGGGGCTGGATGTGCTCTACCTTCTGGTCGCCCCCGTCCGGCCGCGATTGCGAGGCATCCAGAACAGTCTTGGCCAGAGCCCACTGGATTTCAGCCGCCTGCTGTGGGTTAAGCAGTCCTTCACGGACTAGACTATCCAACAGGTCTACAGGCTGACCCTGCAAATCCGCCTGGACTGCCTTTTCCCAAAGCGTGCGCACTCGCGTGGGATCGGCTCGATACACACTGACAGCGAGCGCGGCGGCCTTTTTCTCCAGGTCCGAGGGCATCCTCGACCCCCAAACGCCGGGCACCACCCGTCAATGTCAACTCAATTAGATTCGCACTTCGCCGTGTTTCCATAAGTGTACCGAGTGGCCAGCTCAGACTCAACGGACTCCAATGTCCTTTCGATCTCTTCTCGGTCATCTGGATCGTCTCGATCACCTGATCCATCTTCAGAGCCAGCCTAAGAAGACCGAGCGGCTGCAGCAGCGCGTCAGCCCAATGTTCCGGTGTTCACGCACAGGACATTCTTACCCGTCAGACGAAATCAAAATTCGCGGCTGATCGAGCGGGCCGGCAAGACGATACTGACGGCCCGTAGACACGATCTCTCGTCAATTTCGCTTACGTTGCGACTCTTTCTCAATTATTTGTCCGGTTACATTGACCACAGAAATGCTTGGATCTTTCCCAACTGGCAGTGCGTTACGGGGCATGTGAAGGCAAAAATTTTGAAAATTTTGTTAACATTTCTCTTGACGCCCCACATCACGCCACATAAAAGATACTGCGTCTCAGGTTCTTTTACGTTGAGACGTACTTGGGAGAAGGCTGCAAAGCCATACGCGCTGCGACCGCAGCGGTCTGAAAAATCCATGGCAAGTGCCTAAAGGCGGCAGCCCTAAACGACAGGAGGTATCACAAATGCTCTCTGTGAGTAAGTTCGGTCGGCGTGTCCAATGGACGAGGCGAACTGCTCTGCGGCGAGCTTGCTACACTGCTCAGCCAACTGGCGCTTTTACCCTTATCGAGCTGCTGGTGGTCATCGCTATCATCAGCGTCCTTATCGGATTACTGCTGCCTGCGGTCCAAAAGGTGCGCGAGGCTGCCAACAATGTGCGTTGCCGAAACAATCTCAAGCAGATCGGTCTAGCTTTGCACATGTATGCCAACGATCACAAGAATTTTCCCCCGGGTGGCTTTTATCCATTCGGCCGAACCTCCGACTCGTTTTCTGTGCACGCCCAGATACTGCCGTACCTGGAGCAGGAAAACTTGCAAAAGTTGATTGACTTTCGGCTGTCGTACAACCTTCAGCCGGCGGTCACGCGCACTCGCATAGCCACCTATCTATGCCCCAACGAAGCCAACGATCGGGCCAGGCCGGACGGAAGTTTGACGCATTACCCGATCAGCTACGCCTTCAACTTTGGTACCTGGTTCGTCTATGACCCACGTACCGGCGACGGTGGCGATGGCGTTTTTCCGCCCGACGGCTTCAAGTTCCATGGACGCATAGGCCCGGCGCAGCTGATAGATGGCACCAGCTATACGCTCGGCGCCGCAGAGGTCAAAGCTTTTCAAGCTTATGTACGCAACAGTGGCAATCCCAACGTGCCGGGCGTGCCTCCTCCCAGCACGCCTGACGGACTTTTGGCCTACCTGGGCGGTGAATTCAAAGCGGACTCGGGGCATACCGAATGGGTGGATGGCCATGTCCATCAAACTGGCTTCACTACCACTTTCGCTCCCAATACGGTCGTGCCGTACCTAGTCGGCGGGACCGTCTACGACATTGATTTCACCTCGTTCCGCGAGGGAAAGTCAACGACCGCCATGACCTATGCCGCCGTTACTTCGCGCAGCTACCACATGCACCACGTCAACGCACTCTTCATGGACGGCTCGGTGCGTCCGGTGCACAATCACATAAACCTTTTCATCTGGCGCGCCCTAGGGACACGTGCCGGCGGCGAAGCGATTGACGCCCGAACGCTGGAGTAGCATCCCTTGCTGCACGCGCCTAAAAAAGCATTAGCCCAGTGGGCGCACAGCAGCGAGAAAGGGCCATGGCGGAGACGGCATACATTGCGCTGGGGAGCAATGTCGGGGATCGAGAGGGGCACATACGGCAGGCGTTGGGTCTGCTTGCGGAAGACGATCGCTGCCAAATCCAGCGGGTGTCGCGCCTGTGGGAGACACTGCCGGCAGGCGGGCCGCCCAATCAGGAGCTGTATTTGAACGCGGTCGCAGAACTGGTCACCCAGCTGACGGCACGGGACCTGATGGATCGGCTGCTGAACGTGGAGAGCCGGTTGGGCCGCGTGCGCACGGAACGCAATGTGCCGCGCAGCATTGATTTGGATTTGCTTTTGTATGGAGAGCAGGTAATATCCGAGCCAGGGTTGGTAGTGCCGCATCCGCGTTTGCACGAGCGAGCCTTTGTGCTCGGTCCGCTAGCAGAACTAGCGCCGCTGACACGACATCCCCTTTTGGGACGGACGGTGCTCGAGCTGCTGGCGGCGGTGTCTTACGCCCCGCTCGGTGGCCGTCGAGCTGTGGTCACCGGGTCTACCAGTGGTATCGGGCAAGCCGTCGTCCTGACACTCGCCGCCGCTGGAGCCCAGGTCCTGATCCACGGGCGGCAGGAAGAATCGGCCCGACGTGTTTGCGATCGAGCGCAACGACTGAGCGGCAAGGCCTGGTACTTTCTGGCAGACTTGCGTCAGCCGCGCGCTTGCGAAGAACTCGTGGAGCACGCCTGGCGCCTGCTGGGACACGTAGACATTTGGGTCAACAACGCCGGCGTGGATATCCTCACGGGTGCCGCCGCCCGATTGAGCTTCACGGAAAAATTGGAGCACCTGTTGGCCGTAGACCTGAAAGCGACCGTGCACTTGAGCCGGCTGGCAGGCATGCGCATGAAACATCAGGGAGCAGGGGTCATCGTCAATGTCGGCTGGGATCAGGCAGAGACGGGCATGGAGGGAGACAGCGGGCAACTGTTCGCCGCGGTCAAAGGCGGAGTGATGGCTTTTACACGCAGCTTGGCCGTAGAGCTGGCACCGCAGGTGCGTGTCCACTGCGTTGCTCCGGGCTGGATCAGGACCGCCTGGGGACAGCAGGCCTCGGCACGATGGCAAGAGCGGGTGCAACGCGAGGTGCCTTTGGGGCGCTGGGGCACGCCTGAAGACGTTGCCCAGGCAGTGGCTTGGCTGGTTTCCGATCGCGCCGCTTTTATCACCGGCCAAATCATCCGCGTCAACGGCGGAGCGGTGCGCGCTTAGGCTCGCTGGGCGGCTCGGTTGCCAGCGCGCAAAAGAGTACAGCCTGGCAGAACGATCGCAGCGAGTGGCCGTCTGGAACGAAGCAGACACGTCGAAAGAAGCAGACAAGCTAGGAGAGCAACACCACGCGCGGCTGGACCAAGTGCTTGGGGATCAAGGCCGGCCAATAGACGAACAGTTCGCGCACGGGGGGCCGGCCGCCGACATACCCGGTGACGCCTGGCGGACCGGAAGTCACCAAAGGAGCTAGCTCGCGACTGAAGCGCTCCACGCTCGCGCGATCTGTACTTTGCACGGTGAGCCGGAGCACCACCTCCGCGGGCGCAACCGGCACAGAAACCACCCCGGGAACCACTGCGCCGGCACCGAGCAGTTCCGCATGGAACACATCGAACCGACAGCCGGCGCGGGCCAGTCTGTGGCGTACGATGTCCGCACAGGCACGTGCCTTGTCCACGGCATCGGCACCGAACACGGTGACCGTGCCCGACGCCGTCCAGCCAGCACGGTACGCAATGGAAACTTTGTAACTGTCCGTGGCGGGAAAGCCGCGGGCGCCGGTCAGCTGGACCACATCTTGGGCCACTTCCTGCAGCCGCACGCTGGTAAAATCGGCGATGACATCGGGGGTCAGGTAGTGACTCGGATCGTCCACTTCGTAAAGCAGCTGCTCGCTAACGGTTTCGAAGCAGACGCGGCCGCCGGAGCCGGCAGGCTTGCCGATGACCACCGTGCCGTCGGCTGCGATGTCGGCAAAAGGATAACCCACGTTGGCCAGATCGGGAGCCTCGCGCCAGTTGCACCACAAGCCACCGGTCACCTGGGCGCCGCACTCGATCAAATGGCCGGCAACTGTAGCCGCCGCCAAAAGGTGCCAGTCGGTCCATTGCCAACCCAGCTCGTACACTGCCGGGGCCACAGTCAGCGAAGCGTCGGCGACCCGTCCCGTAACGACCAGATCGGCACCCTGTCGCAGGGCCTCGACGATCGGTCCTGCCCCCAGATAGGCGTTGGCACACACCACCTGACTGCGCACCTTCTCCAACGGCTCGTGCGTATCGAGATGGGCCAAGGAACATTTGGCAGCCAACAGAGCGTCGAGCTGAGGCATCAGGTCGTCTCCGCTCACGACGGCAATACGCCGCTCCGCTAGGCCGTGCTCGTGCAAGAGGTGGCGTATTTTTTGGGCGCATCCTTGAGGATCGAGGCCGCCGGCGTTGGTGACGATCTTGAGCTGCGGCTGCTGTACCCACAAAGGCACCAAGCTTTCCAGTACCTCCAGCACATCTGTGGCATAACCGCGCGCCGGGTCTTTGTGCCGCTGCACGGCCAGAATAGACATGGTCAGTTCGGCGAGGTATTCCAGAGTCAGATAATCGAGCTGGCCGTCGCGGACGAGATAATAAGGGGCCTTGGGCTGGTCACCCCAAAAGCCGCAGCCGTTGCCGATGCGAACCGTTCGCATAGGCCTTTCTCCTGCGCGAAGACTTCCACGAAATGCTAGCGCCCACGGGGGCATCCTGGCCGGCGGCCTGACCCGAAGGCCCAAAAAAGATCCTCCGGCCACACAGAAGCCGGAGGATACCATAAGGTTTTTGCCAGGGTTGGACAGTTCACGACTTTTTGTGCGCCTTATGGCAAGCAGCACAAGCGCCTGTCAGCCCCTTGAAAGCTGCACGGGCATCGTCCACGTTTTTGGCCTCGATAGCCTGAAGCAGCTTGGCGCTGCACTCGCGCAACGTTTTGGCGGCCCCGGCCCAGTTGGCATCCGGACAGCGCCCATCGTCCATGAGCACATAGCTCATCTCGTTGAGGATGCTGGCGTGGCAAGCAGCCTCTTCCCAAGCTTTGTCGTCCGCTGGGCCCGCCTTGAGCATTTTACCCAGGGCAGCACAGTGCGGCTGATTGACGCCGCGCATCAAAAACTTGGTCTGTGCGGCTCGACTTTTGCCCTTGGTCACTTGTGCCTGGCTTGCCTGCCAGAGCAGTGCCGCCGCGGCTACGCCCACGGCACCCACCAACCATACACCCTTGCTTCGGACCATGCGTCAACCCTCCAATTGCAAAACCTCCACGGAGCCGGCGGGCCGAGCCGTCTCGTCCCTCGACCGGGCTCGCTACCATCTCCTTCGGCTCGATAGCGGGAATGCACACAACAGCTTTTGCCTTTCGGAAGGTACCGGAAGCTTCCAGCCGGCAAAGTTTCCAGGCAGGATGGACTTCAAGGCGGACGCAAGAAAGAATACACACCGGCACGCTTTGCGTCCAAACAAAAATGCCTCGCAGGATCGGCGCGCACGTTTCGGCATCCCCAGAGTGACCGACGGGACGGCGCGGGGACAACGAACGCCATCAGTACAGACCGATCATCCGCTCCGTCGCCGGCGGTGGGTCGAAGTGGCGCCGGCAACGATCCTCAGCGCTTGCGCGGGCGGGCCGCGCACAGTGCAAAATCCAATTCGCGCCGGTAGACATTGACTCGAAAAACACGCACATGGACGCGATCGCCCAGCCGGAAGCGTCGCCGTGTGCGCCGGCCGATAAGACTGTGGGTCGCCTCGTCGAAGTAATAAAAATCATCGCTGAGCTGGGTCACGTGCACCAGCCCCTCCACCGGCACATCCATGGCTTGAGCGAAAAAGCCATAGTCCTGGACGCCGGTGATGATCGCCTCCATTTCCAGGCCGAGGCGCGAGCTGAGATAATCGAGGAGCTTGACTTTGACCAAGTCCCGCTCGGCTGCGTCAGCGCGTCGCTCGGTGAAGCTGCAATGTTCGCCCAAGGCGACCAACTCCGTCTCGTCGGCATTGACGCGGCCATGCGCTAGCCAACGGTCGAGCAGCCGATGCACGGTCAGGTCCGGGTAGCGTCGGATGGGCGAAGTAAAATGGCAATAATGCCGACTGGCTAGAGCATAATGCCCTTCGTCGTACGGACTGTACTCGGCCTGCTTCAAACTGCGCAACAAAGCGTAATGGACCGCGTGCACTTCGGGACGCTGCGCCGACCGCTCTAGGACGCGCTGAAGCTGAAATCGGTCGGTGGCATATTCCGGGTCTATGTCGTAGCCCAGATGCCGCACGAATTCGGCAAATGCCCGCAGCTTGTCGGCGTCCGGAGGGGGATGGATGCGCCGCAAAAAAGGCACGCCCAGAGACTGCAAATGCTCGGCCACCGCTTCGTTGGCTGCTACCATGAATTCTTCGATTATCTGGTGGCTGATGTCGTGCGGCACATAATGGGCTCCGGTCACCCGGCCTTGGTCGTCGAGTTCCAGTTCGGCCTCGGGGATGGTCAATTCCAGTGCACCCCGCTTGCGGCGGCGCTCGCGCAAAATCAGCGCCAATTCTTGCATGAGCAGCAACATATCCACCAGTCCGTGCCCGACCGCATCGCGATACCGCTGTGGCTCGGCCAGGATCCGGGTCACTTCGTCGTACGTGAAGCGGCGTGCCACGCGTACAAGACCGTTGCACAACTCAGTGTGCACGCGCTGGCCCCCCGAGGTGAATTCCATGATTACGCTCTTGACCAGTCGCTCCTTCCCCTGCTGCAGGCTCGCCAAACCGTTGGACAGGATCTCGGGGAGCATCGGCAGGACACACTGCGGTAGATAGACACTGTTGCCGCGCTCGCGTGCCTCCCGGTCGAGATGGCTGCCGACCGGTACGAACTGCGCCACATCGGCCACGTGCACCTGCAAGTGCCAGTGCCGTGTATGCGCGTCGCGACGCACACTCACAGCGTCATCGAAGTCTTTGGCATCGGCTGGGTCAATGGTAATGACCAGGTCTTCGGTGAAATCGCGACGTCCATCGCGCGGCATGTCCTCGAAGCGTCGGGCTATATGCCGCGCCTCGTCCAGTGCTTCTGCAGAAAAAGTGTCGGGCAAGTCATAGGCTCGAACGATGGACAAGGTGTCCACGCCCGGCTGCCCGCGCGGGCCGAGGATTTCGGTGATGACTGCCTCGCCGCGTACTTGCGGCGAAGGGAAGCGCAGCATCTCGATGACGACTTTGTCGTGGGGCCGGGCCCCTTTGGCTGCCGGGTCGCCGACAGAGATGGGCTCGGCAAACGTGGTCCCGTCCACCAGGACCCACGCTTCGCCGGCTTCCTCGTAATAAGTGCCGACAAAGCGATGGGCGATACGCTCGAGCACACGCAGGATGCGGCCCTCGATGGCCCCTTCCGGGCGACGCCGGCGTCGGATCAGTTTGACTAGTACTTCGTCGCCGGTGGACGCGTCGCCGACCGCGGCCGGCGGAATGTAAATCTCTTGCCCCTGAGCCACCTCGGGCAGATGCGGCCGCACATATCCGGCACCGACTGACGTTTTCCGGAAAACGCCGGCCACTACTTCCAGCGGGTTGAGTGGCCGCACAGTATGGTTTTTGCCCAACTCCAACTGGCCGCTGCGATGCAATTCCCGCAACACTTTGCGGAACTGATAATAGTCGGTGTCCTTGATACCCATTTTGCGTGCCAGGGCTTTGGGCTTGACGGGCTGATATCCTACCCGACTGATATACCGCAGAATGGATGTCGCCAGGTCGGCCATTTTTCCTCTACCTCGTCGGCACTTCCCCAGGCGTCGCCCCCATGTCGGGCCCTCTGGACCCGTCTTGTGCCAGAGGCTCGACGCCGCGTCCAACCGACACACGCTGAGCGACCACGCGTTCCTGAGTCATTGTAAGCGAGGGCCGGTTATGGCAGAGGGGCCCGCCCGCGACAGGTCAAGCGCTGGCGCCTCCTTCAGGAGGTTCGAGAGGGCTCAGTCCGCTTCGGCCTTTGAACAGCCGGCGGCCCAGGTGAGGCTGAAAAGAAGTCCAAGCACTGTGCGGATTGAGATCGGCCACGATATCCCGGGCAAAGCTATGCACTTTGGCGTCCAAACTGTCCAAATAATGAACAAAAATAGCCTCGGGGGTCATGGGCACGACTGGACTGCCGAACTCGTAGCTGCCATGGTGGCTGAGGATGATATGCTTCAAACGTAAGGCCAGCTCCGTCGGAAAGGCCTGACCGGTAAGCCGTTCGCTTTCGACGATTTTTTCGTTGAGCAGCTCCAGTCCAATGGCTAGATGCCCGACCAGCTGTCCTTCGTCGGTATAAGCAAATCCCTCCTCGGCCGTTAGCTCGCGCACCTTGCCGATGTCGTGCACGAAAATCCCGGCCAGACACAGGTCGCGGTCGAGTTCCGGAAAGAGGGTACCCGGCGGCCCCAGCAACCGATCCGCCGCTTCCAACAAACGCACTACGTGCTCCAACAGGCCGCCGATGTACGCATGGTGGTTGCGGACACCAGCGGGGACGCGACCGAAGCGGTCCATGATCGTCCCGTCCGCCAGAAAGCAATGCACCAGTGCCTTGAGTGCCGGCTGCCGGATCGTCTGCAGCAGGCTACGCAGCCGGGTCGTCAGCAGAGCCAAATCTTTTTCGGCATGAGGAAAGAAATCCTGCCAGGCTATGCGCTCCCGCTCCACGACTTCGGCCTCGTTGACGATGAGCTGCAGCTGGCCCTGATAGATTTGTGCCTTGCCTCGGACATGGATAAAACTGCCGGCGCGGATGCGACGTGCCATCCCTTCGTCAGCATTCCACAGACGGGCTTCTACCGAGCCGCTGCGATCGCGCAGCTCCATTTGCAAATACAAGCCCCCGTGCCGATTGGCCCGCAAGCAACTCTCGGCGACGAAAAAGACTTGCTCCACCGCATCGCCGTCAGCCAACTGTCGGATATAACGCCGAGTCATGCATGGGGTCTTTCGTTTGCCTCCGGGACCATCGAGCCACTGCCTCCGGTATGTGTGGGGCCTTCTATGCCGTCGGGTCTATTATAGGTTTTCCGGAGTCGTCGCGCCGAGAGCCGGCCAGCGACGCTGTGTCAAAACGTATCCGCCCACAAGGATCGGCGCAAATAAGACATCCGCCGCTAGCTGGTTTCGATAAAAAGGCAAGGCAGCTACATAGCACGCGACCAAACCATGCCAGTCGTGGGGGTACAAATCCGAGCTGATCCAGACGCCCAGGTTGGTCAGCACGAAGTAAACGAGCGAACCGCCCAAGGTCACGCCGGCAGCAGGCCACAAATTGCGCCGATGCTGCAACCACATCCCTAGAAAAGCCACGCATGCAAGCGCGCCATAAACGTACCACATGCCGGGATAGAACCCGCGCACGCTTGCCATCCATCCTCCATAAGCGATCAGTCGCGCCCCCACTTCGAGGGCTACATCGCTAGCCAGCATCCCCAAGAGCGGCACGGCCAGTGCATGCCACCGGCGGTTGACACAGGCAGCGCCGAACAAGGTCGTTGCTACCACGGGGACAAAATTGGGCGGGTGGGGCAGCACCCTGCTTACTACCAGCGTCGTCGCTACGATCGTCAAAACTACCAGCGCCCGCATAGCTTTCCCTCCCAGGACCAGTGCCTCATGCCTGTTCCTCGTGCCTAGCCCAGTGGTCATTCGCGGTCGAACCATTCGTCGCCGGTGCCGATATCGAACAGGCCAGCTTTTTTGCGCAAGTTATCGGCCGCGGTGGGCCACCAGATCGGCACACCGTTATCCGTCGGCGTCATCGTTTCGACATGCCCATCCAGAAACAGCACGTTGGTTGTCCGCCCGCCGTGCCGGAAATGTACCGTGGGATATAGAGACGACGGCGGCTCGAGATAGAAGTTCTCCTCCAGCTGCGGCTGTGGATAAGCCCACCAGTTGACCCGGCCGCTGTCGGCAAAAGCCACTGTTTCCGATGTGCCACGCACATCGGTTATCCGATAGGACAATATCCGGCCATCGGGCCATCTGGGGCCGGGCCCCAAATACTTGTAGTTGTAAGCGTATCCGGCGGTAGCTCCCTGGAAACGCAGCTGGAATTGCGCCGGACTGAAATCAGGGCACTGCTGTACCGTGGCGTTGTTTTCCATATAAGGCATGAGGAAGCCCTGCTGCAGGTCTACCCGACCCGGGCCGACCACCTCCCCGAACCAAAAAAGACGCCGATTGGTGGGCCCGTCCGGCTGCCACCAGCGCCACGTGGTCACTTGAATCAGCTGCCCCTTGTGGTCGTTCGCATACTGGTGCAGCGCCAGACCCAATTGCCTGAGGTTGGATCTGCACTGGGTGCTATTGGCGGCTGCTCGCACCTTTTGTACTGCCGGCAGCAAAAGGCCGATAAGCACACTGATGATGGCAATCACCACCAGCAGCTCGATGAGCGTGAAGCCTGGGCCAGGCTTTCCTAAAAAGGGTGCCGCGACTCTGCGATCCAGACGCCGCCGTGGGAACGCGGCAAGGACACGGACGGAAGGACCAAAGATACGGATCATGCTGCGGTCCTCCTGCTGCCGGGCCGGGCACGTAAGGCTTCGGCCTCTGCAAGCAGGAAGAGGGCCCGCACTGTCTCTCCCGACTTGTCCGGTGTGCTCGAGGCCGAAGCACTCCGCACGACAAACGACAGGCAGGTCTTCTGGCTTACGGCTGGTAACGGGTTGCACCCGCCTTCCCACGACTCAGCAGTCGCAGTGGCTTGCTGGGCGCACCCTCGCCGAATACAGCGGCGGCCCCGCGACGGATTCGCACCGTCTTCCCTATTCTCCCCGGCCGCTACATGTGTGCGTAGCCGAGGCACCTGTCGCTTTCCCTCGCATTATAGACCGCTCGGCTGTCCCGTCAATCGAGCGCTCCAGCTACCCGGAAGCTAAAACCGTGTGCATGCTCTTGCTCGAGCGCTAGCCGTACGGTGGCGTCTCAGGAAACGACCGTCTGGGGCGGCGACGATGAACGCCCCGAGCGGACGGCGAGCTGGACGGAATCGCGGCATCATGCCTGCCAGAAACCACTCGGTTCAAAAGCGGCCCGGTAATAATGGATCGTCGGCAGGGCGAAAAGGCGCCAATGGAGGGCGGCTACATCTATGCGTGCCGAACGGCCCAGCAGCCGATGCCGTCGCAAAAAGGCCACGGCAGTGCGCGACAGAACGTGTTGTTTGTGCTCGCTCACAATAGGCCTGGAGACCGGATCGAAAGCGCCGAAAAAAGAACGCACCTCGATGAAGACGATGGTTTGCTGTTCCAGGGCAACGATGTCCAATTCTCCGCCGAGCCCACGCCAGTTCCGGGCCAAAATCTTCATGCCCCGACGTCGTGCCCAGCGCGCCACCCACCACTCGGAGAGCCGTCCCAGCAACCAGCGCCATAGCCGATGTCGCGTCGGCGTTTTTCCGCTCCTGTAGTTTGCGCCCGGGCGTCATTGGCCAGCAGCCGCCGGAGCCGATGCAACGCCCTGCTCGCTCGGTTCCGCACCTGGCAATTCGACGCGCCGACGTTTCCCTTCTTTCAGACGCGTCGCTTTGCCCACCCGGTGCCGCAGGTAATACAACTTGGCCCGGCGTACCCGACTGGTGCGCCGCACTTCGATCTTGGCAATACGCGGAGAATGCAAGGGAAAGGTGCGCTCCACGCCTTCCCCTTGCACGATGCGCCGCACGGTAAATGTTTCCCGCGAGCCACTGCCGCGGCGCGCGATTACCGTGCCGCTGAAAACCTGGATCCGTTCCTTTTGGCCCTCCAAGATGCGCTGGTGCACATCTACGATGTCGCCCACCTCGAAAGCCGGGATATCTTTGCGCAGATACTGCTCTTCCACTGTGCGCATGAGCATACCGCGATCGGACCGTGTCATAGCTCACCCTTTCTGTTCCTGCACCGCGTCGGTCTCGGTGCCTGGCGGTGCCTGACCGACGGTAGACTGGCCTGCGTCTGCAGTCGAACACAGACAGGGCCTGTGTCGCGCTCGACTTCGCTGCCATGCCTGGTGCCGTCGCCAGGCGGCAATGGCCTGGTGATTGCCGCTGAGCAAAACGTCCGGCACCGCCAGACCGCGGAACACCCGCGGTCGTGTATAGTGTGGGTATTCTACCACTCCAGGCTCGGCGTGCGACTCCTCACGGATACTGGCTTCGTCCCCCAGTACTCCGGGCACGTAGCGGATCACCGTGTCCACGATGACCATGGCCGGCACTTCGCCCCCGTTGCAAATATAGTCCCCGATGGAAATCTCCATGGGCTGCAAGAGGATGCGGATGCGCTCGTCGAACCCCTCGTAACGACCGCACACTAGCAGCAATCGGCGCTGAGTGGCCAGGTGCCGCACCAGGCTTTGTTCCAGCCGCTGGCCCTGGGGGGTCAGCAAGATCAACAGCCCCGGATCGGGCGCCTGGGCGCGTACTGCCTCCACCGCCGCCACCACCGGCCCGCACATCAGCACCATCCCAGGGCCCCCGCCATAGGGCCGATCGTCTACCTTTTTGTGTCGTCCCGTCGCCCAGTCGCGAATGTTCCACAAGTGAATCTCGACAATGCCTCGCTGCAGTGCCCGCTTGAGGAGGCTCTGGCTCAGGTAGCCGCCGAACATCTGCGGAAACAGAGTCAAAATATCGAAACGCATAGAGTGGCGACCGCCCCGACCTTGTGCGGTGCCCCGCCGGTCATGAGTCACGGCCCAGGGGCCGCCGCGGAGGCTTGCTGTTCGGTAGACGTCAGATACTTGCGCAAAAGCACATGCACCTTTTCCGACGGCTGCGCCCCCACGCTCAGCCAATAACGCACGCGCTCCGCCTGCAACTTCACTTTCTGCTTCTCGTCGGCTGCCAGCGGGTCGTAGATCCCCAGTTCCTCGATGATCCTCCCGTCGCGTGGCTGCCGCGAGTCAATAGCTACAATGCGGAAAAACGGCCGGTGTTTGCGCCCCATCTTCTTCAATCGGATGCGCACCATCGCTTGTACTCCCGGTTCGGCACAAAATCTGACTGCAGGGCTTGCTTATGCCTAGACAGTTTGTTTAGAAAGTCGGGCTAGATAGGTCCAGATCTCATCCTGCTTATGGGCGATGTGCGGTCTCGATACAGCCGCTCGGCCCCAGGAGCGCTCGCGGAGCTGGCAGGTCTTCAACTAGATGCCTGCGCCTGGCCTGTTCTACCGCACCTACACATGTTCACACGGCGCACGACTGCACTCATCCGCTGCGATCGCGTGCCTCGGCATCTCGGGGCAGGTTAGAGGCCATAGCGGTTCTGTGCTGCCTGGGTGCCTTGTGTGCACTTGGTATTCGTTCGTGCCCCACGCAGTCCGTTGCTCGCTCCGCATTCCTCTGCGCTCCTCTGCGTCCTCTGCGGTTAATGCCCCGATTTTTTAACCGCAGAGACCGCCGAGAAACGCAGAGAACAAAGCCCTCTTCATCCCCCTGCTCGGCACGCCCTTTTGCTCGGTATGCTCCCCCGGTTGGCATGTTCCTCTTGCGCGCCATGCTCCCCCGGTCAGCGCGTCTGGCGCTCGCCGCGGCCTTCTGCACAGCCCATGGACAGTTCTTTCCTCTGCGCGCCTCTGCGTCCTCTGCGGTTGATGCCCGCATTTTTTAACCGCAGAGGGCGCCGAGAAACGCAGAGAACAAAGACCATCCTCATCTCCCCCGTGCTCGGCGCGGCCTTCTGCACAGGTCAGGATCGGTTCGTTCCTCTGCGCTCCTCTGCGTCCTCTGCGGTTAATGCCCCGATTTTTTAACCGCAGAGGGCGCTGAGAAACGCAGAGAACAAAGACCCTCTTCCTCTCCCCCGAGCTCGGCGCGCCTTTTTACTCGGTATGCTCCCCTTGCGCGACATGCCCCTCGAGATAACGCCCTAGCTTCGATTGTGCCACGAGGGAAAAGCCTAAGCAAGCCGAGAGTGCTATCTTTTTTTGCGGCGCTTTTTTTTGCGCTCCTCGGCCCGTTCCTTGGCGGTCTTACGATGTCCGGTGCCGAGCTTGGCCTTGTGCAAGAGGTTGCTGCCGGGCAAGAAGGCGCCGGCTTGACTGAGGCCGCTGACCAATTTGAGACGCTGCCACAAGCTCATATTGGCCATCTGGCGCATGAACGAGCGCATGACGTCGTATTGTTCGAGGAACTTTTTGACTTCCTGAGGAGTTGTGCCGCTGCCAGCGGCAATGCGCCGACGCCGACTGAGGTCCACGATCTCGGGGCGACGCCGCTCCTCGGGGGTCATCGAATCAATGATCCCCTGGACCCGACGAAAGGCAGTCTCGGGATCTTCTTCCAATTCGTCGAACAAGGACGGGTCCATGCCCGGCATCATGCTCATGAGGTTGCGCACGCCGAGGCGGCGCAGCTGATCGAATTGCTTGCGAAAATCGTCCAGGGTAAAGTCTCCCTGGGCAAGTTTTTCCTGTTGCTGGCGCAGTTGTTCCTGGTCCAGGTCGCGCTGTACGCGGGCGACCTGCTCGACCAAGGTCATGAGGTCACCCTGGCCGAGGATGCGCTGGGCCATGCGTTCTGGGTAAAAAGGCTCGAGCCGGTCGAGTTTTTCCCCGACGCCGATCCATTTGATGGGCACCTGGGTGACTTCTTTGATGGACAGGGCGGCCCCGCCTCGGGCATCGCCGTCGAGTTTGGTGAGTATGACGCCGTTAAGCTCCAACGCCTCGTTGAAGGCACGCGAGCTGACCACGGCATCCTGGCCGGTCATGGCATCCACCACCAGATACACCTGATCCGGCTGCAAGGCGCGGTCTATTTGTTTGAGTTCTTCCATGGGCATGTCGGCGATATGCAGCCGGCCGGCGGTGTCGAGGATAACCGTGTCCAAGCCTTTTTCTCGGGCAAAGCGCACAGCATTCTGGCAGACACGCAAGGGCGTGGAACCGGTCTCGCTATAGACCGGCACATCCGCTTGTGCGCCGATGATTTTCAGCTGCTCGACGGCAGCAGGCCGCTGGAGGTCGGCGGCCACCAACAGCGGACGCCGTCCCAGTTCCTTGAGCGTCAGGGCCAGCTTTCCGGCGGTGGTCGTCTTGCCGCTGCCTTGCAATCCGCACAGCATAATGACCGTGGGCCGCCCTTGCGCGAAGTGAAAGTCGTGGTCCACCGGTCCCATCAGATGAACCAGCTCGTCGTAGACGATTTTGACGATCTGGTGACTGGGCTGGACGCTGCGCAGGACTTCCTGGCCCAGTGCCTTGCGGGTGACCCGTTCGATAAAGAGATTGACGACATGATAATTGACATCGGCCTCGAGAAGTGCGCGACGGACTTCTTCCAGCCCCTCGCGGATATTGGCTTCCGTGAGCCGGCCACGCCCCATGAGCCGACGCAACGCTTCGGTCAGCCCTTTTTGAAGACTTTCAAGCATCGGTTGCCTCGCGCCCCTGTCCTTCACAACTTACGAGAGCATTGTGCGTGCAACGGTAGTGTACCGAACTGGTCTATCCATTTTAACCTTCAGGCGTGCATCCTTCCAGCCTACGGACAAGGCGACAGCCCGACAGGTGTGGGCGGCACAGTGCGCCTCGCAAGCTCCTGGGCGAACAGCTTAGGCTCCCCGGCAGACGCTGGGCCGCTTGGGCCACACAATAGGCTATGATCGGCATGGTGCAGGCTAGCGGCGGCAGTCGTGGCCCGACCCAAGAGATAGAACCAGCCGGCGCCTAAGAGCCTGGCTGCATGACCCCGGAGGTGTCCCTTGCTCAATGTGCAACGTACCGGTTCACCGGAGCGTAAAGAACTGTTGGATCTTGCCCGCCAAACCGGCGTGTTCAAGCCGCACGAGCTGGCTGTGCTCGAAGAAGTCCTCGACGAATACCTTCGGCGCCAGGACGCGAGCGGTTACCGTTGCTACACGGCCCGCTTGGGCAACGAGGTGGCTGGCTTTGTATGCTACGGCCACAATCCCGTGACGGAAGGCACTTGGGATATCTACTGGATCGCGGTAGCGCCAAGTTGTCAGAGACGGGGAGTCGGTACGGCTTTGCTGCGGGTCGCCGAAGAGGACATAGCGAGCCGGCAGGGCCGATTGATCGTCGTCGAAACTTCCTCGACGCCCTTGTACGAGCCCACGCGTCGGTTTTACGAAGGCCAGGGATACCAGCTGCTGGCCCAGATCGCCGACTTTTATGCGCCAGGCGACGGCCTCATGCTCTACGGCAAGCGCATAGCGTAAGGGTTAGAGCGCAGGAACAACGCCATGCAGTACCTGCACTGGCTCGTGAGCATCGGCTATGCCCTCTGGGGAGCGGTGTGGTGGCAGGGATGGCAAGCACTGAAGGACACGACCCTGCGCAGCGCGTGGCTGTGGCTGGGTCTGGCCTGGCTGGTCTGGACCATACGGTCGTTCGGGCTGTGGCCTGAACCTCTGGGAAACTACCTCGGCTTGTGCGGCTCGGCCCTGGTGGTCGCGGCTGTGCTCGGAGCACGCCGGCCCGGCGCGGACGCCTGGAATCTCGTGGTCCTCTGCTTAGCTGGAGTGCTCTGCTTGCCCGCCGGGCACGCCTCCGCTTCCGGATGGCTGCTGGAAATCCCCTGGGCCATTTTCCTGATCGGTTTGCTGACCTTCGGACTGATCAACTATTTGCCCACAGGCTTGGCCGCGGCGATGGTGTTCGCGGGAACAGCACATGCTCTTGCTGCCGTCCCGCTCGTGATGGAACTGTCCGAGCCGATTGCCCATCGGCTGGGGATGTACGCCGATGCCGTCCTGGTGCCGGCGCTATGGCTGGGGTGGATCCTCACGAGAAGGCGCGCCGCCGACGCTCAGGATTTCCAGTCGCGTTGGCGGCTGTTTCGCGACCGCTTCGGCCTGGTGTGGGCCCTGCGCGTCCAGGAGCAATTCCGGGCAGCGGCCCGGCATCGAGGTCTACCATACGACCTGACCTGGCGTGGCCTTGTGCCTACGGCAGAAACCGCCTGCACAAGACAAGAAGAAGCCGAGCGGCTTGTACATGCTTTGCTTCAGCGCTTCCAAAATGGGTAGCGCGACCCGCTCAGGACTGCAGGAACACAAATGCACCAGCGTGGCAGGCCGTGCATAGCGTCCGCAAGACACGCGCTAGGACGGCCAAGGGCAAAAACCGCTCGGCAGTTTTAGGCACAAGCCCTTCAATGACGGAACAAGAACTCTTTGCAGTTGATGAGCGCCCATTGCACGTCTTCCCAGGCCCGTCGGGCGTCTTTATGGCGCCGCACGTAATCGAGGACGACCTGTTTTTCGGTGGCCTCAGGGTAGCGGGAGAGGGTGGCCAAATACAGCTCCTCGACGATTGCCTCGGGGGTGGCTTTGGCTGCCAGGAGCCGTCCGATACGGTTGTGGGGCTGCCGCAACTTACCGTGGACGGTCTGGCCATTGATCAGTTGCAATGCCTGGGCCAGACTGGTATCGCTTTCGCGCTCGCACTCGCAGGGGAGCTCGCGAGCCGGCTGGCCGAAAGTTTTCAAAAAGACATGCTGGAACTCGCCATCGGGCAGTTGCGTAGCCCGCGTCCCCAAGGGCAGCCCGGGATATTTTTCGGGCACCTCTGTAGCCTGGCACAACGCATCGAGCAGCTGTTCAGCGGTTAGCATTTTGGTGATGGCCCGGGAGAAATATTTTTGATCGTCCTTGTTGGTGGCGTTGGGCTGCGCGCTCAGTTGATAGACGCGCGATGCCGTGATGGTTTTGACCAAGTAGCGCAGGTCGTAGCGGTGCTCGACCAGGTCCCGCGCTAGGGCATCGAGCAACTCTTCGTGGCTCGGCGGATTGGAGTCGCGGAAATCGTCTACCGGCTCGACGATGCCGCGCCCCAGGAGGTGATACCAAATGCGATTGGCTAAGGAGCGGGCGAAAAAGGGATTGTCCTTGCTGACGAGCCAACGGGCCAATGCCTGGCGCCGGTCCGCGGCATCGGTAGCCAAAGAAGTGCCCAGCACGGTGGGCATCATGGTCTTTTGCGTGCGCGGCTGGGTAACTTCTCCGGCCCGGTCGAGGACGACGTACTCGTCCTCTGCCGCGCCTGGCCCCTCCGGCGACAGACTGACTTTGACACGGGCAAAAACTGCTGCCAGACCGTAATAATCGTCCTGCGTCCACCTTTCGAAGGGATGGTTGTGGCATTTGGCGCACTGCATGCGCACGCCCAGGAACAATTGGGCAGTCGTCTCGGCCAGGCTCTGGGGATCGCGGGCCACTCGGTAGTAGTTGGCTGCAGGGTTGGCAAAACTGCTCCCCTGTGCGGTCAACAGGTCGTAGACCAGTTCGTCGAGCGGACGGTTGCTAGCGATCTGGAAACGAAGCCATTCGCGAAACTTGAAGACTCCGGCGAGCTTGACACTTTTGCGCGAGGAGCGCAGGATGTCAGCCCACTTAAGAGCCCAAAAATCTGCAAACTCCGGCCGCTGCACCAACCGCTCTACTATCCGCGTCCGCTTGTCGGGACGTTTGTCCGTCACAAACTGCCGCGTTTCCTCGACACTGGGCAAAATGCCGCACAGATCCAAGTACACGCGCCGCAAGTATTCTTCGTCGGTGCATAGTTCCGAGGGAGCTAGGCCCAGCTTTTTCAGCTTGGCAAAAACCAGCCGATCTATGTAGTTGTGCTCCGGCGGCTCGGGCCAGCGGAATTGGGGGTCCGGCTTCAAATACACGAGCCGTACCGTAGTCATCGCTTCCAGATAGCGGATCAAGATGGTAGCTTCTCCCGGCTGCTGGAAGCGTACCCACCCTGTCGCGTCCACGTCCGCTAGCGCCGGATCGCTCGACGCGTAGTTACACAAGCGGGTCACATCGGCGACCGATCCATCGGCGAAGCGGGCCTGCACCGCCAGCTGTTGTCCCCAGGCCGGATGCACCTGCACCTGTGCAGTCGGATAAGCTTGCAAAGTGACCGGCAGAGGGCTTTCCGGATCGTCGTGCATCCCTTCCTGGATCCAGGAGGTCAGCAGGTGCTGCAGATGCGATCCTGGGGCGAAGCGCTGTCCGCCCTCGTGGGGCACGCGGCCCAGAGCTTTCTGGACGATCAGACTGTTTTCGGGACTGAGTGCCGAAGTGCGTCGCCCGAGCACATCCCGCGTCAACTGCTCATGGTCGGCAGCAGGATCGTACCCGCGCAAACTGAGCCGAAAACCGTTTTTCCCGCTCGGCGATCCGTGGCAGGCACCTTGGTTGCACCCGGCGACGTTGAGGACGGCCATGATCTCGCGGCGAAAACTGATCGGCTGCGGTCGCATCGCGGCACGTACTTCCACTGGCACGCGCGCGCTTTGACCCGCCACTTCCACCACCAGCGTGGCCGTGCCATCCTGAGCGGCGGTCACATAACCCGTGGGCTGGCAGCGCGCCACCGCCGGTCCCTCCAGCCGGTACTGTGCCTGGCTGGTCAGGTCGCGCATGGCACCATCCAGGAAATGCCCATTGACCACCACCTGTTGTGCCGCCCGCGGCCCGATCAAGACGACCCGTTCAGGATAAATCTGCAGTCTCTGTAACGGCGGCAGCGAGGCGCTTCCCGGCTTGTCCGTAGGACTGGCTGCGGCTACCGCGCACACTGTCAACAGGCTCAGGCAGGCTATGCAGCGCATCATCGCCACCCCCCTTCGATCGCTTTGTGTAGGCGTGCAGAGCGTCGGTCTTCCCTTTTGGCAAGCCATCCGGTGATCGCCAGGCGGGCCGGAGAAACCCGGTGGCGCGGTGGGCCTCGATGATCCTTATTATAACCGATTGTGAGCAAATGCAAACTATATTTACTTCGCCGCACGGACTGCCGCCCCTCCAAAGGGCCTACCCAATCTACGGGTCGCCAGAGGGCTATGAAAAAGCCTGCCTCACGTACGAGCCAGCCTGTCCGGCCCGCGGGTGCTCCCTGACACCTCAAGCAGGGCTGTTTCTCCCTGGGCTTGATTTCACGCCGGCGGGCCATAGCGTAAGGAAAAGAAAAGATCCGACGACGGATGACGATGGCAGCGAAACTCGGCGGGCGCCCGGCGGCGGAGGCCCGTACGGGCCGAGTGCGGCCGCCCATACTCTCTGGGAAATAGGAGAGCGAGCGTGGCTAGTAAAAATGTCCTGGAATTGACTACGGAAAACTGGCAAACCGAAGTGTTGCAAAGCTCTATACCGGTTTTGGTAGATTTCTGGGCGGTTTGGTGCGGCCCCTGCCGTATGATTGCCCCATACATTGACCAGCTGGCGGACGAGTTCGCCGGCAAGGCCAAAGTGGGCAAGGTCAATGTAGACGATCACCAAGAGCTAGCCGCACAGTACGGTATCACGAGCATACCGCGGGTGCTGATTTTCAAAGACGGGCAGATTGTCGAGCGCATTGACGGCGCACGCGACAAGACCGTGTATCAGAAGGCCTTGCAACGAGCGCTGGGCCAGGTGGCCTGAATCCGACCCGTATCACCCGACTCCGACCGCCGATTCTTGGGCCAGGGGCAATTCCTGCGCCGCGTGCAACCGGTCGTCTTCTCCGTACCCGGAGCCTATGGGCCAAATGTGGAAGCCACCTGTTTGCGGCACGCCGGCATCGGTCAATTCCCATATGCCCCAGATCCCGCGTCCCTCGTTGTACCCCCGATAAAAGACATCGTGGCGGCCGATATAGTGCTTGGTCCAGGTACAGGCGCCGGTGTCCACACGGTAGTGCCCGCGGATAGTGAAGCGTCCCACCCAATCTCTGCCTTCGCCGGTCATGACGCCGTCGGCAAAGCGCAGGAGCAATTCCATCATATGACGTCCTGGAAAAAGCTTTTGCAGAAAGTACCCGGTCCACGGCCCACTGGGGAAGCGAGGATCTGTCTCGGAACTGTTAGGGTGCTGAGATCGGCCCATAGCCCGCTCCCGAGAAAATCGTCGGCAGCCGATGTTTTTCAGCGGCTTGCGCGGCCCGATGTAGGTTTCTTTCGGTCGGGCATAGACTTATTTTAGAGGATGCTCTTTGTCCTGGGCGAGTCCGGCGCGCGGCCGATACAAGCGGCTGGACAAGGACCGATTGGCCGAGAGTCATGGAGCGTAGTGCCGACTTTCTGGTAGACCCCGAAGTGTTCCGCGGCGTCTATGTGCTGACAGGGCCGACAGCCAGCGGCAAGAGCGCGGTGGGCTTGCTTTTGGCCGAGGCGCTGGGGGCCGAGATCGTGTCCATGGATTCGATGGCTGTGTACCGCGGACTGGACATCGGCACGGCCAAGCCCGGGCCACAGGAACGGGCACGCGTCAAGCACCACCTTTTGGACGTGCTGGACCCGTGGGAGGGGGCGAACGTGGCCTGGTGGCTCAGGCAGGCAGCCGGGGTGTGCCAGGACCTGGCCCGACGTGGCCAGAAAGCCTTGATCGTCGGAGGTACGCCGATGTATCTCAAAGCCCTGTTGCGCGGACTCTTCGCCGGCCCGGCGGCACAGCCCGCGCTACGCGAGCACCTGGCCCGGCTGCCAGGGGATCACTTGCACGCTCGCTTGCGAGAGCACGATCCCGAAGCGGCGCGACGCATCCATCCTCACGACATCCGGCGATTGGTACGGGCTCTGGAAGTGATCCAACTGACCGGACAACCCCT